>ENA-UEPI01000004-UEPI01000004.1-human-gut-metagenome-genome-assembly--contig:-NODE-4-length-213469-cov-78.770165_pt1 | contig 213469 bp, 195 predicted proteins | sample MGYA00242899_ERZ507914 | MGnify/ENA primary metagenome ERZ507914 (study PRJEB26167, sample SAMN06115442) | human gut metagenome | host: Homo sapiens | place: China:Chongqing | collected 2015-07-28...
TGAAAGTACCTCCTTCGACAACCGGGGTGGGTCATTTCGGTTGTCGATTGGTGGGTACTTTATGCTGTCGTGCAACAGTCTGAGTGGTTCAAGATTGCTCAAGACAATGACGTCGTTCACTTGTCTGGCTCAGAGACTATTGTTGGTGAGAAGAGCATCAAAAATCACATCAATTTGATCAGAGCCGTAAACAAAGGCGACAAATCAACAATCTCTCACCGCCAAATCAAGTGGCTTGATCCAAATGGCGAATCAATGGGATTGATTTCGCTTCGAACAGGAACAGACGGCAGTACCAGATTAGAGTTTTACGCATACAAAAACGAAAGCGGAAACACTTCTGAAGCAGCTCACTTTTTTATAGAGGTCACAGAGACGGGAGTGGCAAGGTGCTATCTACCGGCCACCGCGGACAATGCAACCTCAGAAGAGGGAGTTACTGCCAGATGGGCTCGGTCAAAGTTCTTGGCGTTAGATGGCAGCACGAGTATGGCGGCCAATTTAAAACTTGGCCCGCATGCTCCCGTCATTGAATCGACTCAAACCGTTGATTCGAATGATTCAATTCCCGATGTCTCTAGATTTAACGGACATTCCGTTTACGCTGAAAACGGTGATCGAATTGCATACATACAGCTCGCATCACGAAACGATGGCCGCCGTGAATACAACATGTATGTGCGTAATCCATATGTTGATGGAGAAGTCTTTCACGGACTCAAATGGGGGTTTGCAGCTGATGCCAGTTTCTACGCGCAGCTGACTCAAGGTCCGGTTACGGAGAGTGACGATAACTCTATTGCCACCACCAAGTGGGTAAACGAAAAGGTCAGCGCAAATGTTTCGGACTTTGGTAATTGGGAGACGCCAGAGGCTACAGGAGCGGCGGCCAAATCAGGCATTTTCACAATCATTTCGAAGCACAACACTAAGGTAGAGATTTTCGTTGACGAAATTTTGCGAGCAAGTACGGACAAGCGAGATAGCTATGGCACTGGGCACACCTCTATCACTTGCCCGATTAAAAAGGGATCGTCTTACCGAATTACGGGAGCCGAAACAATCTCTTTTTTGCCTCTTGAGTAGCCAGATGCAGGCACGGTAGAATAAGCGCTACGTCCGGCGAGCCGTGCGCATGGCTTGCTAAAAATTGGATGGTTTTGCTACGGGTCAACCATCCAGTCGTCGGGGACAAAACCGTAGTGAAACGGCCCAGTGCTGGTAACACTGAGCCGCTTGAAGGACTGAGATATGCGCGTAAAAACATCTCATGCCCACAGTATAGCAAAGTGGATCGTGAAAATTTTTGTTTTCTTGATCCTCTTCCTGTTGTGCTAGGCGCGTAAGTAAAGAGCCTCAGTAGTTCGACGACTGCTGAGGCTCGCGTGTTTTTAGCCATCCCAGAACTCATAGAGTTTACCGTTGGCTGTGTAGCTGTTAGCGCTACTTCCAATAGTCGGGTGGTTAGAGTCATTGTCAATGCCCATGCAAACCTCGTAATCCAACACACCGCGACCACCAAGGCTTGCCGTAATTTTGTACACATCAACAACACCACCGCCTGCACCCGCTGATGGGTAAAAAACCAGCCCCTTACAGTAGGAGTTGATTTCGATTTCTGAAATTGAAATGTTGTTCCATGAGTTGTGCCAAATCGTGTGAAAGGTTCTTTCATACGAAAGAGATACCGAAAAATCCCGGTAAGGATTGAAAGCGAATACCGCAACCGAGTAGCGGTGACTTGAGTGGACGCTTCGATATAAACAATCGTTCAAAACACCATCAACTTGAATGGCATCAGTCCGATTTTGAATCCAAGTATTGATCCAATCTATCCAGTAGTCGTTATTGGCATTGTCGATACCCGTATTCCACGGCCATCCGGTAGGTCGAAAAATTCCGATCTTGGAGTTCTCGCGTGCGAACAGCAAATCATTGTGAAACATGCTCAATCTCCGTCAGCACCACCGGCATATCCGGCCAGGTTACGCTTTCCGGGAAGGTTTCTTGCGTGGTTATGTCCCGAAGTGCTTGCCGATAAGCCTTTACCGTCACAAGGCCTTCGGTGGAGGCAGGATAATCAGGCATCATATAAAAGTCGGTCTCCGAGATGAGCCGGTCACGCTGTTCGCGAATGGCGATAGCTTTTTCTTCCGTGGTGGGTTCTTTGACTTGAGCTTCTTCTTCGGAATAGGTCACGCCATATTGTGCCCAAAACTCGGCTTTTCCTTCCGCAGGTTCAACTCCGAAAGCGATTCGTTCAGCCTCAAAAATTGCCTGTTTTACAGCGTAGGCAGAGCTATACGTCTGGTTGTTGTAAACATATTTTTTGATCATTTTTACCTCATTACGCCGTCACAATTAAGCTCGCCACACCAAAGGTTGAGCACCAATGCAAAACCAGAACACAATTCGCGCTCACATCCGGCGCAGCACCTCCGTACCATTTCCACTTTGAGCCGAGAGCAATCGTTGCGCTCCCGTTTGAGATGGCGACGGTCTTAGTCCAAGCTTGATTGGCCGCACCATCGTTGACTGTGATCTTGACGGCTCCAGTCACAAGGTTGGTGTCTCTGGATGTGTTTGTGACAGTGAGGGCAGAGGATTGAACTACCGGAGTTTCAAAGCCGCTGAGGTTTCCTCGATTTCCCGTTTTGCCCACGCTCCATGCGGTGGTTGCGATTGAGTTGTCGTTACTCTCCGTAACCGGACTTCCTCCCAGAAATCCAACAATTGATCCATCGACCGTTTCACCAAATTTGACTAACGAAGTCCACCAGGTATCTTCTCGATTCCTACCGTTGATATGAATCCATCGGCTGCCGTCCGTATCCGCTGACACCTCAAGACAAATAAATCGCTTGCCGTCTTTATCTGTAACTTGACCAATGATTTTTTGCTTGCCTTCGGTTCGGCTGATATCCGCTACACCAATTCCATCCCAATTGGCGGACCGGACCATAGGATTTGCACTGGAAAAGATTGATTGAGCAAATGTCTTTTTGCCAACGATGGTTTCATCGTTTGTGGTATGAACAACTTGAGACCGATCTGTATCCTGCAAGAAAGCCCTGAGCCACTTTGCAGTTACAACCTCGTAGCCAATGACACCATCAAGTGGGTCGTATTGGGCTTTTACATAACGAGTTCCATCCGAATAGTGTCCAACAGACAAAGACGCCCAATCGCCTTCTCCATTACCGTAATAATTCAGGTCGGATAAAACGACAGCCGTTTCGCCAGAAGCATACTGATAATGCTTAAGCAATAAGCCGTTTAAGTTATTTTTATCTTTGTATTGCAAGACCCAGCTTTGCTGAGTTTCTTCAGGAACAAGCTTTAAATCTCGGCCTGTATGTTTTAGCGAATATCCCGTCGTTCCTACCACATAAGGGGTGCCAGTGAACGTCTTAACCCCATCAATGGTTTCGTCGCCTGATTTATGTACAAACGCCTCGTTTGCCCATTTAGCTGTGATCAGCGTGTCGTCGTTCACTGAAGCCGACGGACTGCCGCCAGCAATGATGCGTATCTCTTCATTGGCATACTCCGTAATCTTCAAAAAATTACGCCAGCCAGTGTCAGCTCTATTGCGTCCGTTAATTCGAAGATCTCGGCTCCCATCGGTATTGAAATATGCTTCTGCTCCCATCAAAGGAGCATTGTTTTTGTCGCTTATTCGATAAACAACGGTGTTTTTGGACGAGTCTCGAGTGGTGTCGCCGACTGCTATATCAGAGCGACGCCCAAGAAGCCACATATTCCCTGAGAAGTTGATGGCATTACCGCAGTAGGTTTGACCCGTGACTTGCAGTGTCGTGCCTGCAAGTCACTGGCAAATCAACGTTTGCAGATGAGGTAACGGTGCCAGCACCAACCTCTGCGAATCACGCGGCGCGCAAGGCTGATGTAGATGCATTGACCACATTAACCAACGATGGTTTGATAACTTTATCAAACGGCACTGATTACAACACGCTTGTTGATCCTGGTTTTTATGCAGTTACAAACGCAGGATCAACCAATCAGCCAAAAAGTTCCGCATTTAGAGTAATCGTACTTTCTAGCAAAAATAGCAATTATGTAACCCAGCTTGCCGTTCCTATATACGATCAAGAAAGTCCGAATTTTGAATCAAGTAGTGTCTACTTTAGGAATAGAAACGGAAACGGGGACACATGGGAAAAGTGGCGAGAGCTGGCACTCACTACCTATGCACACGAATACGGAGGGAAAAATTATGGAGTGGGAGGCGGCTTAAATACATCGCCTTCTGGAAGCTCTAATGAATGTTTTGGCTCATCAAATCTTAACGATTGGGATAAGTCCGGCTTTTACTCGGTTTCGATAACGGACGGTCAAAACACTCCTACAGGTCAGACATCGTGGACAGGCATCCTATTTGCCTTGATGAGACGATGGGAGACTGGGACAAGTGGCCTTCAGGTTGCCCCTAACGGCAGCGCTTTCTGGTACCGAACGCGAAGCGGAACAGAGTGGAATCCTTGGTACATTCTGGCGCGGGATGATCAAGTAGTCCATCGAACAGGATCAGAAAGTGTTGCAGGTATAAAGAACTTTTCAGACAACATCCAATTCTCAGGACATGCTGTTCGACAACTATACAAGAACATCGGTATTGCTAAAGGTGAGGTTCCGTCGGAATCGCAAAGTATTTTGTTGCGCCTAATTGGAGGTACCGGTTCAACGATTGTCGCAAACACGTTCTCCGAACTTGAGCTTTGTGCGCATAACTCTGGAGATACCTATGTAAGACTTTGGGCGGCCAATAATTCTGAAGGCTCAACGGATCGAGAATACCTGGAGATTCGCTACAACAAGGCTGAAAATAGATATTCAACCCGTGTCCCACATCCAGTTACGGAGAGTCATTTTTTGCGGTCGAAAATCCATGAAAACTCGACGCTCAGCGGGGAGCGAAGCCCCTGCGCTTGGCACAAGGGCCACGGCTCTGCATTTGCTTGAGAAAGCCTATGTTCTATGGGAAATCAAGATTAAGACCGGCACAATCAGCACAACCCGAAAAAAAGTCGCTCCAAGCGGCCATGAGGTCACGTCGAACGTCCAAATAATCGCTTCGCTGATACGCGCGAGAGACACTAGTACCGACCGTATGGGACAGACACATTTCGGCGGCTTCAAAAGGAGCTTGTCGGTCCGCGAGGAAGCTGCGGGCCATTGAGCGTAAGCCGTGTGCGACAAGCTTGCCGGAAAGCTCGGTGGTGTGGAGGTATTTTGCGAGGCATTGCGAGCTGACGTGCGTGCCGGATGTGCGACCTGGGAAGATGTAATCGGATCGGGGATGGCGGGAGTGCCGTTTGGCGGCATCGAGTAGCTGAAGCATGAGCGGGGTAAGCGGTACACGGAAAGCCTTGCGCTTCTTCATCTCTTCGGCCGGAATCGTGAGGATGTCATCCTCTATCCACGACCACTTGAGCTTCGCGTTTTCAGAAGGCCGAAGCATTGAGCATGCTGAGAAGCAAAATAGGATTTGCGTGCGAGTCGGAGCTTCTAAAAAACACCTGCACACGTCTGTCATCCGAGACCAATGGACCGACGGCATAGGCTCGACTTCCGGCGGTGCGAAGACCATCGAAACGCGTTCTAGAGGGTTGTGTTGGATGTAGCCGGCGCACACGGCCAAATTCATGATTTCGCGCATACGCATGAGGATGCGCTTCAGAGTGGCTTGGTTCCCGGCTCTTTCGATTGGCAGGACGTGACTGATGATGAGAGGGGCGGTGATCTCGTCGATCTGCTTGCGGCCGAGTGCCCGGATGACGTGATTCTCGAGGCGTCGTCGTTCTTCCTTATAAGAAACGATGCGACCTTTCTTTAGCCCGCACCACAAGCGAAAAGCGTCATTCAGGACATAGCCGTGGGGGGGGGTAAGCCCCGCTTCTTTGCGCCTTCTTCGGACCAGCATCCTAGCCTGCTTTAGGCTCATTTCAGGCCAATGCCCAATGGTCTCGTCAGAAATGCGTCCGGAGTGATGCGATCGGAAAACCCACGATTTCGAACCGGAAGGTTGGACGCGCAAAGTCAATCCATTGCCATCCGCAATGGAATACCTGCTTTCTCGCGGCTTCAGAGCTGCAATTTTCTTGGTTGTTAGGGACATGTTTGCCTCTGCATTTGGGTGAAAAGAACATTTTGCAGAGTCGGATTCGGAAAAAGGGCGGGGGATGGTGGAAAAGCCGCGGCGATACTGACTCCTTAGAACTTTTCTTTGGAGTCTTTTTCATGAGTGCAAATCTTTCAAATGTGTCTCACGCCGGTCTTGCTCTGGCCATGCAAGGCGTTGTGACGATTGCCGCATACTTAGCTGGATTTAGTCCCGTATTGGGGGCGGCTTTAGGCGGGGTGTTGGCGATTGGGTTTTATTGGGGAAGAGAGGTTGCCCAGGCAGAACGCAAGGCGGGAGGGAAGCCGTGGTGGATTGGCTTTGACATGACTCTCTGGAGCAACGATGCGATTCTGGATTTCGTGTTCCCGGTATTGGCGAGTTCTTTCTTTTTCGTCGTGACGTTTGCATTGACTCGATGACCGCCTGCTGAACTCGGAAAAATCGGCGCTTTTGCCTTGAAGCGCTCCCTTAATGTGTGAGAAGTGAAAACCAAACATGGTGAGCGCGACTCATGTTCGAAACGCTCTGGACATTGATCAAGGCCGCATTTATTGATGCGGTGAAAGACAAGGTGACTGATATGACGAAAGAAGAAGCAAAGGCTTTTTTGGACAAGATCGGCGTCAAGGTTGACGAGATCACGGACGAAATTGCGGCAGAGGTGGACGAATGGAAATCCGGGCTTGATGCCGAGACGCGGCGCGCTGTGCGCCCTTACTGGATCACCATTGCCGTGATTACGTTCGTGCTCGGCTGTGGCGTTGGACACTACTTCTTCTGACGGCCAAAAATGCTCCAAAGACTGGCGGATTTGGCGGCTATTCTGCCTACGGGATTTGAGCGAGCCATGATGATTGTGGGCGGAAGCATGGGCGGGATATTCACGTTTCTGTACGGCGATGCCGGCCCGCTGCTGATCTGGCTGGTCGTCTTTGTCATCCTCGATTTTGTGACGGGGACTACGGCGTCGATCTTGAATGGGACATGGACGAGCAGGCGGAACTGGCTAGGCGTACTCAAAAAGATGCTGGCTTTTTGCATTGTCGCACTGGCTCACGGCCTGGACGTCGCTTTTCACGAGCTTCTGCCGTTTCAGATCATCGAGTCGATCACGATTTGCGCGTACATGGCTGGTGAGTTTGGCTCGATCATCGAGAACCTCGACAAGATGGGGTTGCGGGTCGTTCCGCCGGTCGTGAGGAAGCTGATCGATGCGCTCAATGCCAAGCTGGACAAAACGGTTGAAAAAGTAGCTGAAACGGAGGGAACCAATGCCGACACGGGGCCTACGAAACAATAATCCGGGGAATATCGACAAGGGTCTAGACGAATGGGAAGGTCAGGAACTTCCCGGTGACGATCCGCGTTTTTGTACTTTCACGAGCATGGCTTATGGATGCCGTGCTCTGATCCGGACATTGATGACCTATCACGCGAAGCACGGTCTTTCGACGGTGCGAGAAATCATCAATCGTTGGGCTCCCCCTGTGGAGAACAACACGGATGCTTATATCAAGCACGTGTGTGACCGACTTGGTGTTGTGCCGGATCATCCTCTGGCCTTTGACGGCAATCCGCAGGTCTATCTTCATCTGGCACGCGCGATTGCTTATCACGAGAACGGTTCGGCAGCAGACAACATCAGTCTCGAAACATGGAAGGAAGGCGCGGAACTTGCCGGACTCAAGGTTTCTGTTTAAAGGAGCAATAAATGATTAACCGAGATGAAGTGCTGGATCTTGTGGTTCACGTCGAGTATTGGCATCCGAAGGGAACTTGCACAACCGTGTGCTGTCTTATTTTCAGATCTGGTTTTACAGAACTCGGTTGGAGCCAGTGTGCTGATCCAGAAGATTTCGACGCTGAGAAAGGCAAAAAGTACGCCTTGGACGATGCGATCGACCGGTCTTTGAAATATGTCGCCTGGGAAAAGGCTCATCAGCGGGGGAATTGACCATGGAACTCAAGGACACAATCGAGCTGATGCAGAGCGCCGACTGGAAAGAGCGCTTTAAAGCCGAATACCTCCAGTGCGTGATCCGCCTCAAGAAGCTGGTGGATTACATCCACGATCTTGAAGACAGCACTAAACCGATGAACTACGCGGGCGAGAAGTTGCTGCTTGGTGCGCAGTATGGCTACATGGTTTCGTATATCCATGTACTTGAAGAACAGTCTTATTGGCTGGGCATTGAACTGCCCAAGTACGAGAACGTTGAAATCCACGAGACAAAGCATGTGTGAAATCGACAACTTCTATAGCCGGGTCAATTCACTGCGCGATATCTATGGCCGCCTGATTAAACCTGAAGGCGTCACAGATGCCGACGAGCAAGCAGAGATCAACGAGCTTGAGCGTCTCCGCAAAGAGGTGGCGCGGAAACGTCGCCGCGAAGAGATCGAGGAGCTACGCCGCGAACTGATGCGAGCGCCTTGTTCTGTGCAACTTTGACCTATTTCGTGACGCCACGGAAATGGTTGGAGGCAATTTTTGTCAGAGCGTGTTATGGGTGTATGGCTAAAGGTTGGAGGTGCGCTGATTGCAGCGGTCGTTCTATTTGTCAGCGGATACAAATACGCATCCGCTCTTTATGAGGCTGACATTGCCGACATGCAGGCTAAGCACGCATTGGCCCTGAAGGACAAAACCGATGAATACAGAGCAAAAGAACAGAGTCAAGCCAAGCAACTCGCGGACGCCTGGGATGCGCTTGAACGCGCTCGTGCTGAGTCTGTCAGCTTGCGCGACGATGTTGACCGGGTGCGCATCGAAGCCGACCGTTATCGCGCCGAACTGTCCAGAGCCAGCTCCGATTCCTGCACACCTTTCCGAAAGCGACTCGCCCGCTGTGCAGAGCTACTTGCAGAAGGTGCGAGCTTATCTAGCGAAGGTGCAGGAATTTCTCGGAGAATCTCCGGCAAGCACGACGCCGTAGTCAAACTCCACAACGTGAACTGAGATTCCGCTATCATGCTCAGGGGTGTCTACGCATGAGAGCAATATGACAGAATCGACTAAAGAAATTTGGAACTCGCCTGATCTGGAAGTTTTTCACGGATACCAGTGCCCGCACTGCGGGAGCTCAAATTTAAAGAAGTTTTTAAGCCATGAGGAGCATCTGGCTCGTCATGGTTTTGTGGTCTGTAAGTCCCCGGAAGAACTGCAAAGCATTCCGCTTGCTAAGGTACTTTGTGGTGACTGCTGGATGGTTTCGCACATCGCTCTGAAAGCTTGAGACACGGTAAAAAAAGCTCGGACTAAACCGAGCTTTTTTCCTGCTCACACACCTGTCGGCACTTGACAGCGGCAGGAGCCATCTTGCGCCCTGCTGAAGGTATATTCGGTACGTGGCCCGCCTCAGCCCGGGACCCCACGCTTTCTCACCGGAAACATGAGGATGGCGTACCTGTCTATCTCCGAGAGAATCTCTTTGAAACTTTCCGCCAATCTTAGCCGCTTCGTTTCCCTTGCGGCCTCAATCTTTTTCAGATGATCAGATATTAATATACTTTTCAATCATCTGTGACAATCACAAACTTGTGACTGGTGACGGCGCATTCCATCAGCTTTTTAATCGTGACTGCCTTGCACGAATATCGGAGGCAGCCATTTCAATACGAACCTTTGGTTGACGGCCTGCGGACCTTTACGCGGTCCTGTCCAGAAGCCATGCCAGTGTGCGCGACGGATGTGAGGGGATACCGTGCGGCCTGTCGGCTCATGCTCGAATGCTTCTCTGCGAGCTTTGCGAAGCATCGCACCGGTCCTCGCACCGATCATGTAGTGATGAGGCTTTTTGGCCGGCATCATGCGAAACTCACCGCGCACCTTTTTGGGCTGTGGATTGCGGGGAAGCCAGTCTGGGGTAGAGCGGTTCTCGATTTCTGGTTCTTCTGTGCATAGGTACAGCACGAGTGGCAGTAGCTGCTTGGCCAAACTGCGCATGTGGTCAAACTCAATCTTGGCTTCCAGCATGTCAATCGAAAGGCCTCGTCGAAGACGGTTTTCGATAGCCACTTCGACCATCTTCTCGATTGACTCGTCCAAAGTCCAGTCCCCGAGGTAAAGCACAATCGTCTCCAGCTTCTCAGAACCGACACGATCTAGGTACATACGAAGTTCTTTTTGTCCAGTGTTGACGTCGAATTCCAAAAGTACAAAAAAGCCCTCGATGTCACCACCTTCGTCCGACAAAAGCGGCGTTTTGATGTATACGCACCACTCTGGCAGACGCAAAAGTGATTCACATGGAAGTTTTCCAGTGAAGTCGGAGGCCATGAGCTCTGTGTAGATGTCAGGATCAAATTCATAGAGGCCCTGGGTATAGCGCCAAGTGGATGGTGCAGCTATCGTATTCATACGAGAAGCTGTTTCGTGCGGATCTTCGCCTTCATGCCACCGCTGAGAAATAGCAAGCCAGGCGTTTAGCGGCAGAAAACACCATCGCGGCCACTCGTACTCTCCTTCGAGTCTCGCTTGGATAAAAATGTCTACAAGCCTTGGGATATAAGGCCACTTTTTAGTGACCTTTTCGAGACGAGCAAAGGCGCTCATTACATTTCCTCCACCAGCTCTTCAAGCTCTTTACGATCCCACGCCCACGACACAGAGCCGTTGTTGTCCAAATCCGTGATCGCAAACTGAATCAGCTTCAAGTAGCCCTCTACGGCAGTTGTTCGTTCAACAACTTTTTCTCGGCCACCTTGCCACTGACAGAGTGCTCCATTTTTGTAGAAGAACTTCGGGAGTTCACCGCGCGGCGTATTCGCTTTTTCAGAAAAGTCGTTGAGCACCTCGAGCACAGTGCAATCGTGAATCTTTTGGTTCTCATCCAGAACGTAAATCGGCTGTGACAGCTTGCTGACCAATGTTTTGAGTTGATCTGCTGTTGCGGTCGAGACGCAGGAAGCTAAAATCGACTCGAGAGATAGGGTGTACTCGTACTGACCGGTAGCCTGTTTGGAGATCGAGTCGAGGATGGCTTGAAGGAAAGCGCTTCCGCCAATGTTGTCGAAAAGCTCCTTCTGGGCTTCGTTGAGACGAACCATAACGGACAGATTTCCGGTCTTTTTTCTACCGGAGCCTACACGCCGACCGCCATGCCCGTGAACCACGGGCGCTCTCAACGTAGATTGCAAGGTGGCTGCAAAACTTTTTGTTGTCATGATTTTCTCCTTACGTCTTACTTGAAAGTTTATATAAACAATCAAGTTTGTCAACTTGAAAAATTGTATAAACAATCAAATCGGCATGAGAAATGTTACAACATGTAACATAGCCCAAAAAAGGAGACCAAAAAACCGAAATTTTCCGCAAGTGTGGGACACGTTAGGGGACAAATTAGGGGACGTGTCTGGATGGCCTATAAATCAAGGGCTATTGGTTCTTACTACCCCTGCCAAAACGCTTGAAAACCGGGTGATCTGAAAAAAATTCAGAAAAGGCTTGCAAAGTTCGGAAGCCTATGTATAATTCCGAACTCTCAGCAAGACGGAAGTCGAGTTGGGAATTAAAAATCTGAAATGCGGTCGTGGCGAAATTGGTAGACGCGCAGCCTTGAGGTGGCTGTGGTGAGAGCCATGAGAGTTCGAGTCTCTCCGACCGCACCAAGTGCTGGGGTATCGCCAAGTCCGGTTAAGGCAGCGGATTCTGAATCCGCCATTCGTAGGTTCGAATCCTACTACCCCTGCCATCGCACTTATCAGATTGATGAAGAGGCCGCGCCGAAAGGTGAGCGGCTTTTTTCATGCCTATTTTCCAGACTTGCCCAAACAGAACGGGCAGAAAAAGCGTGTTTGGCTCTTCCGCCCGTCCGAGCACTGTTGCTCTTCGTTAGGCCTTATTGACAGAATCGCTGGATTCGTTGTCAGTCGTTCGCTCGACTGCGGCTTGTTTTTCCATTTCACGTCGCACTTCGCATCCGCTCTCGGAAAGCGCTTTGGGCATACCGGTCGCGGGGGCCGGAGCCTTCGGGCGGAAGAAGTAAAGGATGGCGACTACAGGAAAGAGCATGGCACCGGCGGCCGCTAGCGTGACCTGATTGCTTGCCCATGTGGCAAGTGCTCCGCCCAGCACCGGGCCAATCACACTACCGAATTGCTGAACAGAGTAAGAGTAGGCGAACACTTTGCCGCGATCTTGAGGATCAGACGATTGCGTCAGTACAGCGTTGATGGCCGGGAAGATGCCGGCAAAGGTCAGGCCACCTACGAAGCGCCAGATCGTAAACCAAGTGAGGTCGTGAGGAATAGCTTGCACAATGCCGAAGATGCCGCTCAGAAAGAGCGAAAGATAGAGGACCGGACGGTAGCCCCATCCCTGACCGAGCATTCCCCATGGCGGAGAGGCGATCACGCCGGAGATGCCTACGATTGAAAAGACCAAACCGGAAATGAAGACGATGCGATCCATTGAGCCCTGCAGTTCCGCGATGTAAAGCGGCAGCACGGGTTGAACCATCAGCACGCTCATTTGAACTACAGCTGCGGCAAAAAGCATGCGCAGAATGACGGGGTTGCGCAAAGGCGTAACTCGAACGGGATCATCGGCGCTTTTTTGTACGGGCTTGGCTCGCGGCGGTTCCTTAATCAATACCGCCAGCGCGATGGTGATGGTGGTGAGCGCTACAGCGGCGATCTGAAACGTCGAGCGCATCCCAAACACTTCTGCGAGAAAACCGCCCACAAGCGGTCCCAGAACGCCTCCTGCGGTCAGCCCTGCTTGCATCAGGCCCATGCTAAAGCCGATCTTCTTGTGCGGAATGACGGAAGTCAAAATAGCCAGCTGAGCCGGCCATAAGCCAGCGGCAAGACCTTGCAGTACGCGAACCCCGAACAATTGCCAGGGGGTCTGGACGATGGAGCCCAGAAAGTAGGTGATTGCCAAACAGCTGGCGGCGCGCAACGCCATGAGCTTGCGAGAGCCCTTATCGGACATAGCTCCCCAGATGGGAGCGAAAATGCCTGAAATCAAAAAGCTCACGGCAAAAATGATGCTGCTCCACCAATTGACTTCCGAGGTTTGAACGCCGAGCTCTTGGATAAGATACATCGGCAGGAACGGAATCAACATGGTGTAGCTTGCCGACATGAGAACCGTGCTGCACGTCAGGACGGCTAAAACCACACGCCAGTTCATAAAAATCCTCAGTATTTTTTGGGATCTCAAATTTTGAGTCTACGCCTAAAAGACGATTTGTAGCGCAGGTGTTGCTCAAAGAAAGTCCACGATGTGCAAAAGAGCTCGTCGCAGTTTGAGACGTTTGGCAATACATGCGAAAAATGCAGCTGCAGTAAAATTGCGACTCCGAAGGTTCGGGAGCAAGAAACGCCTTTCGCCTCGAACCGATAACTGTATTCATTTCATCAGTTTCTTGCTTCTGTTATTTTCCCCGTGAAAGCTCTTACGCCCATTCTTTTCGCTCTTTTGATGGCTTGCACCACTCAAGCCTTTGCATTTGATCCTGATCTTGCTGCGATCGAGAATCAGGCGCTGATGCAGCGGTTCCCGAAGGGATCAATCACGACTCGAGAAGCCGCGGATCAGGCATTGCGGGAAGTACGTGCCGCCAAAAGCAAGCTGAAGGAACTTTCGGAATATTCCAAGCGTCGCTGTAATGAGAACATTTTTGTGAACAGTTGCGTAGAGGATGTCCGTAAGGCCGAGTTGCGTCAATCTCGCCGTCTGCAAGCGATCGAGTCCGAGGCTCGCCGTATTGTGCGCGAAGATGAAACCCGCAAGGAAGCGGTTCGACAGAAAGAGCGTGATGCCAAAGCCGCTCAGCCGCCCAAGTCGGTAAAAAAAGCAACGCCGCGTAAACCTACCGAAGCGCAGAAAAATGCTCAGGAAAACAAGGCAGCTCACGCCAAGCGCATGAAGGCTCTTGAAGAACGTCAGGCTGAGGCCGAACAAAAGAAAGCGAAAGAAGCCAAGCATCGCGCAGAGTACGACAAGAAGGTCGCCGAACGCGAGAAACGCCGTGCCGATCGTGAAAAGGCTTTGGAAAAGCGAGCCAAACAAAAGGCTAAAAAAGAACAGGAACAAAAAAAGAGCGAGGCAAACAAGAAGTGAAATCAGGGCTCAAGAGCGGACGAGCGGACCTTGAGCTCGACGAGATTGCGAGAAGTTTGCTTGCTGATGAGAGTTTTTTAGCTGATGATCTCGAGCAAATGGCTCATATCACGGCGCCAATTGATGCGCCGATGATCCCGTTTGCTGAGTTTGAAAACAGCATCGGAAGTCCTGCGAAATCGGCAGAGCGGGAGGAATCTGCTGTCGGACAAGGAGCAGTTTTTCCGGAGGACTACGAAGCGCGTGTGCAGCAGGCTTTTGCTTCTGACGGCTCTTTGGCGCACGCAACGACGGGGTTTGTTTCGCGTCCGGCTCAAATCGAGTTTGCTCTGGCTGTGGCTAAGACACTTCAAAGCAAAGGCAAGCTTTTGGCGGAAGCAGGAACAGGTACCGGTAAGACCTTTGCGTATCTCACCCCAGCTTTGATCGCAGGCTGTCGCGTTATCGTGAGTACGGCGGGTAAATCGCTTCAGGAACAGCTCTGTCGTAAAGATATCCCGGCTCTGATGCGGGCCTGCGGATTGCCTGCCAATGTTGCGCTTCTCAAAGGACGCTCGAACTATTTGTGCAAGCATCGCATCAATATGTGCGAACGCGGAGAAATCACACTAGCTTCGCGGGATGCTGTGGAGGATTTTCGGCAAATTCGTATCTTTTTGGATCGTACAAAAACGGGGGACATCAGTGAAGTAAGCGGCGTGGCAGAAGACAGCGCCGTGTGGCCTTCCGTCACCAGTACGGCTGGCAATTGTCTCGGTAAACATTGTCAGTACGCTCGTGAATGCTTTGTGACTCGAGCTCGCTTGAGAGCTCAGAAGGCAAATGTCATTGTCGTCAATCACCATCTGTTTCTTTCGGCGGCGGCCATGGAGCTCGAAGGCGGTCAGGACGACGGGATGCTGCCGCGTGTGGACGCCGTGATTTTTGACGAAGCGCACAAACTTCCCGAAATCGCCACGAATTACTTCGGCAGCGAATTGTCCACGACAGCCATTCGCGAGGTCGTTGAAAGCATGCGCCCCATTCTGATGGGCAAGTTCAAAAGTGCTGCCCCCAAGGGAACCTCGTGGGATGTCATCACGCAGACGATCAAGAAGTCTCTTTATGACTTTGTGTTGGGGCTCGAAGGCGCCGGTGTGCTCGAAGGCGACAGCCGCAATATTGAGACCATCAGCGGCATGCAAGGATCGACTCAGCATTTGGAAAATGCCGCGCTTGTGCTGGAAGTGTTGCTGGAAGCGGCTGCACCTTTTGTTGAAATGAGCGACGATCTGGGCGTCTTCATTGAGTCGGGCACCGCCATCCTGCAGGACATGAAGCAGTGGGTGATCTGGCTTAAACACGCCGGAATGCCGATGCCGCCGGAGCAAAAGCCGCTTGTGCGCTGGATATCGCGCAGTCGTAGTGAAGCGCGCCTTACAGTGACGCCTTTGGATATTGCCGAACCGTTCTCTCGGATGATGAATCTGCGTAAAGAAACGGCCTGGGTTTTCACGTCGGCAACAATGGCTGTAGGTGATGGGGAATTCAAGCATTTCACGCAGGCGCTCGGCATCGAAGGTGCCGAGGAGCATGCTTGGAATTCTCCGTTTGATCATGAGAATCAAGCCATGCTCTATGTGCCGCCCGATATGCCGAATCTCAAAAGCGGCGTGGCGCGGGACGAATTCACGGATGAACTCATAAAACAGGTCTGGCCAGTGATTGACATGGTGCAGGGGCGAGCTTTTGTGCTGTGCACCAGCTATCGAGGCATGGAGCGTGCAGCCGAGCAGTTGCGCGAATACATTGCCGCCAATGGGCGTGACTATACGGTTTTGGTCCAGCGCGAGGAGTCAAAAGAGAAGCTCCTGGATAAGTTCCGCCACGAGCAGCATCCCATTTTGGTGGCAACGATGAGTTTCTGGGAGGGCATCGACATCAAGGGCGATCAGTTGTCACTTGTGATCATTGACAAGCTTCCTTTCCCAAATCGTGAAGATCCCGTGTTTGATGCGCGTTGTAAATGGCTCGACAGCCAGGGGCAGTCGTCCTTCAATATTCTGTCCGTGCCCGCTGCTGCCATTGCGCTCAAGCAGGGTACAGGGCGTTTGATTCGCAGTGAAGCCGATCGCGGCATTCTGATCATCGGTGACGTGCGTCTGGTTCGCTCGGGTTACGGCAAGAAGATTTGGCAGAGCTTGCCTCCATACACAAAGACGCTCCGATTAGAGCGTCTGATGCAGTTCTGGAACGAACCTGACTCTTGGCAGTGACGAAGCTCAGCTTTTGCTTGAGCGCGTGGCTTTCTCCGCTTTGCTACGAGCGGTCTTTTGGGCGGGCCGCTTTTTGTGTCGCACGCGTTGCGGCAGTTGATTGGCGGAGTGCGAAGCTTGAAGAACTTCGGCAAGGATCCCTTCGCAACTTTCCAGATTGTCGAGGCAATATAGGACGCTCAATACGGTACCGATGGAAACCGTCGTGTCGCCCTGTTCAATGCGCTTGTAAGTCGAAAGCGACGTGCGGCTTTTCTGCGCCAATTCTTCTTGCGTAAGTTTGCAGCAACGGCGGGCAGCGGAAATGCGTTCACCTAATTCTTCCGTGAAACTTTGTACGGGAAGGATGAAAAAGCGCTTCTGAGGAGCGCGCGCAGGAATTTGTTTAGGCGCTGCTGACATGATTGAAAAGCGTCGAAAATTTCAAACGTGAACAAACTTAGCCTAGCAAACTGAGTCTCTGAGATCAAACAGAATCTCAAAACAGACCTTGGAATACATCATGCTCGTAGAGCACTTTAAGTCCGATGGCAAACAAGACGGCGGCGCCGAAAAGCGAGAGTTTGGCGCTGTGGCGAGCTGCTCTGCTTGAAAGTTTGCTGCCGAGCATAACGGCAATAGCTGTCAGCACAAAGCAAACGGAGCCAATGACGACCGAGGGCCAGAGGATCGGGAATTTGGCCATGGCAAACGAAAAACCGACGGCCAGTGCATCGAGGCTCGTCGCAACCGACAACGTCAATAGTGTCCCCCAGGGCACGGTACCGCAGACTTGGCACAGTTCAGGTTCTTCTTCATCGCCGAAAGCCTCGCGAACCATCGATAAGGAGACCCAGGCAAGCAGTGCAAAAGCAATCCAGTGATCCCAAGAGCTGACCAAATCCGCAACGGTATTGCCGGCAAGTCCTCCCGCAAGCGGCATCAGGAACTGGAAAAAGCCGAAAGCTGCAGCGAATTGAAAGATGTGTTTGGTCGTAACGTGTTTGCAGGTGGCGCTCCAGCATAGAGCGACGACCATGGCGTCGATGGAAAGTGCGACGGCAATACCGAGGACTTGCAGGATAAGCATTTTCAAAACTACATACGAAAACCCCGCAGGATGTAAGTCCTACGGGGTTAAGAATCTTGGCGGAGAAGGAGGGATTCGAACCCTCGAGACCAGTTATTTTTGATCTGCACCCTTAGCAGGGGTGTGCCTTCAGCCACTCGGCCACTTCTCCGACCGCGCAAATTCCACCATACATGGAACAGCACTGCGGTGAGCGCTGAATATTACAGAAAAGTTCGGATGATTGCAAAAACGACAGAACAAAAATTGACTCTGAACATTCTCGGTTGTTTGAGGATAACTAAAATCCGATCAACGAATTTTGTCCGAGCCAAATGAACCGACTTTTTTTCTTAGGTTTTCTTTTTACCGTAATAGCTTCCGTCTTTTGGGGTGCCATGGGCACGGCCGTGCAACATCTTTTTCAGATTAAAAGCGGCTTTTTTGCCTTGGGTTTGGTGACGTTGAGACAGTTGTCTGCAGGGATGCTTTTTGTGGCGATCGGTACGCTGATCATGCCTCGGAAGATGTGGTCAATATTCAACGATCGCAAGTTGCTTTTGGAGATCCTAACGAGTGGGGTGCTGGTATTTCTGGCGCACTTCTGCTTTTTTCAGTCGATTTCATACTCCAATGCAGGTACTGCCGCGATATTCCTGACACTCAATCCTATGCTGGCGGGACTGTGGTTGGCGCTGACGAGAGGCACGAAAATGACGTCCGTGGAATGCATTTGCGCCGTGTTGGCTGCGGCCGGTGTTGCGCTGATGGTGACCGACGGTGATTTCTCCGGTTTGAAATTTTCGCCGATGGCTGTTGTCTGGGGGCTGTGTTCGGCGGTCTTCGCAACAGCTTTCAGTATCCAACCGCAAAAACCTTCGGCAAAAGCGGGCGTTACGGTTGTCGTTGCGTGGGCCTTTCTTTTTGGTGGAGTGATCGCTTCTTTCTTCTGCCCGCCCTGGACGCTTAATGTGAATTGGAACTGGGTGGTGACGGCCGATTTTGCCTTTATCGTGGTTTTTGGCACGGTGGCGGCATTCTGGCTTTATCTCACTGGGCTGAAATACATTTCGCCGGTGGTCTCTGGTTTGGTGGTGTGCCTGGAGCCGCTCTCTGCCATCGTTTTCTCGATGGTGCTTTTGGGTGATGTGCTTGGCCTTTGGCAGGCAGTAGGCGTGGTGCTGGTGCTTGCCAATATCTGCCTGCTTGCTTTGGCGCGTCGATAGGTTAAGTCGAAAGTTTGTTCGATTGAGCTGCGAGGCGTGTCGCTATTTCGGACGCACGCTTTTGGGCGTCGCGATATGAAAATTCGCAACCGCACCATGTCTGGTTATAAAAACCGTAGAACTTCAAAAGGGCATTGCGCCGATCTTGCAAGCCGTCTTTTCGCCAGTTTTTGTCCCAATATTGGACATCAGCATAATGTTCAGCCGCTTCTTGCCCTGCGGCATTGACTTGGTCAAGATTCTTCCAGCGGCTAGAGGCCAGAGTGGTGGTAAAGCGGGCAATGCCGCGGTCGTGAGCAAGTTTTGCAGTCGCACGCAATCGAACGGAGAAACAAACCGCACAGCGTCGGCCGCGTTCCGGCTCATTTTCCAGCCCTTTGACGGCCTCCAGCCAGGTGTTGTGATCCCAGTCGCCATCAACGACTTCAACACCGAGCCTTTGACAGTGCACTGTCAACTCGGCTTTTCTTTTTTCGTACTCGGCCTGAGGAAAAATGTTTGGGTTGAAATAAAAGACAATGGGGCGGATGTCATGAGCGAGCATCCACTCAAGTACGGCCGCAGAACACGGCGCACAACAACTGTGAAGAATGACTGTTTCCATGATGGCGAAGTTTAGCCTTGCGGATGTGGCAAAAGCCTGAATTCGCAAAAAAATATTGGCTCTTTGTGTTTACTTTATGTCGGTTTTGTGTCAGAATGCGGACTCTCTAATTTTTTTGGCGCACCGGATTTGCGCCCGCGACCGATCGAGATACGACGGCGCCGGCAATCCCGTGCGATGTGTCAACAACTAACATCCTAGGATCAGGTGCTTATCAATGCCCACCATTCGCGTTAAGGAAAACGAACCCTTTGAGGTTGCGCTTCGTCGTTTCAAGCGCACCATCGAAAAGTCCGGCCTGCTGACCGAGCTTCGTGCCCGTGAGTTCTACGAAAAGCCCACGGCTGAACGTAAGCGCAAGAAGGCTGCTGCCATCAAGCGTCACTACAAGCGTCTTCGCAGCATGATGCTGCCCAAGAAGCTGTACTAATCGCTCGCGCAGTACAGACTGAAGCCGGCTTTGATAAAGACGCCGGAATTAGCTTGATAAGCCAGAGAAAGACGGCCGTCTCGACAATGAGTTGGCCGTTTTTTCTTGCAGTTGGAGAAAAAGAATGACGATCAAAGAACGCATTACCGAAGACATGAAGAACGCCATGCGTGCACACGATACGGCACGCCTGTCGGCTCTGCGCTTGTTGCTTGCCGCAATCAAACAGCGCGAAGTAGATGACCGCGTTGAGGCCACCGATGAACTCGTGACCGGCGTCATTGGCAAGCTTATCAAGCAGCGTCGTGATTCCGTGAAGCAGTACACGGATGCCGGCCGCGCAGACCTTGCTCAAAAAGAGCAGAACGAAATTGACACGTTGTCCGTGTATATGCCTGCTCAGATGTCCGACGAGGACATCAAGGCGGTGGTCGCTGACGCGATCGCAGAAACCGGCGCGAGCGGTATGGCGGCCATGGGTAAAGTCATGGGCATCGTCAAGGCTAAGTGCGCAGGCAAGGCCGATATGGGTCGCGTATCCGCGCTGGTGAAGGCAGCATTGTCGGCCTAAGCGGATTACTGTCGGCGACACGATTACGGTCGCTCTGATATAAGAAAGCTGCGGTGCGTGCCTTGCTGACGAGTTGTCGTCGTAGAGCGGCGTGCCGCAGTTTTTGTGCCTTTTTTCCTTCTCTTTTTATTGCAGCAAATGATCCCGGAGAGTTTCATTCAAGAGCTTTTGAGCCGCATTGACATTGTTGAGGTGATCAACAAAGTCTCGCCTTTGAAGCGCACCGGGAAAAATTTCATGTGCTGCTGTCCATTTCACAAGGAAAAGACGCCGTCTTTTTCTGTGAGCCAGCAAAAGCAGTTTTTCAAATGCTTCGGTTGCGGCGCATCGGGTAACGTCATCGGCTTTCTCATGCGCTACGAAGGACTGTCGTATCCGGAAGCCATCCGCAAACTCGCCGAATCGATCGGCATGACGGTGCCGGAGACTCCGCGCGATCGCGAAACTCGTACGCGCGTGCGCTCGCTTACCGACATGATGAAAGCGGCTTCAGACTATTACAGCGCAAGTCTGAAGACGAATACCCGCACCATTGAGTATTTGAAACAGCGCGGCATCACGGGCGAGACTGCCGCTCGCTTTGCGCTGGGATATTCGCCTGATGCCTGGCAACCGCTTAAGGATGTTTTCGGCGATCAGTACGCCAGCAAAGATCTGGAGGAAGAAGGCGGTTGCGGCCTGGTGATCCACAATGGCGACAAACGCTATGATCGTTTCCGCGGTCGCCTGATGTTTCCAATCCGCAATCCGCGCGGACAAGTGATTGCGTTTGGTGCTAGAACCCTCAACGGCGACGAGCATCCCAAGTACCTCAACAGTCCCGAGACGGAGCTCTATCACAAGAGTCGTGAAATCTACGGTCTGTACGAAGCTTCCGCAAGTATTCGCGAGAAGCATCGCGCCATTGTCTGCGAAGGCTACATGGACGTGATTCAGCTGTCGCAGGCGGGTTTTACCGAAGCGTGCGCGGCACTTGGCACGGCGGTGACGGCCGAGCATGTACAAAAACTTTTGCGAGCGGTTGATACTGTCTACTTCAGTTTTGACGGCGACAGTGCCGGCCAGCATGCTTTGCGCCGTGCATTGGAAGCAGCTTTGCCGGTCGTGGAAGACGATCAGGAAATTCGCTTTGTCGTGCTTCCGCCTGAGCACGATCCGGACAGTCTTATCAAGGAAAAGGGCGCTCAGGCATTTGAAGACGAGCTGCAAAAGAGTCTTACGCTCACACAGTATTTCGTCAGAACCGTATCCCAAGGTAAAGATTTGGGGACGGCTGAAGGGCGAAGCCAATTTGTCGCTGAAAGTAAGCCCCTGATCGTGTCCATGCGATCGGCGCCGATTCTGCGCAAGCAGCTCGTGGGTGAGCTTGCGATGCACGCACGAATGAGCCCCGACGAGATTGAACGCTTGTGCGGTATTGCGTCGGTGAGGAAGCTGCCTGCGGCCAATCCCGCCACGGGTATGCATTTTGATGCGCGTCGCAATCGCAGTTACGGAGGTTTTACGCCTCGAAAGCCTTTTTTTGGAACCGGCGGCGAACCCGTGTCGCTGGCGCCCACGAGCGATATTCGCGAACGACTGTTGCAAAACCTTCTTAACTATCCGGCGCTTGCCGTGGAATTTTCTTCCCGTATTGAAGAAGAGTTTGTTGGCAGTGAAGCGGAAGCGGCACGAGAAATTCTCGAAGTTTGGCGCACGGTGACGGCTGACGAAGAGCCTCTTTTGCAAAGTCAGCTCATTTTGGAGCGCCTGCAGTCCAGTCGTTATTACGCGCATTATTGCGATCTGGTGGCTCGAGAAATGGTGCTGCAGACGCCGGAAAATGCTGCACGCGTTGAAGTGGAACTGACGTTCGATCGGTTGGAGCTTCAGCGCATTGAATCCAACCTCATGCAGGCGACGCTCGAAGCAAAGCCCGATATTCAGCGCATCATGGGGCTTGATACCAAACGCAAAGTCCTAAAGGCTCGCATTGATGAAGTCCAAAAGCAGTTTGCGCTTCATCACGGTGCAGAAATTTAGCTGCTGATCGGATTTGTCACGAGCGTGAGCGCGATTGCCCACATTACAACAGCGATCAGCGAGTCGAGAATACGCCATGCCTGCGGCTTTTGAAAGATCGGAAGCAAAAGACGCGCTCCGAACCCGAGTCCGGTGAACCACAGTACGCTGGCCGTCAAGGCCCCTGCGGCAAACACCCATTTCAAATCTTCGCCGTACTGCGCAGCAATAGAGCCAAGCAGCACGACCGTATCTAAGTAAACGTGCGGATTGAGAAACGTAAAGGCCAGACATGAGGAAACGGCCTTTATGAGCGACCCCGCACGATTTTCCGAAAGCTCCAACGCAGCACCGCCCGTTGCGGCTCGTTTGGCGGCCGATATTCCATAAATCATTAGGAAAAGCGCGCCGCCCCAGCGAAAAAGATCCAATAGCCACTCATTGGCGCGAATCAGCGCCCCCATCCCTGCCACTCCGGCGCAAATGCAGAGAACGTCTCCGATGATACAGACGAGAACAACCGGTAAAACGTACTGACGCAACAGTCCTTGCCTCAGCACGAAGGCATTTTGCGCGCCGATAGCGATGATGAGTCCGGCACCGGTTCCCAGTCCGGAAAGAAACGTGGCAATCATGAAACAAAAGAGAGCGGCAACAAAAGCGCAATGCACCGAAAACGGTTCAGGCTAAAGCAATCTACTGATTTAAAGCGGTGCAAGGTGCAAACGATTGTGCAATGAAAATTAACCCGCGTCGATAGACACGAAGGGGAGACACTTTAGCCCAAAGCGAGCGCAACTGCGCAAAAGGCCTTTCTCTCAGCTTTGAATTTCGTCGTATGCGGCATTTTCGAGCAAATTGGCATGACGATTGCTTGTTGACTCATTGGAAGTTTTATGCAAACAGCAAGGGAGACCAAGCATGAAATTCATTGTGGCAATCATCAAACCTTTCAAACTTGACGAGGTACGCGAAGCGCTCTCCGAAGCCGGTATCAACGGTCTGACCGTGATTGAGGCAAAAGGTTTCGGCAGGCAAAAGGGACACACGGAGCTCTACCGCGGCGCCGAATATGTGGTGGATTTTCTGCCGAAGGTAAAGCTTGAAATTGCCGTGTCGGACGATATGGCCGAGGTTGCTGTCGAGACGATTCAAAAAGCGGCATACACGGGAAAAATCGGAGACGGAAAGATTTTTGTCTTTGACCTTGCCGCAGCCGTACGTGTTCGAACGAGAGAAATTGACGATGAGGCGCTTTGACGCCTTCAGACAACATAAAAAATCAAACAGGGAGACTCAACATGACTATTTCAGGAAAAGCCGCCGTGATTGCGGCGCTTCTGGTGACATCGGGGTGTGCTGCGGCCGGTACGGCCGCCAGCACAATCGACAAGGCCGACGTGGCATGGATGTTGGTGGCAACGACGTTGGTGCTTTTCATGACAATTCCGGGAATCGCGCTTTTTTACGGCGGCATGAGCCGCAAGAAAAACGTGCTCTCCGTTTTGGCGCAGACAACCGTTATTTGCTGTGCGCTGACATTGGTGTGGTTTGCTGTGGGCTACTCTCTGGCGTTTGCCCCCGGTAACGCCTTCGTGGGCGGGTTGGACCACGTCTTTTTGCGAGGCATGGACATTAAGTCAACGACGGGCAGCATTCCTACGTTTCTCTTTGTCATCTTTCAGATGACGTTTGCCGTGCTCACGGCTGCGCTCATGATCGGATCTTTTGCCGGCCGCATGAAATTTTCGGCCATGCTGGTCTTTATGTTGCTGTGGTCGGTTTTTGTTTATTCTCCGATATGTCATTGGGTGTGGGCCGAAGGAGGTTTCTTTTTTGAAATGGGAGCACTTGACTATGCGGGCGGTACAGTCGTTCATATCAATGCAGGTATTGCCGGTCTAGTGGGCTGTCTCGTTGTCGGCAAACGTTTGGGATATGGGAAGGAGCCGATGAGTCCGCATAACCTGACGTTCACTATGCTCGGTGCCTGTATTTTGTGGATCGGCTGGTTTGGCTTCAACGGCGGTTCTGGACTTGCGGCCAATGAACGGGCTGTGCTTGCAATTCTGGTTAGCCAGATTGCAGCAGCAGCGGCTGGCTGCAGTTGGATGGCCTGCGAATGGATTTTGCGCGGTAAGCCTTCTTTGCTTGGAATGGTATCGGGTGCGGTGGCCGGACTCGTGGTGATTACGCCTGCATCAGGCTTTGTCGAACCGCTTCCGGCATTGCTGATGGGGCTTGTAGGAGGAGTCGTGTGCTTCTGGGGTGCCACGGTGCTTAAGCGCCGAATGGGCTGGGATGACTCGCTTGATGCTTTCGGTGTGCACGGCGTCGGCGGCATTGTAGGGGCCGTGCTTACAGGTGTGTTTGCTTCAAGTGCCGTGACCGGCGCGACAACATTGCCGATTCTTGAGCAGGTGGGCATCCAGACAGCCAGCGTGGCGGCAACGCTTGTTTACGGCGGTGTGGCGAGCTTCATTCTCTTTAAGCTCGTCGACATACTGCTCGGTTTGCGCGTTGAGGCTGATGCCGAGCGCCAGGGGCTGGATGTGGCTTTGCATGGCGAGCGTGTCGAATGATGATTTATCGCTGAGGCTACTTTTCTGAGCGCGAGTTCTGGCTAGCAGAAACTCGCGCAGAAGAACTAGAAACTTGATGCTGAAAAGACTAAAATGCGAAACTCGTGTAGGAGTCTTTTGATACCGGTAAAAGACCGCCCAGGAGATGAGAGCAATCCATCGGAGGCGAGCGACACGATACAGTAGCGTACCCGCAATCATCCGGCCGATTCGGCGTTGAGCAAGAGCATCCCGCCGACGGCGTGCGCGATTCAGCTCGTAGTGAACTCAAGGGACGCAAGCTTTGACGCAGACACGGGAACGCGTTTTTCCGACTGCTCGAATCAGAAAAACAATGAAACCGGTAAAGGCAAGGCGTGCCTGTGGGGCGTGCTTTGGAGAAGAAATAGTCGACTTGAGAAGAAGGATCTGAGCAGTTTCGTTGTTTTCTAGCAGTTTAAATTACCGCCCGCATTCGAATTCGAAAGTGTTGCGGGCGTTGTCGTGCGCGCTTGTTTTTCAAAAAAAACGAATGCTTGCGGATGGCGACAAACACGGTTGAACTGCCGATTCTTTCTTTTTCCTGACTGAGCTGAAGTTTTACTTAGTTATGACGAAAAAAACCGAAAACACTGTCGTTGACGTCGTTTTTCCTGATTTTGCTGCCATTGAATGGATTGCACACGCGCCAGCAATCAAAGTGGGCGGCAATGTGGTCATTGTGAGCGACGAGCTGGCCGAGGAAGAGGCCGCCGCGCCCGCCAAGAAGCCTCGTAAGAGCTCTAAGAAGGCTGAAACAGCCGTAGCTGACAAACCCAAGGCCAAACCCGGACGTAAGCCCGGACGCAAGGCTGCAGCCAAGAACGACGACATGGATGACGTCGGTGATGACGAGATGATTGATCTCGACATGGATACCGATGAAGAAGGCGGTGAAGATCTTTCGGAACTGGAAGAACTTGATCGTGTTTCTAGCGGTGTTGATGCGGCCGGTGAATCCGAAGATCACGTTCCCAACGGTTACAGCTCTCTGGTGCGACTCGGCCGTCAGCGCGGCTGGGTGACTGTGGCGGAAATCAACGACCACTTGCCCGACAACGTCGTGCGCAACGAAGAGTCGCTGAGCGAAATTACCGAGCAGCTGCTGCGTTTGTCGATTCAGGTGTTTGAAGCACCGCCGAGTGAAGACGACATTTTGATGAATGAGCCGGTGAGCGATGACGAGGACATCAGCGAAGAAGACGCTGCCGCCATGCTTACGCCGGAAGAAAGCGCCGGCTTATCCAAAGATCCGCTGCGTGCCTATCTGCGCGGTGTGGGTTCGCACAAGCTACTGACGCGTGCCGGCGAAATTGAGGTTGCCAAGCAGATCGAAATGTATACCGCCAAGCTTTTGTCGGCCATCATTCAGCATCCGATGGCTGTCGAAAAGTTGGTTGAGATCGCCGAGGGTTTGAAGGAAGACAATGCCGACATTGATACGGTGATTGACGGTTTCACCGACAATCAAGCGCTGGCAGAAATGGACGAAAGCGAAGAAGTCGGCAGCGACGAAGTTGCAACCGACATCGGTGCGGCGGCCATGACGACCGAACAGCTCGAAGAAATGAAGCAGCGTGCCATCGAAATGTTTGAATCCTGCAGCAAATACTTGCAGGCCATTCGTGACAGCTTCGGCGATCCCAAGCGTCTGCAGGCATACAAGGATGCACGTGCCGCGATCGCTTTCGAACTCGCTCCGGTTCGCTTCGCTGTCAAGGCTGTGACGGTGCTTACCGAACACATCACACATCATATGGATGCCGTCAACGAAAACATCCGTCAGCTGCGTGCTCTGATGGTTGATCGTTGCGGCTATCCGCTCAAGACTTTCCTTGAAGAGGTCAACACGCGCATCACGGATCCCGCTTGGATCGACGAAGCGCAGAAGGCGGGGCAGCCCTACAGCGTGCGTATTGAAGAGAATCGTCCGTTGCTTGCTCACCTGCAGGATCAACTGCGTGTGGCCGAAAAGACGGCGTTGCTCTCGATTGCCGATCAGCGCGATCTGGCCCGTCAGGTGCGCTTGGCTCAGACTAATTTGGCCAACGCCAAGGCCAAGATGATCGAAGCCAACCTTCGTCTGGTGATCTCGATTGCCAAGGGTTACGTCAACCGCGGTTTGGCAATGACCGACCTGATTCAGGAAGGCAATCTGGGACTGATGAAGGCCGTCGACAAATTCGAATATCGCCGCGGCTACAAGTTCTCGACCTACGCCACCTGGTGGGTGCGCCAGTCTGTCACCCGTGCAGTGGCCGACTACGGTAATACTATCCGTATCCCGGTGCACATGACCGAGTCCTACAACAAGATTCGACGTGTGCGTCAGCGTATTTTGCAGGAACGCGGCCGCAATCCGACCGACGCCGAACTTTCGGAATTGTCCGGCGTGCCGCTTGCCAAGGTGCAGTTGCTTACGCAGGCCATGCGCGGCGTGGAATCGATCGACGCTCCGATCGGCGACGACGAGGATGCAAGTCGTCTGGACTTCGTGAAGGGTGACGAGTCTGACGATCCGCAGCGCAAGTTCCTTCGCATGGCGATGGAAGAAGAAATCAAGCGTTCGCTCAATGAACTGATGCCGCGTGAAGCTCAGGTTTTGCGTCTGCGTTATGGCATTGGCACCAACCACGACCATACGCTTGAAGAAGTGGGGCAGGCCATGGGGCTCACGCGCGAACGCGTCCGTCAGATCGAAAGTGCGGCCATTCGCAAGCTGCGCAGCCCTGACTTCCAGGAACGCTTGCGCGACTACCTGCAGGTGGCGAATTCTCTCGACTAATCGCATCGGCTGAAAGCTGATTCGAAGAAGGCGGTTTCCAAATTCGGGACCGCCTTTTTTACAGCCTGCTAACTGTCTGACAAATTTGTCTTCAACCGCTTCGATTTTTGCTGAAAAAGCGGCAAAAATTCATGAAATTTCTAAAAATGCGCTCTATTTAGCCGTTAAACTTACTCCCTAGAGCTGCAGCGGCACAACAATACGTTTGTCGCGCATGCCACGTCGTTTGAACTCTCTATCTGCCGCACCGCCCAATGGATCACACCCTTCCGCTTCTCTTTACTTTGGCACTGGCTTTCGTCTTGGCGCTCATCTTCGGCTGTATTGCTGAAAAGTTGAAGTGTCCGGCCTTGGTTGGCTTTTTGTGCGCGGGCATCCTTTGCAGCAGTCACACCCCCGGGCCGACGGCCGACATGGAAATCGCCATGCAGTTGTCCGAAGTCGGCGTGATACTCCTGATGTTTGGGGTGGGCTTGCATTTTTCGATTTCGGATCTTCTGAAAGTCAAAGGCATTGCTGTTCCGGGGGCGGTATTGCAGATGACGATCGCAACCCTGCTGGGGTTGCTTTTTGCCGTCTATGTCTGGGAGTGGAGTCTGTCTTCCGCGCTCATTTTCGGTCTGTGTCTGTCGTGTGCTTCAACCGTGGTGCTGCTCAAGGCGTTGGAAATGCACGGACACCTCAATACAGTCGACGGGCAGATTTCCGTGGGCTGGCTGGTTGTCGAAGACATTGCAACGGTATTGATTCTCGTGCTTTTGCCTCCGGTGGCCCAGATCATGGGGGTGACGCCGGGTGGGGGCGAAGCGGCTGAACCGATGACGGCAAGCGGCGTTGCTTATGTGATTGCTTCGACGCTCCTGCATGTCGTGGCTTTTGTTGCCATCATGATGGTGGTCGGCCGTAAGTTCATTCCCTGGGTGCTGTGGCAGATTGCCAAAACGGGATCGCGAGAACTCTTTACGCTTTCGATTCTGACGGCTTCGGTGGGCATTGCATACGGAGCCGCGGCTGTTTTTGACGTGAGCTTTGCTCTGGGGGCTTTTTTTGCCGGTATGGTAATGCGTGAGAGCAAGTACGCACACCGAGCCGCCACCGACTCTTTGCCCTTGCAGGATGCTTTCTCGGTGCTCTTTTTCGTGGGCGTAGGCATGATGCTCGACTGGCGAGTCATTCTTGAGGAGCCCTGGTCGATTCTCACGATGCTTGCCATTATCATGATCGGAAAGTCGCTCACGGCGTTCTGTCTGGTGCACTTCCTGCGCTATCCCTTGCATACGTCGCTCAACGTTGGTGCGGCACTCGCTCAGATCGGCGAATTCTCGTTCATTTTGGCCGCGCAGGGTATTGCGCTTGGCATGACAGATCAAAAGATGCTTTCGATGGTGGTGGCTTCCGCCATTTTGTCGATTGCGCTCAATCCGCTAATGTTTGCGATGATTCCCTATGTGCGCCGTTTCTCGGTGCGCTATTTTGCTTGGGCGAGGGCGGCGGCCATGCTTACCGATCCCTACTCGGTGCTTCCCAAGGAAACATCTCGCCGCATGCTGATGGGGCAGACCATCTTGGTGGGGAGCGGTTCGGTGACGCGCTCGGTAGCTAAGCGTCTGGCGACCGATGACGTGCCCTTTGTGTGTATTTCGGAAGACAAGTCTTTTGCCGAAGAATTGCGTGAGCAAAAGCACGCGGTCATCAGCGGCGACGCCGCCGATCCGATGGTGCTTGTGCAGGGGCACATCGTTACCGCCGCACAGCTGATGGTAATTGACATTGATCCGGTGAAGACGCTCAAGATTGTTGAAATGGCCAAGCAGCTCAATCCTGAACTTAACATCATGGCCCGAGCAGGATCACGCGACGAAGTCGAGCACCTCAAGCAAGAGGGCATCGCGAACGTCTATCTCGATTCCGAGAGTATTTCGGAAGTGCTCACCGGCAATATTCTCGATTACTATAAAAAGGACGAAGAACAAGACGGGCAGGATAAGGCAAGGACTCAATCTGCTCACTGAGTGAGAGGAAGACGTCAAAATGGAAATTTCTCCGGTTGTTTGCTGGCTTGTGGCCGGACTTCTTCTGGTAGGTGTCGATATGTTGCTCGGCACCTTCTATCTTTTGGTGATGGGGCTTGCGGCCGGCTGCGGAGCGCTGGCAGCCTGGGGCGGATTGTCGGCCGGCTGGCAGTTTTCCGTTTTTGCTGTCGCCACCATTGTGGGCAGTCTGATCGTGCAGCGTTTTCGTAGTGCCAATCCATCCGAGAGTGACGCTTTGCAGCAGCCCGACGTCGGTCAGACCGTCACGGTTAAGAAATGGAACGACGACGGTACGGCGCAGGTTTCCTACCGAGGTGCTCTGTGGACCGCGTACACCGAGCAACAGTCCGAGCGTTCGGTCGGCGTTTGGCGTATTGTGCGAGTCGAGGGCACGCGGTTGCTGATTGAACCGGCTTCACACTGAATATTTTTGTAGCAGGATTGCATATGGCCATATCCAACTTTTTGATTTTCTCGGTTTTCTTTGTTTTGCTTGCTGTCGTGTTTGTGACGCAATGCATTAAAGTGGTGCCGCAGCAAAACGCATGGGTGGTTGAACGTCTCGGTAAATTCCACAGCGTGCTCACGCCCGGACTCAACATCATCATTCCCTTCATCGACCGCGTCGCTTATAAGCACAGCCTCAAGGAAGTGCCTCTGGACACGCCTAGCCAGGTTTGCATCACGAAGGACAATACGCAGCTTACTGTCGACGGCGTGCTCTTTTTCCAGGTGACGGATCCGCAGCGAGCAAGCTACGGTACGAGCAACTACATCATCGCCATCACGCAGCTTGCGCAAACCACGCTTCGCAGCGTCGTGGGCCGTATGGAGCTCGACAAGACCTTCGAGGAACGCGATCTCATCAACAAGTCCGTGGTGACGGCCATTGACGAAGCCGCTCTCAACTGGGGCGTGAAGGTTCTTCGCTACGAGATCAAGGATCTGACGCCGCCCGCGGTCATCTTGCAGGCTATGCAGCAGCAGATCACCGCCGAGCGCGAAAAGCGCGCCGTGGTAGCGGCTTCCGAAGGTCGCAAGCTCGAGCAGATCAATCTGGCGACCGGCGCTAAGGAAGCGGCGATTGCTCAGTCCGAGGGCGAAAAACAGGCTGAAATCAACAAGGCTCAAGGTCAGGCTGCCGCCACGCTTGCGATTGCTCAGGCAACCGCCGAAGCGCTTCGCATGGTGGCCGAAGCCACTAATGCCCCGGGCGGTATGAACGCCGTCAATTTGCAGGTGGCCGAGAAGTACGTCGAAGCTTTCTCCAAGCTTGCCAAGGAAGGCAATACGCTGGTGGTGCCGGCTAACTTGGGTGACTTGTCCACCCTAATCACCTCTGCAATGACCATGGTCAAGGGCACGGGCTCTGCCAATGGCGCAACGCAGGTGCTTCACAAGCCCTAAGCAAGAGGAAGCGGTATGTCGCGAGATAAAAAGCCCGAACATCTCGGCTTTGAACTTTCCGAAGGCGAGGGATTCAACCGCGATCGCGTGAGCGTTTTTTTGCTTTTGAATCTCGTGGTGCAGTCTTACGCAGAGCATCAGATTGCCGGGTTCGGAGGAAAATCTGAAGATCTTGGTTTGGCGGCATTCATGCGTGAGCTCACGGGACTTTTTCAAGGGAGTTATCCCGATGTTCTCAAGGGCTACGGAGAGGAGGAAGGTTGGAGCGGTAAATCTTTTACCGCCTGGCTTCGCGCGCGTCTGGCAGATTCTTTGACAGAGCAGGATCTGGACTGCTTCGCTTGGAAAGACGATGCATATCTCGTGCATTTTGCAGTGAGCAAGATGATCGTCGAGTTGCACGGCCTGTTTGCCGAGCTGTTGCAGGAAGACAAAGGAATGAACGACGCACAGACGCTCGGCGGAACGATTCTCACCTTTTGCGCCCGTTGGTCGCTGATTTTGAGTGGTGACGAAACGCCGCTTCCGGATTTTGCAGATAACACAGAGGTTAAGTTCAATGAGTAGTTGCGGATCTTGCCGTTCGGGACGATGCGGTGATTTTTCTTCCAAAGCGGTTGGTTTGCCGAGTCTGGCGGCCATTGATGTTGTCGAGCGTATTCTGCTTCAGGCTGTTAAAAACACGGCGCAACGCTCGGTGGATGCTTCGCAGGGCAAACTTACGCGACAGGACTTGGTCGAAGCCGATCTGAAGCTTGTGTCGTGGCTTACCGATACCTTTGCCGGCCGCAACCGCCATTTTGAAACAGCCGAAGGTTGGAACCCGACGGGCTTGGCACAGTATTTGCGTGAAGGCATGGGAGAGCGGGTGCGTGACGTTTTGGGCGGAAAGTTGCCTGACGGTGATTACGAGATGATCGAAATCGGTGCCCGACTATTCTTGAACAACGCTTACGTGCTGTTGGAACAGATCGGCTTGATGGGCAACGGCAATCTTTCGGGGCTGGAGCAAAATGACAGCGTGCTCTCGTTTGTCAATTATTGGTCGTGCCTGCTTACGGGCTGTCCGTTTGCCGATGACTGATTGCCATGCCCTTGTTTCAGCGCAGTGCCCTTAAAGAGGGCGTAAGTCCTCGAGAAGCATTTGGATGGGCGCTTTTTGACGCCGCCAATTCTGGTTACAGCACTGTAGTGCTTACGGCTGTCTTCAATGCCTATTTTGTTTCGAAGGTCTGCGGTGACGCCAGTTGGGCGACGTTTCTGTGGAGTTGTGCCGTAGGGGCGGCCAATGCGCTTTCCATGGTGCTGATGCCTGCCATCGGTCGCATGGCTGATCTGACAGCAACAAAGAAAAAGTGGCTTGTTGCCGCAACGATGCTTTGTGTGTCGGCCACCGCACTGCTTGCCTTGTCAGGCCCCGGCACCTATGTGCTTTCGGTGACGATGCTGATCTTGAGCTACATCGGCTACAACGTAGGTGAGTCGCTCAATTCAGCTTTCCTGCCGGAAATTTCCAGACCAGAAGCATTGGGGAAAGTATCAGGTTGGGGCTGGTCTCTTGGTTACGTCGGCGGCCTGATTACGCTTGGTTTGTGTCTTACGGTGGTGACGGCAGGTCAAGCGCAAGGACTTGGAATGGACGCCTTGGTGGCAGCAACGAATATCATCACCGCGAGTGTGTTCCTGGTTGTGAGCATTCCTGTGTTTTTGTGGCTCAAGGAGCGTGCCATCCCGCAGGTGCACAGCGCAGCAGAGCTCAAAGTGGCCATGACGCAGGATCAGGACAAAGGAAAGACGGCGGAAACGCTCATGAATTTCATTGATTTTCGCTACCTTGTCGTCTGTGGTTTTTTCTACCAATGCGGCGTGGCGACCGTCATTACGTTGGCAGCCGTTTACGCGTCGGCTGTGATGGGGTTCGGGCTTACCGAAACGCTGTTTATGGTGTTGCTTGTCAATATCACGGCGGCGCTCGGAGCTTTTGGCTTTGGCTACGTACAGGATAGAATCGGACACAAATCGGCGCTTGCGCTGACATTGTTGCTTTGGATCGCGATGGTGGCCATGGCAGCCGCTGCGCAGACAAGTGCCGTTTTTTGGGTGGCGGCAAATCTCGCGGGCTTGGCGATGGGTTCGAGTCAGTCGGCCGGGCGAGCGCTCGTGGCTGTGTTTGCCCCCGAAAAGAAACTTGCCCGCTTTTACGGGATTTGGAATATGGCGTTGTGGCTCTCGGCTGTGATCGGTCCCATCACATATGGTGCCGTGACCTGGATGACGGGGAACAATCAAAGGCTCGCCATTGTCGTGACGGGGCTTTTCTTTGTTGCCGGGCTCATTGCGCTGATTCCGGTTAAGGTTGCCCGCGGAGCAGCGCTCGCGCAGGCCGAAAATCAATTACATGGACACTAGCAATGCTTGATTTTTCATACTACAACCCGACGCGTCTTATTTTTGGTCGTGGAGCCGAAACGAAAGTGGCGGCATCTTTCCGCCCGTTTGCCGGCGATGCCGGCCGTGTACTTTTGGTTTACGGCGGCGGCAGTGCCATTCGATCCGGCTTGATCGGACGCGTGACGGAAAGTTTTGAAAAGGAAGGCATGACCGTGATTGCCAAGGGCGGCGTGCGACCCAATCCCACCATTGATTTGGTGCGCGAGATGATTGCGGTGATCAAGGCTGAAAAAATTGACGCTGTGTTGGCCGTAGGTGGCGGCAGCGTGATTGACACGGCAAAGGCCGCGGCGGCAGGTGCCGTCTATGAAGGCGACGTTTGGGACTTCTTCTGCGGAAAGGCTGTGCCGAAAGCGGCAATGCCCGTGGCAACCGTGTTGACGATTCCCGCCGCCGGCAGCGAACAGTCAATTCGCATGGTTATTTCCAACGGCCATGTGAAAGCCGGTTGCGGCAACGAGTTCGTGCGTCCGAAGGTTTCAGCCATCAATCCCGAGCTTTTCTTCACATTGCCTCAGAACCAGATTTCCGCGGGTGTTTTCGACATGATGAGTCACATCATGGAGCGTTACTTCACGAATACGCCGGCTGTGGATTACACGACGGCGCAGGCTGAAGCAGCATTGCGCGTGATCATGGAGCAAGGTCCAAAACTGATGGCTGACAGTCAGGACTATGATGCCTGGGCGCAGATCGGTTTGGCGGGCAGTTTTGCCCACAACGGCTATTTCGGTTTGGGTTTTGAAGAAGACTGGGCTTGCCACGGCATTGAGCACGCTATTTCCGGCTGGGACGCTGAAATTACGCACGGTGCGGGACTTGCGGTTGTGACGCCTGCATGGCTGAGCTATGTCTGGAGCGCAAATCCGCAGCGTGTTCTGCGCTTTGCTCATGAAGTGCTCGGCGTGAATGCGCCTGAAGGAACCGATCCTGAACAGGTAGTGAAACTTGCTGTGGCCAAACTCACGTCATTTTTGATGGTGATGAATTTGCCGACGCGTCTGCATGAACTGACCGACAAGGAAGTGCCGGTCAAGGAAATCGCTGCTGCGGCAGCTGCCGGCGGGACGCTCGGCCATTTCAAACCGCTCACGCAGGGCGACATTGAAAAGATTTTGATGCTTGCTGCCTGATTCTTTTTTCGTAACCCGGACATAGGAGACGCCTCGTGCTGCAAAACGATGTTGCACAAGCCGGCCGCTTTACCAGTAAAAGCGCTGGACACTACAACCGTCTGACCCTTCGCAACGGCGTCTCTTTAAACGGCCTTACCCGCAATCCGCTCGATCTGGAAATTTTCTTTCAGACGGCGCTTTTCTTTGTTTCTCGGGCTGCTCGGGAGTCGGTTCTCGGGCAAGAGACATTTTTGGCACGTCTGGAGTATTTCCGCAGCCACCACGCAGCGTGGCTTGCCGGAACGACCGAGGTAATCTACGAGTGGATGCAGGGGTGCGGTCTCGTTGTACTTACCGATGACAAGGTTCGCTTCACGGCGCCCGAATCAAGCGAGTTTGAATCCACGGACGAGGTGGTTGCCTATTGGCAAGAGCTAGAAGGCGAACGAGTGAAGCGACGACACCGTGTGAGGGCTCAGCTGCAGGCCAAAAACCGAGAGGTCAATGCTCCCAAGACTATTTCTACGGATCCGGAACTTGATCGCCGTCTGATGCAAGAAGCGCTTCGCATGGCACAGCTTGCGTACGACAATGATGAGGTGCCGGTGGGTGCCGTCATTGCCATGGATGGCAATATCGTTGCAGCGGCCATGAACGAAGTGGTGACGCGTCACGATCCGACGGCTCACGCCGAAATACTCGTTATTCGCAAGGCGGCGGCGTTGCTGGGAAATGAACGCCTAAACGGTGCGACGCTTTATGTCACGCTTGAGCCTTGCCCGATGTGTGCGGCCGCCTGCAGTTTGGCTCGTCTGGCTCGCGTGGTTTGGGGGGCGGATGATCCCGATTGCGGCGGTATGAGAGGCGCCATTGATGTGGCTGCCAAAGCGCATCTGAACCATCGTCCTGAGATGACTCCCGGTGTGCGCCGTGCCGAATGCGAGAAGATTCTTCAGGATTTCTTTAAAGCAAAACGCAAAAAAACACAGGCTTGATTTCGATCGCGAAGCTTATGACTCACGCTCATCAATTTTCCGAAACAGTCATCGCGCCGGAACTGTGGATTTGTGCGCCTTCTCGTGCGCTTACTGTGTCGCCCGGCGACGAGAAAATTGATCATGCACGCATTGATGCGGCTGTCAGCACCTTGCGGGAGTTGGGCTGGTCGGTTAAAGAGGCAGCCAATGTGCGTAAGGTGCACAAAAGTTTTGCGGGCACCGATGCCGAGCGCGCGGCCGGGTTTGAAGAAGCGATGTGTGCTCCCGAGGCTGACTTGGTGCTGGCGCTGCGAGGTGGTAGCGGCACAGCCCGTCTTTTGGAGCGAATTGATTGGGAGCGTATCGGTGCGTCACAGGCCGTATTCATGGGCTTATCCGACCTCACGGCCGTCAATCTGGCGCTCTATGCAATGTGCGGCAAAGCAAGTTGGCAGGGGCCGTTGGCCGCATCTTTTTCAAAGCACGATGAAAAGAAGATCAGTTTTTTCATGAGAGCGATGAGTCGTCCCCTGTTTGAGGAGACATTTCCAGCAAAGGGAGAAACGGTTGACGTTGAAGGCACCCTCTGGGGCGGTAATCTCTCGGTGCTTACCTCTCTGATCGGAACGCCGTATTTTCCGCAAATCGAAGGCGGCATTCTGTATCTGGAAGACATTAATGAACCCGCGTGGCGCATTTCGAGGATGATTTCTCAACTGAGACTTTCAGGAGTTTTGAAGCGTCAGCAATTGGTCCTTGTAGGGGACTTTACTGGATCGGATCGCAACGCGGGAATCGGTGCGGGTCGCTACACGCTGCAGGATGCGATGGCCGAGTGTGGCTTGCCGGTTGTTTTCGGTCTGCCTTACGGGCATATCGCTTCGACCATGAGCCTGCCGTTCGGTGTGTCGGCTCGCGTGGTCATGCAAGACGAAACGCTTGTGATTCGGGCAGACAATTGTCCTGTGCCGACAGAATTCCCGGGAGCCCAGCAAGCCAATGCGCCGTTGTGGTGGGTTTGACGTGAACTTTGAAGAGACACAAAAGTGAAGTGGCTGCGATCAATTAAGCGATTATTGACGGGGATGGATGCTCAGCAGCGCCCCACAGCACGCATTCTTTCTGAACAGATTCACGTTTCGCTTCGTTTGCTGCCGGTGTCGCTTGCCGGACAAATCATCGGCGCGCTCGGCATTGCGGCTCGATTCTGGCCCCTTGTTAACCACATAATGTTGATCGGCTGGCTGGTGGCATTGACGATTACCATTTGGTTGTGGGCGCGTTTGCGCCGGCGCTTTCTGGCCGACACGCAGCGTGAGGCATATATTCGTGAGTGGCTCAAGCAATGGATGATTCAGTCGGTGGCAACCGGTATTGTCTGGGGGTTTGCGGGCGTTGCTTTTCTCATCACTCAGGACACGATGGATATCGTTGTGTTGGTCTCGGTGATGGTGGCCGTGGTATTTGCTTCTTGGCCGGCCTATTCCTGTTGGATTCCGAGTCTTTTTGCCGTGATGCTTCTTTCCCTGGGACCTTTGACGCTGGGGCTTACGAGCGCTTTGGAAATTGGGCGGACGGCGCTTACGGTTATCGTGATCGTGCTTATCTGTTTTGTACTCTATAGCGGCAGACGTCTGAGCGAAGTCGTTGTGATGGCCGTGACGCGTGACGCGCAAAATGAACGACTGGTGGCACGACTCAAAAGCGAAAAGTCACGTGCCGAAAGCGAACGCCGAGCTGTTGCGGCGGCCAGCGAACGTCGAGCGAAATTTTTTGCCGGCGCCAATCATGATCTTCGTCAACCGCTTCAGGCCATGGGGATTTATCTGCAAATTCTTCAGATGCAGTCCACGCCTGAGTCAAAGGATGTCATCGCACAGCTTGGGGCTACGGCACAAAACATTTCCACGTTGGTCGAACAACTTTTGGAAGTGAGCCGTATTGAAACCGGACACCTTGATGTCAAGATGGAAAACGTCAATGTGACGGAACTTTTTAACGAACTTGCCGCTGAATTTGCGCCGGTCGCGGCGACCAAAGGTTTTTTCTTTCTCACGCGCCCTTTGCCGCTGACTGTCTACACGGATCCGTTGTTTGTCAAACGCATTCTCACGAATCTCATCACCAACGCGATTCGATACAGCCAAAAACCCGGTTCCAAGATTGTTTTGGCGGCTCGACGTCTGCGCAACGGTCGCATCACGATCGGCGTTTACGATCAGGGACCTGGGATTGCTTCTGAGGAAAGGCACCGCATTTTCGATGCGTTTTACCGTGGTGAAGCGAGCAAAACTGCTGAAACCGGCTATGGTCTCGGACTTTCAATTGTGAGCGGTCTGGCTAAACGCCTGGGTATTCCGATCACCGTCGGAAGCCGCCTTGGTCGTGGTTCGGTGTTTCGGTTGGAATTTGCCAACGTTAAGAATGCACATGCCGAACATGCCGGTGACGGGCTGCCGCTTACCACGGATCTGGATATGCGCGGTGTCGTGGGAGTGCTTGAAGACAACGATATCGTGCGAAATGCCGTAAGCGCCATTATTCGCAGTTGGGGTGCGACCGTGGTCGCATCGCGCGAACCTTCTCAGGAATTCATCAGTCGCATGGTCACTGAGGCGCAGGACGGAAATTTGGCCGCATTGCTGTCGGATTACAACCTCGGTGAAGGCGTCATGACAGGGCTCGAAGCAATTTTTGCCGTACGCATCGGGGCGGCACGCAATTTTCCGTGCGTGTTGCTTACGGCTGTGAGTGAGGACGTGATTGCGAGAGCCTACCGCACACTGGTTCTCAATCCTGATAACGAAGGACAGGCCATGCCGGTGATTCTGCAAAAGCCGGCTGGAGCTGAAGCACTGGCTTCTGCGCTTCGACGAGCAGTTGCAGAAAACCGAAAAACGACGGACTAAAGAACGACGTCAAAACCGGCTCGGCGAGCGGCGATGAGCGCTTCGGTGCGGTTGCGCGCACCGAAAGCTCGATAAATGGCCGAGATGTGCGTTTTGACCGTGCCTTCCGACAAATTCAGTTCGCGGCAGATGCGCTTAACGGGAAGCCCGCGCGCAAGCGTGCGCAATACGTCTTGCTGGCGTTGCGTCAGATGGACTTTGGGGGTCGGCTGTGGTAAGCCGAAGGTTGAATCCGTGAAAAGTCCTTCTTTTTGACTTTGGCTCAGAAGCTTGGTAGGGATATAGACGCCGCCTTGCAGCACGAAGGTGATGGCATCCGAGAGCATATTGGTGTCAAGCGACTTAGGTACGAAGCCAGCGGCACCCAACTGCAGTACCCGCATGATATTGGCCTGATCAACAATGCCGGACAAAACAAGTATCTTGAGCGCGGGATTCGTTTGAACCAATTCTTCGAGAAGGCTTGTCGGCGTCTGTACACCCGGCAGATTCAGGTCGAGAATCAGCAAGTCTGTGTCCTCGCTGTGTTCTCGTACCAGAGTTCGGGCGTCTTCGGCCGTGCTGCCGGTCAATACTTGAGCTCCTTCAAACTTTGTTTTCAGAAGGACGGAAAGAGCCTGGACAATTAGGGAGTGGTCGTCGACAAGAAGAAAGTTCATACCAAAAAAATCGTTGGTGCTACCAAGTCTCTTATTTTACGGTGGTGAAGGTCGAAAAATTCGATCTTTGAAAAACGACTTTCAAACCACGCAAATGCCTTTGTTTTCTGAGCAAAAGTGCTTATGTCGATTTTTGACGCTCGTGGCATACTACAAAAATCGGCTCTGTTGCCTTTATTCCAAGGGTGATGGGAGCCCTATTGAAAACAAAAAATCAAAACTCTCGGACATTGCCCCATGTCAAAAACTCTTTACGACAAGCTCTGGGATGAACATGTGGTGACCGCCGAAGGCGACGGTACTGCCACCATCTACATTGACCGCCACTTGATGCACGAAGTCACCAGCCCGCAGGCCTTTGAAGGTTTGCGTCTTGCAGGACGCAAGCCTTGGCGCGAGTCCTCCATCGTGGCGACGGCCGACCACAATACGCCGACGACAGGTTGGGAAAAGGGTCTCGCCGGCATCACTGACCCGATTGCACTGCTTCAGGTAGAAACACTGGACAAGAACATGAAGAGCATCTGTCCGGCAGCGTATTTCCCGTTCATGGACAAGGGTCAGGGAGTCATTCACGTCATGGGCCCGGAAGAGGGAGCGACGCTGCCCGGCATGACGGTCGTATGCGGCGACAGTCACACCTCGACTCACGGAGCCTGCGCCGCTCTGGCCTTCGGCATCGGTACTTCCGAAGTGGAGCATGTGCTCGCCACACAGACGCTCATCACCAAGAAGAACAAGAACATGCTTGTGCGAGTTGAAGGCAAGCTTGGCCCCGGCATCACCGGTAAAGACATCGCTTTAGCTGTCATCGGCAAAATTGGTACGGCTGGCGGCACGGGCTGCACGATTGAATTTGCGGGGTCTGCGATCCGTTCGCTTTCGATGGAAGGTCGCATGACGCTCTGCAATATGGCCATTGAAGCAGGTGCTCGCTCGGGGCTTGTCGCCGTCGACGAAAAGACGATCGAGTATATGCGCGGTCGTCCGCTGGCGCCCAAGGGAGAAAATTGGGACAAGGCGGTTGCCTACTGGAAGACGCTTGTGTCTGATCCGGACGCTCATTTCGACGTCGTGGTCGAACTGCGCGCCGAAGAAATTCGTCCGATGGTGACGTGGGGAACGTCTCCCGAAATGGTGACTTCAATTGACGGTGTTGTGCCCGATCCCGAAAAAGAAATGGATCCGGTAAAGCGCGAAGGCCAAACGCGCGCGCTCAAGTACATGGATCTGGTGCCTGGCACCAAGATTACCGATATCAAGCCCGATCATGTTTTCGTCGGCTCATGCACGAACTCTCGCATCGAAGACATCCGTGCGGCGGCATATGTCGTCAAGAAGCTTGGCAAGAAGGTGGCTCCCAATGTCGTACAGGCTCTGATCGTGCCCGGTTCGGGTCTTGTGAAGATGCAGGCCGAAAAAGAAGGCCTGGACAAGATCTTCATTGAAGCGGGCTTTGAGTGGCGTGAACCTGGCTGCTCGATGTGTCTGGCGATGAACGCCGATCGTCTGAGTCCGGGTGATCGCTGTGCATCCACGTCCAACCGTAACTTCGAAGGACGTCAGGGCAAGGGCGGTCGCACGCATCTGGTGAGTCCCGCCATGGCGGCTGCTGCAGCTGTGGAAGGTCATTTCGTTGACGTCTCCAAACTCTTTTAACGCTTACAAGGCAAACGCATAAGGAAAACAAAATGGAAAAATTCACTGTGCTCACCGGCCTTGTCGCTCCGCTTGACCGTAGCAACGTTGATACCGACGCCATCATTCCGAAGCAATTCCTGAAGTCAATCTACCGCACCGGATATGGTCCCAATTGCTTTGACGAATGGCGCTATCTTGACAAGGGAGAGCCGGGGATGGACTGCACCAAGCGTCCGCTCAACCCCGACTTCGTGTTGAACGAACCCCGCTATCAGGGCGCGAGCATTCTGCTTGCCCGCAAAAACTTCGGCTGCGGCTCAAGCCGCGAACACGCGCCCTGGGCTCTGATGCAGTATGGTTTCCGCTGTGTCATTGCGCCGTCCTTTGCGGATATTTTCTATTCCAATTCGCTCAAAAACGGCTTGTTGCCCGTAACGATCCCTGAGCTGGTTCTGGATCGCCTGTTCGAAGACTGCAAGGCGACGCCCGGTTACAAGCTCACGGTTGATCTTGATCAGCAGTTGGTGATCGAACCGAGCGGTGCGTCCACGCACTTTGACGTTGCGCCTTTCCGCCGCTGGGCCATGATGAATGGTTTTGACGACATCGGTATTACGCTTTCGCGCAACAAGCAGGCGATCGAAGAATACGAGGCCAAGCGTTTGGCTGAAAAGCCCTGGTTGGCTCCGATGCTTCAGCAAACCGAAGCCTGAAGCCCTTTCATAAGAAACCAAACAACATCAAAGCAAAAATGAGTAAGAAAATTGCAGTGCTTCCCGGCGACGGGATCGGTCCGGAAATCGTCGAACAGGCCGTCAAGGTACTCAAGGCGCTCGGATGCGACTTCGAAATGGAATACGCCGATGTTGGCGGCGTTGCCTATGCCAACCACGGTCATCCGCTTCCCGAAGCCACGCTGAAGCTTGCCAAGGAGTCTGACGCGATTCTGTTTGGCGCTGTGGGCGACTTCAAGTACGATCATCTCGAACGCCATCTGCGTCCCGAACAGGCGATTTTGGGCTTGCGCAAGGCTTTGGGGCTTTTTGCGAACCTTCGTCCCGCCAAGTGCTTCAAGGAACTGACGTCGGCTTCGACTCTTCGCGAAGAAGTGGTCTCCGGTCTTGACCTGGTGATCGTGCGCGAACTCACGGGCGACATCTACTTCGGAACGCCGCGCGGCCGCCGCACGGCTCCGGACGGCAACTTCCCGGGAGCCCCTGAAGCGTTTGACACGATGCGCTACACGGTGCCCGAAGTCGAACGCATCGCACGCGTGGCTTTTGAAGCCGCACGCAAGCGCCGCGGCAAGGTGACGAGCGTGGACAAGGCTAACGTTCTGGAAACGAGCCAGTTGTGGCGTGATACGGTCATCGAAGTTGCTAAGGAATACCCGGATGTGACGCTCGAACATATGTACGTTGACAACGCCGCCATGCAGCTTGTGCGCGCCCCCAAGGCGCTTGACGTGGTCCTCACGGGCAATATCTTCGGCGACATTCTCTCGGACGAAGCCTCCATGCTCACGGGCTCCATCGGCATGCTCGCATCGGCTAGCCTCAATGACAAGAAGCAGGGTCTGTTTGAGCCTTCTCATGGTTCGGCTCCCGACATCGCTGGCAAGAACATCGCCAATCCGATTGCAACTGTGCTTTCAGCGGCCATGATGTTGCGCTACAGTTTTGACATGAATGACGAAGCTGACGCCATCGAAAAGGCCGTAGAAAAGGTGCTTGCCGACGGTGTTCGTACGGGCGACATTATGAGCGAAGGCTGCCGCAAAGTTTCTTGCTCCGAAATGGGCGACGCTATCGCCGCAGCCATTCGTTAAAGCAGAAAACAGGAAGGGCGGCGTATGGGAACGCGCCGCCTGGTTCTCACAATAAAACTAAAACGCGCACAATCCTCGGTGTGCGCATACGATTCCCGACAACGGCACTAAAAGATAGGGAGGCATTGCCATGATTCTAGGTATGGTGGGCTGGCGCGGCATGGTGGGCAGTGTGCTCATGGGCCGCATGCTGGAAGAAAATGACTTTGCGCATGTGGAAAAGACAGTTTTCTTTTCCACGTCGGCGGCAGGCGGCAAAGCGCCAGATGTCAAAGGCGCTACCGAAGTTCTGCAGGATGCTAAAGATGTGGCGGCGCTTTCTCAGTGCGACGTGATTATTTCGTGTCAGGGCGGCGATTACACCAAGGAAATGCACCCGAAACTGCGCGAATCCGGCTGGGACGGCTACTGGATTGATGCGGCTTCAACGCTGCGCATGCAGGACAACGCCGTTATCGTGCTTGATCCTGTCAATCGTCCGGTGATCGACAAGAGCCTTGCCGTTGGCATCAAGGACTACATCGGCGGTAATTGCACGGTCTCGCTCATGCTGATGGCGATGGACGGACTTATCAAGGCCGACCTCGTTGAGTGGGTGAGTTCCATGACCTATCAGGCTGCATCCGGTGCCGGTGCTCAGAACATGCGTGAGCTGCTTTCCCAGATGGGATACCTTGCCAATACCGTGCGTGAAGAGCTTGCCGATCCGCGTTCTGCCATTCTCGACATTGATCGCAAGGTGACGCAGGCCTTCGACGCAGCTGACTTCCCTAAGGCGGCCTTCGGCGCTCCGCTTGCGGGCTCCCTGATTCCCTGGATTGACAAGGATCTGGGCAACGGGCAGTCCCGAGAAGAGTGGAAGGGGGGCTCTGAAGCCAACAAGATCCTCGGCTTGCCCGCACACGGAGAGCCCGGTTCGCTAATTGTCGAAGGTTTGTGCGTACGCGTCGGTGCCATGCGTTGTCACAGCCAGGCTCTGACGGTGAAGCTCAAGAAGGACGTGTCGGTTGAAGAGATCGAAAATCTTCTCGACAATGCCAACGAGTGGGCCTATGTGGTGCCCAATCGTAAGGAAGAGTCAATTGAGGAGCTCTCTCCGGCCAAGATTTCCGGAACGCGCCGTATTCCGATCGGTCGTATTCGCAAGCTTGCCATGGGACCGGAATATATCAGCGCCTTTACGGTCGGCGACCAGCTGCTTTGGGGCGCCGCCGAACCGTTGCGTCGTATGCTTCGCATCCTGTGTGATTACAAGGCGGCTTGATCGCTGAACAATTCCTAATTGACGCACGGCTCTTCGTTGCGCAGAAGCGAGAAAACGGAGAGCCGTCTACACAGGTAAGTGCAGTTTTTGCAGCGGATTCCTCGCGGAGATCACTGATCTAAAACTGTTTTCAAAAATGAAAAGGCCGGAACACCGTTGGCGCTCCGGCCTAAGTTTTTCGCAAAACGTCGAACAGGCTTACCGTTGAAGTGCCGTGCTCATGAATTGAGCCACATTCATCAGTTCATCCTGGCAGATTTCGTGATCAATGTTGTATTCGCGCCAGATGAGGGTATCGAGCGTGTTTTCGAGCAGGTCGGCACCGTGTTCGGCAAGCACCGAGGGAATCACGCTGTCAAAGGCACCATGCGCCATGAAGACCGGTGTGCCGCGACCTGCCGGTGTGACATCCTTTTCTAGCAAATCAGCAGCAGGGAAGTAGCCCGAAAGCGCAATGCAACCGGCGAGTGTACGCACCTGTCTTACGGAGCTGTAGAGCGACATGGCCGCGCCCATCGAGAAGCCTCCCAGGAAAATGCGTTCGGCTCGAAGGCCGCTGGTGACGATCTCGTTGATGATCTGAGAGACTCGTTGGTGCATTTTTGCCAAACCCTGACGATCTTCGTTTGGCGAACCGAAGTCGTCCGAGAGCAGGTCATACCAAGCGCGCGTCTTGTAGCCTGGCCGCACCGTCAATTCGCGTTCCGGGGCGTTGGGAAAGATAAAGCGCGCGGCAGGAGCGCCAAATTCTCGTAGTTGCTGAGGCAGCGTCAGGAAATCCTGTGCGTCGGCGCCGAGCCCGTGCAGCCAGATGACCGTGCATTCAGGCGAGGAGCCATCTTCGGGATCGCGTACGATGACTTCAAGCGGTTCGGGTGTGGCGCGGGTACGTGTGGCAAAAAGCGGAATGCCGTGTTGTACCGAACGACGTGCAATCATTTCGGCGCTCATTGCCGGCTTGTCGTTGCTTTCAGTCGAGTGCGGACGAAGAATTCTCTGCACGCGGGGTTGCTGAACCTGCTGCGTTTGCTGTTGAGGTTGAGCAAACGCGGCGGCAAAACTGGCGGCGTTGTTCGGATTGGCATGCGTCTCGGGCGTTGCAATGCGTGTTTGTGCCGGGCGTAGGATGCGCTGAGCGGGCTGAGCCGGTTCGGGCGAGGGGGTTGAAACCGCTGCCTGCTGCTTGGCGGGTTGCTCGGAAGTGAGTTTTCGCACGGCGTTTTTCGGACGGAACGCTGCGATGATTTCGGGGTCGGTCTCGATGTACGGACCACCGATCAAGTCGATGCAGTAGGGAATGGAAGCGAAAATGCCTGCATCGATCACTTCGCCGTCGTCGCTTCTAAAACCGCCGAGCGTTTCCGAGATAGACTTGGGACGTCCGGGCAGATTCACAATCAAGGCGGCATGCGTGGGCGTTTCGCGAAGCACGGCAACCTGACGCGACAGAATGGCGGTCGGCACAAAATTGAGCGAAATGCGGCGCATCTGTTCGGCAAAACCAGGCAGTTCGCGGGTTGCGACGGCTAGTGTTGCTTCAGGCGTCACGTCGCGTCGGGCCGGCCCCGTGCCGCCCGTTGTAAAGACCAGGTCGCAGCCAACGCGGTCGACAAGTTCGCGGATGGTTTCCTCAATTGTGTAACGGTCGTCGGCAATCAGACGGGTATGAAACTGTACCGGCGTGATGATGGCGTCGTGAAGCCAGGCTTCAAGCGCGGGGATGCCTTCATCAACGTACTCGCCGCGGCTTGCACGGTCCGAGATAGAAATCAGACCGCAGATCAGTTCATTTTCCGAATTGCGTTGTGCCAACATGTAAATCGTTCCTCAAAACAGGTCGTGCAAAAGGAGGATAGAGAAAAGCTTAAGCCAAGCAAGACTATGCGTCAGCTTCTTCGTCATCAGCCTTTTCAAGCGTCAGAGCGGGAAGTTCGGCGGCGTGAAGGAAGCGATAGAGCTCACGGAAATACTTCGGTGGTTTGGCGGCTTCCTTTTCTTTGCGAGCCAGGCGAATCAGTGTGCGTAGCTGCTGAACATCGACTTCTGGGTGCGAAGCAACGTATTCGGTCAGTTTATCGTTGTCGGTAAGAAGCGCATCGCGCAGCTTTTCAGCGCGCTGGTGAGCAGCAGCGGCAGCACGGCTTGCGCCAGTAGCCCGGTCGATGGCTTCGCGCACGGCGTCGTAATCGAGACGGCGCATCAATTTACCGATCAGCTGCATCTGACGGCGCAGAGCTCCGAAGGACTTCAGGCGACGGTATTCGAGAATTGCATCGCGGATGTCTTCCGGCAGACCGGTGACGCGGTCAAAGGCATCGGGAGCGAGCTTGGCGAGTTCTCCGCCGAGCTTTTGCAGAGCTTCTGCCTCTCGTTTTTTTTGCGATTTGGACGGGCCTTCGTAGAAGTCGTCTGATTCTTCGTCCTGCAAACGGTCGTCAATATTCATGAGAAAAAAAGTGCGGTAGCAAAAGAAAGACGCAGCCCCTTCGGACGGTGCGCTTTTGGAAAAATCCCGAGGATTGTACCGCAAGGCCCCGAATGCTCGATCGGACTTTCCACGGTAATGGTAACTACTACCGTGTCAAAAACAATTTGTTAATAAAAACAGCATTTCCAAGCGAAGGAAATTCTCATTCCTCATTACACTTTCGGAGCAAGTAAAACCGCGACAATCCTCGTTGTTTGCGTGAACAATACGTCAAAAATAAAAGGTCAATTGGAAAGCATATGAAGCGAATTGCGCTTTTGATTCTTACGAACATTGCCGTTGTGGTGATGCTCGGCATCATTCTTACCGTTGTGAGCATGCTCACGGGCATCAATTTCGGTCAAATGGCCGGAAAGAGTCTCAATGTGGGCGCACTCTTTGTGTTTGCTCTGGTGGTGGGTTTTGCTGGTTCCATTATTTCGCTTTTTATGAGCAAGTCCATGGCTAAGATGTCCATGGGTGTTCAGCTGATCAATACGGATAATCCTTCTCCCGGTCTGGAACAGTGGCTCGTCGGCGTCGTGCGCGCTCAGGCCGACAAGCTTGGCCTGCAGATGCCTGAAGTCGGTATCTATGAAGGCGAACCCAACGCTTTTGCAACTGGCGCTTCTAAGAACAGTTCTCTGGTGGCTGTCTCAACGGGGCTTCTGAGCATGATGAATCAGAAGGAAGTGGAAGCCGTTTTGGCTCACGAAATGAGCCACGTTGCCAACGGCGACATGGTCACCATGACCTTGATTCAGGGTGTAACCAATACGTTCGTGGTTTTCCTGTCCCGTTTAATCGGCTGGGTTGTTGACCGCCAGATTCTGCGCAACGAAGACGACGCTCCCGGCATTGGCTACTACGTAACGAGCATCGTGCTCGACATTGCTTTCGGTTTGCTGGCCGGCATCATTGTGGCCGCCTTCAGCCGCTATCGTGAATTTCGTGCCGATGCGGGTGCCGCTCAGGTGATGAACAGCCCCGAACCCATGATCAGCGCGTTGCAGCGCTTGGGTACCATGCAGCCTGCCGAACTGCCTGCGGCCGTCAAGGGGTTCGGTATCTCGGGCGGCATTGGCAGCCTCTTTGCCTCGCATCCTTCCATCGAGGATCGCATCGCAGCTCTGCGCAACGGCCGCTAATATCGTATATCGAACGGTTCGCAGCAGCGGACCGCTGAACATAGCAAAAGGCGTCTTGGATTTGCTTCAGGCGCCTTTTTTGCGTTGAAGGGACAAAGGTGCGATCTCCACCTGCTAACAGGAATTAGCAGGAGGCTTGGATTGCCGACGAATGTGAGGATTTGCCGCACTTTTTGACTGCAATTACCACAAAATAAGCTGCAACGGCGGCACGATGCTTCAGTTGACCGTGTATTCTTTGAGCGGCAAAACCACCCAAGGAGTTTCCGTTCATGCAGTCAAGCCGCCAAGCACACGCCCAGGCCGGATTGAAGCGCACGCTTTCGATTCGGCACCTCGTCATGCTTTCGCTCGGCGGTTCCATCGGAACGGGGCTTTTTTTAGCCTCCGGTGCGCCTGTTTCTCAGGCCGGTCCCTCCGGTGCACTGCTCGCTTATGCCCTGATCGGAGTGATGGTTTATTTCCTGATGACCGCCTTGGCGGAACTTTCTGCTTTTGAGCCGGTTTCGGGCTCTTTTGCTGTCTACGGCGAAAAATACGTCGACAAGGGCTTCGGTCTGGCGATGGGCATCAACTACAGTTACAACTGGGCGATCGCGGTGGCCGTGGATTTGGTGGCCGCACAGATCATCATGCAGTACTGGTTTGCCGATGTGCCCGGATGGATTTGGAGCGCTTTGTTTCTGGGCGTGATGTTCTGCATCAACTTCTTTTCGGCCAAAAGTTTCGGCGAGGCGGAGTTTTGGTTTGCTTCTGTTAAGGTTTGCGCCGTCGTCGCTTTCATCATCACGGGCTTTATGCTGGCCGTCGGCGTTCTGCCCGGTCACGATGCCGTGGGACTCAAAAATTGGAACCTGAACGGCGACGGAAGCTTTGTGGGCGGATTTACTGCATTTCTGGGTGTGGCAATGGTGGTCGGCTATTCCTTTCAGGGCACCGAGCTCGTGGGGGTGGCTGCCGGCGAATCGAAGGATCCGGACCGTACGATTCCGGCCGCTATACGTACGATCTTCTGGCGCATCATCCTTTTCTACGTGCTGAGTATTGTTGTAATCGGGCTACTGATCCCGCACAATGATCCGCGGCTGCTCGAAAACGATCTCGCCGACATTGCGTTGAGTCCTTTTACGCTCGTTTTTGAAAACGCAGGCTTCCCGTGGGCCGCGGCTTTGATGAACGTGGTGGTGCTCACGACGGTTCTCTCAGCAGGCAATTCTGGTATGTATGCCGCCACGCGTCTTGTACATACACTTGCACAAGAAGGACGCTTGCCGAGCACTTTTGCCAAAGTGTCTGCATCCGGTGTGCCGCGCAATGCTCTCTATGCGGTGACGATTCTTTCGGCTTTGTGTTTTCTTACGACCTTTCTGCAGACGCAGAGCGTCTACGTGTGGCTGCTCAACACCACAGGTATGGGCGGCTTTATGTGCTGGCTGGGTATCGGCTTGAGTCACTGGCGCTTTCGTCGCGGCATGCAAAAACAAGGCTACGATCTGAATCTGCTGCCATACCGATCGCCTGTGTTTCCGCTGGGTACGCTCTATGCATTTGCGGTGTGCCTGGTCGTAGCGCTGGGACAAAACACCGAAGCCGTATTTAACGGCGATTGGCTTGGAGTTCTTGCCACCTACATCGGCATTCTGATCTTCGTCGGCATCTGGCTCGGTTATCGGCTCACGCATCCCGAAGATCGCTTCGTACGTTATGAGGACATGGAATTCTCGGCCCGATTTGCCGAATTGAAGGCTCGGCGATAGAAAAAATTATCGCTTGAGTTTGGGGCCCGAGACGCCGTCCTGAATCCAGACGCGGTTTTCCAGCGCTTCGAAAATCGCGGCGGCGCGTTCCTTTTGAATGTGCAGACCGGCGGCCATCAGGCGGATTGTTTTGTCGCGATCAAGGTAGAGAAAATCAAGCGCCGACTGCATTAGGGGATCCTGCATGTTTTCAGGTTGCATGGCGCAGGCTTCAAGTGCCTGACGCACGCCCTGAGCCATGGCGCGCACGCATTTTTCCGTGGTATTTTTCGATGGCTGCGGCAACGCGAGCATCTGCAACTTCGACCACTTCTGCACGTAGGCGGCCAATCGTTCGGTGGTGATGCGTCGGCCATGATCGAGCGGAGAGCCGCACGCGTCCGAAAGAACCTCGAGACTAGAAGGCAGATTGACGGCCTGCCACAGATAGCAGGAAAGAAAGATCACAAGGCGAGGACGCCTCTCCAATATGCTGTCGCGCAGCGCAAGGATGTGCTCGGCAATGCGGGGAACGGTCTGGGGTCCGTGGCCGGAAACGGGGACCTCGGGCCACTCGAGCGTGAAGAAGCTTCGCTCGAAGGCGCCTTCGGTGCCGCGAACACGTTTGACGTCAATGCCCCACAGTTCAAACCAGTCGCCGAAGCGGTTTAAAACGGGGCCTCGATCCACGCTTTTGTCGAACAAAAAAGCCCGGCGTGCGGACGAGTATTCCTCAGGTCCGTACCCGGGCTGAGTGACCACTAAAACCCCGCCCAGGGCGTTTTCCTGGGTTCGGACGACCTCCGGGACAGGCAGACGAGTGGTCACAGTGCGTGGCAGTCGGGCGTTAGGCCGCCGGCAGCTTGGCAAGCTGTTCGCGCAGCTTCGAGGCCAAATCCGTGAAGTTGGCCAGACGCGTGCGTTCCTGCTCCACAACGGCAGCCGGAGCGCGAGCAACGAAGCGTTCGTTGCCGAGCTTGGCGTTGCACTTGGCGATTTCGCCGTCGACGCGTTCGATTTCCTTGGTGAGGCGGACGCGTTCAGCGGCCACGTCAATTTCAACCTTGAGCATCAACTTGAAATCGCGAACGATGGCAACCGGAGCGATTGAGCCTTCGTTGGCCTTGTCGATCGAGGCGACGTGTTCGACACCCGACAGACGACCGAGGAAGGCAATGTAGGGACCGATAGCCTCAATGGTCTGTTCGTCGCCTTCGACGAGAAGCGGCACGCGAACGGACGGAGCAAGCTTCATTTCTCCGCGGAGATTGCGAACGGCGTCGATCATCTGCTTGACGAGCGCGGTCTTGGCTCGGGCTTCTTCGTCGAGCTGAGCCGCGTCAAACTGCGGGTACGGGGCGATCATGACGCTCGTTTCTTCGTCTTCGCCGCGCACGCCGGCCGCGACCGACACTTTCTGCCAAAGTTCTTCGGTGATGAAGGGGATGATCGGGTGAGCCAGACGCAGAACGCCTTCGAGAACCGTGGCAAGCGTATGACGCGTAGCGCGCGCTGCGGCTTCGTCGTTGCCGTTGATTTGTACCTTGGCAAGTTCCAGATACCAGTCACAGAACTCGTTCCAGACGAAGCTGTAGATGGCATTGGCGACATTGTCGAGACGGTATTCGGCAAAGCCCTTGTGGACCGCATCAACCGTACGGTTGTATTCGTCGAGAATCCAGCGGTCGACGATCGAAAGATTCATTGGCTTGCCGGCGTCGGCACCCAGACCGCAGTCCTTGCCTTCAATGTTCATCAGCACGAAGCGCGTGGCGTTCCAGAGCTTGTTGCAGAAATTGCGGTAGCCTTCGCAGCGTTTGATGTCGAAGTTGACGTTACGGCCGAGTGTAGCGTAAGCGGCCATCGTAAAGCGCAGCGCATCGGCACCGTGTGCGGCAATGCCTTCGGGGTAGTTCTTGCGGGTCTTGGCTTCCACCTGCGGAGCCTTTTCGGGTTGACGCAGGCCGCGAGTATTTTTCGCTACGAGAGATTCCAGGTCAATGCCTTCAATGATGTCGAGCGGATCGAGCGTGTTGCCCTCGCTCTTGCTCATCTTCTTGCCCTCGGCGTCACGCACCAAACCGTGGATGTACACGTTCTTGAAGGGGACGCGGCCGGTGAAGTGCTTGGTCATCATAACCATGCGGGCCACCCAGAAGAAGATGATGTCGTAACCGGTCACCAGCACGGAAGAGGGCAGGTAAAGGTTAAACGCTGTCTTTTCATCGCCCTGCGGATTGGGCCAGCCGATCGTGGAGAAGGGAACCATAGCCGACGAGAACCACGTATCGAGTACGTCTTCGTCTTGAGTAAGTTTGACGCCTTCGCCAGCCTGCTGCTGAGCTTCCTCTTCATTGCGCGCGACATAGACGTTGCCCGCTTCGTCGTACCAAGCCGGAATGCGGTGGCCCCACCAGAGCTGACGCGAAATGCACCAATCCTGAATGTTTTCAAGCCACTGACGATAAACGCCTTGCCATTCCTTCGGGAAAATGTTGACTTCGCCCGATTCGACGGCTTCAAGACCGACTTCGGCGATAGATTTGCCCGGATAACGGGTGCCTTCGCCGGCCGGCTTGCTCATGGCCATGTACCACTGTTCCGAGAGCATCGGTTCGACGATTTCGCCCGTGCGGGACACGCGCGGCACCATGTGCTTATGCGCCTTGATGTTGACCAGAAGGCCGAGCGCTTTGAGGTCTTCGACAGCGGCCTTGCGGCATTCGTAGCGATCCATGCCGCGGTACTTGGCCGGGCAGTTTTCATTCATGTGAGCGGTCTTGTCGAGTACGCTCAGCATTTCGAGGTTGTGACGCTTGCCGACCTCAAAGTCATTGAAGTCGTGAGCCGGCGTGATCTTGACGCAACCCGAACCGAAGTCCTTGTCGACGTACTCGTCGGCAATCACCGGAATTTCGCGATCGGTGAGCGGCAGCTTGAGCATCTTGCCCACCAGGTGCTTGTAGCGTTCGTCGTCGGGGTGAACAGCAACGGCCTGATCGCCGAAGAGTGTTTCCGGACGGGTAGTGGCAACCACGACGCCTTCGGAACCATCCACGGCCGGGTAGCGGATTTCCCACATGTGGCCGTTTTCTTCTTCGCTTTCGACTTCAAGATCGGAGACAGCCGACTGCAGTTTCGGGTCCCAGTTGACCAGACGAAGGCCCTTGTAGATGAGACCTTCGTTGTAGAGTTGGACGAACGTTTCGCGAACGACGGCCGAAAGCTTGTCGTTCATCGTGAAGTACAGACGCTTCCAGTCGAGGCTGTCGCCCAGGCGGCGCATCTGATTGAGAATTGTGCCGCCGGAGAACTTCTGCCACTCCCAGATGCGTTCGACGAACGCATCACGGCCGATGTCGCGCTTGTCCTTGCCTTCTTTCTGCAACAAACGTTCAACGACGATCTGCGTGGCGATGCCTGCGTGATCGGTGCCGGGCAGCCACATCGTGTTGTAGCCCGACATGCGGTAGTAGCGCGTGAGCGAATCCATAACGGTTTGGTTGAAGGCGTGCCCCATGTGAAGAATGCCCGTGATGTTGGGCGGAGGCAGCTGGATGCTGAACGAGGGCTTGGAAGGATCAAGACCTGCGTCGAAATAACCGCGCTGTTCCCAGACGGGATACCAGCGTTCTTCAATGCCGGCGGGTTCAAAGCTCTTGGCGAGTTCTTTCGTATTGCTCATGACGCGTTTAGAAAAGAAGACTTTGCAAAATTCATTTGCTCGTCGCGCCGCAGGCGAGGGTCCGATCGGTTTTCCACGCACAACAAAACCCGCGCGCAGTCCGTCAGGGGGAACATGCCGCGGCACGCAAGCGGTATATCCAAATTTTATTGAGGCCGTATTTTCGCACGTCTGCGGCCGGCTTGCTCAGAGCGCGGTCGGCCGCGCATAAAATTCGAGAACCGACGGCAGCCGTATTGCCGATTTGCAACGCAAAAAGCCGCGGCACTGACGCTTTTCGAGCGTGGTGCCCAGCGGCTCGATTGGTGAGAGCAGTGATTTATCCTTATTTCAGCAATTCTTACGATGTTCTCAAGGCGCTTTTCATGAAAGCCCTCATCCTGAGACGACAATCGGCCGCAGGTTTGCGCTCGGTCTTTTTTTCCATCGAAGTGGTGGTTCCGGACGAAGCCGTCAAGGACGAGCTCAATCGTTCTCTGGCCGATGCCCAGGGCATTGCAAGCGGTATTCGCTTTGTGACGACGCAGGCATGGCTCGATCGGATGAACCACGGCTCTCCCGATGTGAGCGGACGTGCGAGAGCGCTCGAGTGGGGAATTTACGCCGTCGTCACCGATCAGGCGTTTCTTGCTCGGCCCGAATGCTCGCGCCTGAAGAAATACATCGAGGACAACGCTTCTTCGGCCTTGTGGCCGTTGGTAAGCCGCATCGCTGGCCTCTTTTCGACCTACTTTTCCTATCGTGCCGATTGGCTCTGGAACTGGGCGGGCAAAAGCCTGGCAAACAACAATGCTGAGCGAACCGCGCGCGAAGCCGCCGTTTTAGCGCAGCACCCGGACTTTGCCTGGCAAAAGGCGCTCTGGCTGGAACTTTGTTCCCGCACCAAAGTCGACGGCACCAAGCTGTGGCCCACGGCAAATACGTTTTTGGGAATCCCCGAGAAGTGGCTCGAGCGCATGCGCGAAACTGAGGAAAACCTCGATCCGCTTTACGTATTCATGCCGCGAGAATTGCCGCCTCTGGCCCTGCCGCAGTTACTGGCTGAATCCCGTCGCCGTCCTGTCTATCTTTATGTTCAGAACCCTTCGTCGGCGTTTTGGTTCGATCCGACGGTCAAGGGCGAAGACGGTTTCACTTGGTTTCACCGTAACGCGGCCGTGCGTCGCGCTCTGATTGATCGTCTGCGTTGTTTCGTGACTCAGGACACGGGCGAAGACGCTGTCTTTTTGGAGGATGATTTGCCCGAGGCGCCGCGCTCCGAACCTCACAACAAGACGGTGAGCGTGGAGGCACTGGGTGACATGCTCCGGCTCAAGGCCGAAGCCGAGCAGACAACTGATATTTATCTGCGTCCCCGTGAAAATAATGTTTTGGGTTCGTTGCAGCAGGCGGTGCTTGAAGACGATCCGAATGCATTACCCCAAACGGTGGCCGATGACGACGATTCTTTCCTGATCGTTCGGGCACCCAACGCTGTTCGCGAAGTGCAGACGCTGTGCTACTGGATCGCTTCCATGATTGAGGCTTCGGCAAAGACGGACGAACCGCTCAAGGCGTCCGACTTTTTGGTGGTGACGCCGGACATTGATGCGATGGCTGGCGTCATTGCGGCGGTGATGGGAGCCAGAAGCGAGGAAGAGTACTTGAGCTACCACATAGCCGGTCAGTCGGAGCTTGACGTCAACAGCGCCGCGCGCGCCATGCTTGCCGCCATGCGTTTTGTGGGCGGTGCTGCCACCGCAACGGAATTCATCGAACTGTTGGAGATGCCAGCCTTTGCCGCTGCACGTTCTCAGGGCAACGCCAATGTTTCTCTGATCTCCAACTGGCTTGCGGCAGCCGGATACCGCTGGGGACTTAACGAGGCGCACGCCAAAAGTGCGATCGCGCGTTCTGCGGCTTGGCCCGAAGGGGGCGATGCGTATGAAGGCACGCTTGAACGTGCGCTCGAACGCCTGGTCGCGGGCAATCTTGTGGGACAGTCGGACGGACTTGTCGCTCACGATGTGTTTGCCGTGAGCGGATGTGAGCTCGGGGGATTCGATGGGACTGAAGAAGATGGCGAGACCTTTGACTTCTTGCTGGCCTTGGCGCGTGCGTTTCTTGACATCGGTCAAATGCCTGAGCGGCAAATGGCTGAGGCGTGGCTTGAAACCACGCGTCGCTTTGCCGACACGCTCTTTGCGGGATACGCCAAGTCGCCCGAGATGATTGCTTTCGTGTTGCGAGCCGCGTCGCTCGCGCAAAGCGCAACCGAAGTGCTCGGCGCTCAGGAAATTACGTTTGAGACCTGGTGTTCGGCGCTGGAAAAGACGATGCGTACGAACAAGACGACGGCGCGCGCCACGGGGCGAGTCACGTTTGCACGCACGGGAGACTTCGTCGGCATGCCGTTTAAGTGTGTCGCCGTCATCGGACTCAACGACGGTGAATCTTTCCCGGGCAGTTCGCGACGCGAAGAGTTTGATCTCACGGCCGCCAAGCTTGTTGTCGACGGCAAGGAACTTCACGTGGCGCGTCGCGGCGACAGGGACTCGCGCGAGAGCAACCGCGGCGTCTTTTTGGATTTGCTGCTTGCAGCGCAACGCCATTTCTATGTGTCGTATTCGATCGGTTCGGGTTCGGTGCCTGCCAATCCTTCGGTCGTTTTGCAGGATTTGAAGCAAGCTCTGGCCGAGGGGCTCGACGATCCTACGGAAATCGAACGCAAACTCACCAAGACTGTGCCGGCACTGGCTGCTTCGCCCGAAAGCTTCTTGCCGCAGATGGGAGTGCTTCGCTGCCGCAGTGCTTCGCTTGCCGCAGCCGTCAATAAAGCTGTTGAGAGCGGCTATTTGGCTCAAGAGGAGCCTTTTGCCGACGCTCCGATTTCCGTCAGTCGACGAGCAACTTTGTCGGTCGACAGCCTTGTCAAGTTCTTTACTTACGCCGAAAGCAACTCGCTCAAGCTGATCGGTTTGACCTCAGCTTCGTACGAGCAGGCGGAGACGACGCCGATCCGGCGATACGGCAGCAGGGACTTCTTATTCAGGAGCAAAGTTCGTCGCCGTATGGACAGTGCGTTTGCCGAAGGGATGACGGAGGATGAAATCCTGAAGGTCGCTTCCTGCGACCCGACAATTGGCGAGCAGAGCGTACGCCGGCTGTTGGTCGAGAAGTTCGTGGATGTGCTCGGTCAGATGCACGAAAAGCTGACCGAAGAGATGCTTTCTGACGCAGGGGTGCCCGTGCGTGTTGAAGGCGGACGGCTTGTGTTTGAGGAAATGCGAAATCGACCGTTCAGTACGCTTGCGGTGCCTGACCATGACGGCTATAAAAACAAAAAAGACGAAATCGTCGTCGGAGTGATCGGCATTTCCGACAACGACCTGCTGAAGACTTTCCTGCAGTTTGCCGCGGTTAATCTGATGGCCTTTAAAAAGGGGCACAGGCCGATCGATTTTGTGTTTTTTGGCGGGGATGAGTCGAAGGGGACATTCCATTACCGCTGGCATGTCAGTGACGATGAAGGGGCAAGCAATACGACACGGTTGCTGCAGGATGTGGTGACAAGCATGCTTGCTCTTGTCAACCGCCATGCGGAGGACCGACCGATTCTGGCAGACGATTCGGCCTGCGATGGAACTTCCCTGATCTGGCGGGGGCTCAAAGACGGCGATCTGGCGGCTACAAGCTGCAAAAAGCTCAAGGAAGCGGTGGTGGCCATAGCCGGTATGTTCGATATTGCCGAAAAGCCGACAACCTCGAAAAAATCAAAGAAACCGAAGGGAAGTCCCGAAGAAATCTTTAACGCAGCAGTGGCCAGCTTCGAGGACATCGGAATTGAGACGGACGCAAGGAATTGAGAGATGAACGAAACCGAGAGAAAAGAATTGACGTCCGGCTTTGATGTTCAGACGGCTGACCTAAGCGGGCGCTGGCTCGTGGAAGCAAGCGCCGGCACGGGAAAAACGTTTGCCCTTGAGCGCATCGTGTTGCGTTTGGTGATTGAAGAGGCGGTGTCCATCGACAGAATCCTTGTCGTGACCTTTACCAATGCGGCGACGGCCGAGCTGCGCGAGCGCGTGCGCGCGCTTTTCTACAAAGCGTCTGCAGTACTCAAAAACGGCGACGAGCAATCCGAATTCGAAACTTTTTTCGAGCGCTCCCGTTTGCGTGAGCATGATCCGGCAGCGCTGATCGAAAGTGCTCTCGAACATTTTGACGAGGCGAGCATTCTGACGATTCACGGCTTTTGCCAGAAGATGCTGAGTGAATTCATCTTTACGCGTGCCGGTGCCTACGACGTTGAGTTCGTGAGTGATACTGGTTTTGAAGCCGAAGTCACTCAAGCCTTTTTGCGGCGTGAATTGCCGGCGCTGACGCCCGAGCAAAGAGCCAAAGTGCTTGAGTGGGGATCGTTGCCGCAGTTACTTTCCAAGCTTGGAGAACATGGCAGCAGCGTTAAGCCTCAGGCTCGGATTGACAGTGACGATTTGAGCGATCCGACGCTTAAATCGCTTTTCGAGCGCTTTCTGCAGGAAGGTCCGCGGCGCGTACGCGAACTTGAGCGGCTGCACGGCGTCAAGAGTTTTTCCGCGCTTCTGACCGAGATGTATTCGCTTGTTCAAAGTGGCGATTCAGCCCTTGGGCGCATCCGCAATCGTTACGATGCCGTCCTGATCGATGAGTTTCAGGATACCGATCGCATCCAGTACCGAATTTTTAAAACGTTGTTTTTGGCCGATCTGCCCGAGGTTCCCAAGAGCGTCTTTTTTGTGGGCGATCCTAAGCAAGCGATCTATGCCTTTCGCGGCGCAGAGCTCGATGTCTATCTGCAAGCGAGAAACGACATCGAGCAAATGGGCAGCCAAAGCGAATCGGCGGGGCTTCGTACGCTCGAGACCAACTACCGTTCGACCCCGGCACTAGTGACGGCCGTCAATGCTTTTTTCACCGCTAACGGTTCCTCAGGCAGTTTTCTGTCTGCCGACATTCGCTATTCGGATCTCAAGACCGGTGCTTCGGCCATGCCCTTGGTGAGGATTCGCGATGGTAAACCGGAATTCGTGCCGGTCATGAGTCTTTGGGTGGACGACGAAACGCTGTCAGGCTCCAAAATCGAGGCCGTAAGACAGGCCGAAGCCAAATACATGGCCGATGACATCGCCTCTTTGCTGGACGGAACGGTTTATATCTATCGACACAGACAATGGCGCGTGCTGCGTCCCGGTGACATCGCGATTTTGGTGAAAAAGCGCACTGCCTCACAGCACGTTCAGCGCGAACTGCTCGCGCGCGGCGTACGCACGCTGCTTGACGATCAGACGAACGTGTTTACGACGTCTGAAGCCGACGACGTGAGAGCTGTTTTTGAAGCGATGCTTTCGCCGACGGATACAAAAAAGTTTGCGACGGCCCGAGCCACACGGCTGATCGGACGAACGCTCAGTGACATTCGCGAGGATTTGTCGGCGGCGGGTGCCGATCGGCAGCTCCTTCAAAACGCTCTTGAGCGATTCGAGGCGAGTGGCCCCGCAGCGGCTTTGTCTTACATAGCCCGCGAACGTCGCCTGCAGGAACGGCTGCTGCCGATTCAAGGCGGCGTTGCGATGCTGATGAACCACGAACAGCTCGGTGAGCTTCTTCAGGAAATTTATCGGCAAGTGGGTTCGCCCGGGGCCGTTTTGCGCGCTATGGAACGCCTGGCGCATCCCAGCCGAAGCAATGAAAACCATTGCGTGAGAAAGCCTAACGATGAGAATGTTGTTCGCGTGGTAACCGTTCATGCCAGCAAAGGGCTCGAATATCCGGTCGTGTATTTGGTGCAAACCGAATCGATGAGGACACAAAAGCGAGACGCTGATACTTTCTGGATGTCCGGAGGCGCCGACAGTGATGAAGTGAGTGTCAATCCAAATGAACGGGAAGACAAAAGCGGCAAGATATATGAAGGCCGGGTACTCGAGCTTTTGCGTCAGGCCTACGTGGCCATGACGCGTGCGTCGTCCCGTCTGGTGTTGCCGCTTTTTATTGCAGCCAACAGCAGGCAATACTCCAGGGACAGTGCGAACAACGCCTATGTACAGGCGATGACCGGCGAGGTATCTCCGGTTGCCCAAACGATGAAGGAGTATGTTGACGTTTTGGGAATTGTGCGTAATGCCGCCGAAGAAACCCGCCGTCGCTATCTTGCATCGATCAAGCAATCAGGACAGTTGCCCGACGTTCGGGCCGTCTGCGGGGCGCTTTGCCGAGATTTGCAGCAAAACTTTGTGCCGTTGGAACCGTGCTCGGGGGAAGATCTTTTTGAAATCCGCTCGAGCGTTCCCCCTGCCGCTCCCGTCATGAGTGTGCAGGCCCTTCGCGTACAGGCTGCCAAGCCGGTGAGCGTCCATTCGGCCTGGCATCGATCCAGCTTTACGGCAATTGCCTCCGGTTTGGGCGCAAGTGTCGGCGAAGAGTTCGAAGCTGAGGAATTCGAAGGCGCCGATGCCGTTTTGGAAGCTGATGAAGAAAATCAACGCGCCTTTGCTGCTCCCACAGTCAAGCAGGATGTGACTGTTGACATTGAAGAAGGACAGGACGAACACCTACTGCAGGCGCAGTTGTTACTACGCGGTGCGGCGGCCGGTGACTGGATTCACAAGCTACTTGAGCGCGTGATGAACGCCAAACCGGAAAACCGTGAAGCCGTTCTTGAAAACATTCGGTCGTTGCTGGCTGCTTCCGCATTGCTAAGGCGGGCGGACCCGCAGCAGCGTGAGGCCGTGCTCGAGGCCGGCGCTGAACTCATTGCCGGTTACGTTAGAAACACCGTGTCATGTGAACTCTTTAACGCAAAGACGATAGGTTCGAACGAAGCGACACCGCCCTTTGTGCTCGATCGACTCACGTTCGGCGAGCGTCAGTGCGAAATGCCGTTCCTGCTTTCGGTTCCCAATTCGAAGCTTCGCTCCAAGGATGTAGCCGAGTGCATGGCCTCGCACGGTTTCCCGATGCAAAGCCTCCGGGACAATGTTTTGCAAGGGTATCTGACCGGTGCGATCGACATGGTGTTCGTTGCCGACGGCAAGTATTACATCCTCGACTGGAAGAGCAACTGGTTGGGAGCCTCGCCAGAGGATTATTCGCAAGAGGCGCTGCGCGGGGAAATTGAGCGCAAGCATTACGCGCTACAGTACGTGATTTATTTGACGGCGCTCAAGCGTCATCTGATGGCAACAGCGGGGTTGACGCAGGCTACGGTTTGGGACGTAATCGGTGGCGCCTTTTACGTTTTTGTGCGCGGGGTGAACGCACAGTGCGCATTGGACGAAAAGGGAAGACGTACCGGCGTGTATTTTGATTGTCCGCGAGAGGCGGTGGATGCGCTCGATGCGCTTTTGGGTGACAGCAATGACTAGAAATCGACGCGTACAGACCGACAGCCGTCAGCAGTCTTTGGATTTCGGTCCTGTCTTTTCCGACATACAGGCGCAGGAGCAGCAGACGGTGGAGAGAACACTCCGGCTTTTGGGTTCGATCTCGGCAGCAACGGATGCCGAGTTGGACGCGGCGCGCATGCGTTCGGGAGTAATCATCAATATGCTGAAGCGCCACGGACAAGCCGATCTGAAGTCTGATAGCGAAGACAAACTGTCGCTTTTGATGTTCTGCGTTTTCGATGCGCTCAACGACGGAAGCTTGTGCGTCGGAAAAGAAAAGTTCAAGCGTCGTCTGGAACTTTTTAACAGTACGATGCAAAGGCGCGCGTCTTCGAGCGATAAGACTTTTGTTCCTTTGCCCCAATCGCTGACATTTGAAGAACTGGTAGACGATCTTCGTGCTTTCGGTTTGGTTGGAAACCCGGGTTTAACGGCGGGCGAGGGGGTGTTTGCGGGCGGACCGGCTTTGTTGGTTGCCGAAGCTACAGACAGAGAAACGCTTGTCTATACACAGAAGTCCTACGCACAAGAACAGGCGCTCGGCGAGTATCTTGCTGAACTTGCCTTCGATTCTGTGACTGTGGAATCGGTCGATGCCCTGCATGAAGCTCAGCGAGCTGCTGACATTGCGTTGGCCAACCGACTGACGGTGATCAGCGGCGGGCCCGGCACCGGCAAAACCACGGCCGTGGTTAATATTCTTAAATGCCTGATCAAAAAAGATCCCGAATCTGTCATTCAGCTTGCCGCGCCGACCGGTAAAGCTGCCTCGCGCATGAAGGAGGCTGTGGCAAACAACGTCAGCCGTATCGAGGAAAAAGGCATTCAGGAAAAGCTTATGGGGCTGGAAGCCAAGACGCTGCACCGTTTGCTCTACACGCCCGGAGCCGACGGCAGAACGCCGAGCAAGAACAATCCTCTTCAAGCTGACATCGTTGTGGTTGACGAGTCGTCCATGATCGATATCCGCCTGGCAAGCAATTTGTTCAAGTGCATTGATGCCGACAGAACCAAAGTGATTCTGCTCGGCGATCGCTTCCAGCTTGCTGCCGTCGGTCCCGGTTCGTTTTTTGCGGACGTGAGCGACCTGAAGGGCCCGTTGGCCGATAACATCAGCCATCTCACAAAGAGCTGGCGTTTTGATGCAAGCAAGGCGCTCGGAAAAATTGCAGAGGCAAGCCGCGAAGGTGAGGAACTGATTGTGACGGACGCTTTTGTCGAAAACAGCGACAACGATCCGCGAGTCGACAACCCGCTGCGACTGCACGAGGATGCCCCCAAGGGCGATCTGTCGGCGAGCTTTAAGAAATGGTTTGAAAACGAATTGTCCTCGCCGCTCAAGGTAATTGCGGAACTGCGGCGCAATCGCACAGAAAAGTCGCTTCACGATGCGGCGCGTGAGCTTGCGCGGCTCTACTTTTCCGTTGGCGTACTTGCCTCTAACCGCGAGGGGCCGATGAGCGCGCAGGCCGTCAACGCGTTTGCCGAATCGATTTTTGTCAAAGAAGGTATTCCTTATCCGGCGTTTCGTCCGATGATTGTCCGCCGCAACGACTCGATGCTTGAGGTCTACAACGGCGACATTGGTGTGGTGATGCCGGGGCAGAGCTGGTTTGAAGGAGCTGAATTCGATGCAACGCAGGCCAACGTCTATTTTCCGGACAGCGCACGCCTGGTGCGATTCGGCCTGATCGGTCACATTGAGCCTGCTTTTGCCATTACGATTCATCAATCGCAAGGCTCGGAATACCATCACGTTGCCGTACTCATGCCCCAGGATCCTAACTCGGGGCTGGCTACGCGAGAGCTTTTCTACACCGCCGTCACCCGCGTGCGCGATGAGCGCAACGGTAAGCAGACGACCTATGGATCGCTGGACGTCTTCGGAAAACTTACCGTGGTGAAAAAGGCGCTGCGCACGCCGGTTCAGCGTCAGGGCGGTTTGATTCGACGTATTGTCGAAGCCAAGGACAGAATGCAGAAAACAAGGAGATAACTATGTCGAGACAACGAGCTCTGGCTCAATTGCAGACCGAAGGGTGGGGCGATCGCGTACGCTTTTTTGAAGCCAACACGGCAACGGTGGCGCTGGCCGCCCAGGCTTTGGGCTGCGAGCCCGCGCACATTGCCAAGACGTTGGCGCTGCGCTCGCTCGACGGCGCCGTTCTGGTGCTGGCTGCGGGCGACGTGAAATTGTCAAACGCCAAGTTTAGGGAGCACTTCGGCTTCAAGGCGCAGATGATCCGCGGTGAAGAGGTGGAAGCGCTCGTGGGACATGCCCCGGGCGGTGTTTGCCCCTTTGGCGTCAACGAAGGCGTGCAGATTTATTGCGATGTAAGCCTACAGCGCTTCGAGACGGTTTACCCGGCCTGTGGAGACGATCAAAGTGCGGTGCGTTTTACGCCGCAGGAACTGTTTGAAGCCTCGCATGCACTCGGTTGGGTTGACGTGACCGTCGTGCGGGAATAACGGAATTCAGAGCGGTTTGCGCCAACCGTAGCGTGCATCGCGGCGCAGCGAGAAGCTCTCGGCCGCCTCTCGGACCGCAGCTTCAAAGTCGGGGATTTGCTTGCTGCGAAAAATTTTTGAAGCGGCTTTCTTGAGGCGTGCTTCGTCGCCTTCTTCGCCGAAAAGACACAGCTGAAAGAACCAATATTCTTTCATACGCATCATGGCGTTCTTCTGACTTTCGAACAATGCCGTGTAGGCCTCAAAGAGTGCTTCGTGAAACGACAGAATTTCAGAGAGGCTCGCCGCGTTGCCGCCCTTGGATTTGCGAAAGAGGGCGGGATCGGCCATCAGTGCCCGGCCAACCATGATTTCGGCCAGACCGCCTGGAGCGCCCGAGTAGCGCAAGGAGACCTTTTCGATGTCCCCGGGAGTGATCAGGTCGCCGTTGTAGCCAAGCGGCATCGGCAAAGAGGACAGAACCTTGTCGAGAACCTCCAGACGCACGTCTCCGCGGTAGAGATCCGTTTTTAGGCGCGGATGCACAATGAGCCGCGTCATGGGGAAACGCGCGTATATGTCGGCGAGGTTTTCAAATTCGTTGGGTGAGCGATAGCCCACTCGCGTCTTGAGTGAAACGGCTATCGGCAAGTCCGCTTCAAAAATGCGGGACAAAAAGGCGTGCAGATCCGTCGGATACTGCAAAAAGCCCGAGCCTTTGCCTTTGGCGGTCACGGTACCGGCCGGGCAGCCCAAATTGAGATTGACTTCTTTGTACCCGAGATCGGCGAGAGCTTTGGCCGCCCAGATGAAATCGTCGGCATTTCTCGTGAGCAGCTGAGGAATGGCGCAGATTCCTTCATTGGCCTGCGGAGCAAGTTCTCGCATCTGCCGATCGGTGAACTTCGGCTCACGCGTGGGCGTGACGAACGAAAGGTAGTAGCGGTCGGCTGCGCCGAAAAACTGCGCGTGCAGACGGCGATAGACAACGGTCGTGAGACCTTCCATGGGCGCAACGGTTAGTTCGGGCAAAGTGGAGAGCGTCATGAATGGGAATCGGCGAAAAAAGCGAGAGCGGCATTGTATCGATACAGTCTTAGACTCTCAAACGAGGAGTTGGTATGCGCCAAAGTTACTGCTTTCAGATTGCTCCGAAGCTTCTGTAAAATAGCGGCCTTTCTTTTCGACAGTAAAAACAAGAAGATACAACGGGGGATCGACAACATTGACTGACGGATTAAATCAATTTGCGCATATCCTTGGAGAACTTGTCGGCACGGTCAACAATTTTCTCTGGACGTACATTCTCATCGCCGCCCTGATTCTGCTGGGGCTGTGGTTTACCTACAAAACGAAGTTCGTTCAGATTCGCTGCATTCCCGAAATGTTCCGCCTTATTGGCGAAGGCGTTGGCAGTCTGCCGCGCGAGGGACACATCTCGACGTTCCAGGCCTTCTGCGTGTCAACCGCTTCGCGCGTGGGAGTCGGCAACATCGCCGGCATTGCCATCGCGGTGGTTCTCGGTGGTCCGGGCGCCGTGTTCTGGATGTGGGTGATCGCAACGATCGGCGCGGCTTCGGGCTTTGTGGAATCGACGCTTGCTCAGATCTACAAGGTCAAGCGTCCTCAAGGCGGTTTTGCGGGTGGTCCGGCCTACTACATCCGCAACGTGATTGGCTCTCCCTTCTTTGCGGGCCTCTTTGCGGTCTTGATCTCGGTGACCTACGGCCTGATCTTCAATTCGGTTCAGGCAAACACGATGGCCTTGTCCGTGCAGACGAGCTGGGGTGTTTCGACCTTTGCCACGGGGCTTACGGTTGCAGTTCTCACGGCACTCATCATCTTCGGTGGTCTGACTCGCATCGCCCGCGTCGTGGGCGTGATGGTGCCTTTCATGGCGGGCGCCTACCTGATGGTCGCGATTTTCTTTACCTGCATGCACATCGATCAGTACCCGCGCGTGCTCTATGAAATCGTCACGAACGCGTTCGACTTCGATGCCGCCTACGGTGCGACGTTCGGCATGATCGTGATGACCGGCATCAAGCGTGGTCTCTTCTCGAACGAAGCCGGTATGGGTGCCGTTCCGAACGCTGCCGCTGCGGCCGATGCTACACATCCGGTCAAGCAGGGGCTGGTTCAGGCGCTCGGCGTTTACTTCGACACCATGGTTGTCTGTACGGCTTCGGCCATGATCGTTCTGATCGTGCCGGGCTGGAAGGAATCAGGGCTTACCGGCATCGAACTCATCCAGCACATGCTTTCCTCCGAGATCGGTTCCTGGATGAACCATTTCATCACGGTCGTGGTGCTTTTCTTTGCGTTTAGCTCCATCATCGGCAACTACTTCTACGGTGAAATGAACATGGGCTTTATCAGCAAGCATCCGGCGGCGCTGTGGATTTTCCGTGCTCTGGTGGTGCTGATGGCTTTCATCGGCAGCGTGACCGAACTGGGTTTGGTGTGGAATCTCGCCGACCTCTTCATGGCACTGATGGCTTTGGTCAACCTGGCGTCCATTGCGATAATCGGACGCTATGCCTACAGGGCGCTGGACGATTACGTCAAGCAGAAAAAGGCCGGTATCGAGAACCCGGAATTCGATCCGAAATGTCTGGACAATATGCGCGGCGTACAGTGTTGGCCTCGTAATAAGGACGAGGAAATTGTCCAGTAAATCAATTGGTTACAATTGATTGGCGGCAGTCGGAAGCGATTTCGGCTGCCGTTTTTTTTTGAGATTTTCCAGACGAAACAAGGCTTTTTGAGTGTTATAGAAAAAAGCTATCAAAAGAGGTCTTAAATAGTATTGGACGCGGGCGCAATAGCATCCCATAATGCACTCAACACAGCGAATGACTCGCTGCACCGATTTGATAGGAGAAATGAAAATGACTTGCCCTCATGCTAACAACCAGACTTGCGAAACTTCTGCCGTTTGCCCTGTCAAGGTTTACCTTGCCAACCTCGCTGTCTTGAATGCCAAGCTGCACAATCTGCATTGGAACGTTGTCGGTCGAGCTTTCATTCAGGTGCATGAATACACCGAGGGCCTCTACGACGAACTGTTCGAACAGTTCGACGCTGTGGCCGAAGCCATGAAGATGCGCGGTGGCTTCCCGCCGGTTCGCTTGAGCGAATTCCTCAAGATCGCCACGGTTGAAGAACTTGACGCCCGCGACTTCTCGGTGTCCGAAGTGCTGCAGATCGTGACCGAAGACGTTCTCAAGATGCAGGCGCTCGCCAAAGAAATTCGCGAAGGCGCCGACAAGATGGGCGACTACCTGCTTTCGGCTCAGTTTGACGGCTACCTTGAAAGCTACGCCAAGCGCGTGTGGTTCCTCAAGGCGATGCAGAAGGACTGCTGCTGCAGCGGTGAAGAACAGTCCTGCGGCTGCCACCACTAAAAGTCGATAAGGAGCGGCAAGCGTCTCCGAAAGACTCGCAAAGCACTGTTGGAGATTTTTCCGGCAGTGCTTTTTTTCAGCCCAGCGTCGTGTCCAGGAGCATCATGACCACGAAACCTGCCATGACGGACAAGGTGCCCAGATCGCTGTGTTCGTTGAGATGTGCGGCCGGAATCAGCTCTTCGACAACTACGTACATCATAGCGCCGGCGGCAAAGGCCAACAGCCATGGCAAATATGGTACGACGAGGCTCAACGCCAGAACGGTCAAGACGCCGAAAAGCGGTTCCATGGCGCCGCTGAAAACGCCCACGGCAAAGGCCTTGGCACGACTCATGGTGCCGCAGGCTAAAGGAAGCGATACGGCCGCACCTTCCGGGATGTTCTGAATGCTCATGCCGAGTGCAAGTGCAAAGGCGCTGGAAAGCGCTGCCGGATCTTGCGAAAGAGCGGCAATGGAAAAGGCCAGTCCCAGACTCATTCCTTCGGGAATGTTGTGCAGCGTAACGGCGCTTACCAAGAGCGTCGTGCGGTCAAGCTTAACGTGCGGGCCTTCGGGCGTGTCAGAGTCCGGGTGCATATGTGGCGTAATCTTGTCCAAAAGCGCCACAAAGGCTACACCCAGGATGAAACCTCCGGTTGTCGGAAGCCATTGGTTTGCTCCGTTTTCCTGCGCGTGCTCCATGGCAGGAATCAAAAGCGACCAGATGCTTGCGGCAATCATGATGCCGGCGGCAAAGCCCATGGCAAGCGGTTGGAATTTGCGGGCGCGCTGCTGCGACATTGGCACGAAAACAACGGCGGCGCCCAGAGCCGTGGCGGCAAAAGAGAGGCCGGTGCCCAAAAGTACGGCAGCAATGGGACCGGACTGCATCAGGTCGGTCAGAAACGAAAAATTGGTCATGTTGCAAAAACGGGCGAACGCTGAGGACAGGACAATCTTAACAGTAGACAATCTTTGGTACGGGCAAATGTCGACACAAACCTAGCCGAACAGATGACCTTGAGCGCAAAACGCGTGCCGTATAATCGTTTGAATTCGAGATTGGAGCAAATCTTCGTTTTGTTCCAAGGTTTTTGCGTGCGCGTTTAAAGCCGATCTCTTCGGAGGTCAGGGTTGGATGTGTGCGTGTTATTTCTGACGATTCAATCAGTAACCATGAGCTGGCTCACCCGAATCCTTCCAAAAATTGCTTCAAAACCTGCTGACGCTGAAAACAAAAAGAAGAGTCCCATTCCTGCGGGCTTGTGGACAAAGTGTCCCAAGTGTGATCAGGTGCTCTACAAGGAAGAGCTTGATGATTCTTTGCAGGTCTGCCCGAAGTGCGGACATCATTTGCGTCTGAGCGGCCGCAAGCGCTTGGATGCCTTTCTTGACTGGAAGGGCGTACATGAAGAAATCGGGGCGGATGTCCGCCCCGTCGATACGCTTGGCTTTGTGGATTCCAAGTCTTATCCGACGCGTCTGGAAGCATCTCAGGGCGCCACGAAGGAAACCGACGCGCTGGTTGTCATGCGAGGCGAGTTGCGTCGTCGTCCTGTTGTGGCGGCCGCTTTTGACTTCGCCTTCATGGGCGGCTCCATGGGCAGTGTTGTCGGTGAGCGTTTCGCTTTGGGTGTGGAACGAGCTCTGCGTGAAAACATTCCGTTTGTGACGTTCACGAGCACGGGCGGCGCCCGAATGCAGGAAGGACTTTTGTCACTTATGCAGATGGCCAAGACCAATGCGGCGGTGACGCTTCTGGAAAAAGCGCGCATTCCGTACGTGTCCGTGCTGACTGATCCGACGATGGGAGGCGTTTCGGCTTCGTTTGCATTCATGGGCGATGTTGTGATTGCCGAGCCGCAGGCGCTCATCGGCTTTGCCGGTCCGCGAGTTATCGAGCAGACGGTTCGCGAAAAGTTGCCTGCGGGTTTTCAACGCTCGCAGATGCTGCTCGAAAAAGGTGCCATTGACATGATCGTGGATCGCCGTGATATGCGTCAGGTGGTTTCCGAACTGATTGCACTGCTCTCGAATAAGCCAACCCCCTCGGTGTAAGGACTGGTTCGGGTGCAGAGGTAGACGTTCAACAACGAACACGGGGAGTAGAAAATGTTGATTCATGGTTCTATGGTGGCGTTGGTCACCCCGATGACGCCCGACGGCGCCGTTGATTGGGAAGCATACGGTCGGTTGATCGAGTGGCACATTGCCAGCGGTACCGACGGCATCGTGACGATGGGAACAACGGGCGAGTCGCCCACGCTCGACGTAGATGAGCACAACGAGGTGGTGTCCTTTACGGTAAAGACGGTGGCAGGCCGTGTGCCCGTGATTGCCGGCACCGGCGGCAACTCTACGGCCGAAGCCATTGCATTGACGCAGCACGCCCGAGACGTCGGCGCGGATGTGTCGCTTCAGGTGGTTCCCTATTACAACAAGCCCACGCAGGAAGGTCTTTATCAGCACTTCAAGGCAATTGCCGAAGCGGTCAATATGCCTATGTGGCTCTACAACGTTCCCGGCCGCACGGTGGCGGATCTTAAGAACGACACCGTCTTGCGTTTGGCTCAGATCCCCAATATTGTGGGTCTGAAGGACGCTACCGGCGACATCGCCCGTGCGATTGATCTGCTGCGTCGCCTGCCGGAGGTTGTGGGCGATAAGGAGTTTGCCGTCTATTCCGGCAATGACGATTCGGCTCTGGCGCTGATGCTCGTGGGCGGAACAGGTGTGATTTCTGTGACTGCCAACCTGATGCCGCGTGAAATGCACGAAATGGCTTCGGCGGCTGTGGCTGGCAACGTGGCCGTGGCGCGCGCCATTAACAATCGACTCATGCCTTTGCACCAGCAGCTCTTCTGCGAACCCAATCCAGTGGCGCCGAAGTGGGCTCTGTATCGCATGGGGCGCATTGGTCCGGGGATTCGACTGCCCCTCACTCCGCTTTCGGAGGCCAATCGACCGGCGGTTGAAAAGGCGATGCGAGAAGCCGGCGTTGAGTTCTAAACTTGGCTCAAACTGTGACTGACTCCGGTTGCGGGCCTAGTCCCGTTTCAACTCGTTTCGAGTTGTGTTCGTCGGCTGTCGTAAAAGCCATCCTTTGCTAAACTTCGCAAAATTCAGTTTTTTCGCCCGCATTCATGCCAAGGTTCTGGTGCGGGCGTTATTCAGGGAAAGAACACTTTTATGGTGAATCGTGCTTTGAGGACTGCGGCTGTTGTTTCTGCAATTGCTGCTTTGACCGGATGTAATTCGCTCGGGGTCAACTTCGGCGACGACAAGGTTCAGTATGAAACCTCCACGTCGCGCGCTCCGTTGGAAGTGCCGCCGGATCTCAATACCGTGACGAACAACGACCGTTTTGCGGTTCCAACCCGTCCTCAGATTGTGAGCGCTAATGCTGAAGCTGCTAAGGCTCGTATGGATGCAGAGGCCCGCGGCGATGAACCCTCTCAGGTTCTGCCCGAAACCGACTACGCCAAAGTTGTCCGTGACGGTCAGTTCCGCTACGTTCACGTTACAGTATCGCCCGACCGTGTTTGGCCCTTGCTGCAGGATTTCTGGGCAAGCGTGGGTCTTGCGGTGAAGTATCAGGATGCCAAGACCGGCATCATCCAGACGGAATGGGCGGAAAACAAGGCCAATCTTCCCAAGGACATCATCCGAGCCACCATCGGTAAGGCGCTGGACGTTGTCTACGACACCGGCACGCGTGACCAGTACCGTGCCCGCATGGAACGAGCTGAAGACGGAACGACGAATATCTTCATCACGCATCGCCAAATGGTGGAGGTGCTCAAAGGGCGTCAGGAAGAAAGCACGATTTGGCAGCCCGGTCCGAGCGATCCCGAACTCGAGGCCGTGATGCTGACGCGTTTGGCTCAGATGCTCGAAACCGAATTCAATCCGAAGGCTAAGCCCGAGGAACAGAAGGCGCTCGAACAGATGGCCGCCGTGAAATATGCTCCGATGAGCCGGATTGAAGAAGGCGCTGACGGTAAACCGGTGGCTGTTGTGATCGACGAGCCTTTTGATCGCGCGTGGCGCCGCGTGGGTGTGGCACTCGATCGCGGCGGTTTTGAAGTGACCGACCGTGACCGTAGTCAGGGGCTTTTCATGATTAACTATCTGGATCCTGACTACGAACAACAGAAGAAGAGCGAACAGGGCTTCTTTGCAAACCTTTTCTCCAGTGCGAAAGCTGTGGATCCGGTTCCCTATCGCATCCGTCTGAGTCCGGACGGCGAAAAGACGCGCGTGACAGTGACGGGAGAAGACGGCCGTTCCGATACGACCGGTGTCGCACCGCGCATCCTTACGCTGATCGGCGAACAGACGCGCTAATCGAAACGTCGGTTCAATGCACATTTTCTGAATGTGCCTGAGAGCGGGACAGCCTCTACAAAGAGCGTGTGTCCCGCTTGTGTTATCGAGGAAAAAAGAAGTGAGTTCTGGTTCGGTTGTCGGCGAGGCTTTAAGCGTGCGTTTTTCAGGACGCGTACCGCGTCGAGTGTTCTGGGTGTCCGCCTTGTTGTGTTCGGTTTTGGGCTGGCTTGTCGGCTGGCTTTACGCAACGCTCTACATGACCACGATGACGGAAATCACCTGGGACTTTGTGACGGTTGCCGCCGGAGCCTTTCAGATCTGGCTTGCTCTCATTTCCGTTTCTATTTCCGTGCGGCGATTGCACGATGTCGGCCGCAACGGCTTGTGGGTTCTGCCGATCGTTTTCATTCCCGTACTGGGGGCTATTTTCTGGTTTGTGCTCGGTTGTCTCGTCGGTGAACAGCATGAAAACCGTTACGGACCGGATCCCTACGCTTCTCGAAACAATCTCAAAGCCCTTACGATCGCCTCATAAAGGTGAGGCAAGCGGAGTAAAGAATGCTTATTGAAAAGGACTGCGTCGTGGGTATCCATGTACGCATGTTTGACCTGCAGAAAAATCTTCTGGAAGAAACAGAACCACAGGGCGTGACGTATCTGCACGGCCACGGCGACATCTTTCCCAAGCTCGAGCAGGCTCTCGAGGGAAAGAAAGCGGGTGACACGATTACGGTTCAACTTGAACCCGAAGAAGCCTTTGGTGATTACGACGATGAGGCCATCCGTTTAGTGCCGGTAGAGTCCTTGGGTGATCCTGAACTGATCGTTCCCGGTCTGGTTTTTTCAAGTGTTCCTGGCGAGACTCCCGACGGCAGAAATTGGCGGGTGACGGATGTTGCTGCAGGGCAGGCTGTGCTTGAAGCCAATCATCCCTTGGCAGGCTGGTCGCTTAAATTTGAAGTCAAGGTGCTTTCCGTGACCAAGCCCGAGGGCGAAGTCACCGGCAACGACGATGTGGTGGTGCCGGGGTTCTTGGGTTTTGCCGAGAAAATCATCGACGACGAGACCGACTGAGCGCGCCGTTTATAATCTGCTGATGGACAGCGCAAAGCTCGACTTTGTGCTTGAGACTCAGTGAATTGAAATTTCAACCATTTTCACTTTGTTATTACAAGACGGGGTTACCATCCATGACCATGCGACAAGACGAAACCGACGTTAATTTCCTCGATATCAAACCGGCTGATCTGGAGCATGCAGCGCAGGTGTTGCGCGGAGAGCTCGAAGCTAATCGACGCGCTTGGGAAAAAACGTGCTGGTCGCTGGAATACGTCAAGAAGAACCATGCCGAAGATACGGTGCTTATTGAGGCGCTGGAGACGATTCGTCATCATCTTGAACGCCGTATGTGAGGCGTCGTAACCCGATCTAACTCTACGGAGCTTTTATCTTGGAACGCATTTATCCGCATCCGTTCTTTGCTCGTGAAGGCTGGGCCATCATGGGCATCGCTTTCGTGATTGCTCTGCTCGTGCAGCTTTTCGTGGGCGGTTTTGTTGCCGCCATCTTCTGGCTACTGTTTATCTTCGTGGCGCAGTTCTTCCGTGACCCTGCTCGTGAAATGACCGACGACGAAAAGGCCGTGGTGGCTCCCGTTGACGGCCGCGTCATCAAGGTTGAAGAAGCGGTATGCCCCTATACGGGGGAACAAACCAAACTTGTGTCGATTTTCATGAACGTTTTTAACGTTCACAGCCAGAAGACCCCGGTTGCCGGAAAGATTGAAAAGATCGAATATTTCCACGGCCGTTACCTCAACGCTTCACTTGACAAGGCGAGCGAACAGAACGAACGCAATGCGGTGACAGTTGTGACCGAAGACGGTCAGCGCGTATGCTTCGTGCAGATTGCCGGACTTGTGGCCCGACGTATTCTGTGTTATCGCATGGTGGGCGATGTGGTCAAGAAGGGCGAACGTTATGGTTTTATCCGCTTCGGCTCCCGTGTGGATGTCTATTTGCCGATGAGTGCTCAGGTGCTTGTATCAATTGGTGAAAAGACGACCGGCGTGGAAACGGTGATCGCTCGTCTGGGCGAGCCCGTGTCGCAGCCTGTCGAATCGCAAGAGGAAGCGGCTGAAACCGCTGACTCGACCGCGAAAACAACAGTGACCGAGGCATCCATCTCGTCTGACGTCGTTGAGGCCAAAACCGAGGACAAAGCTCAGTAAGCGCTGAAAGCTTCGGTTACCAAAAAGAGGCCGGCCCGCACCGAAAAAGAAATTCCCGTGGAAGAATTCCCTGTAGGTTGCGGGCTTTTTGTTTTTAAAAACTCGCCGGTAATACTCTTAGGCAAGAAATCGTATGGCTGTTGAAAGAATTCGCCGTCGCCGTCCGGTACGGCAACGCATCATCGAAGTAGGCCGCAAGAAGGTTGTGAAGGTTCGCTCGCGCGGTCTTTTTGTGTTGCCCAACTTGTTTACCACGGCTTCGCTTTTCTGCGCGTTCATCTCGATCGTACAGGCAATGGAGCAAAACTTTGGTCTGGCCGCCTTGATGATCATGCTCAGCATGCTCTTTGACGGCATGGACGGACGCGTGGCTCGTTTGACGCACACGCAAAGCGAATTCGGCGTGCAGTTTGACTCGATTGCCGACATGACGGCTTTCGGCGTTGCTCCCGCACTTGTGATGTACAAATTCTGCCTGTATACGCTTGGTGGTCTAGGCTGGGCGGCAGCTTTCGTCTATTGCCTCTGTGCGGGGGTTCGTCTGGCTCGTTTCAACTGCAACGTCGGTGTTGTCGACAAGCGCTTCTTCCAAGGGTTGCCGAGCCCGGCAGCTGCGGCGCTTCTCGCTGGCTTTGTATGGCTTGCTGTTGAAAATAAGATGCCGACGTTCTTAGGCGATTCGCTGCCTTGGTTTGCCTTCGTGCTCACGATCTACGCCGGTCTTACCATGGTTTGCAACGCGCCGTTTTATTCCGGCAAGTCGGGTGTGTCGCTTAAGAACGCACCGTTTATCGTGATGGTTGCCGGCGCTTTGATTTTCATTCTGATTTCGAGCAATCCGCCGTTGGCCATCTTCACGATCTTCTGCGTGTATGCCTTGAGCGGCTACGTTTATCAGCTGTGGCTTTTTATCAGCGATAAGCCCAATCCCGTTTTACCGGGCGAATATACCGCTGATATCGGGACGACGACGAACGAAACAAGTTCTGATTTTCCGGAGGAAGATTCAGCCGACGCTTCCGTTGAAGCAAATAAGCAGCCCGGTGACGCTGGTCCTTCCGTGAAGCCCTGATTCCGTTTTTATTGTGTCCCGCTTCAAGACATCGCTTTTGAGGCGGGATCTTTTTTCGATAAAGAGAGTTCTCATGTTTGTTTTTGCTCCTGCTCCGCAGGCAGTCGTGCCTGTTTCCGGCGAGAAGAATGTATTTTTCCCCGTCAATCGCGTCTACTGTGTCGGTCGCAACTACGCTGATCATGACAAGGAAATGGGGGGCACCGGTAAGACGACGCCGTGCTTTTTCTCCAAGCCCGCTGATGCCGTTTTCCCTATTGATTCAGGCAAAACCGCCCAGGTGCCGTTTCCTCAACGTACTGAAAATCTCCAGCACGAAGTTGAACTTGTGGTTGCCGTCGGCAAGTCCGGCAAAGATCTCACGGTCGAGCAGGCTGCCGAGTGCATTTGGGGCTGGGCCGTTGGCGTGGATCTGACGCGTCGCGACCTGCAGGCTGAAGCTAAGACCAAAGGGCGTCCCTGGACAACTGCCAAGAGTTTTGACTATTCGGGTCCTGTTTCGCACATCGTACGCAAAGAAAACGTGCTGGATCCGAGCGACACCGAACTGTGGCTTTACGTCAACAACGAATGCAAGCAAAAGGGCAGCACCCGAGACATGATCTGGTCGGTTGCCGAAGTGCTTGCCGAAATCTCTACGTATTGGGAATTGAAGGCCGGTGACTTGGTCTTCACCGGCAGTCCGTCGGGAGTTTCCACTTTGCATCGCGGTGACATTGTGCGCGCTGGCTGCAACGGTATCGGCATGATTGAGTTCGAGCTGATCTGAGTCGGCAAGGCCTCAAAATTAGCAAAAAAAAGACGGTTCTTTTAAAACCGTCTTTTTTTTATGTGTTGCATAGGGTAACTACTAAATTAAAGGTTTTTATTTCACATATTGTCTGCATAAACTGTTTCAAAACCTTGCCGTGGTTTCCGGGGCGGGTTTTTTTGCGGCTCTCTCTCGGGTGCCGCAAATAAAAAAAGAAATTTTTGAAGAGAAAGGAGCTCTCATGTCGTCGCTCGACGGAGTCAATGCCGTAACGATTATCTTTGCAGCGCTTTGCGTTTTTGCAATCGGTTATCGTTTCTACGGCCTGTTTATTGCAGCCAAGGTGCTCAACGTGGATGCCAACCGCGTGACGCCTGCTGTGAAGTACGCTGACGGTCAGGACTATGTCAAGACCGATAAGTTTGTGCTGTTCGGGCATCATTTTGCCGCTATTGCCGCAGCCGGTCCGCTACTCGGTCCCGTACTGGCCGCCCAGTTCGGCTATTTGCCCGGTTTGTTGTGGATTTTGATCGGCTGCGTTCTTGCGGGCGGCGTGCACGATATGGTCGTGCTGTTTTGCTCGGTGCGCCACAAGGGCCGTTCGCTTGCATACATTGCCACGCGCGAAATCGATCCCACCACGGGGTTTGTGGCTTCCTGGGCTGTGCTTGCGATTCTGATCCTGACGCTGGCGGGGCTTTCGATTGCTTGTGTCAACGCCATGCACGATTCGCTGTGGTCGACCTACACGGTTGTGGCAACGATTCCGATCGCCATCATCATGGGCTTGTATCTGCAGATCTGGCGCAAGGGTGACGTGCTCGGTGCAACGCTTCTGGGCGTGGTGCTGCTTTTCCTGTGCATCCTTTCCGGTCCTTGGGTCGCTTCGCACCCTGAGTATTTCGGCTTCCTTGACATCGATCGCAAGACGATGTCGGTCTTGATCCCGATCTACGGCTTCTTTGCATCTGTTCTTCCGGTGTGGCTGCTGCTCTTGCCGCGCGACTACCTGTCGACGTTCCTCAAGGTTGGTACGATCCTTGCTCTGGCTCTTGGCATCGTCTTCGTGATGCCCGAGTTCAAGATGCCTGCCATTACCGAATTCATCCATGGCGGCGGCCCGATCGTGGGTGGTCCGGTGATCCCGTTCATCTTCATTACGATTGCCTGCGGTGCTTTGTCGGGTTTCCATGCCACGATTGGTACGGGTACGACCCCGAAGATGATCGGAAATGAAAAGGACGTGCTCTTCGTGGGTTACGGTGCCATGCTTACCGAAGGTTTCGTGGCTGTGATGGCTCTGGTGGCTGCCTGTGTGCTTGTGCCTGCCGACTACTTTGCCATCAATGCGCCGGCAGCCAAGTTTGCCGAACTCGGCATGCAGGTTCAGAACCTGCCGATGCTGGAAGCCGAAGTGCAGGAAACGCTGGCTGCTCGCCCGGGTGGTTCTGTGTCGCTCGCCGTCGGTATGGCCTATATCTTCTCCCGCATCCCCTGGATGGAAGACCTGATGGCCTACTGGTATCACTTTGCGATCATGTTTGAAGCTGTCTTCATTCTGACCGCCGTTGACGCTGGCACCCGTGTCGGTCGCTTCTTCCTGCAGGAAATGATCGGCCGCTACATCTCGCCGAAGTTCAATCAGAAGGATTGGGTACCGGGCATCATCATCACTAGCGTGCTCTTTACCGGTTCCTGGGGCTACCTTGTGTACTCGGGTGATATCTCGAGCATCTGGCCGCTCTTCGGTATCTGCAACCAGTTGCTTGCGTCCGTGACGCTTTTGATTGGCACGACCGTGTTGCTGCGCATGAATAAGGGCAAGTACGCCTGGATGACCGGCGTGCCCGGTTTGCTGATGACCGTCATCACGATCTGGGCCGGCATCTGGTTGGTTGTTAACCAGTATCTGCCCAATGGTCAGCATCTGCTCGCTACGCTCTCTTGCGTTGTTATGCTGCTGATGGCGTTCGTGATTTTCGGTACGTTGCGCCGCTGGATGGTCCTCATCAATATGAAGACCCTTACGCGCGATCAGTACGGCGTTGAAGTAAAGGAAGTCGTTGAAGAATAAGTCTTCACTTCCACTACTTTGAAGAAACTGCAAAACCTCGCTTCGGCGAGGTTTTGCGTTTCGGAAATCTGCAAATTTCGGCAAAATTCGAACGTACTGCAACCGACGGTGTTTTTAAATGACCCGCTTCCAAAGATTTTTGACGGCCTTAAGTTGCACTTTTTTTTGCGCGACAGTCGGAGCCGAGACTGTAGTGCCGGCGCAGGACGGCATTGTTCTTAATTTGGTTTCGCGACTGGATGATTTTGGTGCATATGCCACCTCAGTGCAATTGCCGCGACCAATCAACTTTGGCATTGTTGCCTTTACTCGCCCGTCGCCCAATGAAGCGGTGGTTGAAGCGACGATACAAAGCCTGCGGCGATCCTTTGGGGAAGAAAACGTACGAGTGCGCGAATACACGATGACCGAACTAGCACAGGCCATTCGTGATGAAGAAGTCGATATTTTTCTTTCAAGCGCGGGTTTCTATTGGCGCCTGATGCAAAGCGGAGCGGTGGCAGTTGCTTCTCTGGCAAGCAAAGCCTATCCGGATCCTAATCATGGGGAAGGGTCGGCTTTTGTGGTCCGATCGGATTCGACAATTCAAAGCTTTGTCGACATGAAGGGGAAAATGGCGGCAGCATCAAGTGCCGGAGGCTTTACCGGTTATCTGATTCCGATGGGAGAGGTGGTACGGCGCGGCTTCGCGTTTGAAAAGTTTTTCAGCTCGGTTGCTTTTGTCGGTCCCGACGACCGGCTCAAAGCCGGTTTTGATCTGATGCGTGAAGGCAAGGTTGACGTAGCAATTCTGCGTCAATGCTGGCTTGAGCATTACCTGCAAAAGCACCCGCAGGAAAGGGGGATGTATCGCGTCATTGAACCGCGTGACAGAACGCCCGCGCAATTGAAAAATGGTGTGTGCCAACGCTCGACTGAACTGTATCCGAGTTGGGTGCTTGCATCGGCTCCCGCTGCTCCTCCCGAAATCACCAAAGCCGTGGTGTATGCGGCCTTTTCAATGGCGCCCACCGGCGACGGTCACTACTGGGCGGTCGGCACCGACTACCGTGCCGTCGACGAGCTTTACCGCTCCCTGCGTCTTGGCCCCTATGAGTGGATGCGCAACTGGACGTTTAGCCGCGTATGGGATGAGTACGGCAACCTTATCATCGCGTTTCTTGTTTTTCTACTGGCTTGGATAGCGCACTCGGTACGCGTGACAAGGCTCGTGACCGTCCGCACCCAGGAACTTCGTGATGCGCTGGAACGCGAGAAGGAACTCAAAGCCCAGGCCAACGAAACGCACGAACGCATCGAGCGTCTGCAAAAAAGCGGTATTGTCGGTCAGCTTTCTTCGATGATTGCGCACGAACTGCGTCAACCGATGAGCGCTGCGTTGCTCTTTAGCAAGAGCGCTCGCAAAATTCTTTCACGCGAAAGCCCCGACAAGACATTGCTTGTGAATGTGCTCGGCAATATTGAGGCTCAGATTGAACGCGCCAACAGCATTATTGACAATGTGCGTGCTTACGCAAAAGGGTTGCACAAGACACGTCAGAAGGTGGATTTGAAGGTCATCATTGATCAGTCGATAACAGCTTTTCGCAGTACGGGGCGCTACCCGAAAGTTGACATCTTTGTGGAAACCGACCCTGGAGTTGTTTTTGATGCTAATCCGCTTGAATGGGAGCTTGTGACGCACAATCTAGTAAAAAATGCCTGCGAGGCCTGCCAAAATACGGAACGTCCAATCGTGCGCGTGGGGCTGGAGCATTTGGCGATTGACAAGGTTCGCATGACTGTCACCGATAACGGCGAAACGATCGGCGAAGAGGATTTTGCGCGTTTGTCTCAGCCCCTGATGAGCGTTAAAGACGAAGGTCTCGGACTTGGACTTCAGATTGTGCGCGGCATTGTCGAGTCGCATGGAGCCCGACTGCACTTTGTGCGCAACAGAACGCGTGGGTTGACAGCGGTCATAGATATTAATTTGCGTGGCGCAGTAGCGGGCGACAGTAACGGTACAACAGACGAAGAAGACGAAATGGCTTAGGACAAAGAACCATGGAACTCGACTACATCAAGCAAAAAGCCCTGATACGAATTCTTGACGACGACGAAGCGCTTGGCGCAGCGTTAAAGCTCTATTTAGAGCTCGACGGCTGGCAGGTGGCGGCTTACACTTCAGCTCGCCGCTTTTTTGCCGAAGATCGTCCGTCTGTGCCCGGCTGCCTTGTGCTTGACGTGCGTATGCCCGAACTGACGGGCTTGGAGTGCCAACGCCTACTCAACGAGCGGCAATCAAATATCCCGATTGTGTTTATTTCCGGACACGGCGACATTGACATGGCCGTACGGACGATTCTTGACGGCGCCTACGACTTCCTGCAAAAGCCGGTTGATGAGGAGCGCCTCGTGCGCTCGGTGATGCGGGCCGCCGGCGACAGCGTTATGAAGGCCGAAGGCAAGGTAAGCGACGAAGCGGCTGTTGCTCTTGTCGAATCACTTACCGATCGAGAGCGCGAGGTAGCCAAACTCGTGGCGCAGGGGTTAGTGAGCCGCACGATCGGTGAGCGACTCGGTATTTCGCCGCGCACTGCGGAACTGCATCGTTCGCACGCCATGAAAAAGCTCTCTGCGGCCAATCCGGAACAACTTAGAAATATTCTCAAAAGTGCTGGTGTGCTCTGAGGTTCCGGGATTTTTGAATTTTTTTGCTCCAACAAATGGAATGGTGATGACAAAACCTTAAGTTTTCAGAAATCAAAGCGAGGCATTCTCGCTTCAAATAAATTCCGCAGGATTCTCCTGCATTCAAGCAGGGGAGGAATGCGGCTCTAAAACCCCGAAGCTATTTTTTGGGGAGGCAGGCAACAAATAGATGAATGTTGTCTGTACACTGCGTTCCTCGTGAAAGGAACCCTATGCTCACCGGACGCAAATTTGCCGCCAGGTTTAAGAATTCATCTGCACGCGAGGCCTACCTCACTTGGTCGGCCGGGCAGATGTTTATCTACAACGAATGCGTTCTGGAACAGAGGTTTTTTGACAGCCTCAGCCGACTGATTGCGGAAACTGAACGGCACAAGCAGCCGATTCGCAATGAGTGCCGCATAGCGCGTCCCAAACCCGATCAGAAGTACGCGCATTTCGTTGATAAGGCACAAAGACCGTGGTTGTCTCAGGTGCCCTCGGCAATTCTGGGTATCGGTGCCTTCCGTTTTTGTCAGGCTTCTAAAAGGGCTACAGCAGGGTTGGCCGCTCGTCCCAAGTTGCGCGCCATCAAAGAAGCCGAGCGTCATCTGCTGCTGACGTGAGCCTACTTTACGATTAAACCTACAAGTCGCGCAGGCTGGTATGAACTGCGATTCGGATCCGCACGCATTCCGGGCGGAACGATTCTGTTTCGGGCACACCGTGAGTTTGTCGTGCCGGCAATGGTCAGCGTGACGCTGACGAGCAAAGCTCTCTTTGTTTCCATGAGCTACGAGGAGACAGAACAAAAGCAATTTCCGGAAACAGAAAAGGAAATGCTTGAGCGTCTGCGGCAGTACTCCGAAGAGGAACTCATTGCCTGCGGAAACGGGATTGACCGAGGTGTCGTGCGTGCGGTTCAGACAAGTAACGATTCTGAGCCTTATTCGCTGACAAAAGATCAGTTGGAGAGGATCCGTCGCAAAGAACGTCAGCGCAAGCATTATCAGAAGCGCATGGATCGTTGCGAAAAAGGCAGCCGTAACAGGGCAAAAATGCGTCGAAAAGTGGCACGGACGTTTGACTATCGCAAGAATGTCATCAACGACTTTGCGCATCAAACCTCTCACGCTTTGGTCAGTGACGACAAAGTACAGTTTTTTGTGCTTGAGGACTTGAGAGTCAAAAACATGACCAAAAGGCCTGAGCCGAAATACGATGACAACGCAAAAGCATTGCCCAACGGAGCACGAGCCAAAGCAGGACTGAACCGAGCCATCCTCTCAAGCGGTTGGGGGAAGACGAAAGAATATTTGAAGTACAAAGCCAAAAAGGCGGGCAAACTTGTCATAAAGGTTGAGCCGGCCTACACCTCCCAGCGATGCCCGAAGTGCGGTCGGGTGGAGCGGAAGAGCCGGCCGTCGCAGTCGGTGTTCCGTTGTGTGAGCTGCGGATTTGAGTCGGCAAACGCGGATTATGTGGCAGCAGGAAATATCCTGATGGCAGGAGTGGAACTGATCCGGGAAGGCAGACTCGAACCGAAAAAGGTGAAAGCCACGCTGCGTGGGAAACCAGCGAAGGCAACAAATATAAAGCTAGGTCCGGGCAGGGCCGATGTTATGCCTGTGGAGCCGGAGAGGTGTCTGAGGAAACTCAGATGCCAAACCCGCTATGAAGCAGGAAGCCCCTAACTTCACTGAGGGGAGAAGTCACTTGGCGCTTCTAAACAAGTCTGGTACAAAGAAAACGAGCAGCGCTTGTCGGGCGATCTGCTCGTTTTTTTCAGAAACGAGATGCTAGCGTCAGACGCAGGCTTCGATTTGCTCCGAAACTTCAAGCCACTGAGCTTCGAGCTCTTCCAGAACGCCGGCTGCTTCACCTCGCCGGCGCGTGACTTCGGCCACGGTCTCGGCCGGTGTCTTTTCGTACCAGGCGGTGTCGGCCAACTGCGCGTCAAGCGAGGCAAGTTCTTCGCTCACCTTAGCCATTTCCTTCTCGACTTTGGTGAGTTTAGCCAAGAGCGGCTTTTTGAGCGCCGCAATGCGATTGCGTTCGAGCGCTTCGAGTTTGCGCTGTTCCTTGCGGTTGACGCCCGAAGTTGCCTGCGGTGCCGCATCGGGCTTATCTGTTGCCTGCGAGAGCTTACGCTGTTGCAGCACGAAGGTCGCGTAGTCGTCGAGGTCGCCGTCGTATTCGGTCACGGCTCCGTCGTGCACCAAAATGAGCTTGTCGCAGACGCTGCGCAGAAGATGGCGATCGTGCGAAACGAGCAGCAAGGTACCCTCAAAGGACGAAAGCGCCACAGTGAGTGCTTCACGGGTGGCCATGTCGAGGTGATTGGTCGGTTCGTCCAAGACAATCAGATTGGGCTTGTCCCAGACGATCAAAGACAATGCAAGGCGCGCTTTTTCACCGCCCGAAAGGACGCCAATCAGGGTGTCAACCTTGTCGCCCGAGAAGCGGAATTTACCGAGGTGATCTCTCAGCTGTTGCTCGCGTGCCAGAGGAGCTTTGCGCTTCATGACGTCAAGCGGCGTTTCCTCGGGATCGAGTGCTTCTAGCTGATGCTGGGCGAAATACCCGATCTGAAGGCCTTGTCCGTCGCGTACCGTACCGTGCAGCGGCTCGAGCTTGCCGACAATGGTCTTGATGAGCGTAGATTTGCCTGCGCCGTTGACGCCGAGCACACCGATGCGTTCGCCCGAGCGGATGCAAAGATTGACGCCGTTTAAAACGCGGTTCTCACCATAGCCAGCCGCAACATCTTCAAGGGTTACCAGCTGCGTGGGCATGCGTTCGGGCTGTTCGAACGCAAAGCGCCAGCTGGTGGCACTACGCACGGGTTCGACGACTTCGAGACGCTCGAGCATCTTGATGCGCGATTGTGCCTGACGCGCCTTCGTGGCCTTGTAGCGGAAGCGCTCGATGTAGCTTTTGAGGTGAGCGGCCGTACGCTCATAGGCTTTGCGGTTGGCCTCCTGCAGGCGCAGGTTCTGGACGCGCTGCATTTCGTAGAACGAATAGTTGCCGCCGTAGCGGGTGATAGTGCCGTCTTCAACGGCCCATGTTGTCTGTACGGCGCGATCGAGAAATTCTCGGTCGTGGCTGATGATGATGACGGTGCAGGTCAGACGCTTGAGCCAGGCTTCAAGCCAGATGAGACTGTCGATGTCGAGGTGGTTGGTAGGTTCGTCCAAAAGAAGCAACTGTGCCGGGTTGATAAGGCAGCGTGCCAAGGCCAGACGATTGCGCCAGCCGCCGGAAAACTCGCGAACCGTGCGGCTTTCGTCTCCCGGCAGAAAACCCAGACCGTTCATGATCGTGAGCGCCTGAGCTTTGACGGCACCCTCATTGATTTCTGCCAGGTGCGCCGTTGCTGCGGCAATGCGCATGTCATCGCCGCTTTCATGAGCGGCCTTTTCTTCGGCTTGGGCCGCCATGAGCGGAGCGTGACCTTCAAGCACATATTGCAGCGCCTCACGATCGGTTTCTTCCACGCTTTGCGCGACTTCAGAAACCAATTCAGGGACATCAATCGTGCCCGCTTCGGGGCTTAAATCTCCGAGAATAGCGGCGAAAAGCGACGATTTGCCGCTTCCGTTTTCCCCGACGAGGGCAATGCGCTCACCGTCGGAAGCGACCAGGTTGACGTTGTCGTAAAGCGTACGCGTACCGCGCACAATCGAAAGGTGTTGCAGTCTGAGCATGGAAACAATTTCAGGGCGCGAAAAGCTGCGCCCTGAGGAGTTTTGTCAAAAAAGTCGGCTTAGAGATTTTGCAGGTCTTGAGCGCGCACGGCAAAGACCATGTCCTCTTCTTCTTCGGTGGAAAGCCAAGTGACGGGTAGATTGGGCCAGATCGCTTCGAATGCTTCGCGACCGTCGCCGATTTCAACAATAGCCACTCCATTTTCGGTCAAGTGGTCCTTCAAGACGGGCATGAAGCGGCGCATGAAGTCCATTCCGTCGTCTCCGGCTTCCAGCGCCAGCGCCGGTTCGTGACGATATTCGGCAGGTAGTTCTTCCATGGCCTGATGCGTCACGTAGGGTGGATTGGAGATGATGAGATCGAACTTACGTTTCCCCAAATGCGAGAAAATGTCGGTTTGAACGAGTTCCAGATCGTCGTCAAGGCCATATTTCGTGCGGTTGATTTTGGCGACCTCCAGCGCATCGGCGCTTATGTCGGCTCCGGTGACCTGTGCTTCAGGAAATGCCATCTGAGCAAGAATGGCCAGGCATCCGCTACCCGTACACATGTCCAGAACCGTATGCACGTTTGCAGGTTCAACCCAGGGCTCCAATCCCTCTTCAAGGAGTTCTGCGATGTAGCTTCGCGGAATCAGCACGCGCTCGTCAACATAGAAGGGGTGTTCGGTGAGCCAGGCTTCGTGCACGAGATACGGCGCGGGGACCTTGTTGTGCACGCGAGACTCGATGTTTTTCAGAACTTCCCAGAGCTCGTCCTGCGTGAGGTGCGCATTCCAGAAGGCTTCGAGGCGGTCAAACGGAAGCTTGAGGGTGCGCAGCACAAGAAAAGTGGCTTCTTCCCAGTAGTCGGCCGTGCCGTGCCCGAGACTCACGTCAAAGCGCTCCATCTCGCTCATGGCCCAGCGAACCACGTCGCAGACGGTGTGCAGTTCGGTCGGATATTGATGATGAGACATCAGAAGTTCTCCAAATACGCTTTAGCGGTGCGGTAGTAGATTTCGGCGAGCGCTTCGAGTTCGTCAATGCCCGCACATTCGTTGACGCTGTGAATCGTTGCGTTGATAGGCCCGAATTCTACGGTTTCGCGGCTGATGCTGCTGATAAAGCGTGCGTCAGAGGTACCGCCGCCGGTTGAAAGTTCGGGTCTCACTCCCGTGACATCGGCAATGGCCTGTGTCAGCTTTTGCGTCATGCTGCCCGGATTCGTTACAAACGGTTCGGCGCTGCGCTTCCATTCAAAGCACGCATCAAGTGTGTATTTGGCGGCAAGATCCTCGATGGTCTTGATGAGGCGCTCAGCCGTCCACTCGGTGTTGAATCGAATGTTAAAGAGCGCCGTGAGTTCTCCGGGGACCACATTGACGGCGCCGACGCCCGCCTGAATGTTGGAGATCTGGAAGGTGGTCGGTCCGAAATAGTCGTTACCCTGATCCCATTGGCGGGAAGCGAATTCGGCAAAAAACGGTGCAGATTCGTGAATGGGGTTGCGCGCCAGATGTGGGTAGGCGACGTGTCCGGCCTTGCCCCGAATCGTGACTTTTCCGTTTAGAGAACCCCGACGACCGTTTTTGATCGTGTCACCGAAAAACCTCGAGCAAGAGGGTTCGCCTACGATGCAGGCGTCAATCGTCACACCTTCATTTTTGAGCTTTTGCACCACACGTTTGGTGCCTTCATGTCCGTCGCCTTCTTCGTCAGAAGTGATCAGAAAAGCAAGCGTTCCCGGATGATCCGGTTTTTCCTGGACCAGACGTGCAAAGGCAACGGCGGCTGCCGCAACCGATCCTTTCATGTCGGCTGCGCCGCGGGCGTAGAGCTTGCCATCGCGCACGGTCGGCTCAAAAGGAGGCGTTGCCCATAAGGCAGGATCGCCTGCCGGAACCACATCGACGTGTCCGGCAAAGACGAACAGGGGCGCGCCGTTGCCGTGCGTGATCCAGGCGTTGGTGGTGCCGTTGGGCGTGCGTTCGATTTCAAACGCAAAACCCGAGGGCTCAAGCGCTGCTTGCAAAACGGCCATGCATCCTGCTTCGTCGGGCGTGACCGAGGGGCGGGCAAGCAGCTTTTTGGCTAGATCAATGACGGGCATGACCGATCAGTCGCGTAGCAGATCGTTGATGGAGGTCTTGGAGCGGGTCTTGGCATCAACGCGCTTGACGATGACGGCGCAGTTGAGGTTGTAAGTGCCGTCCTTGCTCGGCAACGAGCCCGGGACGACCACGGAACCGGCCGGCACACGGCCGCGCAGGATTTCGCCCGTTGTGCGGTCGTAGATCTTGGTGGACTGACCGATAAACACGCCCATGGAAATCACGGAATTTTCTTCGACGACGACGCCTTCAACGATTTCGCTGCGAGCACCGATGAAACAATTGTCTTCAATGATCGTGGGACCTGCCTGAACGGGTTCGAGAACGCCGCCGATACCGACTCCGCCCGAGAGATGGCAGTTCTTGCCGACTTGAGCGCAGGAACCCACCGTGGCCCAGGTGTCAACCATCGTGCCCGAGCCCACGCGTGCACCGACATTAACAAATGAAGGCATCAGCACGGCGCCCGGTTCAATGAATGAACCGTAACGGGCGATGGCGCCCGGGATGGCGCGAATGCCAGAGTCGGCGATTTTCTGACCGTCGTTGTCGTGAAACTTCACCGGAAGCTTGTCGTACCAGGTGAAGGGCCCTGCTTTCATCACCTCGTTGGGCATCAGACGGAAACTCAGAAGCACAGCCTTTTTGATCCACTGGTGCGTCAGCCAACCTTCGGCAGTCTTTTCTGCCACGCGCATCGAGCCGTTGTTCAGGCCCGCGAGCACGCTCATGATGGCTTCGCGCTGATCGGCAGCGATCGTTTCGGCATTCCACTGATCGCGGCTGTCCCATGCGGATTCGATGATGGAGGTAAGTTCCTGAGTCATTTCTTGTGTTCCTTTCAAAGGTTGGCGCACTTGCTCGCGTACCGAGCCTCCCTGCGCGCCGCTTGTTAAAAAATCGGTTTTACGGATGATAGGTCACTTGCGCGATAGAGCAAAGTTGCGGATGCGCTCTGCCGCTTCGCCGATGCGCTCGGGCTCGGCAACCAGTGCGATGCGCACGTAGCCTGCGCCCGGGTTCATGGTCGAGCCGTCGGCAAGTGTCACGTTACGCGACAGGTAGGAACCCGGCAGCACCGTGACGCCCGTCTGACGGTAGAGTTCGCGAGCAAAGACTTCATCGTCTTCACCGACGTTTGCCCAGAGGTAGAAGCTTGCCTGCGGCATGGGCGCGTCAATCACAGAGTTCAGAATGGGTTGCGCGACGGCAAATTTTTCACGATACAGACGGCGGTTTTCCACGACGTGCGCCTCGTCGTTCCAGGCAGCAATTGAAGCGGCCTGAATCATCGGGTTCATGGCCGAGCCGTGATAGGTACGGTAAAGAAGGTAAGAGGCGATGAGCGAGCGGTCACCGGCCACAAAGCCGCTGCGCAGACCTGGCGCATTGCTGCGCTTGGAAAGGCTGTTTAATACGATGATGTTTTTCAGATCGGTTCGGCCGCAGGCTTTGGCTGCCGTCATGGCGCCGATCGGAGCGTTGCCTTCTTCGAAATAAATTTCGCTGTAGCACTCGTCGCTTGCGATGACAAAACCGTATCGATCCGAAAGAGCAAAGAGTTTGTTCCAGTCGTCCAGATCAAAGACGGCTCCCGTCGGGTTGCCCGGAGAGCATATGTAGACAAGCTGAGTTTGAGAAAGCGTTTCGGGACTCAATATGGACAAATCGAGTTTGTAGCCGTTTTCACGCGTCAGCGGCAAGTACACGGGATCAGCTCCGGCCAGAAACGTTGCGCCTTCGTAGATCTGATAGAAGGGGACGGGCATCACGACTTTGGCGCCGCCTTTGACGGTCGGGTCGACAAGGCATTGGACCAGACTGAAAAGGGCTTCGCGGGTACCGAGCACCGGCAGAATTTCGGTTGCGGGATCCGGGGCCAATCCGTAGCGGCGTTCGCACCAGGCGCTGATAGCCTCACGCAGGGCAGGACTGCCTGCCGTACCCGGGTAGGAACTCATGAGCGAAACGTTTTGCGCAATGGCATCGCAAATGCACTGCGGAATCGGATGACAGGGTTCGCCGATTCCGAGCGAAATCGGCTTGAGTTTGCCTTCAGCCGGAACAATTCCCTCAAAAAGCTTGCGCAGTCGGGCAAAGGGGTAGGGGCGGGTGCGAGAAAGTCCGGGATTGGGCACGGGAGAATCCTTTGAAAAGTAACGGCCGAAGTGAAGGACGGCACGGGCACATCCAAAAAATTATACGGTTGGTTTCGTCTTCAAAACGTGAGGTAACGGTACAATCCGAACGCAAGCGCCGAACTTTCCTTTTCAGGGCGCTTTCTTTTTTGTTTCGCTTCTTTTCCCGTAACACACAGTGCGCTTAAAACAGCTTCGTATTTCCGGCTTCAAGAGCTTTGCCGATACCACCGTCATCGAATTTCCAGGGGCGGTGGCCGGTATTGTCGGCCCCAACGGCTGCGGCAAATCCAATGTGATCGATGCCATCCGCTGGGTGCTGGGCGAAGCGCGCGTCTCCGAACTGCGCGGCTCGACATCCATGAGCGAACTCATTTTTTCGGGTTCGGTCAATCGTCCTGCATCTTCGCGCGCTTCGGTCGAATTGGTGCTGGACAATTCCGACGGAACGGTAAAGGGCGCCTGGGGCCGCTACACGGAGCTTTCCGTCAAACGCGTCGTGACGCGTGACGGTAGCAATGCGTACCTCATCAACAATCAGCAGGTGCGCCGCCGCGACGTTCAGGACATTTTCATGGGGACGGGCCTTGGCCCCCGCTCCTACGCGATCATCAGCCAGGGCATGATCAGCAACTTCATCAAGGCCAAGCCCGAAGAGCTGCGCGTGTATCTGGAAGAAGCCGCCGGCGTGAGCAAATATAAGGACCGTCGCCGTGAAACCGAAACGGCACTAGCGGGTACGCGCAACAATCTTGAAAAAGTCAGCTATCTGCAGGAGACAAAGCGCAATGAAATCCAACGCTTGTCGGCCGAGGCCGAGGTTGCTGCCCGCTGGAAGGAGCTAACCGAACAAAAAGACAAAGCCGAACTGCTGTGGTATTTCCTGCAGGAACAGGATGCAGGTGCGGCGGTTAATAAAGTCAACACGCAGATTGCGGCGCGTGAAGCCGATTTGCTGCAGGGAAGAGGTGAACTGCAAAAACTTACAACGCAGATTGATGCTTTAAAGGAAGAGGCCCGCGTTAGGCGCGAAGCGGCTGACAAGGCCCGCGAAGCGGCTTGGCAGGCCAATGCCCGCGTCACTGAACTCGAAGGGGCGATTGCACGCATCATTACCGAAAAAGATTCACTGGCGCGAGAAATCGCCAATGCGGCAGAGAGCATTGCACGACGCCGCAACGAACGGGATACCGCTTTGAGTCGGTTGGCCGAACTCGCCGCCAAGGAGCAGGAACTGCGCGAAAACGCTGAGGCCATGACCGAAGAGTGTGCGGCCGCTCAGGAAAGCGCTTTGGAACTTCAGCAGGAATGCGAGGAGAAAAAAGAGGCTTACGAAAAGGCCCGACAGGATGCTGCCGCACATGAAAAGCGAATGGAAGTTCTAAACGTCCAGATGCAGGCATTGACGCGTGAATTAAACGACGTTGAAGCGCGGCTGGAAGCGATCGAAGCCGAGCGCCGCTCGGGACAGGCGCCTGATGAAGAGCGCTTTGCCGAGCTTTCGGCGCTGATTGAAGAGACGCAGGCGCAGTTTGAAGAACTGACGGCAACGGTTGAGGAAAAAAAGACCGAGCTTGAGTTGTCTCGCAACGCCAACGATGAGACCCGTGCTCAAAAGGAACGCCTGAGTGCGATTCACGCCCGTACCGTAGCGCGACTGCAGGCGCTTGAAGCGCTGCAGCAAAAGTCGCAGGCCGAAGGCAAGCTTCCTGCATGGCTCGGCAAAATGGGACTCTCCCAAGCCGCGCGTCTTTTCGAAAAGATTACGGTTGAAGACGGTTGGGCCGTGGCGCTCGAAGCGGTGTTAAGCGCCAAAGCAGGGGCGCTCAACATGAGCGTTCTCGAACGAGCGGCCGGTTTTGAATACGATCCGCCTCCCGCGCGCCTCGTGTTTTACGGTGAACCCAAGGGACAGAAGGCATCTCTGCCTAAGCTTGCCAAACCGCTTGCCGAAAAAGTCACCTCGGACGACCCTAAGGTAAAAGGGGCGCTCGAGGAATGGCTTGCCGGCGTTTATGTCACCGATACGCTCGATGAGGCGGTGGCTCGACGCTCGGAACTTGCCCGTGGCGAGCGTTTTGTCACGCCAAAGGGCCATATTGTTGACCCGATTTCGATCAGCTTCTGGGCTGAGGAGAGCGAAAGTGCCGGCGTCATGTCGCGGGCGGCCGAAATTCGCACGCTTTCGGAACAGTCCACACGCGAGCGCGATGAGCTCGATGCGATTGACGAAAAACTGGTGGCTCAGCAGGGTGCCCTGAAAGTGGCCCAAGCGCAGGCTGCCGAAACGAGCCGCGCGGCCGATGCAAGTCGCAACGAGCTGCACATGCTGCAGGTCGAATATTCGGCACTGTCCGCCGCCATTGATGCCTGGCGTGAAAAGAGCCGTCGAACGGCCGATCAGGAAGCCGAACTGAAAATGCGTCACGAAGAACTCATGGCGCAGCAGGAAGAGACGGATGCGGCGTTCGAGCAGGCCGATCAGACGCTTGCAGAGGTTCAACAAAAAACGCTTGACGCCAAGGTGGCGCTTGAAGAGGCTGAACACGCTTCGTCGACTCTGACGGAAAAAGTCAGAAGTCTGGAAAGTCAGATCGAACTCACGCGCGTGCAGTTGCAGACCAATCAGGAACGTGTGCGCGATGCGAAGGAGCGACAGAGCGGAGCCGACGAGGAAATTGAAAATCTGACGGCGCATATGGAAGAACTGGCCGCTCGCCGCGAAAGCCTGGACGAAACTGCCCAACGCGAGGGGCTATCGCGCGTGCTTGAGGAACTCAACGGCAAAAACGAAGCGCACAAGGCGGCCGAGGCTGAGTGCGCCCGAGCCGAAGAGGAACTTGAAGCCGCCCGCACCCGCAATGCGGATTTGAATGCCGCCCAGACGCCGTTGCTGCAGGAAATCGCGGACCTCAAGGTGCGCCGAGAAAGCTGGATTACGCAAAGCGCGGTCTTTACCGAGCACTTGGATGCAGCTCAGGCCGATCGTCAGGCGCTGGCGCTACAGGTACAGGAAGAAGGACTGCGAGCGTCCGGGCTTAAGAGTCGCGTTTCGCGTTTAAATGAAGCGATCGCTGCCTTGGGACCGGTCAATCACGCTGCTCTTGAAAATTTGCAAGAGAGTCGTCGTGCGATGGAGGAAACCGAGCGGCAGGTGGCCGATCTAGAAGAGGCGATTGCCAATTTGGAAGCAACGATTCGCAAGATTGACGCAGAAACACGAGAACTGCTCCGCAATACCTTCACCGAAGTCAATAAAAACTTCCGGGAAATGTTTACGGGGCTCTTCGGTGGTGGCAGCGCAGAGCTGCGTATGAGCGGCGAAGAGATTCTGGAAGCCGGCGTAGAGGTTTCGGCACAACCTCCGGGTAAGAAAAACGCAAGTGTCAAGCTCCTTTCGGGCGGAGAACAAGCGATGACCGCAACGGCTCTGGTGTTTGCCATCTTTAAACTCAACCCGGCTCCTTTCTGTTTGCTCGACGAAGTCGATGCTCCGCTCGACGAAGCCAATCAGGACCGTCTGGCGCGTCGCATCTTGCAAATGAGCAGCAACACTCAGTTCATGATGATCACGCATCATCGCGTCACGATGGAGCATTTGCGCACGCTCGTGGGCGTCACCATGAAGGAACCCGGTGTCTCGCGCGTGGTGTCGGTGGACGTGGAGCAGGCCTCGGAGATGGCTGCCCATTAAATCGGTCTCTTGCACTACAATTTCCGATTGTTCGAACGTTAACGGAGTCAGGCGCATGCCTAATATTGAACCCCTGTACATTGCCATTCTCATTGCGATTGTGATCGGCGTGGTCTGGTACATCCAGCATAAGAAAGAGAGCGATGCGAAAAACAAAGGCGAGTCGATTCTCGGCAAGGTCAAAGACAAGCATGATCGCGATGATCTTCCGGATATTGTTTCCGTTGACGAGGAACAGGTTCCGCGGCTGACAGCTGAAGACGAGGATCCGTCGGCTGCGGCAAACGCGGCTTCATCGGTGGCAACGCAAGAAGTTGACAAACCGATGGCTCCTCCTGTGGCTCAGTCTGAAGAGCCGATTGCCGTGTCGATGGAATCGAAGGAGGCACCACGCGTTCCGGTGGCTCAGCGTCGTAAAGCGGAAGTCGATCCTGCCGTTGAAGCGGTGATCAATATCACTCCGTTGGAGGGCTCTTTTGATTTGCGCGCGCTTAAGCAACGCATTGCCGACATTGAGGCCGAGCCTCTTCTCAAGGATCTCGTTCGCGTTCAGTGCTTCGATAAGGTGAGCGGTCTGTGGTACGACGGAGCCGATCGTTTGACGGAATGCACTCAGATTTATCTTTCGATGCTGCTGGCCAATCGCTCCCGTCGTGTTGATCAGCCGACCGCATCGAAATTCATGATTCATGCCGAACAGTTTGCGATCGAACTCAAAGGCGAATCCGAAACTCCTGACTCCAACGAAATGATCCAGGGTGCCGAACGCATCGAACGCATCATTCAGGCATTTGACAAGCGCTTGTATGTCAAGCTTGTGGCAGCCAAGGACATCGAAGACGATGAACTTGACGTAGCCGCCAAAGCCTGCGGGTTTGTGAAGGAAAACGATCGCTACAACAAGTACGTGCCGGGCATTTCGACACCTGTTTTCCATATCCTTCCGCCGCAGACACTCGGCAACGAAATCGAGCTGTCGTTTGAAGTGCCGTTGATGGCTCCCGCTTCCGACCCGTTGAGTCAGTTTTTTGCCATTGCTAACGATTTGTGCTGCCGAATCGACGCCGTGATGACGGATGCTTCGGGCAATCCGATTGGCTCGCGCGCTGCCAGCCGCATTGAGACCGCTTTGAAAGGTATGCACATGACTATGGCCGAACACGGCGTTCCCGCCGGCTCCCGCCGTGCCTGCCTGATTTTCTCGGCTGACTGACGGCAGAGGACTTTATGTTACAGAGAGCCTCCGGCGCCGCTTGCTGCTCCGGAGGCTTTTTCAGATTCAAGGACACAAAAAAGGAAACCAGATCGTGACGGACGACCGTTTTGATGGGCCCGACGAAGAAGTGCGCGCACGCATGCAGCAGTACGCCGAGCTGTTGGATCGGTGGAATTACGAGTATTACGTATTGGACAACCCGTCCGTGCCGGACGCCGAGTACGACCGAGTTTTCCGGGCTTTGAGCGAGCTCGAAGAACGCTATCCGCAGTTGAAGTCGGCTACGTCCCCGACCTTGCGTGTGGGGGGAGAGGTACGCAGCGATCTCACCAAGGTGCGTCACGCAGTACCCATGCTTTCCATCCGAACCGAAACGGATTTCACTGATGAGGGCGCTCTGGCCTTTGACGAGCGTGTGCGCAAGGAATTGGGGCTCAACGAAACTGACGCGGCGATTGTCTACGACGCGGAACTCAAGTTTGACGGGCTTGCAGTTAATCTTCGATACGAAAACGGTGTTCTCGTGGGCGCGCAGACGCGTGGTGACGGAACCTTTGGCGAAGATGTGACGGCCAATGCCCGCACGATTCGTTCCATTCCGCTGCGAATAGATCCGAAGCTTGCGCCCGCAGTGCTCGAGGTGCGAGGCGAAGTCATCATGCACAAAGATGACTTTGAAAAGCTCAACGAAAAGCAAAAGGAACTTGGAGAAAAAACGTTTGTCAATCCTCGCAATGCCGCCGCAGGCGCCTTGCGCCAGCTCGACAGCCGCATCACGGCTCAGCGTCCCCTTCATTTCTATGCTTATGGAACTGGAGAGGTGAGCGAAGCTAATTTTGCTCAGTCCATGAGCGAACTTTTCGAAAAACTCACTGAACTGGGCTTTCCGGTGGCAGAACAGCGCCGCACGGTTCGCGGCGCGCAGGCGCTTGCCGAGTTTCATCGCGACGTGTTGGCGCACCGCGCTGAACTGCCGTTTGAAATCGATGGCGTCGTCTACAAGGTCGACTCGTACAGCCAGCAGCGAGCACTCGGATTCGTGGCCCGTGAACCGCGTTGGGCCTGTGCGCACAAATACCCTCCGGAAGAAGCATTATCCGTCGTGCAGGCGATTGACGTTCAGGTCGGCCGCACGGGGCGTGTGACGCCGGTTGCTCGTCTTGTTCCCGTCTTTGTGGGCGGCGTGACCGTGAGTAACGCCACGCTGCACAATGAGGACCACATCAAGGAATTGGGGCTTTTGATCGGGGATACGGTTGTGGTGCGCCGCGCCGGCGATGTGATTCCGGAAATTGTGCGTGTTGTGATCGACAAGCGCCCGGAAAACGCACAGCCCTTCGTCATGCCGTCCGTCTGCCCAATCTGCGGCTCTGCCGTGGTGCGTGACGAGGAGGAGAAGGATTCGCGGTGCACGGGCGGACTGGTTTGTCCCGCGCAGCGAAAGCTCTCTTTGGTGCACTTTGCGCAGCGCCGTGCCATGGGTATCGATGGGCTGGGCGAAAAGATGGTCGACATGCTCGTTGAAAAAGAGCTCCTCAAGACGCCGGCCGATATTTATCGATTGACAGTGGAGCAGCTGACGGAACTCGAACGCATGGGGCAAAAGAGTGCCGCCAATCTCATCGAAGCAATCGAAAAGAGCAAAGAAACGACGCTTGCGCGCTTTGTGTTTGCGCTTGGCATTCGTCACGTGGGAGAAGCAAGCGCCCGCGATTTGGCACTCTTTTTCAGAACGCTCGACGCTTTGCGCAGCGCCACGGTCGAAGACCTCATGCAGGTGCACGATGTGGGCGAGGTTCTCGCGGAGTCAATTCGCGCGTTTTTCGACGAACCGCACAACAACGCCGTGGTGGACGAACTCATTGCCGAGGGGGTTCACTGGAAACAGGAGGAAGTGCAGGTCAATCCCGAGGTCGCCGGAAAAACGTTCGTGCTCACCGGAACGCTTCCGACGCTTTCGCGAGACAAGGCCAAAGACATGATCCTGTCGTTGGGCGGCAAGGTTTCGGGATCCGTTTCCAAGAAAACCGATTACGTTTTGGCCGGAGAGGCTGCCGGAAGCAAGTTGGAAAAAGCGCAGGCGCTCGGAGTGACTGTGATTGACGAAGCGCGCTTCTTACAGATGATCGGACCGGGTGTCGGGCAATCTGAGCAAGTGTCTGATGCAAAAGAAAAAACGTCCGAAACCGAGACCGCGCGGGAATTGGCGATCGGAGAGACTGGATCTCTCTTCTAAGGCTTGATTTTTTAGGAAATTTGCGCGTAAAATTGCGCCTTTCGCAAAGCGGCCGCGTGCGGTAGCTTTGTACCCCGGACTTGCCGGTCGGCAAGACGGGAAATTTTAAAAGCGCCTGGTACGGGCGCATTGTTTTAAAAGAGGAAAAATACAATGGTTATCATTCGTCTGTCCCGCTCGGGCTCCAAGAAGCGTCCCTTCTACAACATCGTCGTGACCGATTCCCGCAATCGTCGTGACGGTCGCTTCAACGAACGTCTGGGCTTCTACAACCCGATGATCGCTGAAGGCCCGCAGCGCCTGACGTTCAACGAAGAACGCGTGGCTCACTGGGTCAAGAACGGCGCTCAGATGAGCGACACCGTCGCCCGCATCCTCAAGGGTGCCAAGAAGGCTGCCGCCTAATTAGCGACAAGACGACGTAAGACGGAACTTTCAAGCGAAGGAAAATTAACCCGACCGCCCGACGGACTGCCTGCGAACCTCGCTGCTTCGGTGCCGTGCCTCTCGTGTCCAAGCACACCCGAATGCGCCGACGGCTATCCTCTTTGAGATGGGTTCGGTATCTAACTCGCAGTTCACAGCGGTTTCCTGACCAAGACAAGTGACGTCCGATCAATGCCGAAGGCGGTCTTTCCGGAAGACGGAGAGGCCGCTTTTTTCGTTTTCCGATTTTTGTGTTATGTCCGATAACAAAATCCTGACAGTGGGCCGTACCAACGGTGCATACGGCGTGCGCGGCTGGGTTCGCGTGGTACCTTTTGAAGAACCGGAAATTCTTGTCGCTACCAAACGCTGGTTTTTGACCGACATCCGAGGCAACACCAAGACTCTGGAAGTCGAAGAGCTCAAGGTTCACGGCCAGATGTTGATTGCCCGCATTGCAGGCATTCTCAATAAAGAAGATGCCGACGCTTTGCGCGGCCGTATCGGTGTGTTGCGAGAAGACTTCCCCGAAGCGGGGGAGGGCGAAGTGTGGGCGGCAGATGTGATCGGATTGCCTGTTGTCAACCAGCAGGGGATCGAACTCGGACGCGTGACCGAAATCGGTACCAACACCGTGCAGGACATCTTCAAGGTCGAAGGCGGTCCGAAGGTCAACGGCAAGGATGCTGTGTACCTGATTCCCGATGTTGAACAGTATGTTTTGGAAGTGGATCTCGAAGAAGGCGTCGTGCGCGTCGATTGGGATCCGTCCTGGATTTAACGAAGGAATTGAGCTGTGGCAGCGCGCTTTGACGTCATAACGCTTTTTCCGGAAATCTTCACGGCGGTGAAGGATTTCGGCATCACGTCCCGAGCCAAAAAGCGAGGACTGTGGAATGTGCATTTCTGGAATCCGCGTGACGTGACGACCGATTTGCATCGCACTGTTGATGATCGCCCGTTTGGAGGCGGTCCTGGTATGGTGATGATGGCAGAACCCCTCTTTCAGACGCTGCAGTGCATCCGTGCATCGGGCAACAACGGCCGCGTGATCGCCTTTGCCCCGTCGGCAGCGCATCTGACGGACGCACGAGTGCGCGAATTCTCTTCTTGCGAGGATCTGCAGTTGGTACTCATCTGCGGTCGATACGAGGGTATTGACGAACGATTCCTGAGCACTTGCGTAGATGAACTCATCAGTCTGGGCGACTTCGTGCTTTCGGGAGCGGAATTGGCCGCTTGCGCTCTCATAGATGCGATCGTGCGGCAGTTGCCCGGTGCCATCAAAGATTTGTCGGCCTCCGACGAATCGTTTTCAACGGGATTTCTGGACGCTCCTCACTACACTCGTCCCGAGGAGTGGCACGATATGCGCGTGCCCGATGTGCTGCTCACGGGGCACCACGCCAACATCGAATTGTGGCGGAGAGAAAAAAGCCTTGAGGCGACACTGAAAAACCGACCGGAACTCATTGAAACCGCAAGACAAAAAGGTCTTTTGACCAAACGCGATGAGAAAACGCTGGCGGGACTTGTGTCCAAGCTGAAAAAAATGCCTGGGTAAGGTGGAATTTCTCCAATCAATTCAATATAATCACGCGTTCCTTGGTGCTTTCTGCTCACCTTGGAACGCTTTTTTGATCAATCGTCTCGCTTGAGACATACAAAGGTTCCATCCTCTGGACGGCTGCAGAAACAACTGAAAAGATGCCGCCGCATGATGGTCACGGAGTTAAAAATGAACATTATTCACACCCTGGAACAGGAAGAGATCGCTCGCCTGTCCGCTGGCAAGACCATCCCTGAATTCCGCGCAGGCGACACCGTCAGCGTTCTCGTGAACGTGATCGAAGGTTCCCGTAAGCGTACTCAGGCCTATGAAGGCGTGGTTATCGCCAAGCGCAACCGTGGTCTCAACAGCTCCTTCATCGTTCGCAAGATTTCGAGCGGCGAAGGTGTTGAACGTACGTTCCAGCTCTACTCGCCGACGATTGCTTCTATTGAAGTCAAGCGCCGCGGCGACGTGCGTCGTGCCAAGCTCTACTACCTGCGTGAACGTTCCGGCAAGGCTGCTCGCATCCGCGAACTGCTCGTGCGTAAGGAAGCCGTGCAGGCTGCTGCTGAATAATTTCAGCCGGACACACGAAAGAGAGGCGGATTCGTCCGCCTTCGTAAAGCCTCGTGAAGTGATTTGCTTTGCGGGGCTTTTTTGCGTTTGAAAAAAACGAAAAATTTCTCATCAGAATCGTCCCGAAAGACCGAGGATGCGGCTTGCTTCGCTACAATCGCAGTGCATGTCAACGGTCGCCTGCTCATAGGCAGATGGATAAACAAGGGGGAGGAAGCATGTTGGTTGTCGGATTTACCGGCCATTCGGGTTCGGGCAAAACCACACTGATTGAGAAGGTGCTTGAGGCACTGATCTCGCGCGACCGCAAAGTGTCGGCGATTAAAAGCAGCCATCACGGTACCGATATTGATGTGCCGGGCAAGGACAGTTATCGCTTTCGTCAAGCCGGGGCTCAGGAAGTAGTTCTGGTGAGTGATCAACGCTGGGCACTGATGCGAGAAACCGAAGAGCCGGTGTCTCTTAGGGAAATCCTTTTGCGCCTGTCTCCGGTCGATATCGTTCTCGTCGAAGGATATAAGAGCGAAGAAAATATTCCGCATATTCTTGTGCATCGCAGAAATGCCGGTTTGCAGGCGCCCGTGTTGACGGCAAATGTCGTGGCGGTTGCAACCGACGACGATTCGCTTGCTTTGCCCGAGGGCATTGCCAGACTGGATGTTAACAATCCCGTTGCCGTCGCCAATTTTGTCGTTTCACTGAAGGCTAATCGTGATCACTTATAACGAAGCGCTCCAACTTTTTTTAAACCATGCTCATGTAGCGGTCGGCACGGAAACGGTGCCGACGCTTTACGCAGAGGGTCGCGTTCTTGCTGAAGACGTGGTGAGTTCCATAGATGTTCCTGCTTGGGACAATTCGCAGATGGACGGCTACGCGGTTTTTAGTGAAGATCTTGCCTTGGCCACGCCCGAGACGCCCGTGGACCTGCCTGTGTCGCAACGTATCCCAGCCGGATCTTCCGGTCAGGCGCTTTTACGCGGCACGACGGCGCGCATTTTCACCGGTGCGCCGATTCCGCCGCAGGCCGATGCCGTCGTTGCTCAGGAAGACGTGACCGTCAATGAAGACGGTTCCGTTCGCTTCATCAAATCAGCTGCTGCCGGCTCTTGGGTGCGTCGTCGCGCCTGTGACATTGCTTCGGGCAGCGTTGTTGCCGAAGCAGGTCGCGTGCTTGAGCCCGCTGTACTGGGGCTTGTGGCTAGCGTTGGCTGCGGTTACGTGACGGTATACCGTCATTTGCGCGTGGGCGTCTTCTTTTCCGGTTCCGAGCTGGTTGCTCCCGGCGAGCCTCTGCCCGAGGGCGGTATTTACAACTCCAACCGTTACACGATTCGCGCGCTGTTGAAGCGTCTGGATTGTGAGGTTTATGACCTCGGAAGTATTCCCGATACCTTGCAGGCCACGCGCGAGGCTTTTGAACGTGCTGCCAAGACGGCCGACGTCATCATTAGTTCCGGTGGCATGAGCGTAGGTGAAGAAGACCACATCAAACCCGCTGTTGAGTCGCTTGGCCGCATCGATATGTGGCGCGTGGCTCTTAAACCCGGCAAGCCCGTCGCCTTGGGCGAAGTGCAGGGCAAGCCCTTCATCGGACTTCCCGGCAACCCTGTTTCGAGCTTCGTAACGTTCCTGCTTTTGGCGCGGCCTTACCTCCTGAAGCTTCAGGGGCGGAAAGACGTGCAGGCGTTGCCTGCTCAGATTCGAGCTGATTTTGACTGGACTAAACCCGGAACGCGCGAAGAGTTTGTTCGTGTGCGCCGTAACAACAAGGGCGGTCTGGATCTCTATCACACGCAAAACAGTCAGGTACTCACAAGTTGTGCTTGGGCAGACGGTCTGGTGGACGTTCCTGCTGGTACGACTGTTAAGAAGGGCGATGTTGTGCTCTATTACCCGTTTGGGGATCTTTTTAAGTAAAGAATAAAAAGTGAAAATCGAAGTGAAATACTTTGCGCTTTTGCGCGAAGCCGTTGCCGTTGATTCTGAAATCGTTGAACTGGAGGCGTGCTCCCCTACCGTCAACGATGTGCGTGAAAAGCTATGTGAAGACGCGATGCACCGTACGGCTTTTGAAACCGTCAAGCGTATTCGAGCAGCTGTCAATGGAGAAATGGCGCCGATGTCGGCAGAAGTCAAGGACGGAGACGTCGTGGCATTTTTCCCTCCTGTGACCGGGGGCTAACGCCATGACTTCCATGACGAAAATTCGTGTCAGTCACGATGATTTCGATGTTTCCGAGGAAATCGCAGCTCTCGAACGAGAAGGCCGCAATGCGGGTGCCGTGGTGACTTTTACAGGCGTTGTTCGCAGCGACGACGGTGTGACGGCGATGCACCTTGAGCACTACCCAGAGATGACAGAAAAGAGTCTGGCCCAGATTGTTGAAAAAGCCCGCGCTCGTTGGAACATTGAAGACGTCGTGATTATTCACCGCGTGGGTGAGCTCAAGGCAGGCGATCGAATTGTTCTGACGGTTGTGACGTCTGCACATCGCCGGGAAGCGTTTGAAGCGAGCGAATTCATCATGGATTGGCTCAAGACCGAAGCACCCTTCTGGAAAAAGGAAGTGACCGCTCAGGGCGGTCGTTGGGTTGATGCTCGCGAAAGCGACGAAATTGCTAAGAATCGCTGGGGAAAGTAACGATGGAGACCCGAGACGGTGCCCTCTGGGCCGTACTCCTGGCTGTCGGTACCGGCGCAGCTCTCGGTGCCTGCGGACGTTGGGCGCTGAGTTATGTGTTCAATAACCGTATCGCATTGTTACCGCTCGGAACACTACTGTGCAACTTGCTGGGAGGTCTGCTGATCGGTGCGCTCACAGCTTGGTTTTCGACGCATCTGCAAGTGTCTCCGATGTGGAGACTCTTTCTGGTAACTGGACTTCTGGGCGGACTGACAACGTTTTCAACTTTTTCGGCCGAAGGCGTGCAGATGATGATGGCTGGCGACTGGCTGCGAGCTTTGGCGCACAGCGGCTTGCATCTGTTCGGCTCGTTTGCTGCCACCGCCGTGGGTTTTGCGGTTGTCAGACAATTGACGGTTTAGTTTTCTAGAGTGTGAGGAGAATTTAATTATGCGTAAAGGCGCGGCAAGCATTTTGATTCTGGCAACAGCGGTATTGAGTACATCGGCTGTTGCAGCGGACGCGTTGGCCGAATGTTATCGCACGGCGGACAACCGTCTGGAAGTTCAGGCTTGTCTGAAAAAAGAATTGGCCGAAACGGAAAAGTTCTACGACGACATTGTTGACCGTGTATTGGCTAATGCGCGCGACCTGGATCGCATTCAGAAACGCAAGGGTGCAGCCAAAGCCTTTGAGGAGTCCAATAAGGCTTTTTCTCGTTATTTGGATGCCGAGTGTAAGTGGGTTGAAGAAAGTTACGGATCGGGGACTGGTTCGGGTGACGCCATTCTTGCCTGCCGCATCAATTTAATGAAGATGCGTGCCGGATCTCTGGATGCCCAGTTCTTGAGCCGCTAGCACTGATGTTTTGTGATCAATTGATTACTTGATGCATAAAAAACCGCCGGACGGAGAAGGCTTCTCAATTTGAGAGGCCTTTTTCGCCCGGCGGTTTCCGTTAAGTCGACTGATGCAAATTATTTCGCCACGACGTTCACGAGCTTGCCCGGCACCACAATGACCTTGCGTACCGTGGCATCACCCACGAAGCGGATCGTATCGGGGTGCGCGAGCACAGCCTGTTCGATCTCTTCGCGGCTTGCTTGTGCGGGCACCATGATTTGGCCGCGCAGTTTGCCGTTGACCTGAATCATCAGCTTGATTTCGTCTGCAACGAGCGCTTCCTTGCAAACTTCGGGCCATGGCGAATCGATGATTTCGACGCCGAAGTCCTTCACAAAGCCAAGATCTTGCCAAAGCGCCGTCGTGATATGCGGAGCGAGCGGATAGAGCACGCGCAGCAACAGCGACAAAGCAAGCTTACGGGCGCAAGCCGAAATTTCGTCGGTGCCTTCAAAGGCATCAAGCGAATTCATCATCTTCATGGCAGCCGACACAACCGTGTTGAACTGCATGCGGTCGAAGTCGCTTTCGGCCTGCTGCAGAGTCTGATATACCTCGCGCAGCATGTCTTTGACATGCTTGGGAGCGGTGGCGATATCAACTTTGCAAATGCTGGCGTGGATTTCATCGTGGCGCGCATAGCACCAGTTCCACAGACGACGCAGGAAGCGGTAGCAACCTTCGGCGCCGGAGTTTGACCAGGCGGCGGACTGATCGGGGGGACCAGCGAACATCACGAACGTACGGGCGGTATCGGCACCGAACTGCTTGATGATGTCGCGCGGTTCGACTACGTTGTTTTTGCTCTTACTCATCTTTTCGATGCCGCCGGAGACAACGGGCAAACCATCGTCCTTGGCAGTTACGCGGCACGGACGTCCCTTTTCATCGTATTCGATGTTGATTTCGTAGGGGTAGTACCAGCGCTTGCTGCCGTCGGGTTGTTCGCGATAGAAACATTCGGCCGTGAGCATGCCCTGCGTAAAGAGGCGCTTGAACGGTTCATCAAACTTCACCAAACCGAGATCACGCATCACCTTCGTCCAGAAGCGGGCGTAGAGAAGATGAAGCACGGCGTGTTCGATGCCGCCGATGTACTGATCCATCGGGCTCCAGTAGTCGTTGCGCTCGTCGACCATGGCCTTGTCGGCGTCAGGAGAGCAGTAGCGCATGTAGTACCAGGAGCTGTCGACAAAGGTGTCCATCGTGTCGGTTTCACGACGTGCGTCGGCTCCGCACTTCGGGCACTTGCAAGCGAGGAACTCTTCGCATTTGTTGAGCGGATTGCCTGTGCCGTCCGGAATTAGGTTTTCAGGCAACAGCACCGGCAGATCTTTTTCCGGAACCGGAACGGGACCGCATTTCGGGCAATTGATGATCGGAATCGGCGTGCCCCAATATCTCTGACGGGAAATGCCCCAGTCGCGCAGACGGAACATGGTCTGACGATCACCCAAACCCAGTTCCTTGAGATCTTTGGCGACGGCTTCGATTGCATCGTGGATGTGCAGACCGTCGTATTTGCCGGAGTTGACACAGTAGGGATTGAGCGTCTTGTCGCCGTACCATTCTTGCCAAGCGTCGGTGGAGAAGGTTTTGCCTTCGACGGCAACGGACTGAATGATGTCGATGCCGTATTTCTTGGCAAAGGCAAAGTCGCGTTCGTCATGTGCGGGCACAGCCATTACAGCGCCTTCGCCGTAGTTCATCAGAACGTAGTTGCCGATCCACACCTGAACCTGGCGGCCGTTTAAGGGATGAGTGACGTAAAAGCCCGTAAAGACACCTTTCTTTTCCATCGTGGCCATGTCGGCTTCAGTGACGGAACCTTTGGCGCATTCGTCGATGAAGGCCTGCAGTTCGGGCTTATCTTTGGCAAGACGCTTGGCGAGCGGATGTTCGGCGGCAATCGCTACGAACGTTACGCCCATGATGGTGTCGGCACGCGTCGTGTACACCTTCAAAAGCTTCTTTTCGCCGTCGACTTCGTAAGGGAAGCCGAAGTTGACGCCGACGGATTTGCCGATCCAGTGCTCCTGCATGCGGCGTACCTGTTCGGGCCAGCCGTCAAGCTTCTTGAGATCGTCGAGCAACTCTTCGGCGTACTGCGTGATTCCGAAGTAGTAGCCCGGAATCTCGCGCTTTTCAACGAGAGCGCCCGAGCGCCAGCCGCGACCTTCAATAACCTGTTCGTTGGCGAGAACCGTCTTGTCGACCGGATCCCAATTGACGATCTGCGTCTTTCGGTAGCAGATGCCGCGTTCGAGCATCTTCAAGAACATCCACTGATTCCAGCGGTAATACTCGGGCTTGCATGTGGTAACTTCGCGCGACCAATCAAAAGCCAAACCGAGGGGGAGCATTTGCTCCTTCATGTCAGCAATGTTTCGGTAAGTCCATTTGGCCGGAGCAACCTTTTTGGTCAAAGCAGCGTTTTCGGCCGGCAGGCCGAAGCTGTCCCAACCCATGGGCGTCATGACGTTGTAACCCTTCATACGGCGATAGCGATAGAGCACATCGTTGAGGGTGTAGTTGCGGACATGACCCATATGCAGCTTGCCCGAGGGGTAGGGCAGCATGGAGCACACGTAGAACTTGGGCTTTTCCTTGCCGTCAGGGCCGAGAGCGTGCTCAACGGCGCGGTAGACGTCGTTTTGCCGCCACTGTTCCTGAACCTGGGATTCGATTTCCTGAGGATTGTAGGTTTCGCGCATGGGGCGCCTTTTTTGTTGTGTTTGAAGGAAAAATTCGACCCATAAGTATAAGGCCTTTTGCCCTCCGTTTCAGAGTCGAAAATCCAATAACGGCGCGCTTTCGAGGCGAATTTCGTGTTGAATGCCCTGCCTTTGTGCAAACGTGTGTCCGAGTGGCTTTCAGGCTACAATCGCCGCTTGCTTTTCGTTTGTAGATGGAGTGCTGACACCAACGGCTCAGATGAGGCGTCGCAAGCGTGATGCGATTGACGAGAAAAGAGACAGAGAACGTACCGATGCTTGATGATTATTTGAATTCCCTTAATCCCAAACAGCGCGAAGCAGCCGAACTCGGCTGTGAAAACGCACTTGTGCTTGCAGGAGCCGGATCCGGCAAAACCAAAGTACTCACGACGCGCATTGCTTTGCTGTTGTCGCGAGCGATGGCTCGTCCTTCGCAAATCCTTGCCGTGACTTTTACGAACAAAGCGGCCCGAGAAATGCGAGATCGCTTGTCAGCTATGGTGGCCTGCGATTTACGTCACTTATGGATGGGAACATTTCACGGAACGGCGCATCGCATTCTGCGTGCTCACGCCCAGGAAGCAAATTTGCCTCCTACCTTTCAGATCATTGACACGGCCGATCAGCTGTCGCTCATTCGCCGCATCATGAAGGAGGCGGGCATTGATCCCAAACTGCGTGATCCGAAGACCGTTCAGTGGTCAATCAACAGCTACAAAGAGCAGGGTTTGCGTGCGGCAGCTGTGGCGGCTCGTGAAGAGGACGAGACACGCGTTACGCTTTATCAGACATACGAGGCGCGCTGCCAGCGCGAGGGACTCGTGGATTTTGCCGAGCTGATGCTGCGTTGCGTCGAACTTCTCGAAGGCAATCAATTGGTACGTGAGCACTACAACGATCGCTTCAAGTATGTGCTTGTGGATGAATTTCAGGATACGGACTCGCTTCAGTTTCGTCTGATCAAGGCCTTGTGCCCTCCCAAGCAGCTCAACGCATGTGTGTTCTGTGTGGGCGATGACGATCAGTCGATTTATGCCTTCCGAGGAGCCAAAGTAGGCAATATGTCCGACTTTGTCAAAGAGTACAAAGTCGAGAAAATCATCAAACTTGAGCAAAACTACCGTTCGACCTCGCACATTCTCGATGGGGCCAACGCTGTTATCGCGAACAACAAGGACCGCATGGGAAAAAATCTCTGGACCGATGCGGGAGCGGGCGAACCGATTCGGTTGTATCGAGCCGACGCAGATATGCAGGAAGCCCGTGCCGTCGTGCAGGATATCCTCGTCGAAAAGCGTCGCGGCAAAAAGTACAGTGATTTTGCGATCCTCTATCGCAATAACAATCTGTCGCGCAATTTCGAACGTATGCTTTCGGCCAACGGCATTCCGTACCGCGTTTACGGTGGACTGCGCTTTTTTGATCGTCAGGAAGTCAAGGATGTGGTTGCCTACCTGCGCGTGCTTGCCAATGCTGACGACACGAGTCTGCTTCGCATCATCAATCAGCCGCCGCGCGGCATCGGTGCCACGACGGTCGAGCGTGCTACGGCGATGGCCGCCGATCAGGGCGTGACGATCTGGGAAATTCTTGCTGAAGCCGAATCGGCGCCCGAAATCCGGCGAGCGCACGCGTTTGTGGCCTTGCTCGAAGAAATCAGTGCCGAGGCTGAAGGAAAAACCTTGCCGGAACTTATCACGTTGGTTTCCCAAAAGTCAGGACTGGAGGCGTTCTACCAAAAGCAGCAGGATGCTGACGTTCGTCTTGAAAACTTGGGTGAACTTGTCAATGCTGCTGTGGGTTACTGTGAGGAAAACGGCATTGACGAAGATGCACCGGCGCTCGAGCCCGTTGCCGGCGGCACAATGTCGCCTTTGGATGGGTTCCTATCGCAGGCGGCGCTTGAACCCGACGACAAGAATGCGGAAGAAGATCCCGACGCGGTTCGCCTGATGACAGTGCACGCTTCCAAAGGATTGGAGTTTCCGTATGTTTATCTGACGGGGCTCGAACAGGATTTGTTCCCGCATTACATCCGCGAGGATGAGAATCCGGAATTTCAACTTTCCGAAGAGCGGCGTCTGATGTACGTTGCTATGACTCGCGCACGGCGCAACCTATGGATCAGTTGGTCAAGACAGCGCATGATGTGGGGCGAAACGCGAATGCAGGAAGCTTCTCAATTCATTGACGAAATTCCTGCCGAGCACGTGCAAAAGCTCTACAGCGAAGAGGATTCTTCTGACGATTGGGCCGACGAAGATCAGCGTTGGGGCTCCCGCAGTTTCGGAGGCGGTTATTCATCACGAAGCAGCGGTAATATCGGCTACGGCAGAAACAGCGGCTTGGGGGCTCGCGGCAACGCTTCTTACGGTAGCGGAATGCGTACGGCAAGTGCTTCTTCGTACTCCCGCGTTCCGAGCGGTACGGCGGCTCGCAACCTTAATTCCGAGTCCTGGAAGAAGGCCGGACTGATGAAAGCAAGCGAGTTGCTTGCCAAGAAAAAGACCGTTACGGCAGGAGGCTTTGCTGTGGGCGACAGGGTGAGCCACCCGACGCTTGGCCAAGGAAAGATCGTTGCGATCCATTATCCGGAAAAGCCAGCAGAAACCAATCTTGAAATTGCTTTCAACGGCTCGGATAAGCCCAAGACACTGAAGCTAATGTTCGTGCAGGAAAAACTCAAGAAGCTTGACTAAGCCCAGGCGGTTTGGAAAGACACGCGCTTTGTCTCTGGCGAATACTTGCCCGAGACGAAGCGCTTTTTTTACTGTGCCCGAAGACGGTTGAAGTAGCCTTGTTTGTTGCGTGCCTTGCCGGAGATTGACTCGATCGTCACTTTCCAGAACACCACAAACTTGCCGCCTGCGGCATAGTATTTTTCAATGGCTTGATCGCCGGCCTGAGGAACGTGCCTTTGGCAAAAGGCTGTGGCTACGCGATGCTTTTCGTCTTCATCCGACACAAGAGAAATATGTCCGGAGACGATGGCCGAGGCGTAATTCACCGAAAAGTCTTTTGGAAGTTCATCGGCGGCTGTCTCACCGCGTCCGATCCAGACGATTGAAACCTTGTCGTTTTGCAGCGCATTTTGGTATCGCCGCCCGTTTATATCGCTGGAGCTGTGAAAGTAGACGGCACCGTCAATGAGAGCTGCCGTCACGGGCGTTGCATAAGGCGTCCCGGAACTGTCGACTGTTGCGATGACGCAGTGCGGCGTGTGTTCGATGATGGCAAGCGCTTCTTCACGCGTGAGTTCTCGATCTTTGCGGCGCATGGGACGATCGGTACTTTGCAACATGGTTGTCTCCGGGTAGCAAAAGATAGCGCAAGTGTAGGTCGAAACTTTGACGAAGGACAGAAAAAAAGCGCCGCAGTAGTCAAAACTTTACGGCGCTTTTTTCAAGTCCCGAGACTTTAACCGGGTCAGGCAACAAATTACTTGATGCGGCTGCGGTATTCGTTGGTACGGGTGTCGATTTCGATCTTGTCGCCCGTGTTCACGAAAGCGGGAACGTCAAGGGTGAAACCGGTGGCCAAACGGGCGGGCTTCATCACCTTGCCGGACGTGTCGCCCTTGACGGCGGGTTCGGTGTAGACAACTTCGCGAACGAGCATGGTCGGCAGTTCGATACCGATCACGCGGCCTTCGTAGAAGACGGCTTCGGCCGTCAAGTCGTCTTGCAGGTACTTCTTGGCATCTTCCATCGTGTCTTCGTCGACTTCGTACTGGTTGTACTCTTCGTCCATCCAGACATAGTGCGGGTCAGCGAAGTAGGAGTAGGTCACTTCCTTGCGTTCGAGGATGATGTCTTCGAACTTGTCGTCGGCACGGTAAACCGTTTCAGTCACGGCACCGTTGAGAAGATTCTTCATCTTCATCTTGACGGTGGAGGCGCCGCGGCCACCCTTGGAGTACTCGGACTTCAGGACAACCATCGGATCCTTACCGACCATGAACACGTTGCCGGAACGCAGCTCTTGCGCGGTCTTCATAATGTGTGTATTCCTTGATAAAAAGTTTTGACGCACGCCCGAAAAGAACGCATAAAATTCAGCGCGCCGGGCTTTCAAATTTTTGTGAACTCAAAATTTTAGCTTTTTTTCAGCCAATTTGGAAATGCTTTCGGCCAGGGTCGGAAGCGAAAAAAGTGTCTTTTTCCAATCGGTTGCGCCTGACTGCAGCGCGGCAAAGCAGTCTCGCCACTTTTTCCAGACATCTTCATGTACCTGCCCGTTGTTGACGTAGTCTTCGATTTCAAGCCACGCCCTGCGGGCTGCCTGCGGCAGTGACTGAGCATAAAGCGAAGCAAAGGCGGCAAGTTTGGTCAGGTGCGTATCTTCCTGCTGAGGGTACAGCGTCCAGATCATAGGAATTCCGGCAAGCTGGGCGCGCAGCACGCTGTCTTCGCCGCGGATAAGCGCTGCATCACAGCTCAGTAGCACGTCGTCAAAAATGTCCTGCGCCACCATCGGTGCCTGGACGAAAGAAATATGCCGTGCCTGCAGATTGACCAGAGCTTGTTTCAAGCGAGCGGAGGCAAGGCCCGGAGCAGCAAGGACTTGAACAGGGCGCGGATCTTGAGCAAGCAGATTGGCAAAACCTTCCACGGGCATTTCCGGATACGTGAAGAAATAAAGCGTAAAGGGGTGACTTGGATCCGCACCGAACGATGCAAAAAGCCTGGACCGCACGCTTGAACGACGTTCTCCGGAAAATTTCTGCAGCAAATCGCGCTCGCGGTTGATGCCGCAGGTTTTATCGGAAAATCCCGGAAACAGAAAGGTTTTGTCGTATCCGTAGCGAGGATGAGGGCTCGGCAGCCCGTTGCCTTCTTCGGCGTATTTTTCGGCTGTCAAATAATCCAGGGCAAACACGGCGCAGGGGGAAGACTCAACGCGCTTTGCAATCGCTGCTTCGTAGACGTCGGGAAGACGGCAGGAAAACAGTTCGATCACTACATCGGCGGCTTGGCCGCTCCATGAGGCAAAGGGAGTATCGGTACTGTCGTCGAGCCAGTCGCTCACCACGACTTGGCCGGGGACGGCAGGGGTGGCTTTGGTCTGTGCCGTCGGAACGATTGCCGAAAGCACGGCTGCATCGTCTATGATTAGGCGCACCGCCCAGTTGTACTCTTTGGCTAACATCTGAGCCAAACGCCAGGATACCCCGGCGTCGCCGTAGTTGTCGATAACGCGGCAAAACATGTCGCAGGTGCGCATGTCGAAACTCTCCTAGATTGAGAAAACCCCAAAAACGATTGAAAAACACAAATGATGTCAGCTATCAGCGCCGACAACAATAAGGAAGTTCTTGCCGGCCTGCCAAGTTTGCCCGGTGTCTACCGTTATTTTGACGAAGCGGGGACGTGTTTGTACGTCGGTAAAGCGCGTGACCTCAAGCGCCGCGTCTCCAGCTATTTCCGAAAAACGGGGCAAAGTCCGCGCATCGCGCTGATGGTGCAGAAAATCGCCCGGCTTGAGACGACCGTCGTTCGTACCGAAGCCGAAGCGCTGTTGCTTGAAAATAATCTCATCAAGACGCTCAATCCGAAGTACAACATTCTTTTTCGAGACGATAAAAGCTATCCGTATCTCAAAATTTCCGAGGGGCCGTTTGCTCGTGTGAGCTACTATCGCGGCGCCGTTGATCGGAAAAACCGCTATTTCGGTCCTTATCCCAACGGTTCGGCCGTGCGCGAAGCCATTGGTGTGCTTCAGAAGGTCTTTCATCTGAGGACGTGTGAAGAGGCCGTGTTCCGCTACCGAACCCGCCCTTGTCTGATGGGGCAGATGGGGCGTTGTTCAGCGCCTTGCATCGGCAAAGTAACGGCTGATGAATACGCGCGAGATGTGGAAGACGCCTGCGCTTTTTTGCATGGCAAGACAGAGGAGATTATGCAGGCGTTGACAGACGCCATGATGAACGTCGCCGAAGATCGCCGCTATGAAGAGGCGGCTGTTTTGCGTGACCGCATCAGCTTGTTGCGTGATGTCATGCATCAGCAGGCCGTAGAAACGACGGGAGGGGATACGGACGCGGACATCATTGCGGTGCTTGTCAAAAACGGAGCTATTTGCGTGAATCTGGCTGTTGTGCGCGGCGGCCGTCATCTCGGAGATCATGCGTATTTTCCGGACTTTGCACGCAATTTGGGAGATGATCTCACGGAAAGCGAAGTGTTTGAGGCTTTCATTTCACATCATTACTGTAATGTGCCCGTCCCCGACACCGTGATATCACAGGCTGCGGCGGACCCGGCAGCTACCGCACAGTTACTTTCAGCACTTGCAAACCGAAAGGTTGCCTTTGTGCATGAACCACAACTCACGCGACGCAAGTGGTATGAAATGGCAGTGACCAATGCGGTAATCGCTTTGGATCGTCACATTGCAGAGAGTGCAGGCGAAACCAAACGCATTGATGATTTGATAAATGTGCTATCACTCGAACTCACTGATCAGGAAAGAGCCGAACTTCGAATCGAGTGTTTCGATATTTCTCACACTGCGGGGGAAGCGACGCAAGCCTCCTGCGTGGTTTTTGACGGAACTCGCATGAATAGTGCGCTCTATCGGCGCTTTAACATCGAAGGTGTGACGGGCGGCGACGACTATGCGGCCATGCGTCAGGTGTTAGAGCGCCGATATGCGCCGGTAGCTCGAGGTGAAGCCAAGTTGCCTACATTGGTCCTCGTCGACGGCGGACGCGGGCAAGTGCATATGGCCAAGGACGTTTTTCACGAGCTCGGTCTCGATATTTCCGTCATCGTGGGTGTAGCAAAAGGCGAGGGCCGCAAGACCGGATTGGAGACGCTCATTTTTGCAGACGGTCGGCAGCCTCTTGTACTTGGTGCGTCAAGTCCCGCCTTAATGCTCATTGCCATGATTCGAGACGAAGCTCATCGCTTTGCCATTACCGGGATGCGTGCCAGGCGCAGCAAGACGCGTCAAACGAGTCGTCTCGAAGATATCGAAGGCATCGGCCCCGTGCGACGTCGCAGATTGCTCACGCATTTCGGCGGTATGAAGGCACTAAAAAATGCGAGCGTGGAAGATATCGCTAAAATTGACGGCATTTCGCGCAAACTTGCCGAACAGATCTATTCTCAACTTCATGGGTCAGATTGTGCCTGACAAACGTTTCAACATTCCAATGGCGCTCACTTGGGCGCGCATTGCTTTTATTCCGCTGATCGTCGGCGTCTTTTACGTACCCGATGTCATTTTAAGTCCGCACGTCAAGAATCTTCTGGCGTGTGTGATGTTCGTGGTGGCTGCCATTACCGATGCCCTCGACGGCTATATTGCGCGCCGCTACAACATGATGACCAATATGGGAGCGTTTCTCGACAGTGTGGCCGACAAATTGGTGGTGTGTTCGGCCATCGTGGTGTTGCTGGCGTTTGACCGCGTCGACATGTTGGTCGCGTTGATCATTGTAGGCCGCGAAATCGCCGTGACAGCACTCAGGGAGTGGATGGCAAAGATTGGAGCGGCAGCAAGCGTCAAGGTTAACTGGTTCGGAAAGATCAAGACCATTGCGCAGATGACCGCCATCCCGATGCTTCTTTATTTCGATCCGGTTTTCGGTTTGCCGATTGCATGGATCGGCACTGTCCTCATTTACATTGCGGCGATTCTGACCATTTATTCGATGTGCGTCTACATGTCCGCCGCCTGGCCACATTTGCAGCGGCAGGATCAGCAACGCAACTGAAATCCAAAAAATCGGGAACCGGGATGTGCTCGCTCGGCAATCGCATCAATTCTGCGGCTTTTCTTCTGTTCCCGACGATACCTTCGTAATGACGGGGTTGGCCCATGGCCCCTTGATGGTGTACTCGACCTTGAAGAGGTGACTTAACGGGGTGCGCAGTAGCAGTTGGGCTAAGAACGAACCGATACCCACGGCGGGATTGACGAAGGCAAGAGCCAGGCTTGCGTTGCCTGCGTTGATTTCCGGCAATACGATTGCACGACTGTCAACGCTGCCTTCGGGAACATTGATGTTGCCTGAGAGCAGAATCGTGCCGTGTGTGCCAACGATTTTGGTGTTGTCGGTTGAGAATACGCCGTTGGTGACAATTGAGCTTCCGGTTAAGGTATCAAACGAAAAACCACTCTTGAAGTCGGAGAAGTCCAGCATCAAGCGCTTAAAGAGCGATTGCATCGATACGAAAGATAAAAGCAGACCGCCCGCGCCGGTATCCACCTTGGCGATGGTGCCTTTACGGAAGTTGATGGCGTAGTTGCCTGCGATGGTGTCGAGCTTGGGTGACCAGGGAATCCCATCGAATTTGAAGTGTCCTTCGGCTGTTCCGGTCGAGTTTTCGATCACGCCGGGGTAGCCTAGATCCGTGAGCGTCTGGCCGAGATCCTTTGTAGAGAACTTCAGCGAGAACTGAGTCTCTCCCGGGTGCTGCTGTGTCAGTTTTTTGCCTTGTGTCCAAAAGCCTGTACCGGTCAGAGCCGAGACGTCGGAGAAAATGGCAAAGTTCGTGATCCGTAGTGTTTCTTCATCAGCGGTTCCGGAAGCCTCTGCCTGCAGCACCATGCGGCCGATTTTCTTGTCGCCGTAGGAAAATTCATCAACAACCAGGTCAAGACTCGGCAGCACAGTAGGCCGGGGTGTGAGTACGACATCGACTGATTCTCCTTGAAGGAAGCGGCGAATCGTGGAGACATCTTTGGGGGCGATTTGCAGACGCTCGAAGCTGCCTGTGACATTGCCTCGGCCGGCGGGCTCGTAACGTAACTTGCCGCGAATTTCGTCGGAAGCAAGATCAATTGAGATGTTGTTGGCGTCGTCGAACTCCAATAGCGAATGAGTCTTATGAATGGGGCCGCTGGCGAGCATCAGTTGATCGGCAGTCACTTCCACGCGAGAAAGTCCCGCTTGGGGGGCGGCCGACATTGGCAACGGATTGCTTTCGACGCTTGTTTTCGGTGCTTGAGCAACGGCCGTATCGGTCATGGTACGTACGAAGGGCTGCCAGTCGACGAGGCTCAATTCCTTGGCCTCGACGGTGACGGCGATACCCTTGTCGGGAAGTCCGGCTCGATGTCCCACGGCAATATTGCCCAGGGGGACGAGTCCGGAGCCATCCGAAGGCAGCTGCAACAGTACGTCGAAGCGATTGGCCGAGCCCACTTTGATCATGTAACCCGACTGGCGGTTAAGGGTGACGGGGGTAAAGCTAAAGGCCGTATCCCAAGTTTCCGTCGGGCTTTTCTTGAGAGGTGCCGGCAGGTCAATTTCTACTCCCTGAAGCGAAGAGCGTGCCGAAACAGTCACGCCGTGCCCCTTTTTCACGACAACCGTAGAGACAAAGGGAAGCATGCCGGACATATGCTTGGCAACCGGATCGAAATACGGATTTCGTGCAAACCAGGTCAGATGAGAAACGTCCGTCGAACCCGAAGCGCTGATCACGATAGAGCCATCGGTCGTGGTGTGTACCGACACGGAGGCGTCGCCCGAACCGAAGGGGCGTGCGTGTACGTTGCTCGCTGTCGCGCCTTTTTCGGAGAAATGAACAGTGCCTTCGACATCTTTTAGCGGCGGTTTAGGCCACCCCATGGCTATGTCGGCTTTTTGCATGGAAATTGCACCTTTGACCTTGGTAGCCGTGGCATTCTTCAGCGGAATGTCGAGATACAGATCCAAATGCCCCGGTCCTTTGGCTGCGGTGCCCTTGAACGCACCCGACACAAATCCGGTGACGGGGCTGGCTTCCACATAGTCAAAAAACTTTTGTAATTCTGCGTCAGCTTTACCGTTGATGATCAGTCGCGTATCGTCGCCGGCTCCTAGGTTTGGAATGTCGGCGCGGGTTTTTGAAACCGTCGCGCCGTGTGTTTTGGCGGTATCGGCCAGCACCGTCATTGACGCGCCTTCAAAGATGAGACGTCCCTGAATGTCGGTGAGTAGAGGCCAGTGGGCGGCGCGCTCAAAATTGCCGTCGTCAAGCACTTTCATTGACGGGACATAATCAATGGCGGCATCCTTGAGTTCTGCCGAAACAATGAAGTGACCATCATCTTTGTGCAGGCCTACCCAGGGGTATTTCACAAGATCGCCGCGCAATTCGAATGTGCCGTTCTGCGCCTTGCCCGAAACAAGACCGCCCTGCAGCCAACGGCGAACGTTTTCGGGGACTGCAAACGGCATGTAGCGCCAGGCGCGGTCGGCTTGAAGTCGTTCGATTTGTCCTGAGAGATCGATACGGCCGGCGGCTGTTTCATTTTGCTGCCAAGTGCCATGCACGCTGACCGACAAATCTTCATTTGAAACGGCAATGTTGTCAAAAGCAATCGCTAACCGCTCTTTGTCGGAGCCTGCCGGTCGGGTCAGCTGCCAGTTGACGGCACCGGTGAGAGAATCCACCGATAAACGCGGAGTTTCAAAAACGCCCGGAATAGAAACGGCTCCCTTTTTTGTGGCAAAAGAGACATGTCCATGTTTATTGGCGACCTCAAGGGAACCGGAAAGATTCTCAAAACCGGAAAAGATCAATTTGGCGTCTTCGGGAGAATTGTGCGCGACCGTTAAGCCGGAGAAGTCGGTTTTAATGCGCCAGTCCTGTGTATTTCCGGGCGAACCGAGCCACGACACCTCGAGGTTGGAGATGGTGCCGGAAGCTTCGTGCATGCGAATCAAATCGGCTGCCGCTTTGGGAAAGGGAACGGAAGGAAGCAATTGTTTGAGCGTTTCAACATCAAGTTGAGCGACGCTGAAACCAGAGCGATGTGTGGCGGCGTCCGGTGTTGAATCCATGTGAACGATGGTCTGCAACAGTAAATTCTGCGCCGTCGTGCCGTCGCTGAGTTCGAAATTGAGGTTTTCCGCCTTGGCGTGAAGTTCGCCTCGGTCCAGTGTTTCGCTCAACCGTGTGGACAGGGTTTTGACCTGAAGCGGCTCGGCGTCTTTCGAAAAAGTGAGCAGAACATCAGATAGACCCAGATAACTTGTCAGTTCGCTCGGATTGCCGTCTTGGAATTTGAGCCACGTGCGCGTACTGCCGCGACCGGATTTCAACAATTTGCGGGCCGCCGGAATGGGGCGAGTGAGTCGCGCGACGTCAAGGTTGTCTGCGCCGAAGAAAAGTTCACCGGACCAGGTTTTCCAACTGCGATCGCCGAAAAGCGGTGCAGTGAATTTCGTGCGGATGTCAATGCGGTTTTCGTGACGTCCGGCCAACTCGCCCTGAATACCTGCGCGATAGGAACTGACGTTTTTTTCAAACGTGAGATTAATGTTCTCGAGCGTGGTCGTACGGGCGCGCGGTTTGGCGGTCAAATCTTGAAAACGCAACTTGCACGAGGTGACGTCAATGCGTCCCTGACGAAGCAGCCAATCCGTAAACAATGAACTATTCTCAGCATCTCTTCGGGCGGTATCGTTGAAATTGAGAACGAAACCAGCGATGTCATACACGCCCTGATCAATACGTCGAACGGTGATTTCAGCATTGGGAACTTCAAGTTTTCGAAAGAGAGGCTGACCGAAGACGGAGCGCCAGTAAAAACTTGCCTCGACTTGAGGCAAATGCAGAATGTTGGCGTCGCGCGAGCGAGGATCAGGACGTTGAATTACGACATCGCGCAGAGATAACTGAGGCCAGAACGTGTCCCATCGCGGAGAGACGCGTCCGATGCTTACCTCGGCGTGTAGCGAATCGCTCAAAAAGCGAGCGATGTCATCCTTGTACTTGTCGACTTGCGGCAACAGCACCCAACGTGTGGCAAGCACCAGAGCACAAAAGAGGAAGTAAAAGAGTACGACGCCCCAAAAGAAAGATACCCATGCCGCGCGCACTTTGGGGTGGCGCAGATAGGCTCTGAATCTGACCGGAAGTATGGAAAACGTCGAACTCATGCCGCAGGAATTGCGAAGATCACGGACTTTAGAGGAAAAAACGACTCAGCGCGGGGCTCACACAGCTAAAATGAGCCGAACAAGCAAGCGCCGAAAACCGGTCGAGCTGTCACGCAAATGAAACGAAAAATTCACACAAGGCAATATACCAAAGCTCGTTGCGGACAACTCAGGCGATTTTGTATCTCGCCGCAAATTGACCTCGATTTGAAACAATTTTTTTACGCAGTTTTTACGTCATGGGCGAATTGAACTCCATCAAACCGCGTCTGTCTCCGCAAGAAGTTCCTCAGTTTTCACAGTATGCCGCGCGTTCTCTCAATGCCATGGCTCTGCAGTGCGGTTCGACTCCTCAGGATTTGATCGAACGCTTTGAGATGCAACCTGTGACGCGCGATTCAATGCGAAGCCGTCTTGAAAAGATCGATGACCCGGAAATGCTTGACATAGTCATGCGTCAGCTGCGCCGGGAAGTGATGACGGCTCTGATCGTTCGGGATCTGAGTGCTCGTGCAGACTTTCAGGAAGTGGTAAGCACGGTGACGGCTTTGGCTGAGGAAACCGTTTCAGCTGCCGTGCGGGTGCATTCTCGAAAACTTGCGCAGCGCTTCGGTGTTCCGATGGGTGTGTCCGGAGCCCCCCAGGATTTGCTGGTTGTCGGAATGGGCAAATTAGGCGGAGAGGAGCTCAACGTGAGTTCCGACATCGATCTCGTGTTTGTTTACGACGAAGGTGGTGAGACGCAGGCAGTCGGTGAATTTTCTTCGGCTCGCCGCCAGGTGACAAATCATGAGTTCTTTGATCGGTTGGCTCGCCGCGTCATTGCCTCCATCAACGAAATCGACGGCACCGGTTTTGTGTTTCGCGTGGACATGCGTTTGCGTCCTTTTGGTGACAGCGGTCCCTTGGTGATTTCCTCGGCAATGCTTGAAGAGTATCTCTACAGCGAGGGTCGCGACTGGGAGCGCTTTGCCTGGCTCAAAGGACGCGTTGTCAACCGTAGCGTTTTTGCTGGTGAAGAGAACTTTGCGCAGGCCGTCCGCAATCTCAATTCGTTGGTGCGGCCTTTTGTGTTTCGGAAATACGTAGACTTCGGCGCCATCAGTGCCTTGGCGAAAATTCACGAAATGATCCGTGCGGAAACCGCACGTAAAGAAGCCGTCAAAGACCGCGGTACCAATATCAAACTCGGTAGCGGCGGCATCCGAGAAATCGAATTCATTTGCCAGACATTTCAGATCATCCGCGGCGGACGCGAAGCCGAGCTGCGCGGCAAAACCACCGGTCCGATGCTCAAGGCCTGTGCCGCGAGCGGTTGCATTGATGAACAGACGGCCGAGCGGCTCAACCGAAACTACGTGTTTTTGCGCAATCTCGAGCACTGCCTACAGTATGTTGACGACAAGCAGACGCAAGTTTTGCCTAAGGACGACGAAGAACGCTCTCGCGTGGCCAAGATGATGGGCTTGACGCTTGCCGAACTTGATACGGAAGTTGCCGAAATCCGAGCATTTGTAACGGCAACCTTTGACGGTGTCTTTCACACCAAGGCTCCGTCGGATCGGGTAAGCAATTGGCCGGTCGGCTGGTCGACGGGTGATCCTGCGCTTGAAAGCGAACTGACGGATGCGCTTGCCGAGGATGGGTTTGTAGAAGCCAACAAGTTAGCAGGACGCGTTCTCAAGATGATGCGTTCGCGTTACTTGAACGCTCGTACGCAACAGACGCGTGAACAGCTTGCACGCTTTGTACCCAAGGTTGCCAAAAAGGCGGCAGGATGGGCGCAGCTGCGAGAAAGCCGAGTTTCGGCTGACGAAGTGATGGAGCGTTATCTTTCGATTCTGGAAATGGTGCTCGGACGCGCGACCTATATTGCGCTTCTCAACCAATACCCGGATGCGGCCGATCGAGTCGGTCGTATGCTTGCCGTATCCCGTTGGGCTGCCGACTACATTGCTGCGCATCCCTTGGTGCTCGACGAATTGGTCGATGCGCGCAATCGCGTGATTGACGACTACACGCCGGTTGATCGCAGTCGTTGGCTTGAAGAGTTGCGTGCGCAGATGCGAGCGGCCGACGGCGATCGTGAGCGTCAGCTCAATCATCTGCGCGATGCTCACCATAGCGCACTTTTCCAGTTGCTCACGGCCGATTTGGAAGGACGTCTCACGGTGGAACGTTTGGCCGATCATTTATCGGCTCTGGCCGATGCTGTGCTGGCGGTGGTGATTGAACTTGCCTGGGATTCCATTGCAACGCGGCATCGCGAATACCCGAAGTTTGCGGTAATCGGCTATGGAAAACTTGGCGGCAAAGAGCTCGGTTACGCGTCTGATCTTGACTTGATATTTCTCTACGACGACGATGCTCCGGAGTCGGAGAGCAACTATGTGAAGCTCGTCAAACGTATGTTGAGTTGGCTCACGCTGCAGACAAGCTCCGGCATTTTGTTTGATGTTGATATGCGTTTGCGTCCCAACGGGCAGGACGGATTGATTGCCTCCAACATTGAGATGTTCCGCAAGTATCAGCGCAACGCCGACGGGCACGGCGCTTGGCCGTGGGAACATCAGGCGTTGACGCGAGCCCGTTTCTGTGCGGGAGATCCGCAGGTGGGCCAACAGTTTGAAGACGAGCGTCGTTACATTCTGACGCTGGAGCGCGATGCCGCTCAGGTGGCAAAGAACGTCATTGAGATGCGCGGCAAGATGCTTGAGGGCCACCCCAATCAGACCGATCTGTTTGACGTCAAGCACGATCGCGGAGGTATGGTGGATTTGGAATTCATCGTGCAGTATCTGGTTTTGGCCAAGAGCTCCGTTTTTCCGGAACTTGTTAACAACTTCGGTACGATTCATTTGACCGAAATGGCCGCCCGACTGGGACTTCTCGACGAAGAAACGGCGGCTCTGGCCGTCAAAGCCTATCGCCATTACCGCAATATCCAGCGCGAAATTCGCCTTTCACGTGGCGAAGACGTACGTTGCCGCGTCGAGCCCCAGAGTGTCGCGGATGAACGCAAGGCTGTTCTGAAGCTTTGGAAGGACGTGTTCGGAACCGACGCACCGTAGGTCTGATCAGGAAAGCGGCGGCGAACCGTGAAGGTTGCCGCCGTTTTTCTTGAGCCGGAATCAGAGAATGCCGCTGTGGCGCAGCAGCGGTTCGATCGAAGGATCGCGACCGCGGAAGGCACGGAAGTTTTCTATGGCGTCGCGTGACGAGCCGCGGCTTAACACTTCATCGACCCAGCGCTTGCCTGTGGCCGGGTTAAAGAGTCCTTCTTCCTCGAAAGCGCTGAAGGCGTCGGCAGAAAGCACTTCGGCCCACTTGTAACTGTAATAGCCGGCGCTGTAGCCGCCCGCAAAAATGTGTGCAAAGCTTTGTGCGAAACGGGAGTACTCGGCTGCAGGGACCACTGCAACTTCTTTTCTCACATTGTCCAGAACCTTTTCGAAATCCTCGGCATGATCCGATTTGTCGTCGTCATGAATGCGCAGATCAAAAAGCGCGAACTCGAGTTGACGTAGACAGAACATACCGCTTTGGAAGTTCTTGGCCGCGAGCATCTTGTCGAAAAGATCTTTAGGGAGAACCTCACCGGTATCAACGTGCGAGGAAAGCGTCTTCAGGGTGTCGTAGTTCCACGCCCAGTTCTCCATGAATTGACTTGGCATTTCTACGGCGTCCCATTCCACACCGTTGATGCCAGAGAGTTGCGCCTGCGGCACGCGTGAAAGCATGTGATGCAGACCGTGGCCAAATTCGTGGAAAAGTGTCGTGACGTCGTCGTGTGTCAAAAGCGCCGGTTTGTCGCCGACGGGGTGCGAGAAGTTACAGACGAGGAAGGCGACGGGCGTGCGTACCGAACCGTCGGGCAATACGCAGTAGGTGGTGTCGCTGTCCATCCAGGCGCCTCCGCGTTTACTGGCGCGAGCGTAGAGGTCGGTGTAAAAACGCGCGATGAGGTTGCCGGAAGCGTCTGAAATCCGCCACAGCTTGACGTCATCATGCCAAACCGGAGCCGAGTCTTCGTTGATGCGCACGTCAAAGAGCTTTTCCACCAAACGGAACATCCCGTTGAAGACGGCCGGTAGTGTGAAATAGCGTTTCACTTCATGGTCGCTGTAGGCGTACTTGGCGCGGCGAAGCGACTCGGAGACCCACGCAACATCCCAGGGATGCACTTCGTCAAGGTTCAGTTTCTCTTTTGCAAACGCCTTGACTTCTTCCCAATCGGCCAAGCCTTTTGCACGAGCCTTTTGAGCCAGTTCCGTTAAAAATGCTTCGACTGCGGCAGGAGAATCAGCCATCTTGGGTACAAGAGAAACTTCTGCGTAGTTCTTGAAGCCGAGCAGCAATGCTTCTTCGCGACGATTCCTGAGCAAAGAGCGAATGAGCGGCGTGTTGTCGCGCTCGGCCGGCCCGAATTCGGAGGCACGTGTCGAATAGGCGCGATGAAGCTTTTCACGCAGTGAGGCGCTGTTGGCATACTGCATGGCGGGAAGATAGCTCGGCATGTGCAGCGAGATGCGCCACTTCCCTTCGAGGCCAGCGGCTTTGGCCTCTGCAGCGTACATATCAATGACATCCGCAGGAATGCCATCAAGCTCCGAGACATTGTCTACGTCAAGCGTAAAGGCGTTGGTTGCGTCGAGCAAGTTTTCGCTGAATTTCTGGCTTTCGGCGGCATCCTGCTGACCGAGCGCCTTGAGGCGAGCCTTGGGTTCGGGGGCAAGTTCCGCACCCGAAAGACGGAAGTCACGGATTTCACGCTTGATGATGCGTTGACATCCTTCACTTAAGGCTGCAAAGCCTTCCGAGCTTTCAATCGCTTTGTATTTGGCAAAGAGAGCTTCGTTTTGAGAGAGCTCGATATAAAACTGCGTCATGCGCGGCAGGTTGGCGTTATATGCCTCGCGCAACGCTTCACTGTCCATGACGCCCGAGAGGTGGCCCACGGCCGACCAGGCGCGCGAGAGCTTTTCAAGCGCCTGTTCAAGCGGATCGACGACGTCGCTCCAGGTGGCGGGTGTCTCGGGAGCCGTGACCTTGGCAACGGCGTCACTTGCCTTGGCGAGCAGCTCGTCCAAAGCCGGAGTGATGTGTTCGGTTTTGATGGCGGGCCAGTTTAAAAGAGAGCCCTGATCGATCAAAGGATTGGTCATGGGAAAATTAAAAAAACAAGGAAAATCAAGACAAAGAAATATCGTGTCGCATCTGAGCGGCAAGCACTGTGTTTTGCATCAACATGGCGATCGTCATGGGGCCGACGCCTCCCGGTACGGGCGTGATGCTGCCGGCAATTTCTTTTACTTCAGCAAAGTCCACGTCACCGCAAAGCTTGCCGGTTTCGTCGCGGTTCATACCGACGTCGATCACAACGGCACCGGGCTTGACCATGTCGGCCTTGATGAGCTTGGCGCGGCCTACGGCGGCCACCAGAATGTCGGCGTTGCGCGTGACGGCGCTCAGATCGGGTGTGCGGCTGTGCGCGACAGTGACGGTGGCATCGGCAGCCAGAAGCAGCAAGGCCATGGGTTTGCCCACGATGTTGCTGCGTCCGACGATGACGGCGGATTTGCCGCGGGGATCGACGCCCGATTTTTTAATCAAACGCATCACACCGAACGGTGTGCACGGGACAAAGCCCTGTTTGCCGGTGACGAGAGCACCCGCATTGGCTACGTGAAAGCCGTCGACGTCTTTGGAAGGGTCAATTGCTGAGATCACGGCGTCGGCATTGATTTGTTCGGGCAACGGCAACTGAACCAGAATGCCGTCAACGCTGTCATCCGCGTTGAGTTCGGCAATCTTGGCGAGAAGTTCTTGCTGCGTCGTTTCGGCAGGCATTCGAAATTCGAGCGAACGGATGCCCGTATCCGCGCAAGCCTTGATTTTGTTGCGCACATAAACCTGGCTGGCTGAATCGTCGCCGACGAGAATCACGGCCAGCGCGGTGCAAACGCCCTTTTCGGCAAGTGCGGCAACCTGTGTTTTCACTTCGGAGCGGATTTCAGCGGCAAGAGCCTTGCCGTCGAGGATTTGTGCTGACATAGACGAAATTTCCTAAAAAAGCGAGCGGTCTTGCGACCGCCCGATGTTGAGATTCGGTTAGCGTTTGCCGGTAAGCTTGTTCCTCTCATCATGAGCGCGGCGGGAAGCATCGGCTTTGGGCAGTACCTCAGCGATCGCCTGAGCGGCTGCGGCGTTGAATTTCAGGCGGAAGTCTGTGACCGGTTGGTTGTTGCGCACGATGCGAACAGGAACCACCTGCATGCGTGACTGGCCTTTGTTGCCGCGCACGACTTCGGCAAAGCCCACGTCAATGCCGTCGTTGTTGATCGGCTGAATGCCAATGTCGGAACTTGGCACGTCGGCGTCTTCGGTGAGTTCAAGAACACGCGTTCCCTGAATACGGCTTATCTTCCAGGAGCCGCCCTTTTGTGTGCCGTTGGGCAGTCGTTCGCAGAACATATTGCTGCGCTGAACCTGTGAAAGAGTGAAGCGTCCTTGGGGAGCTGACGCACGGTACTTGCCACGCTCGCGCACGGGTCGCTCAAAGGACAGACCGTAGGGCGTTGCCTCCAAATGGCTCACGTAGCTCATGCAGTAGGGCGTTGTCTTGGCTGTGTAGCGCGCAATCAAGCTTTCGAGATTGCGGGCGCCCGTAAAGGCCGACCGCGACGGCTGCACGATTTCATCGTCGCCGAGCCAATAGGTGGCGAGATACGCAACGGATCCCTGAGGAAACTTAGCGTCGGCCGGCACAAACCAGGCGAGCGAATCCGGCTGGTTGTTGCCGTTGCGAAGGAAGTGACGGATGGGCTTGCCTGAGATGTTGTAGGCGCGCAGTTCAACGGCAAGGTTAAAGACCGCCTGACCGGAATTCTGCAAAAGGATGCGACCGTCGGGCAGACGGGAGGCAACCATCGGTCCTTCGTTGTTGAGCACTCTGGAGTTACGGATGAGCTGCACGGCGCCCTGGCCCCAGGTAAAGCAGCGTTCCCCGGCCTGCGTTACGGTTTCACTGACGGTCCAGCTACCCGTTTGAGCGGGTTGCAGCTGAAAGAAACTGCGGTGCGTGTCGTAGAAGGCGTAGATGCCTTCCTGCAGGGCTGCAACGGAGTCAACGGGAATTTCCGTGCTGCGGAAGGGCGGACGAATGTTCGATTCGGGGCGCCACGTTGCGTCGGTGAATTCCTTGTAGTTGGCTTTGGGTTGGTAGTCAACAGTATGCGTCGCGCACCCGCTCAATAGGACGGCTGCGGCAAATGCAGCGGAAGTGGCTTTCAGAAAAAGGCGAAACGTCTTCATTTTTCTTCGCGCTCCGTAGCAAGATCAGTTTTAGGGCGACACGACGGCGCCCGGATTGAGTCGGTTGTCAGGGTCGAAAATGCGCTTCAATTTGCGCATCAACTGCAGTTCATCTGCCGGTTTTGTTTGCTCAATAAGGTCGCGTTTCATGCGCCCGACGCCGTGCTCGGCGGCAACCGAGCCGTTAAATAGTGCTACATGTTCGTAGACGATTGCGTTGATTTCCTTTTCAAAGGCAAAACAAAGCCGGGGATCCTGCCCCGGAACGACGCCCATATTGTAGTGGAGATTGCCGTCTCCGAAATGACCGAAAACACTCGGTTCGATCCAGGAAAAACGCTTTGCGAGCGCAGCATTGGTTTGTTCGACGAACTCCGCAAGGCGGCTTCGCGGCACGCTGATGTCGTGCTTGACGTTGCCTCCGGTCTTCTTGTGCGCTTCAGGGACTGCTTCGCGCACTGCCCAAAGCGCCTCGCATTGGATCTCGCTTTGCGAGAGAACGGTGTCGGTAATGATTCCTTGTTCGAGAAGTCCTTCAAGCAGCGACTCGAGAAGGTCGGCACTTTGAGTTTCATCTTGGGTGTCGGAATAGGAAAGTTCAACGAGAACCGACCAAGGCGAGTGTGTATCGATGTTTTTGACTTTCTCGGGAAAGACCTGCGCAACACGCTGCAGCGGCGTTTGATGAACGATTTCAAAGGCGCTCAGGGCGTGACCTGCCTGTGCTTGAAAGGCGCAGAAAAGCGGTTCGATTTTGCGCAGAGAATCCAGCGACAGCCAAAGCACCTTGCGCGAAGCCGGAAGCGGGTGCAGTTTCAGTATTGCCTTTGTGATGAGGCCAAGCGTTCCTTCGCTTCCGATGAAAAGAGACTTTAAGTCGTAGCCGGTGTTGTCCTTGCGCAGACCGCGCATCAGGTTGAGCACGCGTCCATCGCAAAGAACGACTTCAAGTCCCAGACATAGGTCTCTGGCGTTGCCGTATCGCAGAACATGTACGCCGCCCGCGTTGGTCGCAAGAACGCCTCCCACGGTAGCCGTTCCGTCGCTCGCAAGGCTGAGTGCAAAAAGACGCTTTTGCAGAGCGGCCGTTTCTCTGACGGCTGCGACCGTAACACCCGCTTGTACGACGACCGAATCGTTGACGGTGTCGATTTTCTCAATGCGGCGCAGACGGGTTGTCGAGAGCAAAACGGTTCGCGAGACATCCGTGTCGTTCACAACGGGGGTAGCCGCCGCGGCGTTGCCTGTGTTGCCGCCTTGAGCAAACACGAGCGCGTTGTGTCGGCAGGCGACGCGCATGATTTCCGAGACTTCTTCGGTTGTGGAGGGGAAGACGGCACACAGCGCGCGGCCCTGCCAGCGGCCGCGATTATCAAGCAAAAGCGGAGCTAGGGCCGTCGCGTCGGTGAGAACGCGATCGGAGCCGAGACACGCCTGAAGGTCGGACAGAAGTGAAGCCATGTTTTTTCCGATAAATCGAAACGAGACATAGTTTACGCGGCGCCGACCGTACGTTTGTCTTGAGAAATACGTATAAACAAAACAGGCGCTCCTTCGAAGAAAAGAGCGCCTGTGAATCGACGTCAGAAGACCGCGATTAGATCGTCAGCAACGGTACGATGAGCAGAGCCACGATGTTGATGATCTTGATGAGCGGGTTGACGGCGGGGCCGGCGGTGTCCTTGTAGGGGTCGCCGACGGTGTCGCCCGTCACGGCAGCCTTGTGAGATTCGCTGCCCTTGCCGCCGAAGTGACCGTCTTCGATGTACTTCTTGGCGTTATCCCAAGCGCCGCCGCCCGTGGTCATGGAGATGGCCACGAAGATACCGGTGACGATCGTGCCCATCAGCACGCCGCCGAGAGCCTTCGGGCCGAGGATGAGGCCGACGAGGATCGGGACGATGACCGGCAGAACGGACGGGATGATCATTTCCTTAATAGCAGCGCCGGTGAGCATGCCGACGGCCTTGGAATAATCGGGCTTGGCCTTGCCTTCCATGATGCCCTTGATTTCCTTGAACTGGCGACGGACTTCAATCACCACGGAGCCGGCAGCGCGGCCGACGGCTTCCATAGCCATTGCACCGAAGAGGTAGGGAATCAGACCGCCGATGATCAGACCGGCAATCACGTACGGGTCGGAAAGGTCAAACTGGAAGTCAATGTTGAACTGCTGCTTCAGAGCGTGCGTGTAGTCGGCAAAGAGCACCAGAGCGGCCAGACCGGCCGAACCGATGGCGTAGCCCTTGGTGACGGCCTTGGTCGTATTGCCGACTGCGTCAAGCGGGTCGGTCACGTTGCGGACCTTTTCATCGAGTTCGGACATTTCGGCAATACCGCCGGCGTTGTCCGTGATCGGGCCATAGGCGTCGAGAGCAACGATGATGCCGGCCATAGTCAGCATTGAGGTTGCGGCGATGGCAACACCGTAAAGACCGGCAAGCGAGAAGCTCACGAGAATGGCGATAACCACGGCGAGAACCGGAAGAGCGGTGGCCTTCATGGAAACGGCCAGACCGGCGATGATGTTGGTGCCGTGACCGGTGGTGGAAGCTTCGGCAACCGTCTGCACGGGCTTGTATTCCGTACCGGTGTAGTACTCGGTGATCACGACCATCAAGGCAGTCAGAACGAGACCGATCAGAGCGGAACCGAACAGGTGCGTGGTCGTCACGCCTTCGGGCAGCATCTTGGGATCGGAGAAGACGAAGTCGCCGACGAACCAGAAGGCAACGGCGGCGATGACGCCGGCGACGATAAGGCCGCGGTACAGAGCCGTCATGATCTTCTTGCCGGGCAGATACTTCACGAAGAACGTACCGATGATGGAAGCGACGATCGAGACAGCACCCAAAACGAGCGGGTATTCAACCATGCGCATAGTGTCGCCCGTTGCCGAAAGCGCGCCGATCATCATGGTGGCCACGATGGTCACGGCGTAGGTTTCGAACAAGTCGGCAGCCATACCGGCGCAGTCGCCCACGTTGTCGCCCACGTTGTCGGCGATCACGGCGGGGTTGCGGGGGTCGTCTTCGGGAATGCCGGCTTCAACCTTACCCACAAGGTCGGCACCGACGTCGGCGCCCTTGGTGAAGATGCCGCCGCCCAGACGAGCGAAGATGGAAATCAAGCTCGAACCGAAAGCCAGACCGATCAACGGCTTGATCGTGGTGTAGAGGTTGGCGTCGGGAGCAGCCGTGCCGATCAGCACAGCCATGTAGCCGGCCACGCCGAGAAGGCCCAGACCGACCACGAGCATGCCTGTGATGGCGCCGCCCTTGAAGGCGACGTTAAGAGCTTCGGCGATGCCTTGGCTGGCTGCCTGAGCGGTGCGAACGTTGGCCTTGACGGAAACGTTCATTCCGATGAAGCCGCAAGCGCCGGAAAGGATGGCGCCGACGGCAAAGCCGCCTGCCGTCTTAAAGCCCAGTGCGGGAACGAAGGCGATGATAAGGAAAAGAACCACGCCGACGATGGCGATGGTCGTGTACTGCTTGGTCAGATAGGCCGTTGCACCCTGCTGAATGGCGTGCGAGATTTCCTGCATGCGGGGATTGCCGGGATCGCGGGCCAGAATCCAGCTACGGGAGACAAGACCGAAAATCACGGCGATGATGCCCGCGGCAATGGCGAGCCACAAAGCTGTAGTCATGATGTTGAAAGCTCCGGGTGTCGACTCAACGTCCGAGGAGGGTCAAGCCGACGCCAAAAGTGTTAAAGAAAAAAACAAAAAAAGAAGGGAACACGGTGATTTCACACATCGTGTTCCCTTTTAATTTTTTACTTCAGCGCCTCGAAGATCGCATCGCGGATGTCCGTAATCGAACCGACGCCGTTGACCTTACGGTACTGCGGCACGTTGGGTTCGCCGGACGCTGCGAGCTTGCTGTAGAAGTCGACGAGTGCTTCGGTCTGAGCATGGTAGACAGACAGACGCTTCATCACGACTTCTTCGCGGTCATCGTCACGCTGTACGAGGTCTTCGCCCGTCACGTCGTCCTTGCCGGCAACCTTGGGCGGGTTGTACTTGACGTGGTAGCTGCGGCCCGAGGCGGGGTGCACGCGGCGGCCGGACATACGTTCGACAATTTCGGAATCGGGCACGGAGATTTCGAGCACGAAGTCAATCGGCACTCCGGCGTCCTGCAGCGCCTGAGCCTGCGGGATGGTGCGCGGGAAGCCGTCGAAAAGAAAGCCGTTCTTGCAGTCGTCGGCAAGCAGACGTTCCTTGACAAGCCCGATGATGATGTCATCGCTCACAAGGCCGCCCTGATCCATGATCACCTTGGCGGCTTTGCCGAGTTCGGTACCGGCCTTGACGGCGGCGCGAAGCATGTCGCCCGTCGAGATCTGCGGAATGCCGAAGTGTTCTTTGATGTAGTTGGCCTGGGTGCCTTTACCGGCGCCGGGGGGTCCGATCAGGATCAAACGCATGAAAAATCTCCAATTAATTCAACGTAAAACCAGTAAAAGACAGATTTACGTCGGAAACTCTTTCAAGAAAAATTCCGCGAGTCCCGAAGGTCGCGCCGCTTTGCCCGCCGCATCGCAACAAGCTCACAGTTTTTTCTTGCACTGCGGAAATTGTAATTGAAACATTCTGCAAAACAATAGCGAAACCTTTGTTACATCTTTCGGACGAGGTAAAACGCGGCTTTTCGGAACCAAAAAAACTAGTTTTTGAGAGATTCGGCGTACACCGCACGCACGCGCTCCAGATCTTCGGCGGTGTCCACGCCCGAAGGCAGGTTCTCGTCGAGAATCAGTACGCTGATGCGGTACCCGTGCCAGAGGGCTCGCAGCTGTTCCAGCGACTCGAACTTTTCGATGGGGGCTGGAGCAAGCTTAGGAAACGCCTTCAAAAAGCCTGCACGGTAGGCATAAAGCCCGATGTGGTGATAGGCGGGCAAATCTTCGGGCAGCACAGACTTGTTGCTACGAAATGCGTCACGCGGCCAGGGAAGCGGCGCGCGAGAGAAGGTAAGCGCTCGACCCTTGGCGTCGATTTCGACCTTGACTACGTTCGGATTGAAGAAGTGTTCGGCGTCGGATATCGGGTGCGCAGCGGTGGCAATGGCGCAATCGTCGTGCTTTTCAAGGTCTTCGGCAACGGCGCGTATGACATTGATGGGAATCAGAGGTTCGTCGCCCTGAACATTGACGACGATCGTGTCGTCGGTTAGGCCCAGAGCCGCGGCGGCTTCGGCGAGACGGTCGGTCCCGGTCGGACAGTTCGGATCCGTCAGAAGCGCCTTGATGCCGTGTTCTTCGCAGGCCTTGACGATGGCCGGTGAGTCGCAGGCGACGAAAACCGCATCGGCACCGCACCCAAGAGCGCGCTCGGCGGTACGCACAACCATCGGCTTGCCGCAGATGTCGGCAAGCGGTTTTTCTTTGAGGCGCGAAGACGACATGCGCGCCGGCACGATTACTACAAAGCCCATGGCAAATCCTTCGTTAGTTGGCAGGTTTGATACGAGCGGCTTCTTGTTCCTCGGGCGTGAGTTCTCGCGCTTCCTTGGTGAGCATCACCGGGATTTCTCCGTCAAGCGGGAAGCCGAGCGCGCACTTGGCGCACTGCATTTCAGACTTCTGCTGATCAAAATGAAGAGGCCCCTTGCAGACGGGGCAGACCAAAACTTCGGTAAGGCGGCTGTCCATAATATTGTCGTTTCAATGTTCGGCTGACGAAGCGTTCGTCAGCGGGAGTTGTATTTGCTCGGAAGAGTGCGTGTGCCGGGGAGCATCTCATTGAGCAGCTGAAAGATCTTATCTTCCGTGCTGATGAATTTCGAGATGTTGATTCCGTTTGTCGGCGCATCGTACTTGGCTTCGCTTACAAGCTTGCCGTGCTCCCAGTATTGCAGATGGATGTTGGAGGTGTAGTTGGCGATCTGCCAGCGGGAAATCGACTGACAGGAAAAGACGCGGGAACAGTTTTTCGTTTGCCCCGCGCCGACGCGCTTCACGGAAAAACCCTTGCGCTTGAGACCTTTGATGACGGAGTTGTAGGCGACCTTTCGGTTGCTTGAATCTTGAATGACGCAGACGTTGCCGGGTTTGATGTTGTACGCGGGTGCCCGGACTGACTGCGTGGAGCAGCCGGCCAGAAGGCAGCAGGCGGCAAGACCGATACTCAGGCAAGTGCGATTCATGGTTTGTTTCAGTGCGTGATTTCTTCCGTGGGCGGTACGATGTCAATGTGTTTGCGTTCGGCCGCATCCGTGAGCTTTTCCACTACGAACTGGATGAGGTAGGGGTCAAGTTGTGTTTGGTACTCGACGACCCAAATGCGGCGGTCGTTCTTGATATCCGCGTTCTGCATGGCTTTGACCGCGTCCTTGCCGGTGATGAAGATGTAGCGTGCGTCGGACTGCGCAAACGGATTCGTATCAAAGGCAAAGTGATCGCCCAATCCCAAGTTCTTGCCGACGATGTCGTGAGCGGCGAGCATATTGAAGAAGCGATCGGGCGCGGCAATGCCGGCCGCAGCAAGTACCTTGGCTTCTTTTTCGGCGATACGGTGCGAAATGTCCTCGATTGAGCGGCGGCGGCCGTCGCACAGACGCACGACATCCCCGAGCTGGGAAGTGGCGGCAAAGCGAGGCGTACGACTTTCAATAGTATCTTCGGTAGCGCTCAGAACGATGGCATCAACAGAGTCCAGACGCGAAGGGAGTTCGCGCAGGGGGCCTGCGGGAAGCGCCCAGCTGTTGCCTAGCCCTCGAGCACCGACGACGGCAAGTTCAACGTCGCGCGCAAGGCGCCGATGCTGCAGACCGTCGTCGCTGACAATCACATTAACGCTCGGATTGCTCCGAATCAGCAGACGCCCTGCGGCCACGCGGTCGCGTCCCACGGCTACAGGAACCCCGGTGGCGCGGCGAATCAAAAGCGGTTCGTCGCCGACGGTGCTCGCCGGAGAGTCGTCTTCGACAAGGTGTTGCTCTTCGCTGGCGCGCCCGTATCCGCGGCTGATGACGCCAGGCGTAAAGCCCGCGGCCTTCAGTTCGCGGACGAGCTCGATCGTGATGGGAGTCTTGCCCGTGCCGCCGACGTAGATGTTGCCGACAACGACAACGGGCACCGGCAGTTCAACAGGTGTAGTCCTAGCTGCCCGGCGTCGTGCGATGGCAAGGTAGACAAGCGAAAAAGGGTAGAGTAGAGAGGCGGCAATGCCGCGGTGCGACCACACATCGTGCAGCACACGTTCAACAGCGGCGCGCATCAGATGTGCTCCTTGCGGGAAAGAAAAGTTTCCGGTCCAGGATGTGGTTGATCTGACATTCTTGTCTTACAAAAAAGGATAGGACTGACGGCGTGAGCGTGTTACTGACAGGCTCGACCGACAGGCGATTTTCTAATCATAGCGCAGGCGCTCGGATAGCAAAAATTTTCGATGCAGGAATCTGTTTGCGCAATACATCTTTTTTGGTTGTCAGAAATCCGGAAAATCGGCCGGCGCCTTGAAAGTGACCGGTTCGCCGGAAGTCGGATGTACGAAGGTGAGCTCTGCGGCGTGCAGACACAGGCGCGTGGCATCGGTTTCGCCTTCAAGTCCCGGATGACCGTAAAAGGGGTCGCCGTCAATGGGGCAACCGAGCCCTTTGGCGCAATGCACACGCAGCTGGTGCGTGCGGCCCGTGACGGGGCTCAAGCGCACGAGAGTTTTCGGTCCTCCGGCAGTCTGCTGCGTGCCGATCACGACAAATTCTGTGGCCGAAGCCTTTCCGCCGCCATCTTCAGTGAGAGTGCATTGCCGCGGACGATCGAGCCAATTGAGTGCCAGAGGGAGTTCGATGCGGCCCTGCTGTTCGCTGATGACTCCTTCGAGGCGTGCTTCGTAGATCTTGTGCGTGTCACGCTCGCGAAACGACTTGTTGAGATGTTCAAGCGATCGCTTGTTACGAGCGAAAACGAGCAGGCCCGAGGTGTCTAGGTCCAGTCGATGCACGACATGCAGTTCGCCGTATTGGCGTTCTAGCATGGTCTTAGCGCAGACTTTCTCGCGGACGCCTGGAACGGAACTCAAACGTGCAGGTTTGTTGATTACCAAAATGTCGTCGTCGCTGTAGAGAACGACGGGGCGCGGCGCGGACTCTTCAGTCTGCATTGGAGAGCTTTTGCAATGAGGTCGACCGATCAGCATCCACTCGAGCAGAAATCGAGCCCCTGAGCGCGGCGCGTAGAACGTTTGATCCCAACGGCATTCAAACGTAGGGCTTTTGCCGCACCACCATTCGTTGAGGTCTGTCAGCCGAGCGTCGCGGTGACGAACGTTGAGCTCTTGGACAATACGCACAACGGGACTCGTGAGAGCATCGGTCAAAACACGGCGCCACAACGCACGACGTTCGGCCTGCTCGCGTCCGCCCCTGAAATAGTCTCGCTGCGGAAACGGCTCGAAAATCTCGTCCAGTCGTGTCTTGAGAGTTTTAGCTTCGCCCTTGCCGTTGATCAATTCGATATTGGGAACATCTTCTTCTTGCATGCCGGGCCACAGGCGTTTGGCTGACAGCTTAGCGGGAGGCGCAAACAAAAGCGGCGCAGCTGGTTCCAGCACCAGCATTCCCCAGGTGCGACCATTTTCTTCGAAAATGCCAAGGCCGACACGCCCCTTGAAGCCTTGGCGGACCATGCCCTTTTGCATCACAAATTGTCTGGCGACTTTCATGCGTGCGCAGGGAGCCTGTGTAAAAGCATCGGGCAGGGATTCGCTCGCAAGGGGTAGGGAGCAGGTGATTTCGAAGACGCAGGCAGAATGCGGAGACATTGAAGTAAAAGATAAAAAAATCGAACGCAGGCGGATTCTAGCCTTTGCTTCCGCTAAAAAAGAAAAGGTCGGAAAAGCGAAGAACTTTCCCAACCTTCAAGTCTGATACAGCGGTTGTGCTGTCAGTCTTCTTTAAATGCGACTTCACGGGTCTTTCTGAAGGCCGGGGCGGCAACCAAAAAGACCATTAGGACAGCAGCGATGAGCAGTCCGCACGAAATCGGACTGGATACAAACACAGAGGGATCTCCGCGAGACAAAAGCATGGCGCGGCGGAGATTTTCTTCCATCATCGGACCCAAAATAAAGCCCAGAACCAATGGCGCGGTTTCACAGCCGAGCTTACCGAAAACGTAACCCGCGAAACCGAAGAAGATGGCGATCCAAACATCCCATACGTTGTTGTTAATGGAATACACGCCGATGCAGCAGAAGACCAGAATTGCAGGAAAGAGCCAGCGGTAAGGCACACGCAGCAACTGCACCCAAACTCCGATCATCGGAAGGTTTAGAACCACGAGAATCAGATTGCCGATCCACATGGAAATGATCAAGCCCCAAAAAAGCCCCGGGTCAGACTGCATGACCTGAGGTCCGGGCACAATGTCGTGAATCATCATGGCACCGATCATCAGAGCCATTACGGCGTTGGAAGGGATGCCGAGCGTGAGCATGGGGACAAACGACGTTTGTGCACCAGCATTGTTGGCTGATTCGGGACCGGCAACGCCGCGGATGTTGCCGTAGCCGAACGGAGGATCGGCTTTGTCGCCAGCGAGTTTCTTTTCAGCCGTGTAACTTGCAAAAGAGCTCAGGAGAGCGCCGCCTCCTGGCAGTACACCCAGAATGGAACCCAAAGCCGTTCCGCGAACAATGGGTCCCACGGATACTTTGATTTCTTGCCAGGACGGAAGGATATTTTTCACTTTGTTCGGTACGAGCGATCTGCTCATATTGCCTTCCAAATTGCGCATGATTTCAGCAAAGCCGAACAAGCCCATGCTCAATGGTACGAAATCAATGCCGTCTTGCAGCTCGTCTATACCGAAGGTGAAACGGAAAGCTCCGGAATTGACGTCTGTGCCAATTAACCCTAAAAGCAAGCCCAGCAACACCATGCAGATGGCTTTGAGCAACGAACCGGTGGCAAGTACCGTAGCACTGACGAGACCGAGAACCATCAAACTGAAGTATTCGGCCGGTCCGAACTGAAAGGCGAGCTCGGTCAGAGGGGGCGCAAAAGCGGCAATCAGAAGCGTAGCTACGCACCCGGCAAAGAAGCTGCCGAGGGCCGCGATGCCAAGCGCAGAACCTGCGCGTCCCCGTTTGGCCATCATATGTCCGTCCAGGCAGGTGACAACGGCAGACGCTTCGCCGGGTATGTTGACCAGAATAGCGGTGGTTGACCCGCCATAGGAAGCACCGTAATAAATGCCGGCGAGCATGATCAAGGCTGAAGTTGGCGGCAGAGCGTACGTTGCCGGAAGCAGCATGGCTACCGTTGCAACTGGTCCCATGCCGGGCAGCACTCCGATCAACGTGCCGATGGTCACGCCGATCGTGCAGTAGAGGATGTTCTGAAGTGAAAGGGCGGTTTCAAAGCCTAACATCAGATTCGAGATGAGTCCCAGATCCATTTCCGGCTCCTACTTACATGAAGACGGGCCAGACGGGCACAAGCATCCCGACGCCGTATACGAAAATAAGCCATGCCAACAGATCCATTACAAGGATGATGGCGAGTGTTTCTTTGAAGCGAAAGTCGGGCGATGCAAGTCCGGCGATCAAAATCATTGCCGCCAATGAGAGCATTAGTCCGAAAGTATTCAAGGCTAGCCCAAAGACCAGAATGGAGCCCAGAATCAAAAACAGAATATTCCAACGAAACGGCATGATCTCGCCGGTGTCTTCGCCGGTTTCCGTGATGGGGGCTTTACGAAAATAACCGAGAAGAGCGACGATAAGTCCGATAGCTATCAGCAGAATGCCCAAAACTGTTGGAAAGTAGGCTGGTCCCATGCGGGATGCTTGACCGAGTTCGTGCTCTTGGGCAAATACGATGAAAAAGACGCCGAGCAGGGCAAAAAGGATGCCCGACCAGAAGTCTTTGCGATTCCCTACAACCATAAATGTGTTTGAAGTGACCGAGGAAAGGCGCCATTTTGTTCTTCTATGACGTACGGCGCCTGCGCACATACACCCGGCCGACGACAATCAAACGCCGGCCGGGATGCTCCGTGAGCTGTTGATCAGTCGACGCGAGCTCCGGAGGCTTTGACGATCTCGGCGTATTTTGCCAATTCCGTCTTGATCAAAGCGGCAAACTCTTCGGGTTTGCACGGTGCAGATTCGCCGCCTAGACGAGCCAGACGTTTCTTCATGTCGTCGCTCGCGAGCGCTTTGGTTATTACGCTATTGAGGTGCATGACGATGTCGCGAGGCGTCTTAGCCGGCACGAACAGACCGTACCAGGTCGAAATGTCAAACCCGGTCACACCGGCTTCGACCATGGTGGGCACATTGGGAAGTGCTTCTGCGCGTTTGGTGGTGGTGACGGCAAGCGGAACCAGTTTGCCGGCCTGAATGTTGGCGGAGGCTGACGAGAGGTTGTCGAAAATGAGGTCGGTTTGGCCGGCAAGAACGGAAAGCTGAGCGGCTGAAGCCCCGGCATAGGGCACATGCACCATCTTGATGCCGGCTTTGGCTTTGAGAAGTTCGCCTGCCATGTGTCCTGCCGAACCGTTACCGCCGGAGGCATAGTTGAGCTTGTCGGGGTTTGCCTTGCAGTAGGCAATCAAATCTTTGACGGACTTGATACCGGTACGTTGCTGAAATTCCGGCGTGACGACAAGCACATTGGGAACGTGCGCGATGAGCGTAACCGGCTCAAAGTCTTTGATCGGGTCGTAGGGAAGTTTCTTGAACAGGTTCGGGTTGACGGCGTGTGTGGCAACGGCTCCGACGCACAAAGTCATGCCGTCGGGCTTTTGTTGCGCGAGATAAGTCACACCACGGTTACCTCCGGCGCCCGGACGGTTGTCAACAATAACGTTGCCAAGCTCGTCGTGAACGGCTTCGGCAATGGCGCGTGCCGAAACATCCAACGGGCCTCCCGGCGGATAGGGAACAACGATTTTGATGGGATTGGAACGGGTGCCGGTCTGAGCCGAGGAAGTCAGAGGAACACCGAAAACAGAGACGGCACACACGGTACCGATTAAATTACGACGACTGACAGTCACTTCATCTTCCTTTCTTCATGAACGCACAGCCCCTCGCAGTGACGCGCGATTGGCCGAGCTTTTTTATACAAATTGGAAAAACTGCCAAACATTTTAGCCCCGCCGAAGACGGGTGCGGAGATAAAACACAACAAACAGAGAAAAATTCGGAAACCTTTTCGACGGCTCTTTTCTTGAAATGGGAAAAAACAACCCCACATAGCCATTAACGCCGAGATGATGATGTCTCGGCCGAAAGTAAGGAATGTGTTTGAGATGAGACAAGACAAACTGACAACAAAATTTCAGCAGGCCCTGGGTGAAGCTCAGTCCCTGGCGCTTGCTCACGACAACCAGTACATCGAGCCGGTGCACCTGTTGCTGGCCGTCATGAATGATCAGGAAGGCAGTGCTTCGAGTCTGATTGAGCGCTCGGGTGGCAATCCCAAGCGTGTGCGTGACGAGGCTCAAGCTGCGGTAGATCGTCTGCCAAAAGTCACCGGTACTTCGGGCGACGTTCAGGTCGGCCGTGATTTGATTCGCGTTTTGAATCTCACGGAGAAAGAGGCGATGCAGCGAGGCGATCAGTTCATTTCCACGGAAATGTTCTTGCTTGCCTTGACCGGAACTGATATGGAAGCTTCGCGCATTTTGGCCGGAGCCGGTGTCACGAAAAAGCTTTTGGAAGCAGCCATCCAAGCTGTGCGCGGTGGAGAAAACGTGACGGACGCTGAGGGCGAAAGCGGACGCGATGCCATTAAAAAGTACACGGTGGATCTGACCGAGCGAGCTCGCCTTGGAAAACTCGATCCGGTGATCGGCCGTGATGACGAAATTCGCCGCACGATGCAGATTCTGCAGCGCCGCACAAAGAATAACCCGGTGCTAATCGGCGAACCCGGTGTCGGCAAGACGGCTGTAGTTGAAGGATTGGCGCAGCGTATCGTCAACGGAGAAGTACCAGATGGACTCAAGGGTAAGTCCGTCCTGTCGCTCGACATGGCCGGCCTTATTGCGGGCGCCAAGTACCGTGGTGAATTTGAAGAGAGACTGAAGAAACTTCTTAAGGAAATCACGGCTGCCGAAGGTCGCATCATTCTGTTCATTGATGAATTGCATACGATGGTGGGGGCGGGCAAGACCGAGGGCTCAATGGACGCGGGCAATATGCTTAAGCCTGCCCTGGCCCGCGGTGAACTGCACGTGATCGGTGCGACGACCTTGGACGAATATCGCAAGTACGTCGAAAAAGACGCCGCTCTCGAACGGCGTTTCCAGAAAGTGCTTGTTGACGAGCCAAGCGTAGAGGACACAATCGCTATTTTGCGTGGTTTACAGGAAAAGTACGAAGCTCACCACGGTGTTGAGATCACAGACCCTGCCATTGTGGCGGCGGCCGAACTCTCACATCGTTATATCACGGATCGTTACCTGCCTGATAAGGCCATTGACCTTATTGACGAGGCAGCCAGCCGCGTCAAGATGGAAATCGACTCCAAGCCCGAAGCGCTCGATAAGTTGGAACGCCGTTTGATTCAGCTCAAGATCGAACGCGAGGCGATGAAAAAGGAAACCGACGACGCCAGTCGTCAGCGCTTGAATGCCATCGAAAAAGAGATTGAAGAACTCTCTCGCAAATATTCAGACTTGGAAGAAATCTGGAAGGCCGAAAAGAGTCAGGCGTTGGGTGAGAAAGATGTGCGTGACGAAATTGATCGCGTGCGCCGCGAAATGGAAGCATGTCGTCGTGAAGCACGCTATGAACGTCTTGCCGAGCTGCAATACGCCGTTTTGCCCAAGCTTGAGGAGAAGCTGAAAAAAGCCGAAAGCACCGAGAAAAAGACGCTTGAGACGCAGCCTAAGTTGCTTCGCACGAGCGTCGGGGCTGAAGAGATTGCTGAAGTGGTTAGCCGTGCTACCGGCATTCCGGTAAGCAAGATGATGCAGGGCGAACGTCAAAAGCTATTGCACATGGACGAAGCACTCTCTAAGCGCGTCGTCGGACAAGATCAGGCTGTGCGTTGCGTGACCGACACGATTCTGAGAAGCCGTGCCGGACTCTCGGATCCGAATCGACCTTACGGCTCGTTCCTGTTTCTTGGCCCGACAGGCGTGGGCAAGACAGAACTCACAAAGGCGCTTGCCAACTTCCTCTTTGACAGCGATGAGGCAATGATTCGCATTGACATGAGCGAATTCATGGAAAAGCACTCGGTGGCCCGTTTGATCGGTGCGCCTCCGGGATATGTAGGCTACGAGGAAGGCGGTTACCTTACTGAGGCCGTCCGCCGCAAGCCCTATAGCGTGATTCTGCTTGACGAAGTCGAAAAAGCGCACCCTGATGTGTTCAATGTGTTGCTGCAGGTTCTGGACGACGGCCGCATGACCGATGGCCAGGGCCGGACGGTGGACTTCAAGAACACGGTCATTGTGATGACGTCCAATCTTGGTTCGGGCGAAATTCAGCAAATGCAGGCTACGGCGCAACCTGAAGCGATCAAGGACGCTGTGATGGAACAGGTTAAGGCACATTTCCGCCCTGAATTCATCAACAGAATTGATGAAATCGTGGTCTTCAACGCCCTTGATGATGAAGCCATCAAGTCAATTGCCAAGATCCAGGTGGCCAAACTTGCCGAACGCATCGCCGCACAGGACATTGTCTTTGAGGTGACGCCGGCGGCGTTGGACGCGATCGCGAAGGCTGGCTTCGATCCGGTCTACGGTGCCCGTCCGCTCAAGCGTGCCGTGCAGGATAAGCTGGAAAACCCGGTGGCTCGACTGCTTCTCGAAGGTCGTGCCGCTCCCAAGGACAAGGTGGTGTGCGACTACGGCGAGAACGGCTTCGACTTCAAGGTCGAAAAAGCCTAACGCCATCTTTGCTCGGCCGGCTCTGTTGTCGGCCGATAACAAAAAGCCTGAACGCGGGAAGAACCTCGCCTTCAGGCTTTTTTGTGAGTACGCCGACAAGTCAGTTAAGTGTAGGTGCGAATTCACCCACCGATTCTGCGCCGGAGAGTTCCACATGCACGACCAGACCATCCGGAGTGGCGTAAAGCGGCGAACCGCAGTCTTCGCACCATTCAAGAGAGAAGCTTTGTTCGTGTTCTACGATATTGCAGAGACCTTTGCTTTCAAGAATGTCGCGAGCAGTCCCTGAGAACGCATCAACCTCTTCGGGGATCACAGGCCAGGAGACGCCGCAGATAACGTGGTCGCGTTGGTTCTTTGGAGACAGGCCGATGCGCAATTCGCTCATTTTGTCCTGTTCGCGCGCGTTGGGTACGAACAGGCCAAGTGTGGCTATGAGTTTGTCGGGATCGTATCCCATGCTGTCGGCAAAGTCGACAAGTGACTTGAGCCCCCAAGTGCGCATTGTCGTTTCGGATTCGCGCCAACTTTGGTAGAAGCCGCCGACAGGTTGCACTTCAAAGACCGAACCGATCATCGTAAATTCGAGCTCAGCGTGCACCTGCATACAAAAATTCATCATTTTGCGAGCGATGTCGACTAAGCCCATGTGCGTGTTGCAGAAAAGATCCGTCGTTTCTTGAGCCGATACGACGCACAACATATAGCGGCTGTCGGCAAAGTCCGGCGGCGGTACTTCACGCACTAAGGCCCCGATGTTGTAGACCTCGCCGTGATTGAGACGTCGCATCCGTTCGAGGAGACCGCGCACGTCTCGGAACGCTTCGGGAAGATGATCGGCCGAAAGCATATGCGAACCCATGACTACACTGGCTTTGTCCGAGGCAAAGTTGGAGCGCACGCTGTCGGCAATTTTTTCGAGGACGTCCTCGTCGAGAACGCCGTGGTAGTTGCGGTAGCGGCTCCAGGCCATAACCGGAATCAGCAAAAGAAGGGCGCTGCCGCGTTCATCGACTACGGCTTCGGCGCAGTCTTCTGCAACGGCAAGCAACTTTTCGTAGCTGTAGCCGCCGGGCTCCTCAGCTTTGAAGTGGGCAAGCGCAGCTTCGATGTCTCCGTCTTCGCCCTGGGCGAGCACGGCATTGCACAACTCCCGCAGGCGAGCTTCATAGGGCAGAGACTGCAGATGCGATGTGCACTGCGCAAGAACGCTCATGACGCGGATAAGTTCGTTGCGGACATTGTCGAGACGGATTTCGGAGCTCACGATCAAGATAAAGGATGGAAGTGAAAAAAGGAAACTGAGTCTAGCGCAACGGCACCCAAAAACAAAGATGCAGGTGCATGAAACTCTTTTTAGAAACAAACCGAATGCCTTTCGTAACAAGCATTTCTGACATTGGTTTTTCGCCTTTTTCGGAGCAAGCCGCATGATAAAATGCGCCAACATTTCCCAGAAGGTCGGTTGCGAGGCTTGGTGTGACGGTGTGCCTTTGGCTTTGCGCGCAAAAGGGTCGTCTCACGAGTCCTTGGAAATGCTTGATCAACCGGCCAGTATCTCACGATAACTCCAAAAAAATTTTCAATGGACAACATCCGAAATTTTTCCATCATCGCCCACATTGATCACGGCAAATCGACGCTAGCTGATCGTCTGATTCAGCGCTGCGGCGGTCTGAGCGACCGTGAAATGAGCGAGCAGGTGCTCGACAGCATGGACCTAGAGCGTGAGCGCGGCATCACGATCAAGGCGCAAACAGCCAGTCTTAAGTACAAGGCCAAAGACGGGCAGATCTATGAGCTTAATTTGATTGACACTCCGGGGCACGTTGACTTTTCTTATGAAGTAAGTCGTTCCCTGTCGGCTTGCGAAGGTGCCCTTTTGGTGGTTGATGCCACGCAGGGTGTTGAAGCGCAAACGGTAGCCAACTGCTACACGGCCATTGATCTGGGCGTTGAAGTCGTGCCGGTACTCAACAAGATGGACTTGGCAAGCGCCAACCCGGATGCGGCCAAGGAAGAAATCGAAGATGTCATCGGTATTGACGCTACGGATGCGGTGGAGTGTTCCGCCAAGACCGGCATGGGTATCGATGACATTCTCGAGCGCATCGTGCGCGATGTGCCGCCACCCGCCGGTGACGAAAAGGCTCCATTGCAGGCACTGATCATCGACAGCTGGTTTGACAACTATGTTGGTATTGTCACGTTGGTACGCGTTGTCAACGGTGTCATTCGTCCTAAGGACAAGGTGATGCTGATGGCTTCCGGAGCCACTCATCTCGTCGAGCAGGTGGGCGTATTTACGCCCAAGGCGCAGGTGCGTGATTGTCTTAAGCCCGGCGAAGTGGGTTTTGTTGTATCCGGTATCAAGGAACTCAAGGAAGCGCGCGTGGGCGATACGTTTACGCTCGCACAGAATCCTGCTCAGGCTCCGCTCCCTGGTTTTAAGGAAGTCAAACCACAGGTGTTTGCCGGGCTCTATCCGGTGGAGTCCAACCAATACGATGCGTTGCGCGAAGCGCTTTTGAAGTTGCAGCTAAACGATGCGGCGCTGCAGTTTGAACCCGAAGTGTCCCAAGCTCTCGGCTTTGGTTTCCGTGCGGGCTTCCTCGGACTGCTGCACATGGACATCGTGCAAGAACGTCTCGAGCGCGAATACGACATGGATCTCATCACGACGGCGCCGAGCGTGGTCTATGAGGTGCTGATGACTAACGGTGAAGTCATTCGCGTGGAAAACCCGAGCAAGTTGCCGCCGGTAGACAAGATTGCCGAAATTCGCGAACCGATTGACACCGTGACGATCTTTGTGCCCAACGATTACGTGGGTGCGGTGATGAAGCTTTGTCAGGAAAAACGCGGCGTGCAGATCAATATGGCTTACCACGGCCGCCAGGTGCATCTGACCTATGAGCTGCCGTTGGCTGAAATCGTGCTTGACTTCTTTGACCGTATGAAGTCGATCACCCGCGGCTATGCGTCGATGGACTATGAATTTAAGGAATACCGTGCCAGCGATGTCGTCAAAGTCGATATGCTTATCAACGGTGATCGCGTGGATGCGCTGAGCACCATCATTCACCGCACGAATGCGCAGTTCCGAGGTCGTGAAATCGTCAGCCGTTTGCGTAGCTTGATTCCGCGCCAGATGTACGACGTGGCCATTCAGGCCGCCATCGGCGCCAACATCATTGCCCGCGAAAACGTGAAGGCTTTGCGAAAGAACGTGTTGGCGAAGTGCTACGGTGGCGATATCACGCGTAAGAAGAAGCTGCTCGAAAAGCAGAAAGCCGGCAAGAAGCGCATGAAGCAGGTGGGCAGCGTGGAAATTCCGCAAGAAGCCTTCCTTGCCATTCTGCAGGTTGACGACAAGTAAAACGGTAGGCCGGCGGCGGTGCGATTTCATCGTTGACCGGCTTTTGTACAAAATTCAAATCATTTCTGCCCTGTCGGAAAACAGCACGAGGCAGATTGCTCTAGAAAGCTTTCAAAATGAACTTTGCTCTGATTTTGTTCCTGCTCACGGTCCTTACAGGCGTGATGTGGATTGCCGAGAAGTTCTACTTCCGTCCGCGTCGCCAGGCTCAGGCCGATGCCAATGCGCGTGAATTTGAAGCGGCTAATCGCGAAGCGATTGACCGAGGAGAGGTCGGCGTTATTAAAACACGCAACGATATGTACTCACGTGATGTGCGTATGCCATGGTGGCTTGATTACACCGCCGGGCTCTTCCCGGTGATTCTGATCGTGTTCCTGCTACGATCTTTCCTTTTTGAACCATTCCGCATTCCTTCGGGTTCCATGTTGCCGACGCTTTACATCGGGGACTTCATTCTGGTGAATAAGTACACCTATGGCGTTCGTCTGCCGGTGGCCAACACCAAGATCATCGATGTCGGCACGCCTCAGCGCGGTGACGTGATGGTTTTCCGCTACCCAATGGATGAGTCGATGGACTACATCAAGCGCGTTGTTGGGCTTCCGGGTGACACGGTGACGTATGTCAACAAGGAAATTCGCATCAACGGCGAACGTGTTCCGCAGACGTTGGTGGGTGACTGGGTTGATCCATTCTCAATGGTGACGCTTTCGGAACGGACGGAAAAATTGGGCGAGCATGAACATCGTCTCGCCGTAGACAACCGTTACCCGGCAGGACTGCGCGGTCAGCCTTATCCGCGTGTAGGAAACGCCTGCCGCTATTTCAGCAATGGCTTTACCTGCAAGGTGCCGGAAAATCAGTATTTCGTGCTCGGTGACAATCGAGACAACAGTGAGGACAGCCGCTATTGGGGTTTTGTGACCGACGACATGATCGTAGGCAAGGCGGTTCTTATTTGGGCCAACTTCAGTGACATGAGCCGAGTCGGTTCGATCAAATAAGGCGGGAAGAACTATGTCAGTTCCGGTTACACGCGTCCTTCTGCCGGCCGAAGAACTCGAGGCACGCATCGGGTATCAATTTAAAAACAAGGCGCTTTTGAAGCGCGCGCTTACGCACCGCAGTTTTGCGGCCGAACACAACGAACGTCTTGAATTTCTGGGTGACTCGGTACTCAACTGTGTGATCGGCCACGCCCTTTTCCTGCGCGACCGTCATTTCACCGAAGGCGTGCTTTCGCGTGTGCGCTCCAATTTGGTTTGTGAAAAGGCTCTCGACGAGATTGCCGCCCAGATTCAAATCGGGCAGTTTATCTATCTCGGTGAAGGTGAACTCAAAACCGGCGGGGCCGATCGTCCTTCGATTCTTGCCGACGCGTGCGAAGCAGTTTTCGGTGCGGTTTTTCTCGACGGCGGATTTGAAGAGGCTCAGCAAGTGATTTTGCGCTTGTATGAACCGATTCTGTCTGCCAAAGCGATGTCAAGTGAGCGTCTGGCCAAGGACCATAAGACGCTCCTGCAGGAATTTCTTCAGGCTCGTCGTCTTCCCGTACCAACTTATCGCATCATCAAGGTGACGGGGGCTGCACATTGCCAGCACTTCGTCTGTGCTTGTTCCGTTCCCAAGGCTGAATTGGAGGAACTGGGCGAGGGCAAGAGCCGTCGCGCCGCCGAACAGGAAGCGGCCGGACGTATGTTGGAAAAAGTGAAGGCGAAATTCCCTTACTCGAAGAAAAAGCAATGAGCGATAACGATTTTGAAGCGATGTTGGCTGCGGCCGGCATGGGAAATAAAAAAGAGATTCAGGAAGACTACCGCTGCGGTTATACCGCGGTTGTCGGTCGTCCGAACGTCGGTAAATCCACGCTCATCAATGCGATTGTTGGCGAAAAAGTTTCGATTACCTCGAAAAAACCGCAGACGACCCGTGATCGTGTTTTGGGCGTGGCAACTGACGATGATGCTCAGATCGTCTTTGTCGATACGCCGGGATTTCAGTCTAAGCACACGTCGCAGCTTCTCAAGCACATGAATCGTACGGTTCGTACCGCGTTGGCCGATGTTGAGGCTGTGCTTTTCGTGATTGACGCTGCCGGATGGAAAAGCGACGACGAACTGGTGTTGAAGCTTTTGGATCGGGAAGCTAAAAACGTCATTTTGGTGCTCAACAAAATTGACCTTGTCAGAGACAAGGAGCATCTGTTGCCGCTTATGGCCGAGTCGATGCAAAAGTTTCCGTTTGCCGCCATCGTTCCCGTGAGTGCGGAAAAAGGCAAGATGCTCGATGATCTCAAGGGGGAGATCAAAAAACTTTTGCCGGTCTCGCCGCCTTTTTTTGATGCCGATCTCTACACCGATAAATCGCCGCGCTTTATTGCGGCCGAAACAATTCGCGAAAAGGCATTCCGTCTTCTAGGCGACGAATTGCCTTACGGTTTGGCCGTGATGATTGAACGCTGGAACGAAACTGACAACGGAGCCGAAATCGTTGCTTCGCTTTGGGTCAATCGCGAAAGTCACAAGCCAATCGTGATCGGTGAAAAAGGGGCTAAGTTGCGTGAAATCAGCCGTCTGGCACGAGCCGACATCGCAGAACTTTTGGGTAAGCGCGTTCACCTGGAAGTCTGGGTGCGAGTGCGCCGAGGCTGGAGTGACGATGCTCGTATTCTGAAGTCTCTCGGCTACGGCGACTGATTTTTTCTTATGGCTTCGGGGACCGTTTCCAAGGAATCGGAGAGAGCGCCTGTTGTACGCGTGCGCTCAGAACCTGCTTTTGTACTCTCCAGCCAGCCCTGGAAAGAGACGAGTGTCATTGCCGAATTGCTCACGCGACATCACGGTCGTGTGACTGTAGTGGCGCGTGGCGCCAAGCGGATTTCGAGTCGATTTCGCGGCATCATCATGCCGTTTGTCCCCCTTGTGGTGAGTTTCTCAGGCGCGGGTGAAATCAAAAACCTCACCGATGCCCGCTGGATGGGACCGATGACGCCCAATGAGCATGAAGGGCTTGTGTCGGCCTTTTATGTCAATGAGCTGATATTGCGCATGACGGTGCGAGGTGACTCCTCGGTTTGTCTTTACAACGATTATCTGCAGGTCTTGAGCGATCTTACGCTTAGGGAGGGCAGGGAGTTGTCGGTGGCCCTGCGTAGCTTTGAAATCAAGCTGCTCAATTCGCTTGGCTGGAGTCAGGCATCCAAAGTTGAAGAGATTGACAAGGGTGGCATTTGGACGGTTCGACAGGGGGAACTTGTTTGCGTTGATGAGCTGTATGAAGGCGAAAGAGCAGTGACCCGTGACACAGCTCTGGCCGTTGCCGCAGCCAAAATCACCCCGTGTGCTGATTTGCGTGAGGTGCGCGACGTTCTGCGCCGCATAATCGGTTACTATGTTGGCGACAAGGGTTTGAAGACCCGCAAGACTCTGGAAATTTGGTCGCAGATTTGACGCTCAATATCATGTCGACGATTCGGATTTCCGAGAAAAGGCGATGAACCGATTCTGCCGTCTCATGACGGTTGCAGTTTTTTATGTTGACCAAACTATCCGTCAATCTCAATAAGATTGCTCTGATTCGCAATTCCCGTGACGGCAATACGCCGTCTGTTACGCTTTTCGGTGCCGTAGCTCTGAAAGCCGGCGCTGCCGGTCTGACGGTCCATCCGCGTCCTGACGAGCGACATATCCGACACGATGACGTTCCGGCACTCTCCAAACTTCTCAAAAACTGGCCCGGCCGCGAGTTTAATATCGAAGGTAACCCCTTCATGAACTTGATGGAGCATGTCCGCGCCGTACATCCCGATCAGGTGACGTTTGTCCCAGACAGTGAATCACAGAAAACGAGTGATCACGGCTTCAATCTCATCGAACAAGGTGAAAAACTGCGTCCACTGATTGCCGAAGCTAAGGACCTCGGCTGTCGCGTCAGTCTTTTCATGGATCCTGATCCCGAACAGATCGTGCTTGCTAAGGATCTCGGCGCCGACCGCATTGAACTCTACACCGAAGCGTATGCAGCGGCGTGCGGCACAGCCTCTGTCGGCCCGATGCTCAAGAGGTATGCCTTGGCGGCTCGCGCTGCTCGGGAGGTCGGACTTGGCGTGAACGCCGGGCACGATCTCAGTCTTACAAATTTGCAGGAATTGCTTGTAGCCTGCGAGTGCATTGCCGAAGTTTCCATCGGCCACGCGTTGGTGAGCGAAGCGCTTGAGTATGGCATGACTGAGACGGTCGGTCGTTACAACGCTTTGTGTTTGCGCGCCGCCGAACAGATCGCATACAAGAACAAGTCTTAAAGGAAAACAAACATGCTTGGTCCCGTTGTTTGTGACATTGTTGGAACGACTCTGTCGGAAATCGAAAAAAGGCGCATTGCACACCCCCTAGTAGGCATGGTGATTTTGTTTGCCCGTAACTATGAAAATAGGACTCAACTCGAAAAGCTTTGCCGGGCAATTCACGATATCAAGCCGGGTGTTCTGATCGGTGTGGATCACGAGGGTGGTCGCGTACAGCGTTTCCGCAACGGCTTTACCGAAATTCCTGCGATGAGCGCCTACGGCCGCGCCTATAGGGACGATCCGGAAGCGACGGCGAGAGCCCTGACGGCCGCAGGTTTTGTGATGGCTTCCGAACTGCGCACGGCTGGTGTCGACTTTACGTTTGCTCCTGTGCTTGACTTGGATTGGGGGCAGAGCCAAATCATTGGTGAACGCTCTTTTGCGCTCGATCCTCGCGTTGTAACGCGCCTAGCTCGTGCTCTGAGCCACGGAATGCTTATGGCGGGCATGGCTAATTGCGGCAAGCATTTTCCTGGCCATGGCTACGCGGCAGCCGACAGCCACGTGGCGCTGCCCGTTGACGATCGTGAGGTCTCGCGCATTGAACACGCTGATGCGAAACCCTATACATGGATGGGCATCGGTCTGGCGTCCGTAATGACGGCGCACGTCTTGTATCCTGCTTACGACGAAGTTCCAGCAACCTTCTCCAAGCGCATTCTCAAGGGGCTGCTTCGCGATACGCTTCACTTTCCAGGCTTCGTTTTCTCGGACGATCTGTCGATGAAGGGGGCCGGGAGCGGTACACTGACACAGAGAGCCCAAAAGGCGCTCGAGGCCGGGTGCGATGCCGTTATCTGCTGCAACGCGCCCGAGGAAGTTGATCAGATGCTGCAAGAACTGCTGTTCGAGCCTGACGCCGGATGGCACGAGCGCGCATCTGCAGTTGACCCGAAGCCCTTCCCGCCGAATCATGAAGAGCTGCTTGCTTCCAATGTTTACAAGATTTCTCGTTCGTTGATGACAATCTGAACGAGAAACGAAGTCAGGACAAACTACCGTGATTATTGAGTCTCTTCTCGATACCGACCTCTACAAGTTCACGATGATGCAGTGTGTGCTGCATCAGTTCCCAGACGCCAACGTGAAATATCGCTTCCGTTGCCGAACCGAAGGGGTGGATTTGAGTCCTTATGCGGATGAGATTCGAGAGGAAATTGAGCATCTGTGTACGCTTACGATGAAGGAAGACGAGCTGGATTACCTTGGCAACCTTCGCTTCATCAAAAGCGACTTTGTGGATTTTCTCAGTCTCTTTCATCTTAAGTCGAAGTACGTAACGGTTGCGGTCAGTTCCGAAATGCCTTGCGGCATTGACATCGTGATCGAAGGACCGTGGTTGCACACAATTCTTTTTGAGATTCCGATTCTTGCAATCGTCAACGAGGTGTACTTTCGCCACACCGTTCCTGAACCCGATGAGGAGGAGGGCATGGCGAGACTGCGACAGAAAATCCGTTGGATCAAGAACGAGCCCGACAACGGAAACCTCAAGATCAGCGACTTCGGTACACGCCGCCGCTTCTCCCGCGATTGGCAGCGCAAAGTCATCAAGGTGCTTTGCGAGGAACTTGGTCCGACATTTTTTGCTGGCACGAGTAACGTCATGTATGCCAAGGAGTTCGGTCTCATTCCGATCGGAACAATGGCGCATGAATATCTGCAGGCCTGTCAGGCCCTCGGTCCGCGATTGCGCGACAGTCAGACCTTCGGGTTTGAAATGTGGGCCAAGGAATACCGAGGTGACTTAGGCATTGCGCTCTCCGACGTATATGGCACAGAACCTTTCCTGCGCGACTTCGACATGTTCTTCTGCAAGCTCTTCGACGGCGCACGCCATGATTCGGGCGATCCGGAGAGTTGGGGAGAGCGCATGATTCTTCACTATGCTGCCAATAAGTGCGATCCGCGTAGCAAGACGCTGATCTTTTCGGACGCGCTCACGGTGCCGAAGGTGATTTCGCTATATCGGCGCTTCAATCATCGCATTCGCGTCGGCTTTGGCATCGGCACAAACCTGATGAACGATTTGGGCCCGACGCCGCTCAATATCGTCGTGAAAATGGTGCGGGCCAACGGGCAGCCGGTGGCAAAAATTTCCGACACTCCCGGCAAGGGGATGTGCGAGGACGAAACCTATCTTGCCTATCTGCGGCAGGTGTTCGGACTGGATCCGGGCGCACCCGTCGGTTCTTCCAAACGGTAGTTTCTTGACGGCGTTCCGGCACTATCGGTCGATTGCTCAGGGCGATTGGCCGATTTGGTGTTTTTTAAGTGGGACTGCTGTCGGTTTCTAAAGGCTACAACGTTGATTCGTGCTTCGTATAGCGGAGAAATTTTTGTAAACAGATCCCCAACTTTTAGCTAAAATCAACAAGATTAGTGTTTGAAGGTGTGGTTTACATTTTCGAACACGCCTTCGAAACGTTCAGTGCACGGAGAAACAAAGACAATGCATGCACTCAAGATACTTCTGGCAACGGCAGCGGTGCTTCTGCCGACCTTGGCTTCGGCAGCTAGTCTCAACGGTGCCGAGCTCGCCATTACATGGGCAATTCCGTTTGCGGGCATTCTTTTGTCCATTGCCCTTGTGCCGCTCATCGCGCCCAACTTGTGGCACCACCACTACGGCAAGATTGCCGTTGCCTGGGGGTTGGCCTGCGTAATTCCGATCTTTATGTCCTTTCCGACCGACGTGGCAGTCGGCTCGGTTGCGCACGCCATGATCGGTGACTACGTTCCCTTTATTCTGTTCGTCGGCGCACTTTTTATCGTTGCGGGCGGTATTCACATCCGCAGCAGCTTCGTCGGTCGTCCGATCGTCAATGCCGGCATTCTCTTCGTTGGTGCTTTTGTTGCTAACCTCATGGGGACGACCGGTGCGGCTATGTTGCTGATTCGTCCGTTGTTGGCTGCCAACGAAGGGCGTCGCTACAAGATGCACACTTTTGTGTTCTTCATTTTTATCGTGGCCAATATCGGCGGCTGCCTGACGCCTCTGGGCGATCCTCCTTTGTTTCTGGGTTTCTTGCGCGGCGTGACGTTCTTTTGGACTGCGCAGCACCTGATTCTGCCCTTACTCGTGACGCTTGCCATTTTGCTTACGATCTATCTGGCGATCGACACCTATTTCTACAAGAAAGAAGTGGCTGAAGGGTCGTTTAATCCCAATGCCGTGGAGTCGAAGTCCTTCGGCATTGACGGCGGCATTAACTTGATCTATCTGGCCATCATTGTTGGCGCTGTGTTGATGAGCGGCATCTGGAAGTCCAGCTTTGAAATCAACGTTTTGGGTGTGCACTTGACAGGTCAGGGCCTGTTGCGCGACGCAATTTTCATCGCCGTCGCCATCTTGTCTGTTTTGACCACTTCCAAGAGTGCTCGTGAAGCCAATCAGTTCTCCTGGGAGCCGATCAAGGAAGTTGCCAAGCTGTTTTTCGGGATCTTCCTGTGCATCGTGCCGGTACTCGAAATGTTGCGCGCCGGTCACGAAGGTGCGTTCGCTCCGCTCGTCTCTCTTGTAACGGACGAAAACGGCGAATTCAATAATGTGATGTTCTTCTGGCTCACAGGTACGTTGTCGGCATTCCTCGACAACGCACCGACCTATCTGGCGTTCTTCAACCTGGCCGGCGGTGATCCCATTGAGCTGATGACCACGCATTCGCATACCTTGATGGCCGTTTCCATGGGCGCTGTGTTCATGGGCGCGGTGACCTACATCGGCAATGCACCTAACCTGATGAGCGTGAGCATTGTGCGCGAGCGTGGCGTCAAGATGCCTTCCTTCTTCGGCTATATGCTCTGGTCGGTCGGTATTCTCTTCCCGACGTTCTTCGTCGTCGACATCATTTTCCTCTAATCGATAGAACGGCCGGCCCGATGCTTTGGGAGGCCTTCAACGAAACGAAAAGCGGCATCCGTTGAGGTGTCGCTTTTTTTTCGTTTCGCATCAGTCCCACTTTTAAGGGGAAACACCTAATATAAAAAGAAATCAATAGAATTTTGCCTTTTTGTTAATAATCTAGTTAACGGAAAGGAGTATCGATTCATGAACCGCTCGAATGTCACGACATTGACAGCGATTCTTTTTGCCGTAGGGGCAATTTCTCCGGTTGCTTTCGGCGGCCAATTTCATCCGCAAGCTGATCTGACTTCGTTGGTTGTTGCGGACTCTTCGGGGATTCAAAAGGGCGAGGAGTTCATTCGGGACGACACCCTAGAAATCACAAGTGATATCTACGGATCAATTGGCATAACTGCCGTGGATGCAGACGGCACCGGTTTTGAAGCCAATTTATGTCGACGCGATGATTGCACCGGGCTAAAAGTTTCTGTTGATCTGGGACAGACTGCCGATTCCGTCGGCATTTTGCTCGGTGAGGGTGCATCGTTGAACTTGTTCCAGGATGCACAGATCAAGGCTGAAACGGCGATTCGCGGCAGCGGTACCGTGTATTTGGGCTTTGGGGACCCTGCCCGCTATGACATCGTCGGCGGGTTGGACATGAGAGAGGGGACGATTCGGAGCGAAGCCGAAAATTCGTTTCACTATGTCGGCATCGGCGATTTGGGACGATTTGAGGCCCAGGCAGGGCATTTGATTGTCGGAGAAACAGACAAAGGGGGTAGTGAAACGTTCCTTCGCATCGGAACATTACAGTTGGGTGACGGGGCAAGTGTGACGGTTGTCGGAGATCAGGTCGATGGTTCGGGATATCTCGCTGACAATCGAGTACTGATCGTCCAGAGGCTTGAAGCAACAGCAAGGCCGGAGTGGGCGCCACCCTCAGAAAGTGAACAGCGAGCCGTGAATCTGAAGGGGGAAGCTACGCTGATTTTGGGTACGGAACTTGCACAAGGAGAGTCTGTCAAGGATTTGCGCGCAAACATACTCAATATTCTTAACACGAGCGAAGTCAATACAGGTTCATTTTCCAGAGCGACATTGATCACGGGAGCTAATGTCGAGATTGATGAGGGCATTTCTGTCGTGGTCGGCGAAGAGATAAGCGAGGAAAACGTTGCTGCAGATGGCATCCATATCGGCAATGACGGTCGCTGGATCGTACATTTTGAAGACGATGCCGCTAAAAGCACCGTTCGCGAACCGGTGAGTCTGGGCGAACTTACCGGGATGGATCAAAGCGGCATTACGGCCGAAGCTGAGGCCGAGCTAATTCTCTACAACTGGAACGGACAGGCTTTTGACATAGGCGAGTTTGATCCGAACAACGTTCATGCTTTCGGAGGGGCCCGCCTGCAAATCAAGGATAACATTGCCACCCGCTTGTGGTGCAAGGACTTCGCTGGTTTGAGAGGTTCGGCTTTGGTTGGGTATGTGGAAGATTTGGCCGATCGCGAAAATGAAAACGGGATCCTGATGCATCGTCCCGGCTACGGCTTTATTTTCGATACGTTGCCTGAAGAAAACGTCGGGCGCGACGCCTACGCCAACTTGGTTGACGGCGCTATCTTCTTGCCTGTGACTTCAGGTATTGCCACGGCGGCAGAACGAGCAGTTCAAGATGCGATCACGATAGTGATGGCACACGATCTGACGCTATTTGACGGAAAAGGACATTGGTGGGCACATGGCCAGTCCGGTCGCATCAAGGCCAATGAGATTTTTTCGGGCGGCAGCGGTGACTTCGGTTTTGAGGCGGACGTGACGACCGGAGCATTGGGGTACGATTTCGCCATGTCTCGCAATTGGATTACAACGCTGGCCGTGTCTTTTGCCGGGATTGACACCGACAGCAAGGGCGTGATTGAGCGCACTTCGGGTGATATGTCCGTCGCGACGGTGTCCGTGGCAGCCGCAAGACATTTTGAGGACTTTTCCTTGCGTTTGGGGCTGGCATATTCCCGCGCTTCGGGCGAGGCCGATCAGCGCACCGTCGGTCATCGTCTGGAAACAGATGTGGACATTGACTACGTCACCGCCGTAGCTCGCGTGACGGCCAGGTCGCTTACGGAAAATATGCAGTTCGAACCGTTTGCTCAGTTGTCCGTAACGACGGCAAAAATGCACGATGGCTCGATTTTAGATAACGACAGCGACGGTGCGGTTGCAGGCGAAGGATTCAAGACCTCTGCGGACAATCGTGTCTGGGGAACAATGGAAGCAGGGGCCGATGCAGGTTGGCAGTTTGACATTGCCGATCTCATGCGCGTGAAGCCTCAGTTCGGTGTGTCCATGCGTACCTCTGTCGGTCAGACCGATTGGGAAATCAGAAGTCGCTTGTTTGACGGAAACGGATTATCCAAGGCGTCTTATGACAGCGCTCAGCGTTTTGCTGTGCGACTTCGGGCGGGGATTGAGCTTGCTCGCAGCGGCTATTGCGAAGTCAAACCACACTTCTGGAGCCGAGACAAAGAGGTGAAAACGGAACCCTACGCTTGGACTTTGCTTCTGGCGGGCACTTATGAACGTGCTTCGGATCAGGAGCAGTCCGGCTCGGTTTCGCTACAGTACCGACAGATTTTCTAAAAGCTGACGGACTACAAGTGCAGGTAGGAAAACACTTGAGAAGCCTGCCTGCGCAAACGAACAGGCTAACGTTTGCAAAAGTGCGTCAGCCTGTATTTGCCTGTTTCGATTGATTGCTGCATTCGTGACGAAATTATTCGAGCGTTAGAATGTAACGCCTTAGCGGACACCATTTTTTTGTCCGTACGTAGTTCGGAAAGACTGTTGCATGCCACCGCAGGCCGTGAGCATGCAATACAAAAAAGAAGAGAGAAATATGCAGCACAAAGAAGACATCGAGGTCAAGACCCCCGCGGCAGACGGGGTAGCGGCTCCGGTGGACTGGAAGTTGGCCCGCAGCTTGGTCGAACCGCTTTACCTGGATCAAAAGCTTTATACCGGGGAACCCCGACTGGCCCATGCCGACGGCATGGCAGAAATTTTGAAAGGCGTTCGTAACGACGACGAATTGATTGTTGCGGCGTACCTCTTTTCCGTGACGGATTGCATCCACGACGCAGACCGTTGGATTGAAAAGACGTTCGGGAAGAACGTTTTGCAGCTTGTTCGCGATCTTGAGCAGCTGATGCACGTCAGTCAGCGTGCTCGATCCGATAACCGCGAAAGCGGTGCCGTTTATCAGTCCGAAGCGCTGCGACGCATGCTGTTGGCCATGTGCCACGATCTGCGAGTGGTGGTTTTGCGTCTGGCAAGCCGCCTGCAGACGCTGCGTTGGTTCGCGCAGTCGCGCGCACCGGGTGCAGATGAGTACGGTCGCGAGACTTTAGCTCTTTACTCGCCCTTGGCTAATCGTTTGGGTATCTGGCAAATGAAGTGGGAGCTCGAGGATTTGTCCTTGCGCTTTACGGAACCCGAAATCTACAACGAGATTTCCAAAGAGCTCGACGAAACGCGTGAGCAGCGTCTTGCCTTTATGCGTGGTTGTGTCGAACGCATCCAGATGTTGTTGAAGGCCAACGGCATTGAAGCCGAAGTGAGCGGTCGCCCGAAACACATTTATTCCATCTACAAAAAGATGGTCCGCAAGCACTTGCGTTTCGATCAGTTGTTTGATATCCGTGCGGTGCGCATCATCGTTGATACGGTGGAGCACTGCTACGAAGTGCTTTCGCTGGTGCACGAAAACTTCACAGTGCTCTCGAAGGAATACGACGACTACATCGCCAATCCCAAGCCCAACGGGTACCAGTCTCTGCACACTGTGGTGACCGATCCTCACGGACGTCCGGTGGAAATTCAGATCCGTACACGCGCGATGCATGAGTTTGCCGAACTTGGTGTGGCTGCGCATTGGCGTTATAAGGAAACCGGCAATTCGAACAAGGACAAGGGAGCCGAAGCCGAAGAGCAGCGTGTTGCCTGGCTGCGTCAGTTGCTGGATTGGAAGAGCGATGTAGCGCCGCCTGCCGAACCAGGCCTTGAAGATGACCATGTTTATGCGCTGACGCCACAGGGGCGCGTAGTCGAACTTCAAAAAGGGGCGACCCCCATCGATTTTGCCTATCAAGTGCATACTGAACTCGGTCATCGGTGCCGCGGTGCGCGTATCGACGGCCAGATGGTGCCGCTTAACACGCAGATTAAGACTGGTCAAACCGTTGAAATTGTGGCGGCAAAGACGGGGGGGCCGTCCCGTGATTGGCTTAACCCTGAGCTCGGCTTTGCCGTTAGCGCGCGCACTCGGACCAAGGTGCGACAGTGGTTCAATGCACAAAAACTGGCGGAACAGACGCAGGCTGGGCGTGAACGACTCGATAGGGAACTTGCACGTTTGGGCAAGACTGCCGTCAAGCTCGAGGAACTGGCCAAGCGTTTGGGCTATGACTCGGTTGATGATCTGTGTGTAGCTTTTGCAAAGGAAGAGTTCAGTCTAAAAGCACTCGAGCAGGCCGTTCAGCCCCAAGTTGAAGAGCCCGAGCCTCAGCCCGAGGTGCTCGTCAGAAGCTCTCAGGCACAAAAGAGTCACAAATCCAATGTGCTTGTCGTTGGCATCGACAGTTTGATGACGCAGTTAGCAAAGTGCTGCCATCCGGCTCCTCCCGACGAAATCATCGGATTTATCACGCGCGGGCGTGGTGTCACGATTCATCGCATCGACTGTCCCAATGTCAAGAACCTTGTTGCTAACGATCAGGAACGCATGATCGAAGTCGGCTGGGGCAATCAGGCTGAGGCCGTTTACCCGGTCGATATCTACATTGTGGCGCGTGACCGACAAGGACTTCTTAAGGACGTCAGTGAAGTGTTCATGCGTGAAAAACAAAACATCACAGGGCTGAATACTGTTAACGTCAAGGGGGACGCCCATATGCGCATCTCGATTGAGATTCGTTCGTCGGAAGATCTTCGCCGATCACTCTCTCAATTGCGTGAACTAAAGGGCGTGATGAGCGTGCGTCGAGCCTGATAAACAAAGGTGCCGTCCGGACTTGTCTTCCTGACGGCATTTTTTTTGATGGTTTGTTCTTAGGATTGTTTTTCTGTAAAATCAATATCTTATGTGCTTTAGTGCAAAAAAGTTCAAAAATTTTCGGAAAAAGACTTGCATTCCTGAAAAAGCACGGGTATAGTTCGCATCTCTCAGGCACATAGCTCAGTTGGTTAGAGCATCACCTTGACATGGTGGGGGTCGTTGGTTCGAGTCCAATTGTGCCTACCAGAATTTTTTGGAGACACCTAGCAAATGCGCGCGTCTAAGATCGTACGAACGACGAAGACCTGCAAACAGTAAGTCTGCGGGCGCGCGAAGGTGTTGAATAGGAAAAGAGTGCGGCTCACAGAGTCAGCACTCTTTTTTTTATTTCGGCCGCGCGTGAAGCCATTTGCGCAACGCTAAAACGAAAGGGATTAGAAATGCTTTCCATCACTTTGCCCGACGGTTCCGTTCGCCAATACGAAGGACCGCTCTCTGTGGGTGACATTGCTGCATCTATCGGTACTGGCCTTGCCAAGGCTGCTCTTGCCGGCAAGGTTGACAACAAGCTCGTCGATTTGTCTCACATTGTTGAGACGGATGCCAACGTTGCCATCGTCACGGCAAAGGACCCCGAAGCTCTTGAGCTGATTCGTCACTCTACTTCGCACCTGATGGCTCAAGCTGTCAAGGAGCTTTACCCGACGGCTGAAGTGACGATCGGACCGGCCATTGAAAATGGCTTTTACTACGACTTCAAGTTTGAGCGCGCCTTCACGCCCGAAGATCTCGAAAAGATCGAAGCTCGAATGAAGGAACTTGTGAAAAAGGACATTCCGCTCGAGCGCTATACGTTGCCGCGCGATGAAGCCATTGCATATTTCAAGAGCATCGGCGAGCACTACAAGGCTGAAATTATCAGCGAAATTCCTGCAGGAGAAATTATTTCTCTTTACCGTCAGGGAGACTTCACGGATTTGTGCCGCGGACCTCACGTACCGAGCACGGGCAAACTCAAGGTCTTCAAGCTCATGAAGGTGGCCGGTGCATATTGGCGTGGCGACAGCAAGAACGAAATGCTGCAGCGCATCTATGGTACTGCCTGGGCAAAGAAAGAAGATCAGGAAGCCTATCTCACGATGCTCGCCGAGGCCGAAAAGCGTGACCATCGCCGTTTGGGCAAGGAACTCGATCTTTTCCATCTGCAGGAGGAAGCTCCGGGTCTGATCTTTTGGCATGCCAAGGGTTGGACGCTGTGGCAGGTTGTTGAACAGTTCATGCGCCGCATTTATCGCGAAAATGGCTATCAGGAAGTTAAGGCACCGCAGCTGCTCGATCGCTCTTTGTGGGAGCGCTCCGGTCATTGGGCCAAGTACCGCAGCAATATGTTTACAACCGAATCGGAAAACCGCTACTACGCGCTCAAACCGATGAACTGTCCGGGGCACATTCAGCTCTTTAATTCGGGCTTGCGCAGCTACCGCGATCTTCCGCTCCGCTACGGCGAATTCGGTCAGTGCCATCGTAATGAGCCATCGGGAGCGTTGCACGGTTTGATGCGAGTGCGTGGTTTTACCCAGGACGACGGTCATATTTTCTGCACGGAAGATCAGATCCTGAAGGAATGCATGGATTTCACTCGTATCGTGCGCGATGTCTATCACACGTTCGGTTTTGAAGACATTCTCTACAAAGTGGCGACTCGTCCGGAAATGCGTATCGGTGAAGATGCTGTTTGGGACAAAGCCGAAGCCGCTTTGATCGAGTCGCTCGATGCCTGTGGGTTGCCGTATGAAATTCTGCCGGGTGAAGGTGCCTTCTACGGCCCGAAGATTGAGTATCACCTCAAGGATTGCCTCGGCCGAACCTGGCAGTGCGGTACGATTCAGGTCGACTTCCAGATGCCGGGACGTCTGGGTGCCGAATATGTTGCCGAAGACAATTCACGCAAGGTGCCTGTGATGTTGCATCGCGCCATTCTCGGTTCGCTCGAGCGTTGGATCGGTATGTTGATCGAACACTACGCCGGTGCTATGCCTGTGTGGCTCTCTCCGGTTCAGGTAGCAGTGGCTTCTATTACGGATGCACAGTCTGAATTTGCCGCCGATGTTGCGCGAAAGATGCGCGAAGCCGGAATTCGTGTCGTTGAAGATTTGCGCAGTCAAAAGATCAACTATAAAATCCGCGAACTGACTTTGCAGAAGCTGCCTTACATCGCCGTTGTCGGTGACAAAGAGGCTCAGTCCGGCACGGTCAGCGTGCGTGCACGCGGAGGCAAAAACCTTGGCGTCATGCCTATTGAGGAATTTATTGCCCGTGTGGTGAGTGAGGATCAGTCCCGCAAGAACACGGACGATTGATCACACATTGATCAGAATGCGCCATGCCTAGTGGAGGCGCATCAAATAAAACTATTTTGGGAGACGTGCCATAGCACAAGATCGCAATCACCGAATCAATCGTGAGATTCGGGTACCTGAGGTTCGACTGACGGGCGTTGACGGCGCCCAGATCGGTATTGTTTCGACGGCCGAAGCGCTTCGGATGGCTGAAGATTACGACGTGGATCTCGTAGAGGTCGCGCCTAACGCTCAGCCCCCGGTTTGCCGCCTGATGGATTACGGTAAGTTCCGTTATCAGGAGCAGAAGAAGGCTCAGGAAATGAAGGCTCGTCAGAAGGTGATTCAGGTTAAGGAAGTCAAATTCCGCCCTGCCACTGACGAAAATGACTACCAGACCAAGCTGCGCGCTCTTCGCCGCTTCTTGGCCGACGGCGACAAGGCCAAGGTAACGCTGCGCTATCGCGGCCGTGAAATGGCTCATCAGGATTTGGGTGCCCAGATCATGCACCGCATTCGAGATGAACTCGCTGAAGAAGCCCAGATCGAGCTGCAGCCGAAGCTTGAGGGGCGCCAGATGATCATGGTGCTCGCTCCCAAGCGCAAAAAATAAAAATGCGTGTATAATCGCACGCTCTTAACGCCCAGAAGCGCAGGGGAATTTGCGCTTCTGGCTTTTTAAAAAGTCGGGGCGGGCAAAAGAAGTCGGGAGCAAAGATTCCCGCGCCTGGAGTTCCGACAAATCATGAGGAAATACGGCAAATGCCGAAGATGAAAACTAAGAAGGCTGCGAGCAAGCGCTTCAAGGTCCGCGCCGGCGGTTCCATCAAGCGTGCCCACGCCACCAAGCGTCATATCCTGACCCATCGTTCGACGAAGAACAAGCGTCACCTCCGCGGCATGGTCACCATCCACGAGTCTGACAGCAAGTCGATTCACCGCATGATGCCTTACGCTTAATAAGAGGAGAGGATAGAGATGCCCCGAGTAAAACGTGGCGTGACGGCTCGTGCCCGTCACAAGAAGATTCTTGCCCTCGCTAAGGGCTTCCGTCTGCGTCGCAACAACGTTTTCCGCGTTGCCAAGCAGGCTGTGATGCGTGCCGGTCAGTACGCTTATCGTGACCGCCGCGACAAGAAGCACGTGTTCCGCCGTCTGTGGATTGCTCGTATCAACGCTGCAACCCGCTCCAACGGTATGACCTACAGCCGCTTCATGAACGGTCTCAAGAAGGCCGGCGTGATGCTCGACCGCAAGGTTTTGGCTGACATGGCTGTGTTCGACAAGGCCGGTTTCGCCAGCCTCGTTGCTCAGGCTAAGGCTGCTCTGGCTTAATCCGAGCAGGGAGCATGTGTAGAACCGTTTGCTGACGGTGTTGCCGGAAGCGGCGGTTCGATCAAAAAAGAGGTTCGGTGCTGAAAAGTGGCCGGACCTCTTTTTTTTAGACGAAAATTCGCCAAAATTGCGTCATCTTGTTCTCGTGAACATGAGACGGATGAGTCGACACTTGTGCGAAACCGCTCGAGCGCCGATTCGAATAGACAATTGATTGAAAATCCACCGGGTGTGAAGAAATGGATGATTTAGTGCAAATCGTGGAATCGGCACGTGCCGATTTCGCGGCCGCTCAACAAAATGCCGCGCTCGAAGACGCCAAAGCAAAGTACATTGGCAAAAACGGAGCCATCACTGCGCTGATGCGTGGGCTGGCCGGCCTTACGCCGGAGCAAAAGCGCGAGCGCGGTCCGGCCATCAATAAGGCAAAGGCTCAAATCGAGGCTCTTTTGAATGCTCGCCGCGAAGAGCTTGCCGATGCAGCCATGCAGGCCAAGCTGACTGCCGAAGCGGTTGACGTGACGCTGCCGGGCCGCCGTATTGCCCGCGGTGGCATCCATCCTGTAATTCGTACCTGGATGCGCATTGAAGAAATTTTTGCTTCCATTGGATTTGATGTGGCTGATGGCCCCGAAATCGAAAGCGACTGGTATAGCTTCACTGCGCTTAACAATCCGCCGAACCATCCTGCTCGCTCCATGCAAGACACCTTCTATGTGGATCGTTGCGATGAAAAGGGAATGCAACTGCCGTTGCGTCCGCATACCTCGCCGATGCAGGTGCGTTATGCCCGGACCCACACGCCTCCGATCAAGGTAATTGCACCGGGACGTACGTATCGTGTTGATAGCGACGCCACGCATTCGCCGATGTTCCATCAGGTCGAAGGTCTTTGGGTCGCTGAAAATATTTCCTTTGCAGACCTGAAGGGCGTCTACACCGACTTCCTGCGTCGCTTCTTTGAAACTGAAGACCTTAAGGTCCGCTTCCGTCCGAGTTACTTCCCCTTTACCGAACCCAGTGTCGAAGTGGATATGGCCTTTACCAGCGGACCGCGTAAAGGCAAGTGGCTTGAAATTTCCGGTGCTGGCGAGGTGCATCCTAACGTCATTCGCAACTACGGTCTGGATCCTGAAAAGTACATTGGTTTTGCCTTTGGTTCCGGTCTTGAACGCCTGACGATGCTGCGCTACGGCATTGACGATTTGCGCCTGTTCTTTGAAGGCGATCTGCGCTTCTTGCGCCAGTTCAAATAATCGGTGAGGAGATAGAAAAAATGTTGTTTTCCGAAGAATGGCTGCGCAGTGTCGTCAATCCTGATTTGACGAGCGACGAGCTGGCCGAAGCCATGACCATGGCCGGTCTTGAAGTCGAAGATTGCTCGGCGATTGCGCCTGCTTTTGAAGGCGTGGTGGTTGCCGAAGTCGTCGATTGCGTTGATCACGAAAATTCTGATCATCTGCATGTTTGCAAGGTCAACGTTGGCGCACCGGAATTGCTGCAAATTGTGTGTGGTGCTCCCAACGTTAAGACCGGCGTCAAAGTGCCTTGTGCTTTGATTGGCGCCGTGTTGCCCGGCAACTTCAAGATCAAGAAGGCTAAGATGCGCGGCGTCGAAAGTTTCGGCATGCTGTGCTCGTCCCGCGAACTCGGCATCAACGAAGACCATCAGGGCCTGTGGATTCTGCCGGCGGATGCTCCTGTCGGCATGGATATTCGCGAATACGCCAAACTTGATGACAAGCGCTTTGAAATCAAGCTCACGCCCAACCGCGGCGATGCGCTTTCGATCATCGGTGTAGCACGAGATGTACACGCCATCACAGGTGCGCCTCTCAATATGCCCAAGTTCGATGCTGTGGAACCGACTTGCGAGTGCGTCAAACCTGTGCACATCGAAGCTCCTGATCTGTGTGGCCGCTTCACCGGTCGTGTCATCAAGGGACTCAACGCTAAAGCCCCGACGCCTCAATGGATGAAGGATCGTCTGGAACGCTCGGGTCAACGCAGCATTTCCGCCTTGGTCGATATCTCCAACTACGTCATGCTGGAGCTGGGTCGTCCTACGCACTTCTTTGATCTCGACAAGCTTACGGGCGACGTGACGGTGCGCTGGGCCAAGCAGGGCGAAAAGCTCGAATTGCTCAACGGTCAGATGCCTGAATTGAACGAATACTTCGGCGTTGTGTGTGACGAAGCCGGTCCGCAGGCCATCGCCGGCATTATGGGCGGTGAACCGACCTCAATCAGCGATGATACGGTCAATGTGTTTATCGAAGCCGCCTTCTGGCAGCAGGTGTCCATCCAGGGCCGTTGCCGTAAGCTCAATTTCTCGACCGATGCCGCTTATCGCTTCGAACGTGGTGTTGACTGGGCTTCGAATGTCGAGCACATGAATTACGTTACTAAGCTTGTGCTCGAAATTTGCGGTACGCCCGAGACCCGCGTTGGTCCTGTTGACGATCAGTGCGTCAATCTGCCCGCTGTTCGCGTGGTTCGCATGCGTCCTGATCGTTGCCGCAAGATCGTCGGTGTTGACATTTCCGACGAATTCATGGCCGAAGCCTTTACGCGCCTTGGCTTTGAATTCACTCGAGAAGGTGCCGATTTTGTTGTGACAAGTCCCGCCTACCGCTTTGATATCGAAATCGAAGAGGATCTTGTGGAAGAAGTTGCTCGTTTGTACGGCTACGAAAAACTTCCAGATTTGCCGCCGTTGGCACGTTGCGGCATGCGCAGTCCTGCAGAAGGCTCTCGTTCCAACCACGCGCTTCGTCTGTCTCTGGCCGGCCTCGGCTACCAGGAACTCGTGAACTTTAGCTTTGTACAGGAACAGTGGGAAAAAGACTTTGCAGATAATGACAAGCCGATTCGTTTGCTTAATCCGATCGCAAGTCAGCTTTCGGTGATGCGCACGCAACTTTTGGGCGGTCTTGTTGACATTCTGCGCTTTAATCTCAACCGCAAGGCGGATAACGTTCGCGTCTTTGAACTCGGCCGCGTGTTCTTCCCGGATGAAACAGTTGGTGATAGCGAAACGACGGTTAAGGGTGTTCGTCAACCTTTGCATGTGGCTGGCCTTGTCTACGGCGATGCACACGAAGATTGTTGGGCAGAGGCCAAGCGTCCGGTAGATTTCTTTGACGTCAAGGGCGACGTGGAGAATCTGGTCGCTCCGCTCAAGGCTACGTTTGAGGCGGCCACGCATCCTGCCATGCATCCGGGACGTTGCGCTCGCGTGATTGTCAACGGCAAGGCTGTCGGTTTTGTCGGAGAACTTCATCCGAAGGTGTGCCGTGTCTATGAACTTCCGAAGCCCCCTGTGGTGTTTGAGCTTGAAGTTGCGCCCTTGTGCGAGTTGGATGTGCCGAGTGCTCGAGCAGTGAGTAAGTTCCAGCCGGTTCACCGCGACATTAGCGTGACGGTGCCCAACGATGTCACTTGTGCTCAGTTGCAGGATGCCGTTGCTCGCATTCGCCGTACGAAGCCTGAAGCGATGATCATTGAGTCGCTTGATCTCTTTGATGTCTATCGTCCCGAAGCTTCTGCGGAAAAGAGCATGGCGTTCCGCCTAACGCTCTCGACGCAGGGCTCTGAGGCCATCGGCGAAAAAGAAGCTGAAGCGGCCTTCGTTGCTGTGGAACAGGCATTTGCTGACCTGGGTGCAACGCTACGCAAATAACAGGAAGCAAATTTTCCTGTAGAATGCGACACCCTTTTGATTTAATTTGAAAAAAATAAGAAAGATGGATAATCAAAGCTCAATCAGCAGCTCGCTTGATGCCATGTTCCCAAACACGGAAGGGACGACGCCGACGGTTACGAAAATGCATTTCATAGAAATGCTCAAGGAACATGTCGGTCTGTCTCGTACCGAAGCCAACGAGGTGGTAGAGTCCATTTTTGACGAGATGCAACAGGCGCTTACTGAAGGTCGAGAAATTAAACTCGCTAACTTCGGTACATTCAGCACTCGCGATAAGCAGGCTCGACCCGGTCGTAACCCTCGTACGGGGGCTCCCTACGAGATTAGTGCTCGCCGCGTTGTGACGTTCTTACCGGCACCGTTCATGCGTGACGCTGTGGCCGGTTATGCCGGACCTGTGTCTCAGGAAGGAGCCTGATTGGGCAAACAAGATCGTTCTGATCCGCTAAACTTGACGGGCTAATTTGCCGCGTGCGGTTTCGGATCAAAAATTCGTAAAACCGACGCACATTTTTCGATGTTCGTCGGTTTTTTATCGTCTAGAAGAAAGAAAGTTCAAATGAGCGACAACAATCAGTCCGGTCGTTTTTATTCGTTGCAGGAAGTTTCTGCCCAGTGTGGCCTTGCTCCTTACATCCTGCGCTATTGGGAGTTGCATTTTCCGGAGTTGACGGCGGATGACTCCAAACCGAAGCATATGTACAACGCTTCGGATATTTCGCTCATTAATCGCATCAAGACGCTGCTGTACGTCGAACACTTGACCATTGAGCAGGCTAAGGGGCGTCTGAAGCAGGAGATGGCTTTCCCGGTTGATTACTCTGGCAAGGCAAAGGAAGCCGCAACTGTAGAAGCGAAGGCTGAACCGCAACAGGCTGCGTCCGTTCAGGAAGTAACGCCCGAACCACAGGTCGAAGTAGCCCCCGTGGTAGTTGCACCGGCACCTGAAGTCGTCGAGCCCGTGCAGGAATCTGCTCCTGAAACCGCAAAGAGCGAAGAGACCGCTCACACTGCGACCGAATCCGTTGCCCTGCCGATGGACGAAATTCATCGCGCAGCGGCTGCCGAGCTTGCGAATCTTCGCGGTGAAGTTCAGTCGCTTCAGTCTCAGCTTGCAGAAGAACGTCAGAAAACGGCAAGCGCTCAAGAGCTGCTGTCGGCCGAAGTCGCTAAGGTTCTGGAGACGAGTCAGGCTCTGCAGGCCAAGACGGATGAACTGGCTCAGGTCAACCAAGCTCTTGTTGTAGCTCGCGCTCAGTTGGCCCAGCTCAATGGAGAACTGACGGCGGCTCGTGGTGAATTGGCGTCGAAGCAGAGCGAACTGGCGACTGCATTGCAGTATTCGGCCACTAACGAAAGTGCACGTGCGGCAGCCTTTGAGCGGTTGGAAGCCGAAAACGCCTTGTTGCGTGGCAAGGTTTCCAATTTCGTCAATCAACTCAAGGACTTGTCGGCTGTTTTGACGAAGACGAAGTAAGAGACAAATTCGCAAGGAGATCGTCTCTCGACTCACACTCAAAGAAAAATTTGCGGCTTATGCGGTGGAAAACTTGAAAATTTTTTTCGAATGCCGCATAATGCGCAACTCGTTCGGGGCGTAGCGCAGCCTGGTAGCGCACTTGCATGGGGTGCAAGGGGTCGCGAGTTCGAATCCCGCCGCCCCGACCAGAATTCCAGGAGGAGACGTAGAAATACGTCTCCTTTTTTATTGTCTTCTTCTACGCCTTCCTTACTGCACAGGGCTTTCAGTTTGATTGATTGCTTTGTAGCGTCTTTTTGCCGCTTGTCTCATATTGTCTGCTGCTCTATATTTTTGGTACCAATGAAGGTGGTATTTTTTGGTACCAATGGAAAAATACCTTTTAATTCTCGGATTTTTTGGTACCAAAAACTATCCTTGCTGTTTAGAAAACACTTTTAAATCAATGGCTTGAGATGGTTTTGCCATGAAAATCGTTGCCCCAATCTCTGAAAAGAAAGTCAAAACACTGCAAAAATCCTCAGCTTGCGGTGTTGTGCCTGGGTTATGGGTGAAGGTTGTTCCTCTCAAGAACGGAGAGCTTGCAAAGTATTTCGTGTTGAGGGAGCGATCAATCAACAGAACCTTCAATCTCGGAAAGTATCCGGATATGTCTCTTGCAGAGGCCTTCAAAAAAGCAGCAGAATGGAAAGAGAAGATTAAGCAAGGGGTAGACCCTGCTAAGGAAGAAAAAGAGCGTAGGGATGCCCTTAGACGCGATCGTGAGGAACTTTGTGAAGCGCTCGACATCTTGACGTTTGAAAAATTGATCCGTCAGTGGATCGAGTTCAACGAAAAGAGAGGGCGCTGGTCAACGAAGGGTAAGACTAAGACTGAAGTATGGGAAGGTTTTTTCCGAAACCATATTCCTGAATCCCTGCGCTTGTGCTCGGCTTCACAGCTGACAGCCGAGATGTTTCATGAGGCGTTGGCAGAGAAGTGGCGCACGATGGTGGATACGCCTGAGAGAATCCTGTCCGACGCGAGACAGGCAATTGATTGGGCTATTCGCTCGGAGATGATTCCTCCGATGATCAACCCGTGTGTCGTGAAAGATGGGAAGTTAGGGGATTTACTTCCGCTTGATCGTCCGGCAGGAGGGCATGAGCCCGCGTTGCCACCTAAAAAGATGCCGGCGTTTTTCAAAGCATTGATGGAGCTTGTTCCGGTTAGTCAAACAGCTCGGTGCCTTGCATTTGCTATTTTGACGGCTGCTCGAAATTCAACAGCCCGTGAAGCAACTTGGGATGAGATTCAGCAGGATGATGATGGAAACTGGTTACACGTGATCCCTAGAGAGCGCATGAAGGTTAAAAGTGAAAAGATTCCATTTGACCGGAAAACACCACTAAGTCAACAGGCTATGGCGTTGCTCAATAGTACGCCAAGGGTTCCGGATGTTGCGTTTATTTTCCCAAACGTTAACAAGGGGCAAAGGTCGCCATTTACGAGAGACGCTGTTAGAGCCTTGATCAAGCGTATGCATGACAAGCAGCGAAAGATTGACGGCATCGGTTGGGTGGATCCGGATCAGAAGGACAGAACCGGCAAACCTCGGATCGTTACTCTCCACGGTTGCGCACGTGCGACTTTTAATACATGGGCAAAAGATGCTAAAGGCTACGATCACAAACAATTCAGCCGCGATTTGCGCGAGAGTTGTCTTGATCATCGCAACGAGAGCTACCAATGTGCCTATGACCGCGAGCAGGCACTCGGTGATATGCGAGAGGTTTTTGAAGCGTGGGGAAATTTCTGTACTTCAATATGCAAATAAAAAAGATCTCGATTGGATTTGATGTAAGTCAAGTTGAGCTAACAATCGGTTTGCATCTCTTTTTTGGCAGTTGAGAATACAATCGCGTGATGAGCATTTCTTCTGTGGAGAAGAAAAAATGATTGATCAGGGAATTGAGAAAAAACTCAGTGAGTTTTCTGCAAAGGAAAACTCTGGCAAAGAATTGATAGAGTTCCTGAAGAAGCTAGGGCATGTTGAAACGAAGGAACAGTTACTGCGATACAACGGGCTAATGGCAGATGCCCCGAAGTTTGTTGTCTATGAAACGAAAGTTTCTAACTCTTTTTGTGATGCCTGGGGAGCTAATTGATGCCGGGGTGGAGTGAAGTACTAGCTGAGGCAATGAAGGCGGCACCGAATAAGCTAGACATCCTTCGAAAAAGATACGTAAATAATTTTGCGAGGCTGACAAAGAGGAATGTGTTGGTCTACTACTCGGGCTGGCTCCAAAAGCCAGCTGTAGCGGACGTCCAATTTCAAATTTTAGATGCTGACAAAACGGGAATCATGGCCTGCCTAAAGGGGCTTGATCGATCTAAGGGATTGGATCTGATCCTACATACCCCTGGCGGAGATGTTGCTGCGACAGAGTCCATTATTGATTATTTGCGCTCTTGCTTTGACAATGACATAAGAGCTTTTGTTCCTCAGATGGCCATGTCGGGAGGTACTCTCATTGCGGTTTCATGCAAGGAAATTTGGATGGGTAGGCACTCCAACTTAGGTCCCGTAGACCCACAGATGGGAGGTATGCCTGCGCAAGCTATTCTTGAAGAATTTGATTTGGCGATGAATCAGTGTGCGACGAACCCATCTGCTGCTCCTCTCTGGCAGGCAATCCTTGGCAAGCTTGCCCCCACACAGGTGCTGAACTGTATTAGAGCCATAGAGTGGTCCAATCAGATTCTAGAAAAGAGCTTGTCTCAGGGCATGTTTAGGTCTATGCCGGAGGATCTGCAAAAAGATTATTTGAAGAAAGTTACGGCCTTGTTGGGGGAACAGAAAACCTCTAAAAATCACAAGAGACATATAACTCGAGAGCAATTAAGTGAGGTTGGCATCAAGATACGGGAGATTGAATCGGATCAAAAGCTGCAAGATGCTCTCTTGACGCTTCACCACTTTTTCTGCATTTGCTTTGATCAGACACCTGTAACAAAAATCATTTGTAATCAAACAGGGTTGGTATATGCTGTGCAATCAAAGTCTGTGTCTGTTTCTCGTTAGCTAGATTTGCACTTAGAATAAATCCCCGCCACTTCGGCGGGGTCTCTGCTTCTCAGCTGGTTGTGCGGCCTTGTCGTGGTTGAGTCCCTTGACCCATTTGAGGATGTCTGACTTTCTCCAGCGCCGGGCTCGATCTGTGATGTTGAATGGCTTTGGAAATCCGCTTGACGGATCGTTTGTTTTTTTCCAAATTGTGCTTACCCCTAGTCCGAGCATGGCTGCAACTTCTTTGTCTGAGAGCATCAACTGAGCTGGAGGAGGCATGTTTAATTCGCTCTTCTTGCGTTCTCTCATGTTTAGTCTCCTTTAATCGAAAATCCCGAGCCGCTTCAACGTCTCGGGATCGTTTTTTTCGTAGTTTCTGGCAGTGATTGCGTCCGGGTGCATATCTTTTTCCCAGGCTTCTTCCTGTATCCGTTGTAGCGTTCTGTTGATCTTTTTCTCAATCTCATGCTCGACCTTCATGTCGTCAGGCGCGCTTTTGTTGCTCAAGTAAATGAGCTGATTGATCATGATTTTGGCGTCTGCCAACTCTTCGACGAAGTTGGCCAAATGTTCTGCCTCCTTCCCATCGCGCTTATGCAGGTGGCTGATCGCGACGGTCAGCTCTGCGAGTTCCTCGATCGTCTTTTCGGTTTGCGCTTCGAATCCGAAGTGGTCAGCGATTTGCTTGATTCGATAGTCAATGTCTTGCATTTAGAAAAACTCCTTTCGTTCCATGCTCTGCGCGTTGAAGCTGACGGATCCGGCGCTCGATTAGCTCCATCGACACTTTGATCCTGCCGGGGCCGCCGTCTGCTTTCTCCTTGACGACGCCGTAGCAAACTGCGACCCGAAATGGATCTGCATCCAACGTCTTCTGCATGATCGTGCCTGCGATTTCGATACCGTCTCGAATTGCATTGAGCTCATCTCCAGTGGCGACAAAGACGCCTTTGTCGATGGCTCTCGTGTAGTAGCTGTGAAATGCATCCTGCATGCGACGCCAGGCGACGCCGTAGGTCTCTTGACAATACGACGGTTCGATGCCGTAGCCGTGGAACATGAGCACCGTTGAGAGGTTGAGCATGTCTCGCAGCTCCTGCACGTCCTGCATCGACATCAGTCCTCGAGGAAGCTTCATCTCGACAGCGAGCTCGACGTCGCTGAAGGTTTCTTTGATTGCGTCGATTTCTTTCTGATCACAGATGAGCTTTTGAGTGCGCCAGCGCTTGTGGTATTGCTTACGAGGTTTTTTGTTGGTTGCCATGATGAAAAAAGCCCCCGAGTTTTCGGAGGCTTGCTTACTTTAGATCCTTACCAAGCTTTGAAAAATTTCACGTCATCGGCTCTTATCGGCGCTTTCATGCCGGATCCGAGAATGTCGTACTGCCACGAGATCCCGTTCCAAAATCCGGCAGCTCGTGCTCCGTCCTTCGCAATCAGACGGTAGTAGCCGGGCTTTGAAGGACGTTGGTCGGGATATGCGTGCCATCCTTGCGGCGGCGTGATTTTTTTTCACTGGTTTCCTCATACTTCGGATCCTCCAGTGGTGCCAGTGTCGTAAGCACGCAGCCAGGACTCGTCGAGGGGAGGTTCTGCAGTCTAGTGAATGGGCGACGGGGTAGACTGAGTGCTTGGCTCATGCGCGATGGTGGCGGATGCTGCCGGAGGCTCTTCAATAGGTTGCATGGCGGTATCCGACTTGGCCTTGCGCTCCTTGAGTTTGTCCTTGAGGCTCTTCTTGCCTGATGTATCGGTTTCGAGTGCAGGCTTTTCTTCTGGCTCGAACCAATCGTCGGCCGAACTCATGCCGTCCTTGATCGATGCGTACACGTTGCGCAGACGGATGATCTGTGCCGGCTTGATCGCTTCGGCTCGGCACTGGCAGAACTTCTCGATGCGCGCCTTTGAGACTCCGATCGCCTCGAAGGCGGATACAAGCTTTTGGATGCCTTCCGGAGTGACGTCGCAGTGAGCCTTGAGCGTCAGCATGCACTGACTGACGGCGGCTTCGATCACGTCGCCAGGGATGACAGACAGGATGCACGCGCGCAGTCGTCGGGCGCCTTGGTTCGCCACGAGTTCGTAGATATCGCGCGGGTCTTCCAGTTTGTGTCCACCGGTCTTTTTGTAACGAATGTGCGGGACGCTGAATGTCACTTCTCGGCGGGTGTTGGTTTCGACGTCCCATGCAAACGCCTGAACTTCAGACTTGCCTCCCTGGTTGCTCAACTCGCGGATACCGAACTGAATGTTGCCCCATTGCTGTGCGATTGCCTCAGCGAGGCGGATGCTTGGCCCCTGAATATCGGAGCCGCCACGCGAGTAAGCGTAGATTGCACTCTCCGCCAGCTTCGGTCGGCAGCAAGCGTTGAGGATTCGATCCATCGACTGGCGCTGATCGCGCGGATTCATGCGGGCAATCACAAGCGCGGCTTGGACTTCTGCCACGGCGCGAGCGCTGTCAGTGGTTTGCGTTGTCGGCGTTACGGCATTGCCGGCTGCGGGTGTGCCAAATGGATTGAGGCTTGCAACAACATCGTTTGTCATTTCTTATCTACTCCGATTTGAGCTTGAGAAGGAAACGGCGGGAGGGTTTGCCTTCCTTGCAATACTGTGTGTAGAGATCCGGATGCTTCACCTTGAAAGTGGCGCTGTCGAAAGTGACGCGCGGCTTGCTCGTCCGCCAAGTGGCGATGGTTCTGCCTGCAAAGGCCAGAGTGTCCGACTCGCCCATGAATGAGGTGATGAGCCCCTGTAGCTCTTCCTTGCGTTCCTTGAGCTCTTCGATCTGTCGATTGACGGATTCGAGCTCTGCGGCGTCGTGAAGGATTTCGTCTGATGCTTCGACCGCGTGCATCTTGGAGCGCGGGAATGCGGCGCTCGCTTCAGCATAGGTACGCGGCGCCGGAGGATTGCGGTCGATTACTCGCTGCCAGAACGCTTTTTCTTCTTCGATCAGCATCGCGGCAATTTCCGGATCAAAGTCGACGTGATAGATGCGGAAGTCGCTAGCTCCGATCAGCACGGCCACATCGCACATCTTGGCGCCTGTCACGGCCATGTAGTGCTGCACCTGCGTGAGGTAGTACTCGGGGATTTCGTCGGTGCCGTCTTCGCCCCAGTCGGCACCAGAACGGGCAGTTTTGATCTCGAGCACGGATCCGTCCGGAAGAAGACCATCCACGTTGGCGATCATGAACGGATGCTCGGGATGGCGAAATGTTGTGTTCGGGATGGTGACGGGAATACCAGTTACGTCTGCGTACTTCTGACGGATGACGGGTTCGAGTCGATTCCCCCATTCGATGGAGGCATTTGATTCCTCAACAGGGTTCTCAGCGATCTTGTCGTTGTACACGTCGAGCGGTGTCTTCCATTTGGATAGCCCGAGGATAGCGGCCACGTCGCTGCCGCCGATGCCGGTTTGTCGTGTCTTGAGCCATTCAAGGCGTTCATAGGTTGTCATCTTTTTCCTCCTGTTTGAGAAGAATTCCTTCAAAGTCGTTTTTCAAGGCCTGCAGTTGGTCGATGAATGAGCCAAGCGAGTGGGTGCTGATCTTTGTTCCGTTTGCTTGGAGGGCCTCCAAGATGCCAACGAAAATTCCGAGCGATCGGATGTCGTTTTCAGCCATAAACCAGGCATATCGTTCAAGTTGTTTGTCCATGGTTAGAAAAGCGGTGAGAATTTCCAAAAAAGAAGCGCAGCGACTCCGGCGAAGGAGACTGCGCCACTGGCGATGAGTACGCGGTATTTCTTGAGGAGTGCTCGTCGTCGTTGCCATCGGTAAACCTGCTGCATGCGTTCCTTATGTGCCTGCATGGCAGGGTCAAAATAGACTTCTTTCATTGCATGTTTCCTCAGTAGCCGGGCAAGCTGGCGATTGCCAGGAGCATGCCGACGAAGGTGACTGCGAACACGAGGAATGAGAGCGGCGAGTCGCCGTGTTCGTCCCGCTTAAGCAGTGGTTTTAGAAGCCTGCGCATTCATCACTCCTTTGGCGGCTTCGACGAAGCCGTCTTCCATCAGGTCCGCGAATTTGGCCACGAGCACGGCGGCCTCTTCATAGTTGGTGCCGCACTGCATGTGGTACTTCTCGCAGAAGAGCTTTTCGACCTCTTCCTTGAACTGCGTCCAGGTGGCGGCGACCTTCTCTCGGCTGTGACAGCTCAGATCCATCGGACTGATGAAAGCATCCACGTGTTTTTGTGTTGTCATTTCTTTTTCCTCAAAACGACGACAGGGCGATCTTTCGAACGCCCTGTGCTGTAGATTCTCAAGTGTCTTCTCGGTGAGATAGGTAAGCAATTTTTGTTTGACAATGTTCTTTTCTTCCCTTTGTGGGATGATTAACTTGTCAAGTGATAGTTATGTCTTTGGAGATGGAAATGCTTTCAGCTAAAGAAGTCCAATTGCTTATCGAATCCCAGCTTCATCCTCAGCTAGTTCGTGTGAAGGTTTGTGGAATCCCAGTCATTGCCTTTCCTGAAGAAGCTCCTCTTTCAGGTACTTTTACTGAAAGAGATTGTGTTATCTTGAATATTTTTGCTAAAACTCCCACGGGATATATTTTTGATCACTCCAAGATTTATCGGATAGGTGACTTGTCAGAAGTGGAAATTTTCGGGCCAATTCCAGAATCTGAACTTGCCTATATTCAAGGCGACGAAGGAGTTGTTCGAGCTTGTGAAAGGAAGAGAGGACAGTAGTTGATGTGTCTAAATTATTCTTCAACACGTTTCTATCCTTCTATTTGAGGAGGACGTTGCAAACGAGTGAAGAGTTGACACTGATTTACGGTACAAAAAAAGCCTCGCCGAATGGCGAGGCTGTTGATGTGTCGGTATGTTTGTGAGTTTTATTCTTGATCCCGTTCTTGACCGAGTTCAACCTCTTCCCAAGAAACGATGACATTTTCAACCTTTGTCTTGGTTTCTCTGACAAGAATCGTGGCTCTGACGTACTTGTTTTCAATTCCAATTAGTTTAGCCACGTCAGATGCGGTACTCGGAATATCTCCAAACATGTCATCTCTTGGGACAGTAGCGAACATGTTGACGCCAGATTCATCAATAAGATGAACGCGCAGTTTTTGGTCTTTCGTTAGATCAACGCCAACAACGCGAAACGTAGAGTCAAATGTGTTTGTGATTGCTTTCTGCTTTTCAGACTTTTTGTTCAGGTTTTCGATCTGGCTCTTGTCAAATCGGTGCTCTTGACCGAACTTAACCTCATCAGCAGTCTTGGCCGACTTAGCAACTTCCGTTGCTGAGAAATCAAAAGCCAACTTCAAAGGTTCTGTTAAAACTTCTGCTTGCTTGACCATTGCTTCATCATGATTGTAGCTTTGGATGGCGCTTGAAATATGAGGTGCAGAAAACCCAAGCAACAAGGTAACAGCAATGGCGATTAGAGTCGTTCTCTTATCCTTGGATTCCATAGTTTGAAACCCTTTACCTATTTCCGTTATGGCTTGTTTGATACAAGCTTTAACGTCCGTGCAACCAGGATTGATCTGAAACGAAAGAGTCAGTTTTTCTCTTTCTTCTGCTGAGAGTTTTCTAATGTTGGCCTGACCATGAATAATTTCGGCAGCGGCACGATAGAGACTCTCCTGCATAACCCATAAAGACCGCGCCATCTCGCCGGTAATGGAGCTGTCAAAGTTATCACCAGTTACCTTGATGGACAGCGTAAAAATCTCGTCAGAGATCGATGAAATATCACCCTCAGCATCAAAGATCATCCGAATGATCTCGAGAAGAGATGGATGGGCTGCATCTAATGCTTGTGTAGATTCCATTGGGGCCCTTGTTGGTTAAAGTCGGGGAAATTTTCTCACGTTTTCGTTCACATAAGCTTAAGCAATGTCAACCTATTTCGTAATTCAACGAGAATGGGCCACGCCAAAGCACTCCGAATAATGCGCTGGCGTGGCTCCTCTCTTTCGAAAGGAGCTTGGCCTCGGGGCGGCTGCACCCCCGCTAACGGTGTACGGTTGACTACGTACCCGTGCCGCGCTCGGCTCCACTCTTGCCAAAGAGCTTCATAGCGTCCGCCGGAATCACAACCGGCTTGATGTCTCCTTTATTGAGCATCCTTTTTGATGCGTCCTTGGTGTGGGAATCACCGCTGAGGGATTGGGTTATGAGCCCGTCCGCAGCTTGGGCGCATCAAGAAGGAGGCTCAGTCCTTCTGCGATTTATCAGTAGCCGGTCATTCCTCCGATGCCGAACAGGATCAAAAGGAGGAAGCCGCCGAATACTGCGAACAGCAGCGCGAAACTTTCTTCAGGCTTCTTCATGGAGCTGCTCCTTCACTTCGCGAATAAAGTCCTCGGCGTACTCGATGAAAAGCTGTGAGTGGGCTCGGTCACAGCTGATCTCTAAGCAGCCTTTGTTATGCGTGAGAGTCATGCCTCCGTAAGGAGTCCACTCTGCGCAAAACGGGCAGCGCAATGTGTGCACTTCGAAATCCGTGTTTGCCTTCAGCAGTCGAATTCCCTGGCAGAAATCCTCAAAGGGAATGTCATGCAGCCATGCAGTAAATCCGGCTACGCCGCAGCAAATGCTCACGTTCTCACCTGTGAAACTGCGGCACTTGAGATAGATGCCCTGCGTGATCTGGACTTTGTGCTTGTGGTCAACTGGTTTGAATTCCATTTCTTCTCTCCTCACCAGGGATGGCGTCGTACAGCTTCCTGCTCTTGTTCATCGGTGAGAGCTTCTCGGACGGCATCGTGCTCTTCGCTTCGAATCGTGTCGGCATCGTCGTAGGCTCCGAAGGCGTCTTCCAGAAAGTCGGCGAAGTAGTCCGCGAGGATGATTCGGGTGCCACCCCTGGCGTTTTCGAGGCTTTTGTAGATCAGATCGTCGACGTCGTTGCGGAACTGAGCCTGAATCGCAGCGGCATCTCTGATGTCTCTTGAGGCCTGTGCGAGGCCGAAGGTGTCGATCGTGGGCGTGTGGATCATGGTGTTTTCTTTGTCAAGTCAAGCTTGAAAATTGGTAAAGAAAACTTTAAATTAAGGCTGAGAAAAAATCAAGTGCAACTTGAGGTGAGAAATTCAACAACTCAAGCAGAACTTGATTTTTGTCAAAGTTTGGGCGCAAAAAAAACCGCCCCGAAGGGCGGTGTGTGTCACTGTTTACCAGATCCTATTTTTGTATCAGGTCCCGTAACTTCGGAAGTTGTTCGTGCTGTGTGGCAGGAAGATTTAATTCCGCCAACGAGAGAACGTCTTCAGGAATCTGTCTTTTCTGAAGTCGTTTCAACAGCTTGCTTAGGTCCATTGTTTTGCTGCTCTTCTGGGTTGTTTTCGTGCTTAGAAGTTTTGGTACTGTCATTTTGTTGCATCCATTTGTTGTACGACTCAACAAATGGGCCTCCTTCCTGAAGCTTGCGCTGGTGAGCTAAAACGCCACAAAAATCGTTATAGAAAATCTCTTCAGGTGGGGTCCAATGCGAGACCTTATTGAAAAGATCTTTAGCCTCATCTTCGTCAATAACGAATGAGTGGGTCGGGTACGATGATACTAATTTTTGCAACGCATCCTTCTTGAGGGACTGCGATTTTCGAACTAACCTCTCCCCATAGTTTAACGCGATTGACATGGCTCTTTGCATCTCTGCGACTCTCTGAGGGTCAATCTGCGCATAAAGAGGAGCAGCAATACTAGCAGTTAGTTGGGCAGCTAAATCACCCGCGAGACGGGTTGAAATTTTTGTGCCGAATCGAATATCGACGAGATTCTGCGCAAAACTCTTTCGCATGTGGTTGGAGATTGCTTCCATAGCCTCAATGATGTCCAACCCCGAGGCCTGAGCCCCGAACTCGTCGTGCTTCATGACCTGAACATCCAGAGGTCCGAGCTCCCCAAGGTCGCCAAATGCGATTTCGTTGGCAGCGATGGCAATCAATGTTCCGGCACTTTTACAGTAGCTAGAGACCACTAGACGAATGATGTCGTAGTTGTTTTGTAGACACTTTGCTATACGATAGCCGGCATCAGGGTCACCGCCTTGTGTGGTAAGAAACAGAACGCATTCTTTATTCTTGCAAGTTTTCTTTTTCTCCTTGATGGCCCTGTTTAGATCGAAAAATAAGGGAAAGTCGATTTCTCTCGAAATGACGATCAAATCCTTATCGGTAGATTTTTCTTGAGTTGGCTTTTTGGTTGGTACTTCTTGCTTTGGCATATGTGGCTCCAAATGTTTTCACCTCATCCTCGTCCGCTTCTCAACGACGACGTCTAACGCTTCTCGCCAGTCCATGAATAGACAATTCGACCGATTACGCGGAATGAGCACGACTCGTCCGTTAGGTCGATCGTGATGGGCTTGTAAGCGTCGTTGTCACTGATGAGTGCGAGCTTCCGCCCGGGCAAAACCTGAATGCGTTTTGCGAAAAGCAGCCCGTCAAACCCGACGACAAAAAGGCCGTCGCGGGTCACGCGCTCCACTGATGTGTCGAGCAGTACGAAGTCATTGTCTTTCAGTGTTGGCTCCATGGAGTCGCCCACGACCGCATGAACAACGAGTGATTTGTGGTTTGCCCCTGGCAAGGTTTGGTGCAGCCATTCACTCGACAGACCAATCATTTTCACCACGCAATCATCCGCCTCAGTGACGTAATCGCCAAAGCCAGCGCTGGCTTCAATGTTGAGCTGCGGCACAACGACGACTCCCGACTGGGGATCGGTCAAAGAATGCGGCTCTTCGCTTCCATACATTAGCCACTGCAGAGATACCCCGAGTAGATCGGCTAGTTCTCGCAGGCGAGCAGCCTTAGGAACAGACCCCTGCTGCCATAAATAGACCGACTGCGCACTGACTCCCAAATGCTTCGCGAGGGAAGCGACCGAAAGTCCGGCTCTTTCTCGAGCCTCTTCAAAACGTTTTGCAAAAGACATGCTTGCTTCTCCTTACTTCGCAGGATACAAGGAGAGGTTGAAATTTAATATCAAGCATGACTTGATATTTTATTCAAGTTGAATTAAAGTTTTTCTCAACTTTCAGCAAGGAGAAGTTGAATGAAACTTCAAGAGGGCTTAAATTCTTTGTCTGGCGTCGAGCTTGCAATCAAGCAACTGAACGGGAAGGCATACGCGTTGGCCAATTTGTGCGGTGTTTCCCAGCAAGCAGTCTCGCTCTGGCGCAAAAAGGGAGTCATTCCTCCGGAACGAGTCAACCTCGTGTCTGGTCTTCTTGGTATCCCGCGCGAAAAGCTAAACCCAATTTTTGGCAAAAACTGACGCCAACAGCAACAGGAGTCGCTATGAACTTCGTCCAGTTCCACATAGGCGACTGGGACTCAAGCACAAGGTTGCTGTCGCCGCTCGAAAAGGGCGTCTACATTGATCTTCTGTTTTTGTACTACTCGCTAGAGCGTCCGCTTATGCGTTCGGAATGCGATCGCATCTCCCGAGCATATACGGCAGAAGAGAAAAACGCATTGGAGTACATCCTTGGGCGGTTTTTTATGGCTGACGGTGAGTCGTACCGGCATCAGCGCTGCGATAAAGAGATAGAAGCCACACGGTCTAAATCTGTTAAGGCCGCAGCATCGGCAAAAGCCCGATGGGACAGGCAAAAAGCAAATGAGTCTCAGAAGAAAATGAAGACTTCGCAGATGCAAGACGCATGCGCCAATCATGCAAACGCATCTGAAACGCATATGCAAGATGAATGCGATCGCAATGCGGACGGAATGCTAACCGATAACCGTAAACCGATAACCATAACTACTGAAGAAAAAGTAGAAAAAGAAGCGAAAAAGGCCAAACGCGAGCCGACCGTTTCTTTCCCTGACTCCCTTCCTGCGGAATGGCGTCAGGCTGCTTTGGAAGTTCGAAAGGACATAACGCCAGAGAGAGTTTTTCTGAAGCTCCGCGGCAGGTATGCGCCCACAACCACCAAAAAGACGATGGGCAACTGGCGAAAGATTTTCCTTGGCTGGATCGGCAGAGAGTACCCGGAGACAGGTAGATCGGCGGGTTCTCACAGCAAGACTGGCTTCACAGAGATTCCATTTGACGAACGCGATTATGGTGAGGGCATCAACGATGACAACAGTTTTTGATTCTTCAAACGGCTGCACCTATGCGGTTGTTGACATGGGGGATTGTCCGAAGCACGGCAAGTACCCCAACATCATCCGTGAACGCTTCGGGAAAGGTTGCTATGGCTTTGCCTCGCTCAATCTCGGCTGTCCGATGTGTAAGCGCGAGGAATCCGACCGCAAGATCTATGGCGCCATTTCGATCCCGCGACGCTTTGTCGGCAAGACGTTCGAGAATTACCAGCCGGATAAACAATCCCAGCGGGTATACGACTTCTTCATGGACTACGCTGAGCACCTTCCGGAAAGGATCGAGACCGGCACCAGCGTCATCCTCACCGGCAAGCCTGGCACCGGCAAGACACATCTGGCGTGTGCTTTACTGTTCGAAGCCAAAAAGAAAGGCTACAGCGCGTTTTTCATTAACGTCCGGAAACTCTTTCGAGCTGTGCGGGACACGTGGCGTGAGGGAGCTGCCGAGTCGGAGTCTCAAGTCATTGACCGCTACGTCGATCTTGATCTTCTCGTCATTGATGAGGTCGGTGTTCAGGCAAAAAGCGAAAACGAGCAGCACATTCTCTACGACATTCTCAACGGCCGCTATGAGAACGCAAAGCCCACGATCATCCTCAGCAATGAGACGCTGCCAGCCATCAAGCAGATCATCGGCGAGCGAGCTTATGACCGCCTGCGTGAAGGTGGCGGCAAGGCTTTTGACTGCCAGTGGGAAAGCTATCGCGGTAAGGCTGAACTCGTTAACGACAAGCCTTTAGCGGTCCAGAACATTTTCAAGTTCTACGAGGTCGACGACTCTCCAGATCAGGAATCAGAAAAGGTGGATCCTTTTGCTGATCGCTGGCAGGACGGCAAGCTCATGCCAGCGCACATTCAGCCGGCGTAGGAGGTGCGATGGGGTTACTTCTTTTTGAACGACTCTCTCAGCTTCCTTTGAATGACAAAGGGCGAAATCAAAATTTGGACAAGTGCGTTCACAAGCTGTGCCGAGTTCAGTGCAACTTCGACAGAGTCTCTCCCGCTGAAATCAATTTCTGCGTTGTGCGAGTTCCCATGCGCGCTGCTGTCGCCGACATCCTTGACTGTCATAAAGATGCTTTCGAGTTCCGGAGGAAGGCCCAAGGATTTGATTTTTGTTTTCAGCCAGGAGGCTTGATCAAAGCCTTCGGTGTTGTGCAGTTCAGCAATGGAATCGCACAGCCTTTCAAGGCTTACGCGAAGCAGAGCGCAGGCAGAACGAGGAGAAAGGTGGGTGATACGTTGAGCTTCGACAAACAGCTCTTTCACCGATTCCGGCATGTCCTCGCAAGGCTCAATACCAAGTGGTACGGGATAGATCATTTCTTTGTCTTTCCAGATGGTTATTTGCCGACACGTAGAGCAGTGGCTGAAGTGGAAAATCTCAACGAAGTAATTTCGAGGAACTTCAAATGACGAGGCAGTTTGCAGGCCATGTGAAAAATCCACATCGATCTGCCCGCGTTTAGACATCAACGTGGACCAACGCATTTGACTGGCGATATGGCAATGCGGGCAAGTGAAGTGTGAAGCCCCACGGGAAGGAGCGATAAATGATGACATACGCAACCTTTGTACGAAACAGAAATCAAAAAACCGAACAGGCCTTTCAGGCTATCGAGGACGCTAAGCGAATTTTGGCAGACCTGGAGCAAATCACTGTTCGGGCAGCCGACGGAAAGCTTCCAGACATTGGCGAGACGGCACACCTGACTCACGGTTTGCGTGAGTCCGTCGATCGAATCCTGGTCGGGATTGTGGAATCGGCGACATTGCCGGGTGGACAGGAGGCGCTGGCGATGATGGATGCGGCGCACATTCGGCCGGTAGGGGAGGCGGCATGAGTGCAATTCAACACGATTCTGACTGCGCAGTGCACAACGAGCCGGCAATTCCCGCCGGCCCGTGCGACTGCGGAGCGCAGGCTAAACATGAGCGTCGATTCGCAACATGGCTTTGTCAGCTGGGTTGTAAAACGGCCTTACGCCTTCGAAACAGGTTGGCGTCACCTCTATGGCGGCTATCTTCAACAGCGAAAACAAGTGCCAGTCGGGCACTTTGCCGCTTTTGCTTGTACCTGCTGTTTGGAAGCCGCGTAGTGCGGGCTTGCCTGCAGTCGTCACCCCAAGCAGGAAAGGTTCTACGACACGGTGATGCCCGTCGTAGGTGAATGTGACAACACGTCTGTTTTCGATGGCAAAGATCAGATCGTCGGCTACGGACATAAAAAATCCTCCGTGATTTGGTTGTTGGTCGTGTTGGGGAACACACCGCAATCATCTCACGGGGGACCAAACAAGGAGAAGAAATGAGCTTTATCGATGTTTCTCAGTGGGCTGCGATTCTGATCTTGGCAGCGTGTACTGCCTTCAACGGCTTTTGTCTGGCGAAGGTTTGGGAGTTCGTCAAAGAGGAAATTGTGAAACCGCTTTTTGGGGCAAAACGATGAAGGTACTCGACAGAGATAAAGACGCATACAACGAGGGTAGGAGCGCGGCTATGCGTGGAGAAACACTCTCCCAATACCAACCTAGCTACAAGCGTCGTCCCGAGCTCTGGACGCGGTTTCAGCTCGGATTCCTAGATGCAATTAGAGACATGCGCCGGGCCAAAGCCAAGGAGTCGAAAAAACATGTTCGCTGAAGGTTACGCCAAGGCCCGACTCTACGCGAAGGGCCGCATGAAGTCCGGACAGATGAATCGGACGGAGAAGGCTTACGCGGCCTGGTTAGAGGCAGAGAAGCACGCCGGCAGGATCACTGCCTACTGGTTCGAGGTTCTCAAGCTGAAGATCGCTGAAGGTGCTTGCTTCTATACGCCGGACTTTCTCGTCCTGCGTCCGGACGGCACGCTCGAGCTGCATGAGGTCAAGGGGGCTCCGGCCATATTCGCTGACGACGCTAAAGTGAAGGTCAAGGCTTGCGCCACGCAGTACCCCTTCCCCGTGTTCGTCGTCTTTCCCAAAAAGAAAAGTTCAGGAGGTGGCTGGGATGTCCAGTGCTATTAAGGATGTTTTCGATGGCGCGCACGAAAAAATCGGGATCTCAACTTTGCTGCCGTCCGTGGCAACAGCTCGACTTGTTTCAGCAGCTCAAAAGTGCCGAGAGCTCCCCATCGGATCCATCCCGAGAAAGAAGATGCTCGACAAGGCAATTGAAGAAGCCAGAGCCATGTGTCCACAAGCCTTCAGGCGATCGGATGACACTAGTGGCTGTGAGCCTAAACGGGATCCGGGTCGGTGAGGATTCGCCTCATGCTAAGTACACCGACAATGAAATTGATTCAGTCTTCAGACTGCTTGATGAGGGGTATTCCTTTGCGGATGTGGCGCGGATGATGGACATGCCGAAATCGACGGTTTGGGCCATATCGAAAGGTTTGATGAGAGCAACAGTGGTAGACAGATGGGAAAAGAGACCGTGCAGGAATTGACTGACAAACAGGTCAGGTTCGTTGAGGAATATCTGGTTGATTTCAATGCCACTCAGGCAGCTATTCGTGCCGGGTATTCTCCGAAAACTGCGAGCAGAATTGGGCCGGAGCTGCTTGGAAAAACTTGTGTTGCAAAAGCTGTGGAGCAGGGAAAGAAAGACGCCGCGAAGAAGTGTGAACTGACCCGCGCGGAGTTGGTTCGCATGAATGTTGAGTTCTACAAAATCAATTCAAATTTGGTTCCAAAGATCAACTTTGACGGTGAACAGGCGAGAAACGAAAAAGGTGAATTGGTTTGGAAGATGGTGGATGCAGCGGCTGCCGGAAAGGCTCTGGATATGCTCAACCGGTACAAGAACCTTTACGAAAAAGACAACAAGCGTGAACTCGCCGGCGGCTTGTCGTTCTCTTGGGGTAAGTAGGAGAAGCCCTGATGCAGCAGGTTGTTATCCCGTACACGCCGCGTTATCCGCAGACTGAAATCCATGGGCAACTGGAGGCGCACCGCTTTTCGGTCCTGGTCGCACATCGACGCATGGGAAAGACCGTGTTGGCCGTCAATCACCTGATCAAGCGCGCCATCACAGACCAGAAGGAGCGAGGCTTCTACGCCTACATTGCGCCTTTTCGCATCCAGGCTAAGGCCATCGCTTGGGCGTACCTGAAGCACTACACATCGCCAATCCCGATGCTGAAGGTCAACGAGGGAGAGCTTTCGATCACGCTTCCGAACGGTGCAGTGATCCGCATCTTCGGTGCCGATAATCCGGATGCACTTCGCGGCCTGTACTTTGACGGCGTTGTGATGGACGAGGTAGCGCAGATGAAACCTGAAGTCTGGGGCGAAATCATTCGACCGGCTCTTGCCGACCGTAACGGTTGGGCTGTGTTCATCGGTACGCCCAAGGGGGTGAACCTTTTCTCACAGACCTACGACAAGGCTCTGGAGCTGATGAGCAAAGGAGATCCGGAATGGATTGCCGTGCTCTACTCAGTTGATCAGACGAATGTCATCCCGGAAAAGGAGCTGGCTTCCCTCAAAAACGAAATGAGTGAAAACGAGTTTCGGCAGGAATTCCTGTGCGACTTCAATGCGGCCGCGGATAACGCATTGATTTCGATTGACCTTGTGCGAGAGGCTGCAACTCGCCAATATCGCGAACATCAATACGCATCAGCGCCCCGAATCATGGGCGTGGACGTGGCTCGCTTTGGCTCGGACAGTTCTGTGATTTTCAAGCGGCAGGGACTTGTGGCCTTCGAGCCGATCATCATTCGCAAGTTTGACAACGTAGCCGTGGCGCAGCAGGTTGCGATGCAGATCGTCGAGTTCAAGCCGGATGCAGTATTCATCGACTTGGGGGAAGGTGCCGGCGTCATCGATAAACTGCGGGAGCTTGGGTTTACCGTCACTGAGGTGGCCTTTGGTGGTGGCGCAAACGAGCCCGACAAATACGCCAACCGGCGCATGGAAATGTGGTGGAACATGGCCGAATGGCTGCGTTCAGGCGGCGCAATTCCGCCATCCACATTGCTGCAGGCTGATCTCAGCGCACCTACCTATGGGTTCAACAACAAGGGTCTCAAGATTCTCGAAGCAAAGGACAAGATCAAAGAACGCCTGGGCAGATCAACTGACCTTGCAGATGCCCTTGCGCTCACATTCGCTTCCCCTGTCATGCCGAAAATCGACCGCAACTTTGCCAGGCAGATCTATGACGGCGGGCAGGAGTACGACCCGGACAGGGAGTTTGATCAACAGTGGAGAAAGTAAATGCTCGAACTTGTGATGGTTATTCAATCATTGGTTTTTTGTATCAATTGCTGGCTTTTTCTGCGGCTGTCAGAACACATCAACGAGTTGTTGAAGAAGATGAACGATCAATAGGCCATACCCCGCGGTCAGGCCAGCCGGAAGACGTAAAGTCAGTTGGATTCAATTCAACCTCGGCATCGAAGAACTGACCAATATCAAATTTCAAGACGATTGATTCCCCTTGTTGTGGAGGAGGACTGAAGTAGAAGGTCTCATTTATGTCTGGACGGTGTTTTCCAAAGGAGATTCCGTACTCAAGGGTTTTGACTTTTTTGCCTTGAACGGTAGTTGCCAGTGTGCGTCCCGGCATTTGAATTGTTTTGATGTACACGGGTTTTGAGGCCGAAATCGACACGCTAATAGAAGCAAAGTCGTTACCTTCGTAATGTCGGTACCCTCTGCCCGAAACGTTGACTACGGAAGCTGATTTTTTGAGTTCGCGCAAGAAGTGAATCACTGCAAACACGGCTCCTACTGTGGTCGCCACGGCCGTTACACCGTTGAAGATTTCGTTAACCATGTTTCCTCTTGGTCGGATTAATGATGAGTCTGGTCAACCGTCATTTTCCCACCAAGAGGGCATTCGCTCTTTGACAATTCGCTTGCTTTGCCGCACAATGACCCCGTCTGCGAATAAAAAGCAGACCGGGATTAGCACCCCGAACGATCACAAAGGCGTACACACCGCCTGACTGCCGTTTGGCGGATTTTTTGTGTGCGGCATCACTTTTATGGGTGAGGCCGGCGGGCACCTTCGGGTGGCCGTTTCCTTTGTGACGGTAGTGCTAACCCGTCGGACCTCGCTCACCCGATTAGCACCGGACGCGAGGCTCTTAAACGTTCACAAAGGAGCCTGCTATGAATGCAGTCCAAAGCACCCCCGTCGTCACGGTCGTTGACGGCAACGTCACTACGCTTTCCACCGATGTCGCTGCTTTCTTCGAGAAGCGCCATGATGTGGTATTGCGCGCAATCGAAAATATCCGCTCAAGCCTTGATTCGAACCGTCTCCACAATTTTGCGGAGACAGAGGTAACACGCGAAAGTCCCTTGAAGAAAGGAACGCTTATCAAGTCCAAAGCCTATCGCCTCACGCGTGACGGTTTCACCTTCCTCGCCATGGGTTTCACAGGCGCACGCGCACAAGAGTTCAAGTGGGCATACATCGACGCCTTCAACAAGATGGAGGCAGCACTGAGGCAATGCCCTGTTGCAGCAGAAATCTCGGCCGCCAGACTCACGGTTGAGCACCAGTACGCTATTCAATCTGCCGTCGGCAAGCGAGTGCACACGAGCGGCGCCTCGTATCAGGCTGTTTACCAAGCGCTCAAAAATCGCTTCAAGGTTCCGAAGTACACGTACATCCTCGAGCGAGACTTTGAGGAAGCAATCAGGTTCATCGAAACCTGCGACCTGCGTGTGCCGCAGTCGGAACCGATTACGGAAAGAAAGGCGCAAGTCCTAGCTTCGTCAGAGTTCTGCGAGCACGTCCGCACGCTCGTCTATTGCTGGCGATACCTCTTCAAAAAGGAGATCGATCTTGTCTATCAAACCATGCGCGCTATGGGCTCACCTCATGCGCCCATGCTCTGGGAAGCGATCCACGATCTGAACTTCGTCTTCCTTGAGAAAGACCTCGAAAAGATCGGATTCCCAGTCAAAGAGCTTGAGTGCTACAAGCATTGGGCACTGACGCACGAAGCCTGATAACCAACCACGGCCGCCTTCTAGGCGGCTTTTTAATGTATTGAGCCACTACGACGACTTTTTCTGACACGCTCTCTGAGAACTATACGTAAAGCATCTGTCATGTCCTTTTCATCCGGAGTGTCATGAATGATCACACGTTTTGAGCACTTATCGTCAATAGCTTGTTGCTGTGGTGTAAGACCGAAACAATCAGAGCCAACAGCCCACAGTTCACGACTCTCTCTCACCCAGATGAAGCAATCTTGAAGGACAATTTTGGCAATGTCTGAAGCAGGAGACGTCAGATCGTCATATTGATCAATTTTCTCTTTAAAACACGCAAGTTTTTCTTTGTTTAGTTCTTTTATCTTGTTGTAAAAAGGACGTTCTTTTTCTTTTTTTTCAGCTTGCTCTTTTTGTACTTGATCAATTATTTCTTGCATCTCTGCATCCGTAAGAGCTTTTATGTCAGCTCCCTTCGCAGGAGTACAAGTTACAGAAAGGATGCAGACAGCAAGGGTGAAAACAAAAGAAGTTCTCATTGCAACAATTTGTCCATAAACCTCGCCTCATGCCCGCAACAATGCCGGCATGAGATTCGAGACAGTTTCACCAATTGAGTTTGTCAAGCGCTGTCGGGATTTGTTCGACCAAAACTACGCCGAAGCAGCGCTCCCTGGGCATCAGTTTAACCTTGATGAGAGTGCTTATGTCCAGTATGAGAAGCAGACTCCCTCCTTTGCCATAGTGGCCTATGACGGCGAAGTCCTTGCCGGATTTTGCTCTGTCTTTGTGAGTTTTCATCAGCACACATCCGAAGTAATGGCAACAAACGACGCCATATTTGTGCGGCCCGAATACCGGTCTGGGATTCTTGCCGGACAGCTTTTTGTGAAAGTTGAACGAGAAGCCAAAGCACGCGGCGCCGTGGCCTTCCAGTGGATTGTTCCTGTCCGGTCTCCTCTTTACAAGGCACTTCTCGTACGCACTCCAAAAGAATCTCGTCAGTGGTGCCAAGTCATGTTTCTCAGGAATTTCTAGCCATGAGTAAAGAACAATCGCAGACAGACGCAGAACTCGCACGACGTTATCTCAAAAAGCGTCGTGTGACCGGATCACAGAATAAGGAGGTCTAAATGGGCGGTTTTATCAGCAGTGTTTTTAATCCTATCAAAACGATCAGCAAGGTCTTTGGTCATGAGAGCAGTGCTGAGAAGCGTGCTGAAAAACAGCGTAAGCAGTACGAAGAACAGGCCAAGCGTGATGAGGCTAACCGTTCGCAGGCGCAGCGTAAGGAACACGGCACAGATGCAGACCTCTCTGATCTGCCCGGCATGGGTGACGTAGATGCGGGTGGCGGCATTGATACCGGGCTTACGGGGCTGGGAGGCGTCACTGATGATGAACTCAAGCTTCAAAAGCGTAAGCCTTTAGGAGGCTAATCATGGGGCAGTACATTGCGGGCGGCATTTTGGGAACGCTTACCAGTTTGCTCAATTTCGGCGTTCAGCAAAAGTCTTTGAAACAGCAGTCGGAACTTGCCGATAAACAGTACCAGGCAAGTAAGACCGCTTATGAGCTTGAACAGCAGGAACGAGCCAAAGTCAACGGCAACCAGCCCGATCTCGAGGCTCTTCTGGATGCCAATACGGGTTCGACCCGGGCGCCGACAGACTTGACTGGAGGCCGAGTTAAGAGAAGCAAACTCTTCAATGCCGGCAGTACTTCTCTCGGGGTGACAGGCAATGTCGGTCGATCTTAAGCACCTCAGTCAAATTTTTGCCGGACTCAAGAAGGAGCGCAGCGGATGGGAAAACCTTTGGCGCGACATTCGCGACTACGAGGTGCCTGATCTTGGGTGCTTTGAGGGTGAGACTCCGCATGACGGCGGCAAGCGTTATCAGCGTCTCTATGATGCCGAGGCCGCGGAAGCTGCTGACATTATGGCGGCTGGTCTTTTGTCCGGCTTGAGTTCTCCGTCGCGGCCTTGGTTGCGTCTTACAACGATGGATCCGGATCTCGACGAATCCCCGGATGTGAAGCAGTGGTTGGCCGACATCCAACAGGCGATGCTGATGCAGTTTGCCAAGAGCGAAACATACAACAGTCTGCATCGCTCTTATCTCGAACTGACTGCTTTCGGCACGGCGTGCTCGATCATTCAGAGACATCCGGAAAATGTCATCGACATGCTCAATCTCACGGTGGGCGAGTATTGGCTTGCCTGCGACCCATACGGACGAGTGGATACGCTGTTTCGTCGCCTTTCAATGACGGTCAAGCAGATGGTGCAGCGCTTCGGACTAGATGCCGTCAGCAATGACGTTCGCAAATGCCTGCGAGACAATCCGTTTGAGCGCAGAAACATCATTCACGCGATTGTGCCGCGCGTTGATCGCGACATTATGAAGGCGGACAAACTCAACAAGCCGTTTGCCTCCGTCTACTGGGAAGAAGGCCGAGAGAATGATCCAGCACTCGAAGAGTCCGGCTTTGATGAGTTTCCTGCGCTTTGTCCGCGTTGGCTGATTACCGGAAGTTCTGTCTACGGGCGAGGGCCGGGTGCAAAAGCATTGTCCGCTTCCAAGTCGCTGCAGCGGTTGCACAATCGCTTGGCAACGCTTACCGACTATCTTACGAATCCGCCTGTTCAATATCCGACCAAACATCGAGCTTTCCTGGATATGTATCGACCGGGCGGGCGAATTCCCGTGGATCCCAGTGACAACGAGGCCATTCGAACCGCTTGGGAAGTTCGCACGGATCCGGCTTTGATTGACGCACTGATTGAGCGACGCCGCCAGGAGATTCAGCGCTACTTCAAGGTGAACATTTTCCAAATGATTGCCGCTTCCCAAGACGGACAGCGAACGGCCACTGAAATCGAAGCGCTCAATCAGGAAAAAATCATGGTCATGGGGCCGATTCTTGAGCGACTGCACACCGAGCTTTTGGATCCGCTTGTAAGCAACGCATTTGCTCTGATGGTCAAGGCCAACAAGATTCCTCCGGCTCCCGAGTCCATGTACGGCAAGGAATTGAGCATTGAGTACATCTCGGTTTTGGCCGAGCAGCAGAAGGCTTCTTCCGTGAGCGGCATCCTCAACACGGTGCAACAGATCGGATTGATTGCGCAATTGCGACCGGAAGTGCTCGACAAACTGGATGCAGACAAGGCGGTTGATCTTTTGGCCGATATGAACAATGTGCCGCCTTCCATGATTGTCGCAGGACAACAGGTGGCGCTCATCCGCACCCAACGTCAGCAGGAGCAACAAGCCATGCAACAGCAGGCCATGGCCGCACAGAGCGCTTCGGCACTGCGCGATCTTGGGCAGGCTACGGATTCTCAGGCTCTGCAGCAGGCCGTTGTTGATAACGGACAGGAGATCGTATGACAGCCGTCCATAAACCTCAAGACTTCGATGCGACACTGCCTGCAGATCCGGGCATTTTTGCCGAGCTGCAAGCCAAGGAAGAGCTCAAACGGCAACGAGAGCTTGAAGAAAAGCGTTTGGACAACGCTTTGGCTTCGGTTCTCGATACCGACTCCGGCAGGAAAGTTTTGAATTGGATATTGGGCCTCACCGGTATTAACGATTCGTGCACGAGCACGGATGCCATGCAGATGATGGCTCTTTCGGCAAGACGCGATGTGGGTCTTCAAATCAAAGGCAGGCTGAGGGCCGCAGGTCTCGTCTGCAATCTGGAGGAAGAACAGTAAATGAGTGAAGTAGACGCTGGAGTCAACATGCCGGATATGGATCCGGCAACGCCTCCCGCCGACGGAAGTCCTACGGCAACAGAGCCGACATCAACTGAACCGGCGGGCAATCCATCTGCCAATGATCAGCACGGCGGAATGAATGATTCGTCTGCGGCAGGACAAAACAATGATCCGATTCCGCCGCAGGAATCGAAGCCCAATGAATGGCTCGGAGCTCCAGAAAAGGGTTACACCGCCGACGGGTTTGATCTGCCGGAAGGCTATGAGGTTGATGACACGACGGCCGAAGGACTTGCCGGGGTTTGCAAGGACTTAGGCCTAAGCCAGAAGGCGTTCGCCACGATCGTCAACCGCATGACTCCGGTGCTTGAGCAGGCGCAGCGCGAACAGCTGGCCACGATCAAGCAGAACAACCTCAAAGCGTTTGCCGCGGACAAGGAGTTGGGCGGCTCTCGAGCCAAGGCAACGATTGCGCAAGCAAAGGTCGCTTATGAAAAGTACTGCCCTGAGGACTGCCGTCAGATCCTTAATCAGTTGGGGCTCGATGCGCACCCGGGGATGATCAAGATGTTCTACCGGCTCTCGCAGATGCTTTCCGACGATATGACGCCGCGCTCGTCCGGCAGTGTGCAGAACGGCTACGACCTGGCGAAGTTTTTCAACAACTCCAAGATGAATTAACAGCAGAGGAAAAATATGGCAGAAGCACAGTATCCTACCCTCGTTGACGTGGCCTCCCGCATGGATGCCAACGGCGACATCGCCCCGATTGCCGAAGTTCTGTCGAAGAACAACGCAATCCTGCGTCACATTGGCTGGCAGGAATGCAACATGACCGAAGGCCACAAGCATTCGCTGCGCACGGGCATTCCTGAACCGACATGGCGAGGCCTTTATGAAGGCGTTCAGCCCACGAAAAGCACCACGGCAAGCGTGGTTGACGTGACCTCCAACGTCGAAATGTATACCGATGTTGACTGCGATTTGGCAGACATCAATGGCAACACCTACCAGTTCCGCATGTCCGAACAGACAGCGAGTTTCCAGGGTATGGCCAATTCGGTTGCGACGGCGCTGTACTACGGTGACAACGACAAGGACATCCGCAAGTTCACAGGGCTGGCTACGCGCTACAACACCTTGAGCAAGAAGGTTCCGTGCGCTAAGAACTGCATCAGCGCAATTGACTCTTCTTATGTTGAAACGCCGGATGGCTACACGTCCATCTTCATTGTGAACAAGGATCAGTTCATCGGCCTGTATCCGAAGGGGTCCAAGTACGGCCTGAGCCACACTGACAAGGGGCAGGTCACGGTTACTGCACCTGACGGCAAGGGAAACATGGAAGCCTACCGCGACCACTACAAGTGGCAGCCGGGTGCGGCTCTCATGGACTGGCGAGGTTGCGTGCGTGTCTGCAACATTCCTGTGAAGGACGGTCAGATCGATCTGACGAGCGACTCTTTGGTCAAGACGCTCATCGTGGCCAAGAACCGCATTCCGTCGAGCTTGCGCAAGAACCTCGTGATGTTTATGCCCACCGAAGTTTTCACGGCTCTTGAAATTGCGGCCTACGAAAAGAGCACCAACGCTCTGAAGATTGTCGAAGCGGCAGAGCAGTTCAAGACTCACTTCTTCCAGATCCCGATGGAAGCCGACGATGCCATCAGCCTGAACGAAACCAAGGTTTGCTAAGGAGGAACAAAACAATGCGAGTTGATTATCTTTCGATGTTTTCCAAGTCTCAGGTTCTTAGCGCCGCGTCTGCCGATTCGGATGTTCTGGATATCCAGAAGGCAGGCATCTCTGAAGGCGTGGGCTATATCTTCGTGCGAAACGAAACGGCGGTAACGGGGCTGGCAACCGTCAGTCTCCAGGGTTCTGACGACAATGGTGAAGACGATGATTACGCCGACATCGTGACCTTCCCCGTGACGGATCTCACGATTGGCGGCGGTGTCAACATCCCTGTCCCGCAGGGCCTGCCGCGTTACTTGAAACTTGTCTACAAGGCCGCGGCGAGTTCGACGCTTTCTGGAACGGTGTCTGCCGGCTTTACGTTGCAGGTCGATTCGCCGCGCGGCAAGCGTATCGGTGACTACGAAGCCAATCCGAACTTCGCCGTTTAAGGAGGTGATCCTTCATCTCACCGCAGAGTGCAGGCTTTGCGGTGCCCTACGGGAATCCTTGACGGGGTTCCCGTTTCTTTATGGAGAAAATGAATGTCCACTGCTGTAGACATCTGCAACATGGCTTTGGCTTATCTTGGCGACAGGGCGACGGTCACATCAATTGATCCGCCTGAAGGCTCCCCCCAAGCTGATCATTGTGCGCGTTTTTACCCGATTGCTCTGGGGCAGATTCTGCGTGCCGGAAGTTGGTCGTTTGCGACGGTGAGAAAGCCGCTTTCGCGTGTTACGGATGTGCCTAAGGGAGCGAATTTTGCTTATGCCTATCCGTCTGACTGCATTGAACTGCTCTCTGTTCATGATGAAGGCGGCAGTCATATTCGGGAATATTCCGTGGGGCGATCCGGCGATGCTCTCGTGCTTCTGACGAGGGTTCCCGTTGGTTGGGTTGTGTACAGCACTTCTGAAACGCCAGCAGAGGTGTTGCCATCAGATTTTGCCGATGCTCTGGCGCACCTTCTGGCCTCCAAACTTGCCGGTGCCATGCTTACAGGAGCGAGCGGTGCTCAGATGGCTGAGGAACACCTAAAGATTTACCTCACACTTTTGAAAGACGTTATGCAGCGCGACGCCAAACAGTTCGATCAGGTTTCACGTTATCACAGTCCTTTGGTTGGCGATATGCGTCTTCCGGCTGAACCGGAGGTTCACTATGGCATTGACTAAGACAATACAGCTCTCCTACGCTGGCGGTGAAATTAGTCCTGACATGTACGGACGCAAGGACGACACGCGCTACCAAAACGGCCTTGCCAAGTGCCTGAATTTTATCTGTCTACCTCAGGGGCCGATCCGTAACAGACCTGGCTTTGAGTTTGTGAACGAGTGCGGTATTGAAGATAAACCTGTGCGCTTGATTCCGTTCACATACTCTGCCGGCCAGACCATGATTGTGGAACTGGGCGATAAGTACGCTAAGTTTCACAGCTACGGCGCCACGCTCGTAAATGACGACGGCACACATTACAAAATTGAAACACCTTGGGCTGCAGAGGATATATTTGACCTCGTTTTTGTCCAGTCCGGCGATATCGTGACTTTCGTCAGCGACAAGTACCCGCCAACCGAACTCCGTCGCTATGGAGCGCGTGACTGGAGAATCCAGACGGTTCAGATCAATACAAAACTTGCAACGCCTACAAACGTCAAGGCAGAGCGAGTGACTCAGGCTTCGGATGACCCGAACAAAGACAAGTACACAATGAAGTACCGTGTCTCGTGCCTGAACGAGGACAAGACTGAAGAGAGCGAAGCAAGTGACATTGTCGAAGTTGTGGCAAACCTCTACAGCTACGGTACAACTGTCAAGATTTCATGTGATGAAATGCCGGGAGCGGCCTTCTATCGTTTCTATAAAAACCAAGGCGGTTTGTACGGTTACATCGGCGATTCTGAAACACCGGAAATCATTGATGACAATATCACGCCAAAAACGGATGTCACCATTCGTCGGTTCGACGATGTTTTTATTGCCGCCGGAGGAATTGAATCAGTAGCTATCGACTTTAGTGGAAGTAACTACGGAAGTACCGGCGGAATTGAAAAGGTTTCGCCAGCTGGCACTGATATTGAAACCGAGGAAGAGGTAAGACTTCCGATCAATCTTGAAAGCTACGACCTAAACTCCCAGATTTACGTAACCGGTGGTGGAACGGGAGCAGAGGTAGAAGCTATTTTCGAAGGATCGTCGCTTGTCGGGTTTACGGTGATTGCTCCTGGAGCCGGGTATTCAATTGAAGAAAGCGAGGTTCGGTTTAAGGATTCCGAAGGAAAGGACAAACTTAAATTTCCTTGTTCCGTCAATAACGCGCCAGGGATCACGATAACGGATCCAACTGGAAGCGGAGCTGAACTCGAAGCTATTGTCAATGATGGAAAGATCACAGGAGTCCAAATTCTTGACCACGGACAGGGTTACACAAACCCTGTATTGACTGTGCAACCCACGGCGGGAGGTAGTGGTGCTGTTTTGAAGGCGACGACGGTGTCTCACGGCGACTATCCGAGAGCGGTTGGATACTTCGAACAGCGACGTATTTTTGCGGGACTTACAACGGATCCGCAGCGGGTGCTTATGACAAAAAGCGGCACTGAATCGGACATGAGCTACAGCCTGCCCTACCGTGACGATGACCGGATCAGTTTTCAGATTGCAAGCCGTGAATTCAACGCCATTCAACATGTCGTGAGCCTGTCGAATCTTTTGCTTCTGACGGTCGGAATGAGTTTCCGGATTAGCCCGCAGGACGGATCTGTCATTACTCCGGACTCAATTACAGCGAAGCCACAGAGCAACGAAGGTGCCTCTCGTGTGATGCCGCAGATCATCAATAACTCCGCAATTTACTGCGCTGCACGCGGCGGGCATGTTCGAGAGATTGCATACCAGTATGCCGCGGGAGGATATGTTTCTAACGATTTATGCCTGCGAGCAACGCACCTGTTTGACTTCAAAACGATTAAGGACTCTGCCTTATCGCGTGCCCCGATTCCAATTGTCTGGTTTGTGAGCTCAGATGGAAGCCTTCTGGCACAAACTTATATTCCTGAGCAGGAAGTCAACGCATGGTCGCAGCTTGTCACAGACGGAGTATTCGAATCCGTTGCTTCTGTCGAAGAAGGTGACGAAGATCATTTGTACGTTGTCGTGCGCCGTGAAGTCAACGGTCAGACACGTCGATACGTCGAGCGCATGGCGTCACAGGCCGCGCCTGAAATTCAGAACTCTTTCTTTGTAGACAGCGGCGCGGCTTACGAAGGCGATCCCGCAACAATGATCTCGGGGCTTGATTGGCTTGAAGGCAAAACCGTATCGATTTTGGCTGACGGTGCTGTGATGCCACAGCAGGTTGTGACTGACGGTAAGGTTATGCTTGATTATCCGGCAAGCAAGGTAGTTGTAGGCTTACCGTATATGTCTGATGCCCAAACGCTGCCGGTACTGATGCAGGATACATCGCTGGGAAGCGGCCGCATGAAGAATGTCACCCAGATTTACCTGCGCGTGTACAAATCTTCAGGCATCTTTGCCGGTCCGTCGTTCGAAGAGCGCGACCTTGCAGAATACAAGCAGCGCACCACGGAATCGCCTGGCAGCCCTCCTGCTCTCTACACAGGAGAACTCGAACTGCGTCTATTCCCTGCTTGGCAGGACTCGGGAACAATCTGCGTGCGGCAAAGAGATCCGTTACCGCTGACTATTCAGAGTGCTGTTTTGACTGTGAGCACTTGATTTGTCCATAAACAATCGGCTCTGCGGGATACCCTCTTTTAGAAGATTTAAAAGGTGGTTCCGCAGATGCCAAGCAATCAGTTTTTCTATCCATCAAGCTACGCGCAGACGCAAGGCCAAGCAACCGGTACAGGCAGCACTTCCGAAGCAATTGAAGCCAATGCCAACGCAATGGGCATGATCCCGGGAGGTTTCGGAACGGGTTTCAAAGTCGGGTATACGGCAGGCAATGTTCTCACGGGACCTTTCTTGTCGTACAGAGCGGCAAAACAGGAAAAGCGGTCTCTGCAAATGCAGGCTGATATTGCAAATCTGCAGTCTGCAAGCTACCACACTGCCGCAGACGATGCTAAACGAGCAGGACTCAATCAAGCCGCAGCCATTGGGTATCAAGCCGGACAGGCAAAGTCATCAGCCAAAGTAAAGCAGGCCGCATCCGGCGTTCGTGTAGGGGGCTCGGGATCCTCCGCAGAGGTTCTCACCTCCATTGATATTTCCAAAGAAATGCAGATTAACCAGGTGATCGCAAACTCCGTGGCGCAGTCATGGGGTTATCGCCGCACTGCTGTGGACTATTCAAACAAGGCTCTTTCTTATGAGTGTGCTGCCAACGGTATCTCTCCTTGGGCCGCAGCTATTACGACTCTTGTTGGTTCACTCACCTCTGTGGCCAGTCCTTCGAAAGAGGATCAGGCAAACGGCACTGCCGACTGGCAGGACTTTGCTTCGTTCGGCAAGGGAATCGGTTCGTTCTTTAGCAGCGGATCCGGAAACTCTCTCGGAAGCATGGGGGACTACAGCAGTTTTTCAACCGCATTTTCCAATTCGGGGTTCTAAATGGCAGGAATAACCGTCCCCAATCCTTACGGACAGAACGTTGCAATTGGTCCCACGAACGGCCTCGGCGGGCTCCATGAAGCACCGGAAACGAAATACGGACTTGACAAAGTTGTTGGCGGCGCAGCCAAGGAAGTGGCCGGCGCCGTTTCTCGCTGGCAGGATGAAATCGATCGCACCAATGCCAAAGATGCGATCAACAAAACTCAGCAGCAACTCCGAGATCTTGAAACCAATCAGGAAAACGGATGGGCAAACATCCTCGGTGAAAATGCGCTCAAGCGCCCGGACGGCAAGAGCCTGGTTGATGAATATCAGCTCAAGGCCAAAGAGGTCATCGATACACAACTCTCCGAGCTGAAGACTTCGGCGGCGCGCAAGTATTTCGAGCGGTACGCCGAGACGGCATATCAGCAAAACGGCAACCGCCTGCAGACGCACCTGATCAATCAGCAGAAGATCTACGACAAGGCGGTTTCTGCGGCAACGATCAAAACGGCTCAGGACGATATTCGATCTGGTGACCTGGCACGAATGCGCTCAGGATTTGCCGTTCTGGAGGCTGAATATCAAAACCTGGCCAACAAAACAGGACTGCCCGTAGATCGTTACGAGACGGTTGGGGCGATGCACGCCATTGCCATCGAGAACTTTATTGACGGCAAGAACCCGGATGCGGCAGCCGCTTGGCTCGATGCCAACAAAGGCTCCATGAGCCGGGAGCAAATTCGCAAGGCCCGTGAGCTCATCAAAGCCGGCCAAACAACGGCGCGAGCCGATGAACTGGCTCCGAAGATGATTCACGCTTACGGGGACAGCCGAGCGGAACTTCTCAAAAAGGTGCATGGCATTGAAGACGAAGACCTACGCGAAAAGGTTGAACGTCGCGTCCGAAAGCAACTTGCCGCAGAAGACCAGATCAAGAAAGCGGAGCTCAAAGAAGCAACGGATCAGTACTGGCAATTTGTTGACAACGACGAAGAGCCGCCGGACTCACTCATTGCCGAGATCAAAGAACTTGATCCGGCCAAGTGGAGAAGTCTTCAGAGAGGCAGAGCAAAGCAGTCGGACGAAGCGACCCTTGATGCGCTCAACGATTTATTGACGTATGAACCGCAGAGATTCGCTGAGCTTGATCTCAATGAATATGCAGACAAACTGACGAAGTCTGATCAAAGGGTCTATCTCAAGGCTCAAAACAAACTGGGGGATGCCTCCTTTAAGGACTTCATCAAAACGCTGAAACTACGAATGGATGCCGACAAAGCTTTCAAAAAGGGCGCCAAGAAGAAGGAAGTTATTGCCGCGGCAACCGAGCTTTGGGACGAAGTCAAGGCAAGCCACGCCAAAGGGTACATCGATAAGAGCACATCGGATCAACTGATCGACAGAGTGTTGAGTAAAGAAGACGCAAGTTTTGGAGCCGAGCGAGGCTATCAGATCATCAACAAGCGAGATCACGGGGTGTCAGCAGGACAGGCTCTGGCGGCGGCTGATTTTGAAAACGACGCCACGGATCAAGAACTCAACGAAATTTTGCGACGCAATGACGTTACGCAGAAAGTGACACAAGAGCAGGCGAACTTTGCACGGCAAATTGCCAATGGCTATGGATTGCCGCCGGGGATTATGCAGCAGGCCACTGAAATGGCTCGCGAAGCTGCTCGTGTTCGGGGCATCAAACTGACTCAGACATTGATCAACAAAACTGCAGAAAAAATCGCATTCGGACAGAATCAAAAATGACAGACAACCTTGACCTCGCTTTTCAGGCTATTGACGAACTGGCGGCGCAAGAACAGGCTCGCGGTCAACAGGCTGCGACTCAACCTGCGGCTTTACCGCAAAGTCCGACTGCAGCGGAGCCCGAGTCACGCGAACGTTGGAACCCAGCTTTTGATGTCATCGACGAGATGCAGACCGAGCGTTCTCGTTCTTCCCGCGCTTTGATAGATGGTGACGCTACGAAGGCTGCCCAGGTACGAGACCTTTCAGAGCGGTACGGCACAAGCCGCACGGCGGCAGAAATCAACTTCGAGAGTCTTTTTGCTCAAGCCAATCGAGATGACGCGGACGAGGCGTTAACCGAATCGCCGGCTTTGGCACATTGGTTTGCAGAGAATCAGAAAGATGCGCCGATTTTCAAAAAAGATCTCGGACTACTTTCTCGACTGGAGGAGCATTTCCGCAGAGTGGGATCGCGGTATTCGTCTGACCCAAATGTCGCCGTTGATGCTCAACCAAATGCCCGATATTGGAACACGGAGGACTCGACCGGAGACGAGGCGCTTGACGAGCGAATCACTCCATTGATGAACTCAAGTCAAATTGGACGTGGTGCGCAGGCTGGTTGGCTCATGGGCGAACAAGGGCTGGCGTGGGCAAGAGTAAGCAACGACCGGAACCTTTTAACGAAAGAGTTCAGACAGCAAGACGCAGAAATCGACCGCCGGATCGAGGAGTTGGCCGGAGATGACTCGGATGCGGCGCTCTACAACGCTGGACAAGTTTTGGGCACGATGGCCAAATCAATGATCGGAGGCATGGAAGGCGCAACAGCGGGCGGCGCGCTGGCGACTGCCGGCATGGCCGCAGGTGCCATTCCGGTGGCCGGTCAAGCACTCGCCGGTGCCATGGCTGTCGGAGCAGGCGCTTACGGCACTTATCAACTTGAAGGCGGCCTGCAGCTCAAAACGTTGATCGAACAGGGCGTGCCGTATGATAAGGCTGTAAAGATTGCCTCCGGGGTCGGCTTCGTAAACTCTTTGATCGAGATGGCCGGCATCAAAGTACTTGGTGAGGCTGTCGCTCCGGCCATGCGCGGATTGACATCTCGGTTCGTGTCTAGAACGGCTGCCGCACTTGAAACTCCTTCAATGAGCAAAGCGCTTATCGATACGGCTAAATCCGTGAGCCTTGGTGTCGGGCAGGAAGTCGTCACAGAGTCTTTGCAGGAAGTGACCAATGTTGTCGGCGAAGAAATCGGGCGCCTCTGGGGAGAGACGGGAGCGGAGGGCATCTCCTCGGAGCAGTTCTTCGATCGCATCCTTGAAGTTGCCGAAATGACGGCCAAAGGTTCTGCGGTGCTGGGTGCCTTGGGTGCAGGCCCTGTGATGGCCGGCCACATGCGTCGTATCGCCAAGGCCAATGAAACGCAAGCCTTCTTTGAGGATTTGACACAAACGGTTTCTCAGATGGAAGGTGCCAATCTTTCTCCGGGAGCCACGAAGGAACTCATTGACGGAATTGCTCAAGATGCGGGAGTCGGCACAATCTACATCGACGGCTATGCATTCCGGCAAGTTATGGCTGAGAACAATGTTTCGCCCGAAGATCTCGAGAGGGTGGTTCCCGGCATTTCTCAAAGGGTGGATGCCGCGGCCGTCAACGGCACTGATGTCACGATGAGCACGGGCGACTTTGCGGCACGGCTCGCAGCTTCTCCGTTTGGGCAGAAGCTTGTGCCGCACATGCGCTTGAACGAAAGCGACTTGTCTCAGGCCGAAGGGCAGAGCCTGGAGACGGCTGTCAAACAAATGCGGCGCGCGGCAGTGAAGGAAGCCATCACCCCAGAGGATCAGCGTATCGAAGCCATTGATGATGCTTCTCGGAAGATCCAGGATCAGTTCTTTGAGCAGATCAGCGCCACTGGCAAATTCACTCGCGCAGAGGCTCGGCAGCAGGCCGCCTGGGGCGCCCGAGTTGTGACGAACTGGGCAAAGCGCACGGGAATTCCGGCTGAAAAGCTGATGGATCGAGTTCCTGTTATCTCCACGGATGTGCAGGTTAGGTCTGATGCACAGGGATTTAAGCAGGAATTGCAGTCCTACGGCACTAAATATGAAAGGAAACTTGCGTCAGACGAAAAAGCCTGGGCGGAAGTTGTTGACAGCTTCGAACCGAATTCGAAGTCCTGGATGAAGCCTCATGAGAAGGGTGCTCCGCGACTGATGCTTTCTCAGGTGCCATTGGTTTATTTTGTCGCAAAGGTTTTTCCTCGATCGGTACCACTTTACGCTAGCACACATCTCTTTGATGGCTCGCATCCCGAAATGACGCCAGAGATGCTTAAAGCGCTTCCAAGAGCGCTGACCGAGCCTATTGCGATCTTTCCTTCAAAGACGAGGAAAGGGCGAGTTGTGTCAATGGTTGAAATCCGAGACGCCAGCGGTGCAACGGTGATTGTGCCGATTGAGATCAATGCTCGTGGTCAGCACGGAGCCGAACTGAACATTGTTAATAGTGCTTACGCCAAGCGAAAAGAAGATACAGGAGAGCCGCAAAATGACTGGTTTGTTGACCAGATCAATGACAAAAACGCCCCGCCACTTTACGTGGACAGGGCGAAATTGCAAGCCTGGGTGGCGTACACCGGGTCCAATTCCCTTAGGGCCCGCCCAGACGTTGAGGCTAGTGTACCAGGGCGAGACGCGCTTGACAAACTTCGTGCCGAATTAAACGATCGTTACTATCAAAACGGAGGTTACGCTGCTCGGGGTGTGTATTCTCCAATATCAAACACAATCCACTTAACGCCTAACGCAGATCTGTCAACCTTTGCCCATGAAATGGGGCATTGGTACCTTGAAAACATTATCGATCTTTCGGCAATGCCGGAGGCGTCAGAGGCACTGAAAGCTGATACGCGGGCACTCTTAAAGGACTTTGGGCTTGAAAGCGTGGAAGCTTGGAAGGCTCTAAAGTTTGAGGAAAAGGAGCGTTTGCACGAACGTTTTGCTTATCAGGTTGAACTCTATCTTGCTGAAGGCAAGGCGCCGAGTCGAGAAACAGAAGGGTTCTTCCGCCGCTTGGGGCTGTGGATTCGCGATGTTTACCGAGCGTGGTTGGGCGGCGCCAGAGATGCTCTCAATCAGCGTTACCGCGGCCAGTTCGGTGAGGATTTGCCGGAAATTTCCGAAGAGGTGCGCCGCGTATTGGATCGCATGATTGCCGGAGAAGATGCGGTTTCGCAGGTCGAAGAAGTTCAGAGTTTGATGCCGTTGTTTGAAACAAAGCCCGAGGGGATGACGGAGGCTGAATGGGCAGAGTATCAGGCAGAACACGATGACGCAGCGGGATCTGCCGCAGAGGAACTGACAAGGGCGCAGGCCAAGGACGAATCGTGGTACGCGAGAGCTCGAAGCAAGGCACTCAAAGACATTCAGAAGAAGGCCGAAGAAACGCGAGCCAATGTGCGCAAGAAGGTAGCCATTGACGTCAACAGTCGCCGAGAAGTTGTCGCGCTTGATCTGATGAAGGCGGGCAACCGTGCAGGCGTTACCATGAACTTGAAGCTTGCTCCTCAGGCTCTTGAAGACTTGGGACTCAACGTCAATCAGATTGCCAGGCTGCGGGCTTTGGGGGTGGTGCGGGAAGGTGGGGTGACCGTTGATGTGGCTCGCGAACTGTTGCGCCCGTTTGCGCGGTTCAACTCGAGCCGACAGTTGATTGCCGGTCTTCTGACTGCTGGCGATAAGGAGCGCATCATTGATGACCTGACGACGCAGGAGTGCCTCAGCAAATACAGCGAATTGTTCGATCCGGTTCAGCGCGATCGTCTTGTGACGAGAAGCCTTCACAACGAAGCCAGAAGCCGCATGGTGGCAAGCGAACTGAAATATTTGCTTGGGAACAAAACTCTGAGTCAGCGCGTTTACCGGGCGGCGGCAAGACAAACAGCCATGACGCTGGTGGATAGAACCAGAATTGGCAGAGCCAAGGCAAGCACATTTCTGGCGGCCGAGGGCAGAGCGGCTCGAAAGGCGCAGGAAGCTTTCAGAAAGGGCGACAGGGATCTTGCGGCAACATTTAAGCGCCAACAGCTTGTCAACCACGAAGCGGCTCGCATCGTTCTGGATGCCGAAAATAAAAAGGAAAAGCTCAAAGATCTTCGCAATCTCGTTTTCCGTAAGGATAAGAAGTTGGCTTCCCGTTATGACACGAACATCTTGGCTATTGCCCGTGTGATTCTTACGAACCGCAATATGGGCAAGGTCGTTGATTCCGTGGATGAAGCGGTTGAGTCTTATCTGGACAAAATCAAAAGATATGACGAGGATTTGCTCGATGGCCTCAAGGATTTCATCGCTCGCCATCCGTACAGCCCGGGGCGCGACCCGAACATGCTTTCGGTTGCCGAATTCGTGGGTGTTGTTGAGGATGTCCAGGCACTTGTCAAAATGGCACGAGATGCCCGGCAGGTGACCCTGGAGGGAAGAAAAGAAAGCCTGGATGAGGCCGTCAAGTCTCTTACCGACTACATAGACAAGTCAGAGGCGAAAGAATTTGCGCCGGGCACACAACGAGCGGCAACAAAGAAAGAAGAGCGGCAAAAGCTTTGGTTTTCTGCCAGGGCCTATGTGATGCGCGTGGAAAACTGGTGCCGTGCTATGGACGGAGGCGAGGATTCCGGGCCGTTTACACGACTCATCTATCGATCGGTTGCACAGGCCGCAGCTAAGTATCGCACCAAGAACAATGAGATCCAGCAGCGTTTCGCGGAGCTGATGAAGCCTATGCAGGAAAAGTGGGATGCGGTCGGCGAAATCGAAGCTCCGGAACTGAACTATACGTTCGGTCGAAAGTCAGAACTGATCGGCGCTTTGATGCACATCGGCAACGAGTCCAACAAAATGAAGCTTTTGGTCGGAGGTCGCGGAGAGAACGCTTCTTGGGCGGACACCGTTGTTTTGGCCAACGGCGAGACAATGGTGAGCTACGCCAGATGGGATCGATTCTTTGCCCGTGCAATGCGCGACGGCATCATCACCAAAGAAGACATGGACTTTGTGCAGTCAGTCTGGGATTTGCTTGAAGAAACCAAGGGCATGGCACAGAAGGCTTTCAAGGAGTACTACGGCTACTACTTCGAAGAAGTGCAGGCAAGCCCCGTCGTGACACCCTGGGGCATCTATCGAGGCGGGTATGTTCCTGCGGCTACTGATCCAGCGCTTGTTGCTGGGCGTGATAAACAGCTTGAGCAGGATCTTTTTGACAGCCAAAACGAATACAGGGACATGATGCCGGTCACTGAGCCAGGATGGTCGAAGAGCCGCACAAAGAAGTGGGCGAAACCTCTGGTTCTCAATGCCGGCATCCTGGGGGCTCACATCCAGAGCGTAGTGAAATTCTCCATGATGGCTCCGGCCGTGAAAAACGTGCAACGCATTGTGAAGGATCGTCGCTTTGCGGAGGCTCTGAACCGCATTGACCCACAGGCAATCGGAGATATGCTCACACCATGGCTGAGACGTTCAGCCACGCAAACGGTGTCAACTCCGACTGACCGTTTCGGCAGGATGCTCAATCAAGCACGCGGCCTTGCCGGCATGAGTTTGATGGCGGCAAACGTAGCCAACACGATTCAGCAATACACGGGCTTTGCAATCGCTATGAACGAAGTCGGAGCTAAAAACACAGCGCTTGGTCTCAAAACATATCTGAGCGATCCCCGAAGCGCCTACAGCCGCGTTACCGAAGCTTCCGCTTTTATGAAAGGCCGGCTGGAAGATTTTGGTTTTGAATTTCAGAATGAGGTTAACCGTATTGCTTCCAGTCGCGCGCCGACAACAGCGGAGCAAGTTCGAGACTGGACACAGCGTAAAGCTTACTTTCTGCAGACTTTGGCTCAAAAAACCATCGACATTCCGGTGTGGTTGGCCGCCTACAATCAGGCGATAACCGAAAAAGGAATGACGGATGAGGATGCGGCGTTCTATGCGGACGGCGTTGTGCGTCGCACACAATCCTCGTTTGATCCGGAGAATGTGGCGAGGGTTGAAACAGGAAGTCCGTTGGCTCGCTCCATTTTGGTGTTCTACAACTACTTCAATATGCAATGGAACCTGCTGCGAGAGCATTATCAGGAGGCGCGGCAGACAAAGCGGTATGGCCGATTTATTCTGGACTTTGCCATGATTGTTGTTCTTCCGGCAGTGCTTTCGGAAGTGATTTCGCAAGCCTTCTCAGGATTCGATACGGGCGATGACGACGACTGGGACGCTGTTGACGGTATGGCGCTGATGACAACTGCGGTCAACAAAAACGTCGTCGCAATGTTGCCTTACGTTGGCAACATCATCAACATGACCGGCACTCGTCTGGCAAAGGGCGACTATGGCGAAGTGACGGAAGTGTCTCGGATGCTCTTTGGAAGCAATCCCTACAACGACCGACTTGTCAGTGTCCCGCTGATGAGCCTATTTGAGAACTCTGCCGAAGGTCTGAAGAACGCTTTGCTGTTGCTCACAAGCGATGAGTACGACCCAGACCCGAGACGATCCACGCGCAACACGCTCGACTTGCTTACGTTGGCAACGGGCATTCCGTTTGCGGCTTTGAAGAAGCCGGCTGGTTACGCAGCCGGTTTTGTTGCCGGAGATATCGAGCCTGACAACCCTGCTGATTTCGCCAGAGGCATTATTAGCGGCAGGGACGTTGATGCGGACTAATCCGTCCATAAACCTCAGCACCCTGATGCGAGACTTCGTTTCAACATGAACGGAGTCTCGCATGGCACTTTCCTCTGAAACCAGACGCTCACCGAGATACATCGGAACGGGTTCGGAAACAATTTTCCCATTTGCTTTTAAGCTTCTCAAGCCGACGGACCTAGAGGTTCGCGTTGCACTGAGCGGGCAAGTTGAAACAACGCTTGAAGAAAGTGCTTATACCGTCGTTCTCAACGAAAGTCAGGACAACAACCCAGGCGGAACTGTCACGCTTAAGGCTCCGCTTGCCAAAGATGCGGCACTTGTGATTATTTCGGATACGCCGTATCTGCAGCCGACAACCTACACGAACCGTGGCGGTTTTTATCCGGAGCAGCTCAATACAAACCTCGATCGGTTGACGATCCTCACGCAGCAGCTCAAGGAGCATTTGAGCCGAACGCTCACCTTTCCTGTTACGTCTGACACTGACGGCGAACAGCTTGTTTCGGACCTCTTATCTGCAGGAATTGCGGCAAGAAAAGTTATTCCCTACCTTGACGACATCCGCGGAGTGGCAGGCATCACGGATGAGGTCGAATCGCTTTTTGAAAACCTTCAGAAGCTCGTCGCTATTGCCGACAACATTGATGCTCTGATAAGGGTCGAAGGCATTATCGAAGACATTCAGCAGATCGCAGACAATGTTGTTCTCGCCCAAGAAGCCGCGGATGCCGCGCAATTCGCAGCGGAGCAAATAGAGTCCAAGCTTGCTGACGTTGAAGGCGTGTTCGAAGAGAACAAAGTCCTGATTCAGCTGACGGACACGTACCTTCTGACGGTGCTCAACACGGCGGCAACGGCATCGTGGAACTTCACCGCACGAGACATCGAGGCCTACTGGCAGTGGTATCAGGACGGCCTCGACAAGCTTCAGCAGGTGGCGACGATTGCGCTTCACACGGCTGAAGCTACGGAAAACGACATCGAGCACTTCGTGGCGTGGTTCACAAAGGCCGAAGAGGACGAAACTCGTCTGCTCAAGTTGCTGTCCCAGACTGCCGAGCGCTCCCGACAACTTGTTGAAATGCACATTTCAACCTACGACGATGACATCCGGACACGGAATCTGCTGATTCGGACGTACGTTGAGAAGCCAGTCGTGCTCTTTATCGTCGCGGGGCAGAGCAATTCTGTTGGCAATGCCGAGGCTCCTGCCTGCGAGGTCGCGGATTACGCGGGGCAATTCTGGAATTGGCGCACAAGTCCAGCTCAACTGGCGCCATTGCGCGATCCGGTCCATCGCTCTTCGACGCGAGGAACGGCGTGGCCCGCATTCGGGCGTGAATTTTTTGCACGTACCGGTAGAAAAGTAGTCATTCTCAGCGTGGGATCTAATGGCTCCTACGTCACAGATCAAGGCTCCAGCATTACCAATACATGGTACGGAGACGCTTCTGTTCTACGCCAAACGGCAACAACGCAGTACCAGGCCTGCACCGCAGCTCTCGGCAGCAAGGACACCAACTGGGTGCTAGGAGGTTTGATTTGGATTCAAGGCGAGCAAGAGACTGGGCAGATCGGTTCCGGATCGATGCAGGTCTCCGAATGGATCGAGGGGACGCTTTCTGTCTTCTCGTTCTTCCGAACGCTGACGGGCGTTTCCACGATGCCGATCTACCTTTCTCAAATCGGGTTAAGTGAAGGAACGCTTACAAACGAAACAAGTGCCCGTGGCTTCGCCGCCGTTCAAAACGCGCAGGTGCAAATCTGTACTGAAAACGAAAACGACCATTTGGCATTTACTGGTGCAAAAAGCTTTTTAAAAGCCAAATACATGGCCGACACAGTTCACTACAACCAGAAGGGCTACAACATTCTCGGCGAAGCAGTGGCCCGATTTATTTCCAATCACCAAACGTTTTGAGGTAAACCATGGCTCTGACTGAAGACCAAAGCGTGTCTCTGCAAACCGCTATTGACAATCTGAACAAATCCGTTGAAGTAAATCAAGAAGTTCTTGAGATTGTGAAGAGTGTCGGAAACTCTGGTGCGGTCGATATCTCAACACACAACAATGATGCGACGGCGCATAGCAATGGCTTTGATAATCTTCTTGCGAACATTTCTTTTGCGTTGTGTCCAAGCGGATACAACTACGCGTCGTACATCAATGCGCCTTGGGCTTTTGTTCCTCGCCCGCTAATTAACTCAAACGGATACAACGGCCTCTTTTTAGACCTATGGGGTTCGTTCAAGTCGTCCACCGAACAGAACAGCCAAAACCTCCGAATCGAGTTTTTTCAGAAGAATCCTGACAACTCCAACACGCTTGGTGCCGCAGTTCTGGGTGCGATTCAGGGCCGCTTCTATTATGAAGAGGAAGACGGTACAGGGAAAAACGATCTTCGATGCTCGCTGAATTTAACTACGCAATCTTCAGGAAAGTCTGCTATTTACTTTGCGCTTAATAACGCGGTAAATGTTCCTGATTGCTCCTATTGGTTATATGGGGAAATTTTCTACACGAACAAAAGTGGCGGCACCGATCTCGGTTCTTCGACTTACCAGTGGAAAGATTGCTACCTAACCAACTCTCCCATTGTCAGCTCCGACCGTCGTCTAAAGCAAAACTTTGAATCGGTTCCAGAATCAGTCTTCGTCGCCTGGGGCAATGTGAACTTCCAGGTCTACAAGTTCAAAGAGGCTGTGGCAAAGAAGGGAGAAGCTAACGCACGTAAGCACGTTGGTCTCGTAGCCCAGGACATCATTGAGGCATTCCAAGCTCAGGGACTCGACGCTTTCGACTACGGTATCGTTTGCCATGATTCGTGGGAAGATCAGTATCAGCAGGTCGAAGTCAGTCACACGCCTGCGGTACTTGACAAGCAAGGCAATGTCGTGACGCCTGAAAACACCGTGTACGAGAATCGCAAGGTGAAAGATGCAGGCGATGTGTACACCGTTCGCTACGAAGAAGCTTTGGCACTCGAGGCCGCTTATCAACGTTGGAAGCTTGGCAAGATCGAGGCGGCCCTAGCCGGCAAGGGCATTACGCTCTGAGCGTAAGCAAAAGAAACCCCGTCGGCTTTGTGGTCGGCGGGGCTTTTTCATGGGAGGACGTTACAGAGTAATTCCCTTGGCCTCAAGTGCGGCTTCAATCTTTGACAGACGCCAGCGCTGATATGCTGTTTCAAGGGCAAGCGCTTCTTCATAACGCACCGTCCAAACGTCGCCAGCGGCTTTGACAAAGCGCTTTTCGGTATGGCTTTTCTCTGGCGTCACGACGTTGCCGTTCTCGTCGAACACCGCTTCAGTATCGATCACCAGCTCATCAACGTACTGGTCATCCCACGAGTCGTGACAGACGATGCCGTAGTCTGTCGCATCAAGCCCTTCGGCTTCAAAAGCGGCAAGGATGTGCTGCGCAATCAGACCGACATGCTTGCGAGCTTCATCACCCTTGGAGGCTACGGCTTCCTTGAAACGATATTGCTTGAAGCTCACGCGAGCCCAAGCTTTAAAGACGTCTTCCGGAACCTCTTCAATGTCTTGCTTGAGCCGCTCGTCCGAACTGACAATCGGGCTGTTTTGAAGGTAGCAATCTTTCCACGGGTTACTCGACACACCAAGATCGCTCGTTGTGTAATTGCAACGGAAGCAACCTTCTTCGAAGTAAAACTGACTGTTTCCAGTGCCGGTAGTGTTAGCAATACCGATGTAAATTACGTTTTTACCGTCCTGCACGCCATACTGCAAAAGGTGGGTCGTCGTGTATGTCTTCTCGTTATCCTCTCCGGTATATCCCAGCCGGGCACTGATAGAAGAGATATAGAACGATTGGTCATTGATGAACTTCGACCAATCCTGAACGAAATAAAAGTTTCTGATCGAAAACCCCGTGGCGCCAGTCTCAGGTGATGTCGCCCCTTGGCACGCGTAGGTATCAAGCCCTAAAGTCCCGTAAGTTTGCGATTTGTTGACAGAACGAATGAATCGAGCATATGCGCGTTCTGTATCGTAACTAGTGCCAATTTCGAAACCGGATGATGCATGAACAGTATCAAAATTTTCATGCGCATCCGGATCGTTATTGTGAGTGGCAATATCAACAACACCAGTATTCCCCACGCTCTTGACGATCTCTAGAACCTGCTTGTTGATCTCGACGGATTGATTCAAATTTTCAACGGCGCTCGTTAAAAGCGCGGACTGATCGGCTGTAAGTGCCATGTTCGTTCCTCCTAGTTAGGAAATTGGCGGTTTGCGATGTACCGCGCAAAAGCTTCGCCGACTTCGTTGTATCCGGCTTGGCTGTAATGAACGGAATCGCGCATGTAACCTGCTTTGTTGAAATACTTCGCGCCTTCGAAGACCAAAAAGACGTTTTCATTGTCACGCGCTAGTTCAATCTGCGCTTGCTGAACTGCCAAGTGCCCTTGCATCCAGGCCTCGTTGGAAAAAGCTCCGTCGTAATAGCCGATCTGACTCATGTACACGGGCATCTCGGCATCCGATGTGAGTTGCCGGAAGAAAGCAAACACATCGAGCGTTCCGGCCTTGTACGCCTCCGCAGTCGTGTTGCCATTTCCGATGTGCGCCGTCTCTGCTTCGCCTTGAATCCACAAGAGGCCGCCGAGCACATAGTCCTCGTTGATAGTGCCGAGTGCTGCTGTAGCGGCAGCGTATTGAGTCGATGCCCGCTGGCGATGAGGGCTGTCGTCTCCATACCAGGTGTTTGAACTCACATCAGTGACTGCTGCGCCGCCATACGCCACATTCAGAATGCAGACTTTTCGATGTGTAAGCTCGAAAAAATGACGAGCGAATGCTGGCCACGCACTTGCACCATTTGTTTTGGTTGCATTTGTTGGGTCTTTAAGCGGCTGGAGCTCATTAACCCCCGTCTGATAGTTCCAGAAACTTCCGCAGTATGTTGCGGCCTCATACGGTGGCGTACAGAAACCCACGGCATTCGATTGCCCTGCAACGATAAAGAGCACGACAGGCTTCTCCACATACGTCCGAATGAGGATGTTCCTTGTTCGGATGTCATCGTCGTACGTTGAAATGTGCATTTCAACAAGCAACCCCCGCCGAAGCGGGGTTTTTCATGTCTGACACATGAACCCCGCAGTCTCCGAGACAATGGCTCCAACGCATGTGCGCGTGAGCTGTCCATAAAGGTCAATCATTGCGTTGGACAATCGAAGCAGTTCTGTTGTGGGAGATCTGAAGTGACTAAGGAAGAAGTCAAGGCGCTTTTGGAAAAGCTAGGAATGAAGGTAGATGAGATTACGGACGACATTGCGGCCGAGGTCGACGAGTGGAAATCCGGCCTTGATACAGAGACCCGTCGTGCTGTTCGCCCGTACTGGATCACGATCTCGGTAATCACGTTCGTGCTCGGCTGCGGCGTGGGGAACTTGCTCTTCTGAGGACGTCCAGCGATGCAGCGGATGGCCGACCTCGCTTCCTACTTCTCGAGCCTTGGTCTGGACAGGTCAATCACGGCGCTCGGGTCGCTCGCCGGAGCGGTATGGGGCTTTGCTTTTGCGGAAGCTATATGGCCGTTGGTTTGGTGGCTGGCGATCTTTGTGGTGATTGACTTTGTGACAGGGTGGGTGGCCGCATCAAAGAGTGGTGATTTTGACTCCCACATTCTCCGGGATGGCGTCCCAAGAAAGGTTCTCATCATTGCCGTCTGCGGTCTATCGCATGGTCTGGACGTGCTCTTTGAGCCGGTCATCGGGGTATCCATTTTTCAAAGCATGGTGATCTGTATGTACGGGTTATCAGAGTTCGCTTCGATTATCGAGAACCTTGAGAAAGCTGGATACGGCAAGTCAATTCCTCCGATCCTTAGACGCTTGATCGGAGCTTTGAATCACCGCCTCGAGGACACAGTTGAAAAAATTGAAGGAGAAAAAAATGCCGACTCGCGGGCTCCGGAACAATAATCCGGGAAACATCGACAAGACGGGCGAAGTTTGGGAAGGGCAGGAACTGCCCGGAAGCGACGAACGTTTTTGCACGTTCTCGAGCATGGCCTACGGATGCCGTGCCCTGATCCGGACATTGATGACCTATCACGCGAAGCACGGTCTTTCGACGGTGAGAGAAATCATCAATCGGTGGGCACCGCCGGTGGAGAACAACACGGATGCTTATATCAAGCACGTGTGCGACCGACTTGGTGTTGCGCCGGATCATTCTTTGGACTTTGATAGCAATCCGCAGGCCTATCTTCATCTGGCTCGCGCGATTTCGTACCACGAGAACGGTTCTGCAGCTGACAACATCAGCCTTGAGACGTGGAAAGAAGGTGCGGAACTTGCTGGGCTCAAGGTTTCTGTTTAGTCGCAAGGAGAATATTCATGGAACTAAAAGACACAATCGAGCTGATGCAGAGCCCTGACTACAAGGATCGTTTCCGCGCTGAATATGCCCAGGCAGACATCCGCGTCCGCAAGCTTGGGGCGATGCTGGCTAAGTGGGAAGCCGGATCACTTGATTTCAAGCCGACGTGCCCAAAGTCGGTGCTCTATTCTCAGTACGCCTACATGCAGGCTTACATCTGCATGCTGGCAAAGCGAGCGGAGCTCGAAGGAATTGAGCTGTCGGAGGATAAGTAGTGTCGTGGCTCAAATGGGCAGCCGCAGCACTGGCGGCTGTGGTCATCTTCATGTCTGGCTACCAATACGCCGCTTCTATATATAAGGCAGAGATTGCCCAGCTACGCGAAGAGTACGCTCTGGCAACCAAGGAGCTGACGGATGAATACCGGGAAAAAGAGAAAAGCCAAGCGCAACAACTGGCAGAAGTGTGGGACAAATACGAAAAGGCTCGCGCTGAGTCTGCTGATTTGCGGGTTGACGTTGACCGGGTGCGCAACCAAGCCGCTGCCCTTGAGCGTAGACTGTCCAAAAGCAGCGCCGCTTCCTGTGCATCTGAAAGAGAGTTGCTTGCCGGATGTACAAGCTTGCTCGCAAGAGGCGCAGGCTTGGTTGAACGATGTGAAAGAGTGGCTCGAGACAGCGCAACGAAGCACGACGCAGTAGTGAAGCTTCACCCAAGCAACTGAATCTTTGGTAGCAACAAGGGTAGTAATAAGAAATAGGGCGCTTTGGAACCACTGTAAATACAGGTTAGTTCGAGTCCCGCCGCCAAATTCCAGGAAAAGGAGATGTACAGATTCGGTATGTCTCCTTTTTTTTGCGTCAGTTCCGGCCGTAAACCATTACGGCGAGCGCATAAACAACGACGACAACGGCACAGAATAAGATCGCCAGATCAACCGGCATCGCGAAAAAGAGTTCGTCTCGCGCGACCGTGATGTAGGACATTTCGCACATCAGAAGAAAGGCAAAATCGCGCCGAATCCAAATCTGAACGGACAACACGATCAATATCGCCAAAATTCCGTACTTGCCGAAGACGACTATCCACCCGGGAACTCGAGTTCTCAGAGACGTTTCCCACTTACCCAGGACAAGCCGCGCGTGCAGTCCGACATGAACGGCAGCAGCTAAGAAGAACCACAGAGAAAGCGCCACATGGACCGTTCGATAGGAAAGATCCATGCGCCAAACCTGTGGCGTGACGGAGGCAAACAGAGTTTGCGAGCACATTACTCCTGAGATGAAGGAGGCGGCAAAGGTCGCAAGCAAGACGACGTTGGAAATCGTGCTGATACGGTTTTTGACTGACGGACGGCGTGGGCGCCTGACTGCCATGCCGAACCATGCTCCGAAGTGTTGCCTCAGCCAGGTGCGATTGACAAGCAAATGTGTGCAGACGATGAGAAGACTTGCCGTGCCCAAGGCCTCATGTAGCGGGTTTTGCGTGAGACGGTCGCACATGACAACGAAAAAGAGTAGCAGCAGAACCGCATCAAGGCGCATGCGCCGAGTCCAATTGAGCAGAGGGTCGGCGGTTTCGAAGCAAGAAACAATCCTCATGGCAATTTCTTGGTTTTATCGAGTGCCGACTTTTTTCCCAAGCTCGTAAGCCATTTGGGGAAAATCGGTTGATTCACACATGCCGCGGGTGCCGCTGTCCGTAGCAACGACTCGCCCGACATCGGTCCAGCCCATGTATCGAACTAAGGTTTCGTAATGTGACTCCAGAGCGGTATACGTCCAATCGTTGTTGTTCCAGGCCGCGGCAAGCAAGACTGTTTGGCGAGGACTGTGCAATTGACTGTTGATGGCGTAGAAGCGGTCGATCACGAGCTTGAGTTGAGCGGAAAATCCGAAGTAGTACAAAGGTGTGCTCAGAACAACAAGATCGCAATCGATGAGATGAGGATTGAGCTCAAACATATCGTCGCGATAGACGCACGGCGAAGAGCCCAGGCCGCAATGATCACAGCCGCTGCAGGCCGTGACGCGCTTGAAGGCCGCATCGAATCGGTAGATTTCGGCGCCGACTTCCTTGGCGCCTCGAATGAACTCGTCAGTTAACAAAAAGGAAGCGCCTCGACGGTGCGGGCTGCCGGTGACAACCGTTATTTTTTTGGCACGGAGGCTGCACTGACAGGCAAGACGCCGACAGCGGCTACTGCAGCAGCGGTTTGAAGAAGTTTTCTGCGTTCAACGAAGTGAATGGGATGCTCGAAGTCGAAACCCCTCTCTGTAGACATGGTTTTCTCCATATTTGAGCCGAAGACCTTTTGTGCGAAGGCTTTCGGCTCGGTGCGGCACCTAACGCTCAATGAGGTGCTTGAGGTGTTGTCAGTACGAAGTACGCGCAAGACTGCCGGCCGTTACTTTGCATTAGCGCTACGCTTCGTCAGTACCTAGTTAAGAACGCCTTGAGCCGTCTTGGCGTAGTCGGCACCGACTTCCATTTCAATCACCTTGACGAAATCACGCATCTGTTCAGCTGTGGTACCGGTGTTCATTGCGGCGTTGAAGTGGAAGTTCATTTGGCCGGCGGTGCCGGTCATGCCGCCCAAGGCTCCGATGGTTGCAAGCTCACGGCTTTGTGCGTCGAGGTTGTCACGAATGAAGATGTCGCAAAAGAGATGCTCTTTGAGAAACGTGTCAATTCCCGGTGCAAAAAGTTGATATCCCGACGGAGGCGGAATCTCAGTACGACCGCCGAGCTTGGCACGAACTTTTGCCCCATATTCGTCTTTGTTGAGATTGACGGGAATGGGAGAGGGTTCTTTGCCGTCGGGATCATTGATACCGGCTTTTGTGCGTTCGTCCATCACTCGCATGAACGTGTGAATAGCGTTGAGACTGCGTGGAAACCCGGTGTAGGCATAGAGCTGAATGAGCACTTCTTTGATTTCGTTGACCGTCAGGCCTGCCTGCAGTCCTTCCACAAGGTTGCGTTCCAGGGCGGTGAGATCGCCATTGGCGGTATGTGCAGCGATCGCAACGATGTCGCTGTGGCGCTGAGCGCCAACGAATTCAAGCTCTTGAAGTACTTCTTGATGAATCCGCGTAGGGTTTTGACCCGGGACATGATTCTCGATCGGATGGGATCAAGGTCCGATACGTATGATCGCAGCATTGACGTTCAGATCAGCCGACTGCGCTCGAAGTTGCGTGACAGCGGACGCAACGCTTCGCTTATTCGCACTTTGCGAGGCGACGGCTACATGCTGGTTGTGCCTGTAAGCAAAGCAGAGGACTAAAGATGCGCTTTAAGGGATTGTTCAAATTCCTCGATTTGTTTTCAGGGCAGCTCCTGACGCTCATTATCGGCGGCATTGTGCTTTTCCAGGTCGCCAACTTTGCCGTGGTCTGCAGCGTGCAGTGGCTGTATGTTCAGCAGGCCGAGCAAACGCGTGCGGAACACTTGGCCTCGTATTGGACGCTTCTGAATTCGATGCCGGCCGCACAGCGTGACGCTACTTTGGCTCGAATGCGCGACGCGAATTCTTCGGGCTTTGTGAAAGAAACGCTTGGAATTTCGAATCAGGCCCCAGAATGGGGGCGAACGGACCACCATCTGACGCGCCAGCTTTCCTTAATACGCAGTGTGTTCGAGGATGCGGGCATGACGGCGCCTGCAATTGCCGTGCGTCGGATGGAAGGAGAGGCCACGCTTCTGCCGCAGCATCTACCGAGTCCTGAAGTAGCAGTGGAATTGAGCGACGGATCGTGGCTACGGATTACAACGCCGCACGATGTAGATGATCGCGCCGTTGTCTGGTCGCAGCGACTGTTCGTTCTTCTGGAATCAGTAATTATGCTGTTGCTTGCCGTGGTCATGGTTCGTCGCTATACCCGACCGATTGAAAAACTGGGGTCAGCCGTTGAGATGTTCGGGCATCGTCCCGATCTGGTGGATCCTTTGCCGGAAGAGGGCGTGAAGGAAATTCGAAACGCTTCGCATTCGTTCAACCTCATGCGTGAGCAGGTGCTGGGGAATCTGGAGGAACGCAACCGCATGATTTCCGCAATGACGCATGATCTGAGAACGCCGCTTACCAAACTTCAGCTTCGTCTGGAAAGGGTTCAACCGCAGGAACTTCGGGAGAAGTTGCAGGCGACGACTGCTGAAATGAGTTCAATCATCGTGCAAGGGATGGAATTTACAAGGAGCTTGACCACCAACGAGAAACCGATTCGACTTGAACTCGTGTCGTTTCTGCAGAGTCTGGTCGACGATGCGACCGATGTGGGCGGCAAAGTTGCGTTGCAGTGCGAGGGAATCGGAGAAGAAGAGACGGTGGTTGTCAGCGCCAGAACGTTGTGCCTGCGCCGCTGCCTTGAGAACTTGATTTCAAACGCCAACAAATATGCCGGCGAAGCTAAGGTTGTTTTGCAAAAGGACGCCGAGGGCGTCGTCATTTCGGTTCTGGACAACGGACCGGGCATTCCTGAAGAAAAACTTGAAACTGTATTTGAGCCGTACTATCGACTTGAGTCTTCCCGAAACAGTATGACGGGTGGAACGGGTTTGGGACTGTGCATTGCTCGAAACATGGCTGCGCTCAACGGCGCGGAACTTACGTTGACAAACCGTGAAGAAGGCGGTTTGTGTGCTCAGGTGCGTTTTCTGAGGCGGTGAAAAAGAAAATAAAAAGAGAATAAAAACAAGGTATTGGAGTATATCCGGAAGAAAATAGGACAAAACGCACAAAAAATATTTGACAAAAGAGTCGGAGGCGATCATAATTCGCAACCTCGTTTGACGGGAAGCAAAAAATGAGTCGCGAACAACGACTCTTTTTTATCGCCCGAAAATGAGAAGAGCGAAAAGAAAAACAAAAATTTTTCGAAAAGCTCTTGACAAGACGAAATGAAATGAAATAGAATTTCGATCTTGTCGCTGCTACGGCAGCAACGAAAAGTTCTTTAAAAACTAGGCAACGAACCGATAAGCGTGAGCGCGGTGAGAGAAAGCGAAAACTGCAAAGCAGTGGTCTCGAAAACAAACGAGACAAAGCGATTTGTCCCGAGCTCATGGCTTAAAGCAAAGGAAGATTGAGAAGGCTACAAAAGAGCCTGATCAATTCCGGCGAGAGTAATGAGCAAACCGGTCCCTTTTCACGAAGGGGCGAAAAAAAACAGAGATTGAACTGAAGAGTTTGATCCTGGCTCAGATTGAACGCTGGCGGCATGCTTTACACATGCAAGTCGAACGGCAGCATAGAGAGCTTGCTCTCTGATGGCGAGTGGCGAACGGGTGAGTAATACATCGGAACGTGTCCGTTTGTGGGGGACAACCACCCGAAAGGGTGGCTAATACCGCATAAGACCTGAGGGTGAAAGCCGGGGACCGCAAGGCCTGGCGCGAACGGAGCGGCCGATGACTGATTAGCTGGTTGGCGGGGTAAAGGCCCACCAAGGCGACGATCAGTAGCTGGTCTGAGAGGACGACCAGCCACACTGGAACTGAGACACGGTCCAGACTCCTACGGGAGGCAGCAGTGGGGAATTTTGGACAATGGGGGCAACCCTGATCCAGCCATGCCGCGTGCGGGAAGAAGGCCTTCGGGTTGTAAACCGCTTTTGTCAGGGACGAAAAGGTGCGGGTTAAGAGCTAGCGCTGATGACGGTACCTGAAGAATAAGCACCGGCTAACTACGTGCCAGCAGCCGCGGTAATACGTAGGGTGCGAGCGTTAATCGGAATTACTGGG
>ENA-UEPI01000017-UEPI01000017.1-human-gut-metagenome-genome-assembly--contig:-NODE-17-length-126025-cov-115.821140_pt1 | contig 126025 bp, 90 predicted proteins | sample MGYA00242899_ERZ507914 | MGnify/ENA primary metagenome ERZ507914 (study PRJEB26167, sample SAMN06115442) | human gut metagenome | host: Homo sapiens | place: China:Chongqing | collected 2015-07-28...
GGTAACGCACGACAGCTGCCGAGAAATTGTGCGTGACGTTGCTGATTTTGACTTTTGGATAGGCCTGGATATCAGATAGCGACAATTCTCCCTTTTCCTTGTAGATGGCGACCAAAGGATGTCCTTTTTTAACGAGTAACACATCGGGTTCGTCAACAAGTACAACGCTGCGGCATTCGGGCGGAATCGGGTCAAACGGGAACATGGCCAGATCAAGGCGTCCGTTGCGAAGATCCTCAAAAAGGTCGCCGTTGAGGCCGATGACGTCAAGCTTGACTTGTGGAGCTTGCTTCAAGATTCGTTTGAAAGCAGGGAAAAGAAAGGCGAGTACGCCGTTATCCGCTGCCGCAATTCGAAAGGTTCGGGATAAATCAGCCGGATCGAACACGGTCGGCGCCGAAAGCTTCTCGAGCCGTTGCAATACATCGTTAATGTCGGGCAATAACTCACGCATGCGAGCCGTGGGTACCATGCGCGGTCCGCTTCTGACAAAAAGTTCGTCGGCAAAAAACTCGCGTGCCGCTGACAGGGCACGGCTGATGGTGGCCGTGGAAGTACCGAGTTCGTTTCCGGTAAGTGTGAGACTCATCGTTTTAAAAAGCGAAGAGAGAACCAGAAGAATAGTGTTGTCAGGGTAATTGTGGTGGCTTTGATTGTGCATAAAACTCTGCCTTGTTTTAGCCGTTCTTGAGGAGGAACAGTTTCCATCTTAAGCGTCTTTGCAAATCCTGCAACCGCGCGTTGCGACCCGTGGCGATCCAATCTGGGTATGAGCCGATTTCCTTGAAATTCAAGTCTCTATAGACTGATTTGCAAGGAACCGGTTCAATAAAAACGATGAGCCGGTGCGTCGACTAGACCACGAGGAGAAAGACAAATGAAGATTCTTCACTTGACGATTGCCGCCGCTGCCGTTGCCTTCTCAATGGCTGCCAGTGCCGAATCCATGGCGCCCGCTCCCACTCCGAAAGGAACGCATTTGGGCAATGTGATCGTCAACCCCTACGGCTACTCGCCTTTGACGGCTGTTATCAATCGCAACACCAAGCAGCCGACGGATATCAAAGTGACTGTTAAGGGCAAGCCCAACGGAGGCATCGACATCACCTACGACGTCGGTCGCTCGACGTTGCTTTCCAACGACGGCATTCCCGTGTTTGGCCTCTATCCCGACTATCGCAACACGGTTGTCGTGAGCTACAAGCTTGATGGCAAGAAGATTACCGACACGTACAGCATCCTGACGCCGGCGCTCACGATGCCCTACATGGACAACCGCAACATCACGGCTCTGCCGCAGCCCAAGGTCACCAAGCTTGATCCCAAGTTCAAGAACCGTCTGTATCTCGTTAACTCCGGTACACGTCCGCCCAAGGGCTCCGAAGTCAACTGGATCATGCCCAAGACGCCCAAGATGAGCAAGAGTGCAGCTAACCCCTCCGGTGGTTCTCTCGCTTTCGAAACGATTCCTCTGAATTACGTGGTTGATACGCAGGGCGAATTCCGTTGGTGGCTCGAACCCGAAGCCATCTATGACGGCATCAACTACAACATTGCCGATCGCGGCTACGCGATGGGTTTCTTCCCGACCAAGGCCGGCACCTACACGTTCGTTCAGGGCCAACGCTGGATCGAACTTAATCTGGCCGGTCGCGTCGTGGCCAAGCACGAACTGCCGCCGGGCTATATTGATTTGAGCCATGCTTCCTGGGAAATGCCCAACGGTCATGTGTTGCTGCGTGCTGCCAAGTACCGCTACCATCGTCCTGACGGTCAGGTCGTTCAGACCGTGCGCGATTTCATCATCGAAGTCGACCGTTCCGGCAACGTGATCGATGAATGGGATCTGAACACCATTTTGGATCCGACCCGTGATGCTTTGATCAAGAATCTCGACCTTGGCGCCGTCTGCATGAACGTCGACCTTGATGCTCAGGGCCAGAGCGTGGGTTCCGAACCGCTCGCACCGTTCGGTGACGCTGCAGGCGTCGGTACGGGCCGCAACTGGGCGCACGTCAACTCGGTTGCATACGATCCGACGGATGATTCGATCATCATTTCCGCTCGCCACCAGGGCGTGATGAAGATCGGCCGCGACAAGCAGGTGAAGTGGATTCTTGCTCCGTCCGTGGGCTGGAAGAACGGTCTGGAAAAGAAGCTGCTCAAGCCGGTTGACGCCAACGGCAAGGCCATCAAGTGCTCGCCCACGGGCGACTGCGAAGGCGGCTTTGACTTCACGTACACGCAGCACGCCGCTTGGCCGCGCGCTTCCAAGAAGGGCTCGATCGTTGTCTTTGATAACGGCCAGGTTCGCCACTACGAGCAGCCCGCTTTGCCCGAAATGAACTACTCTCGCTTGGTCGAATACAAGATTGACCCGAAAAAGATGACGGTTCAGCAGACTTGGGAATATGGTAAGGAACGCGGTTACGAGAGCTTTGCTCCGATCACGTCCAACGCCGCCTATCAGGCTGACAAGGACACGATGTTCGGTTTCTACGGCTCCGTCGGCTTGTTCGATCAGACCAAGGGTACGATCGGTCGCTTGCAGGAAGTTGATTACAAGACCAAGGACGTGAAGGTTGAAATTGACGTCTATAACAACAAGGCCTCTGCTCCGCACTATCAGGGCCACATTGTGGACCTCAAGCAAGCCTTCGGAAAGTAATCAGATAGTCGTTTAACTGCGATTAAAACGGGAGCGGTTCACAGCCGCTCCTGTTTGTGTCACAAACTCCCGGTCTACTAGCTCATTAAGGTAGTCCGGGAGTTTTTCTATTCTCAGCAAATCCAATAAGTCATGCTTGAGCCTGAGAACAGGACATCCAAAATCAAGAATGCAGGGATTATCGATTATTTGAGGCGAAATAGCTGTATATCGAGAAGTCTGTTTTGGTTTAGCGAAAACAAAGAATCCTGCACCTTTCCGTCAGAAAAATGCAGGATTCTCAAAGGCTCAAAAATTACTAATAATGGTGTCGGTACGCGACGGACTCAGAACTTATGCATCAGGCCAAAGCCGCCTGTTGTTTGATTGAAATCTGTGCCGGCATCCAGAAGTTGTTTGCCGTCCATAAAAGAGGTGAAGGCGTAAAGCTGGGTGCGTTTACTCAGACTGTAGTAGTAAACCAACGCTCCGAGAAAAGCAGACCCATCGTCTTGCGGATATCCTTCTGCCGAACCGTTAAGTTCTGCATTCAACCACCCAATAGAACCGGCGAAGTAATGCGGCCCCATTGTATAGCCGGCACTCAGATAGACGGTTTGCATATCGAGGCCTTCGGATCTGTCATCGAATGTGTGATTTGGACCGAGGTCCAGCAGCCCGTCCAGCCCGGTTTTGTTGCCGATACGGCGTTCATTGGTTGCCAGGTAGACAATGCCGGAAATCGTGAGCGGAGACATGTCGTAACTGGCAATCAGGTGAATACCCATCGCATCGTCTTTGCGGTCTTTGCCTTCGACCACATGACTGAAGCGTTCATAGGAAAGCACTGTACCGAGGCGTAGACGTTCTCCAACCCAGCCGAGAGCGACTTGGCCGACATGACGGTTGTCAGCCCAATCGTATGCAGTTTCTTCTTCCTCGTTGCCGTTGGAGTACATGGCCTGGTAAACGAAACCGGAAGAATTATTGGATGACATCGCAATCGTGTTATCCAGGCTGCCAGTGTTGTAGCTTATGAAAGCAGGAGCCGGTCCCAGCATACCGGAACGGGTCTGATTGGCACGCATGCGCCCATAGAAAGAATAGGGGGCAGTTGCGCAGGTAAAGTTAGGCAATCGACCTGCTGACACTTCCAGAATTTCATTACCGATGAATACACGGGCAACACGGTCGGCAATGCCGTCTTCTGCGGTGAGCTTGCCGGTATCAACGTGGTATCCCGTTTCAAGTTGGGCACCCGCATACCAACCATTTCCAAGCGTTTCCTTTGTTTGGAGACCAAAGTAGGTATCCATGGGAGTTTGTTTGAAAGCGGCAACCGCCAGACTATCCTTTCCGCCTTCTTGGTGGCTGAAATAAAGGCCTGTTGCTACATTGCCGTAGATCTTAACGTCTGCCGCCTGAGCGCTGCATGCCACGGTGGCGCAGAGGATTGCTGCGACTGTCGGTAAATGTTTCCTGTCCATTTGTGTATGTCCGGTTGGTTGAAATGCTCGACACTCAGACAAGCAACCGCACGGAACAAGCCTTGCATGAAGCTTCCAAGATCGCCGATCCTATTGATCTGCAATCGATTCTATGGGCAGGCCTTCTATCGGTCTATGGGCATTTTCGATGCAAGTTAACCATTTCACTCAACTTGCTATTTTCGTTTTTCGCGAAATGATGTCGAATGAATCAGCATTGAAAAACAAGGAGGCGACTGGACTAGCCTTGCGAAGGGCGACGGTGAAGAAAGGAAAAGGCGCCGACGGTATTGATTGAACCGTTGGACGCCTGAATGAAGTTCACTGAGAAATCCGTGAGTGCTCAGTGACGAATTTGAATCTCGACAAAGGCGCAAAGACAAGCTTTGGACTTGGTTCTCCTATAAGCACTTGATGCTGAAGATGAGACCTTCCAATGAGTAATAAATCCCTTTTAGCGACTTTTTAGCCCGTCTTTGGCGGGATCCAAAATGTTGATTGTGATTTGGAGTTCCACTAAAGAGCAATCACTGTCGTTCGTTATGACGTCGCTTGGTCGCAGGAGTTGCATGTCTCAGGCTGCGAGCATTCGCCGCAAGAGCGATCGGCTGCGTGATACTTGCTGATCACACAATTTTTGCAGTGTGCAAGCGCGTCTTCCGACAGCTGTTCAAAATCGTGGTACTGGCCGGACCAGCGGCAGATGTTGCGCAGGAACGGAACAAGACTGCGACCTTTTTCCGTGAGGGAATATTCCACGCGCGGAGGAATTTCCGGGAACTGGTGTCGCTCGATCAAACCGTGGCCGATGAGTTCCTTCAAAGTGTTGGCAAGGACAGTGTCCGATACGCTGTCGAGCGCCTTTTTGATGTCGTTATAACGGACGCTGTTTTCGGAATAGAGCAGGCACAAAATGCGGGACTTCCAGCGGCCGCTGAAGAATTCGAGAGCGAATTCCAACGGGCAACGCAAATCCTTGGGGAGTTTAGGTTGATACATGACGAAAACACAAAATCTAAAAAGTTGCAAAAAGTATAACCCCCGATTTTTGTCTAATCCAGATTAGATCAAACGGCGTAGGAGCAATTACTCAGAAATTACTTAGTCAATCATTGTTTACTTAAGGTCTTTGCTGTTTTCTTCAAATTCATACAATCGAACCTAGGTGTCGCTTTCCGTCGTCTCGGCACGGCTTTTTTCAAGCTCTACGACCCGCCGAGGCACCAGGAATAAAGAGACGGAAACGGTGCGGGAGACACGCATCGGAACACCGCAGATACGATAAGAAACAGGAGAAGAAGATGGCAGACGTCAAACTTCCTCACATTTCCAGACGCGCTCTGCTGGGCGCGGCCGGGGCCACTGCTGCAACTTCCTCAATGGGCTGGGCGGCGGTCAAGAAAGAGGTAGAGACTCTCAAGAAAAAAGGCTGGAAGGCCTACCCGGTCGGTTGCTGCATGTGCGGCGCCCGCTGCGGCATGCTTGCTATGCATAAGGAAGGCGAAAAGCCTTCGCGTGCGAGCATTCGCATCCTTCCCAATCCCGATCATCCTCAGCGCGGTTATTGTGGCCGCGGTGCTTCGGCGCTCTGGGCATGGGATCATCCGATGCGCATTCGCAAGCCCTTAAAGCGCAAGGGCGAACGCGGCAGCGGTGAGTTCGAAGAAATTTCCTGGGATCAGGCGCTCAACGAAATCGCAGCCAAACTCAAGGCCATCATCGCCAAGGACGGCGAACAGAGTGTGGTTCTCACGAGCCACAACTTCACGGCCTATCAGAACTGGTTTGCGCCTGCCTTCGGAACGCCCAATGTGATCAATCACTCGGCAACCTGCAACTCGGCTTCCACGTTTGCGCGTCGCCTCATTTTCGGTCCGACCTTCTCGGGCTTGGGAAAAGTTGAGCCCGATTACCTCAACGTTCGTTATCTGCTTCTCGTAGGGCGTACTCTGAACTGCGCCATGGGTGTGTTCTCGACAGCTGCACAGGCGCGCGAAAATGGCGCTCGCCTGGTGTTCGTCGACCCGCGCATGCCCGAGGGTGCACTGGGCGAATCCGAATGGATTCCGATCAAGCCCGGTACCGACGCCGCTTTCCTGCACGGTCTGATTTTCGTGGGCTTGCGTGAAAACCTCTGCAATCTGGAATGGATGCGCAAGTGGACGAATTCTCCGTGTCTCGTGACGGATGACTACACGCCGATTACCGAAGACATGGTCAAGCAAGGCGGTCGCAAGCGCTACTTTGCCGTCATTGACGAACACACCGGCAACATCGCCTTCCAAGGTCCCAAGCTCAACGAAAAGGGACAGCCGATCGGCTTTGACGAATCGCCCGACGTACTGCCCGCCATGGATTGGCACGGCGAAGTGAACCTTGCCAACGGCAAGCGCGTGCATGCTCGCACCGTGTTCGTTGCCTTCAAGGAAGCCAACGCCAAGTACACGCCCGAATTTGTGGCCAAGCAAACCGGAATCCCGGCCAAGCGAATCATCGAAACGGCTCGTGACTTTTTCAATCTCGGCGGCGTGTGTGACGACGGCTGGTATTCGTCTCGCAACGGCAACGATGTCGAAGCTTACGAGTTGATGAGCCTCATCAATCTCTTTACCGGTCAGATGGACCGCAAGGGCGGCTTTATCGTGACGCAGGGTGCCGGTGTGGGCGGCCCGGGCGTCAAGAAGGCCGGCACAAAGTGCACGGGACCGACTGGCGCCACCTGGGAAGTCAAACCGGGCAAGCCCATGGACAAGCTTTTCTATCCGGAAGGTATCGGCACGCTGTGGCCTGCACTCGAAGCGGCCAAGACCGGCAAGCCCTATCCGGTGCGCGCGCTCATTATGACTGGCTGCTCGATGTTCCATCGCGAAGCCAACTCCGCGCGACTCATCGAAGGCTTCAAGGCCATGGAACTTATTGTGAGTCAGGACATCTTGCCGCAGGAATCCAACGACTGGGCCGATTATGTTCTGCCGAGCACGTTCTTCCTGGAAAACCACGAATACTTGGGCGTGAATTACGCTCGCGACGGTTGGGCGCACAAGTCCGACGCCATGATCGATCCGCCCGAAGGTGTGGAAGCGCGTCACGACATCTGGCAGTTCTGCGAAATCCTTCGCCGTATCGACCCGGCTCTGGCCGCTCGTTTGGGGTACAACGAAGAAATCAAAGATCGTGCCGGCTGGAAGAAGTGGTTTAACGAACAGCTCGTTGACGGAGCCTGGAAAAAGTTCATTGCCAACAAGAACAAGGCCAAGCCCGGTGAGGGCGATCGCATTGCCAAGGAAGTCGAAGAAAAAGGCTTTGCGCTGGTTAACGTCAAGAAGTATGACCAGACGCCTTACAAGACTCCGTTCACAACACCGACGGGCAAGGGTGAAATCATCAGCTTCTACGCGGTGTATCAACCTTCGGCGAAGAACACCAGTCCGATGCCGGAATATCAGCCGACGAAGGCTTATACGCATCCGAAGGCAGACAACGAATTCATCATTGCTTCGGGCAAAGACTCCGCTTCGTGCTGCGGCGTGACGCTCTTTACGTATCCGACTCGCTTTACGGGCGATCGTACGATCTGGATGAATCCGATTGACGCCGCGCGTTTGGGCATCAAGCAGGGTGACACGATCGAACTCGAAGGTCTCGATTTGCCTGTGAAGGGACGTGCCCAGGTGACGGTTACCAACCGTGTGATCGCTGGCTCTCTCTTTGCTTACGGTTTCTCGGGCGGCGTTCGTACCAAGAAGCTCCTTCCGGAATACGAATGGGTTCGTGAAGGCGTCAATACCAACTGGTTTGCCACCGGCAAGAGCCAGGCGGATTGCGGCAACATGAGCAATAACGTCACCGTTCGCATCAAGCGCGTGTAAGGAGTCAAAAGATGGCGAAAAAACAACTTGCGCATCTTTTTGATGCGACGAAATGTATCGGCTGCCAAGCTTGCATCGTAAGCTGCGTCGAAACAAATTATCCCGAAATGGTCGGCCGTCACATCGAAGGCAAGAACTGGCTGGCTTCCAACATCCGCCGCTACACGGCCAATCTGGCCAAGCGTCCGGTACAGCTTCTCGTGCAGTGCCAGCACTGTTCGGAAGCGCCCTGTGTGGAAACCTGCCCGTTCGGCGCTAACTACTACGATGAAAACGGTCTGGTTCGCAATGATCCGAAGCGTTGCATCGGCTGTAACTACTGCATCGCATCGTGCCCCTACGACGCGCGTTGGTCGCACCCGATTACGGGACTGCCCTCCAAGTGCATGGGTAGCGGCTGTCTGGAGCGCATTGAAGACGGACTGCAGCCGGCCTGCGTGAGCGTTTGTCCGGTCAGTGCACGCCTTTTCGGTGATGTCAACGATCCGGAAAGCGACATTTCGCAGAAGATTCGCGTCGCCAAGACGCAGAAGCTTCTTGAAAGTCACGGAACGAAACCTAACTTCTTCGTGGTGGTGCAGAAATGATGGAATTCACAAATCTCACGATGCAGCTTCAATCCGCGAATTGGGGTTGGTCGATTGCATTCTTCCTCTGGTTCATCGGCTTGTCCGGCATGGGGATGTTCCTCAACGGCTGGGTGCGCGAAAAGGCGCTTGTGTACCTGTGCGCCGCAGCGAGTATCCTCGGTACGCTGTTGGTGGTGAGCCACTTGGCTCGCCTCACGAATCTGCCTGCAGCGGCGTTCTACGCGCTCACGAGCGGCAGCTTCAACTTCGGCAGCTGGATGATGATCGGCATGGTGCTGCTCACGCTGCAGTGCTGCGCAACAGTGTTTTACGCTCTGTCTCTGGCCGGTGTGTTCAAGAGCTGCGAAGACTTCGTGCTGAGCAACTTCTTTAACCACATCACGATGGCACTGGGTGTCATTGTCACGATCTACTCGGGCTTTCTGCTTACGCAAGCCGTTGGTGTCACGCTCTGGAACACCGCTTTGATTCCTTTGCTGTGGATCATGTCCGGTATGGCCTCGGCTATTAGTTCCATCGAACTGATGATGGTCTCGGGAAAGATTCCGGCACACAAAGTGCTCTGGAGTCGCCGTACGGCTCTGTGGACGGAAGCGGCTGAACTTTTCACGATCTTTGCCTTTGTGCACGTGGCTTTGAGTTCGTCGTCGGCAGCCGCCCGCGTCGGTGCAGAGTCTCTGATCGATGGCCCGTATTCGATGATGTTCTGGTTGGGCGTCATTCTCTTCGGTTCGATCGTGCCGTTGTCGATTAACCTGATTACCCGCAAGCATGTTGCATTGGCTATTTCGGCTGTGCTCGGCCTGGCCGGCGCCCTGATGCTGCGTGCGAGCGTGCTCTTTGCGGGGTATTATGAGCCGATCTTGTTCTAATAACGACATCTGCCATATGCCGGGAGTCCCGGAGCCTGGGTCCGGGTGAGTCTCTCTTAGCTCCCGGCACCCTTTACGGCAGACTGCTGAACTGATGATTCAGGGAAGGCAGTCTGCCTTTTTTGCCTTTGGAATTCGATCAGCAAAAGTCGAACGGCAGCTCAAGCTGGTCGGTTAGGCTGCGCTTTTTTTGTTTGAGTTTGATGAGTTCGAGAAAGGCCTGCCGGTGGAGCAACCGCACACGCATGCGGTCATTGCAGTCGATCGGCAGATCGTAGAGCTTGTCGACAACGAGCGTGAGTTGAGAGATGGATGTTTTCCAATGCGCCAGAATCTTGGGAATGTCCGAGTCTTTGTACTCGTACAAATTGATGAAAGGTGACAATTTGGAAGCCGCTACAAGCAATGGTCTGCCGCGCTTTTGTTGCCGGTCTTTTCGGTCATGACACGCCTTTTGCGTATTTCCAAACTAAACCTGGCGCCGTAATGCAGGCGAGGCACAAAAAGAAGAGTTTTTTATACTGGATCAAACTTCCGGGATTGGAGATTGCGTCGTTTTTTTGTGTGTGTAAATATTATTTAGCTAGCTATATGACACGGAAAACATTGACCGAAGAGAAATTCTGAAAGTTCAGAAGAAAGGAGATTGGTGTTACTCGGGTTTCCTTTCGGCAATAAGTTTTTTCAGAAGTCCGACAAGCAACAGCTGTTCGGCTTGCGTCAAGGTCTCGGAAAAAGCCAGAACTTTGCGATAGTGTTCCGGAAGCACTGAGGCGAGAACCTGTTCACCCCGAGCGGTGATGCGGACCATCACGGCACGGCGATCCAGCGTGCTGGAGTTGCGTTCAACCAGAGGTTGGGCCTCTTTGAGCATGCGGGAGATCATGATGGAGGTGGTTGCATCCGTCACGCCGAGGTGTTGCGCGAGCATGCCGATGGACATTTCGCCGCCTGCGTCCTTGAGTGTCATCAGAAGGGAAAGCTTGCCTTCCGAAAGACGAGCCGTGTCCTGCAGGGGGCGATAGATTTCTTCGCGTGCGATATCGGCGGCACAGGTCAGATGCAACAGAAGATCAACTGCGGACAGATTCTCTTGGCCGACAGTTTGCGGATTGGCGCGCAAAAGACGTTGACGTGGTTTCATATCGTTTCTCAAAGTTTTGCCGACTAATTATAGGGATTTTCTTGGAAAGACAGAATCCTCTGCCGAGACTCCATTCGTTTTGGAGAAAGATAGAAGGCACCTCATTGTCTGTGTAACGCTGATTTCGGGAGCGTTTTGCGGCGTTAGAATCGACGAGCATCGGAAGGAGGCGATGGTGAAGCTCTCAGACTCGACTCAGGGTGTGCTTTATGCGACTGCCGCCTATGTATGGTGGGGATTTCTGCCTTTGTTTTGGGCAATCTTCGATCCGGTCGGCAACGGCTGGGAGGTGATCGCGCATCGCATCTTTTGGACGGGCGTACTGTTAGTTGTTTGGATTGCCTTTGTCCTCGGCTTTACCCGGTTCGTCACCTTTGTGAAGGCGATCTGGCAGTCGCGTCGGCAAACAGTTCTGCTTTTGTGTGCGGCCGTGGTCTCGGCTCTGAATTTCTGGGTCAATGTGGCGGGCGTCATCACCGGGCACGTGGTGGAGCTCGGAATCGGTACGTTTTTGACGCCGCTTCTGACCATTGCTTTGGGGATTGTATTTTTCCATGAGCGGCCGCCTTTGCTCACATGGATTGCCATAGCGGCAGCGTTGGTCGGCGTGGCGGTCATGATTGTTCAGTTCGGCCGCTTTCCTTTTTATGCATTGATGGTTTCATCGACTTGGGCGGCTTACGGGGCACTGAAAAAAGCCTTGATGGTTGACGCCGTTTTGTCGCTTGCCGTTGAAACATTCCTGATGATGCCGCTGGCTGTCGGCTATGTCGCTTATTTGACGGCAATGGGAGCCTCACATTTTTCGCCGACGGCCGATCCCGGGCTTGCCGCGGCCTTTGTTGCAACCGGCGTGATGGCGGCTGTTCCTCTGGTGGCTTTTACGATCGGTGCCATGCGCTTGTCGTTGAGCGTTTTGGGTTTTATCCAGTATCTGGCGCCGATTCTTATCGTGGCGCTCGGCGTTTTCGTCTTCGGCGAGCCGTTCGGAACCAGAGAGATACTTCCGCTTTCCTTCATTTGGCTTGGCATTGCGGTCTTTTTGGCTGGCCAGGTACGCGAACATAAAAACTCTTCACAATTGCATGCGCGTTCTTAAGGTGCGCGAATGGTTAGATGCGCCATAATCAACGCAAGTCTTTGCAATCGGCAAAGATGCAGTGACCCAGTGGACTGAAAGGAGTTCTACCCATGACCAAACTCACTCGTCGCAGCGCTCTCGGCCTGGCTGCAGCCGCATTGGCGTTGAGTACCACGGCGGCTCAGGCAAAGCCCGCCAAAGTTCCCGAAGGCTGGGACGGCAAGAAGATGTATGAAACGATGACCAAGGACGGTGTGGGTTTCCGCTCGCCGACGCCGGCAAGCGTCAAGAAGACGGCGCACGTCTTTTTTGACACACAGTGCCCGGACTGCATCCGTCTGATGGATCGCATCATGCCGTTGCAGGATCGCATCGCCGTGGTCTACTACCCGATCGCGTTGCTCAACCCGCATTGCGAACCGCAGGGTGCGTTAATTCTCGGCTCCAAGGATCCGTACGCGATGCTCATCAAGCATCACGAACATTTCCGTGACAAGGATTTCCGTGGCCTTCGCTATGAGGGTGCTGATCTGCCGTACGAACTGCGCAATAAGGTGTGGATCAACACCAAGTTGCACCGCCGCTGTGGCTGCCGTGCTGTGCCCTACGGCGTGTATCTCAATTCCAAGGGCGAATACGTGCCGTTTGATGAAAACCTGACCACGGACGAACTGGCCAAGATTTTCGAACTCTAAACGCGGTTCTTTTGTGAGCCCAACGAAAGCGGCGCGTGTCAGGCAAAAAGGCATTGCGCCGCTTGTGCTTTCCAGAAAACCAAGGATTTGAAATGCGTCTGCGAGCTTTGATTGCTTTGGTGCTTTCCGTTTTTCTTGGATTTATGGCTGCCGTCAACGCTTATGCGGCCGACAAGCGTTTTTACGACGAGCAGGGACGTTATCAGGGCAAAGTGGATGACAGTGGTCGGTTCTACGACAGGCAGGGACGCTATCAAGGCAAAGTGGACGACAATGGCCGGTTCTACGACAGGCAAGGACGCTACCAGGGCAAACAGGATGCCAATGGTCGGTACTACGACAGACAGGGACGCTACCAAGGCAAACAGGATGCCAACGGCCGTTACTACGACAGACAGGGGCGTTATCAAGGCAAACGTGACGCAAACGGCCGTTTTTACGACAGACAGGGACGCTACCAAGGTCGAGAACAATAATCGGCAGCGTTAATTAATCGCCGGCTTTTTCCGTTTCCGACCATTCGCTGTAGGGTCTCTCGGATAAGGCCGAGTTGTAGTAGCGTGTGAGGTGCGTGACCTCCCGGCCGATCCAGGGCGGCAATTCCACGGTTTCGTTTTCAGAGGTCAATTCCACTTCAGCAAGCACTAAACCTTCGTTTTCACCGAAGAAACGGTCGACCTCCCAGATCTTGCCCGCATACGCAACCTTGGTGCGGGTCTTTTCAATGAGCGGCTTGAGCGCCAGCGTATCGAGCAAGACGGCCGCTTCATCGGTCGGAATGGCGTACTCGAACTCCGTGCGCACGGCGCCCTTATTACGGCCCTTGATCGTGAGATAAGCCTTGTCGCCCTTGATGCGTACGCGAACCGTGCGCTCAATGTCGCGCGACAGATACCCTTGACGGACCAGTTGGGGTGTTCCGAGCCGTTGCCATTCGTCGGATGTCACCAAAAATTTGCGTTCGATTTCCAAAGCCATTTTTCTGTCCTACTTTTTCTGTTCTTCCAAACGCTCGACGCCGGGTCCAGAGAGCTCGCTGCGGCCGCCCGAAACGGGGGTGACGTCAATCAGGGTGGTGATGCGTTCGCGCACTTCACCCACGTGCGAAATGATGCCGATCATCTTGCCCTCGCTTTGAAGCGCCGCGAGCGCATTCATGGCGTCTTCGAGCGTATCGGGGTCGAGCGAGCCGAACCCTTCGTCCAAAAAGAGCGACTCGACGCGAACATTGCGGCTTGCCATTTCGGATAGGCCCAGAGCGAGCGATAGGCTCACCAAGAAGGATTCGCCGCCCGACAGGTTGTCGGCACTGCGCTCCACGCCGCCTTGAAAGGCGTCAATCACGTTCAGTTTCAGGGGTTCAACGGCATCTTTTTTGAGGATGTAGCGCTGAGAAATTTTGGACAAAGCACGGTTGGCGTGATGCAGCAGCGTTTCAAACGTCATTGACTGCACAAAAGTGCGGTAACGTTTGCCGTCGGCCGAGCCGATCAGCGCATTGAGTCTTGACCACAGCGCGAGCGTTTTTTCCTGAGCTTTGATCGCGTCGAGTTTCTCGGCAAGCCGTTGTTTCTGCGCGTCGTCCGTTTCGATGAGCCCCTGCAGGCGTCCCTTTTCGGCGGTGAGGGTATTCATCGATTCGCGAAGAGATTCGATTTCGCCGACAAGAGACGCCAGTTCAATCGTTGGCTCAATCTTGGAAGCGAGCTGCGTGAGCCTTTCTTCGGCTTGCCGAGCGGTTTTGGCAAGTTCCTCGCACCGGGCATCCAGTCGGGCGTACGTTTGCTGCCGGGCGTCGATTTCTTCGGCGGTAAGCAGCGCGGCTTCCCAGAGGGAATCTTCGGCAAAGCCCGCGGCGGTGCGCTCATGCGTCCAGACCGACAAGGCGGTTTGTAGGAAAATCGAGTCTGCCGCAGTCTGTTTCTCGGCCGCTTCCAGTTGTCCCTTTGTGACACTGACAAGTTCTTTGAGACGTTGAGCTTCGACAGTCCGCTTTTCGGTGAGCGCGAGCGCTGCGTCACGCCGGTTTTTGAGGGCGGCTTCTTCGGACTCGGGCGATTTGTCACCGAAAAGGGCTGTACGCTCAGCTTGTTTGAGGGAACGTTTGTTTTCCAGTGAAGCGATGACCGTTGACAATTCCACGCACTTGGCGTCGAAGGCGTCCTGTTGGCGGCGCTGCTCCTGCACCGTTGTTTTTAAGACGGCGATTTGTTGCCCGATTGTTGCCAAGCGCGTGCGTTTTGTCTGGAACGTGTCGACTTCCGTTTGCAGTTTCGTGCTCCACGCCTTGGCTTGCGCTGCTGTTGCAGGAACTTTGATCAGTCCCGCACAGACGCGGGCCAGCCCGCCTTGGGCCGCGAGCAATTGCGCGGCAGCCTGTATGTTTTCGTTCTGAGCACTTTGCAAAGTGGCTTGTGCTTGCGTGCGTTTGGCTTCACAGGTTTTGACCGCCTGAGATTGCGTCTCGAATTGCGCTTTAGCTAGATCCAACGATGAGATAAGGTTATTGCGTTCGTCATCAAGCGAAGCGAGTTTCTTGATTTTTTCGGTGAGCGCCCCTGCTTTCTCCCTAGTTTCTTCATAGGCTGCACGGATATCCGCAGGGGTTGTGACGGAAACTGACCATTGGCCAGCCAGAGACTCAATCGCTTGCAGTTCTTGCAGGAAGACTTTTTTCAGTTCCTCGAGCGCTTGCTGCTCGGCTTTGATCGAACAGTCGAGTTTGGCGAGCTCTTTAGCAAAAACGGTGACGGATTTTTGCGCGTCTTTCCAGTCTTTTTTGGTGCGATCGAGTTTTTGCGAGTCGTCTGACAGGATCGAGGGACGGCTTTCGGCATACGGATGATGCACGGCACCGCACAATGGGCACGGCGAGCCGTCAACGAGTTTGGCTCGCTCGTCGCTGAGGCGTTCCACTAAAGAGCGCATGGCAGCGGTCTGTTCAAGCGCTTCCACGGTGTCGGCAAGAGAATCAGTCAGCTTGACCTGTGTTTCATAGCGTTCTTTGGCGACAGTCCAGTCTGCCTGCAATTTGCCCAACAGTTCCTTTTTGTTGTCTATTTGGCGGGATTTTTCAGCTTTTTTAGCCAATTGCTGCAAAAGCTGGTTGAGCGCCGCAGTCCGAGCGTCGGTTTGAGTCTTGAGCTGCGTCCACTCCTGCAGGGTTTTGCCGGCGGCACATTCGGTGCGGGCGATTTCAACCGCAGAGAGTTTCTCCTGTAACGAGTGGATTTTGGCCTGAGCGGGTGCCAATGCCAGTTGAGCGTCTTGAGTCGCTTGAACGGCAACGGCGAGTTCGGCCTCGGCCTGTTGTTGCGCTTTTTCGCGCTTGCTGCGGTTAGTGTCGGCGTCCGCAAATTGAGCCAGCGCCGTGGAAATCTCGGCTTGTTTGGCAAAAAGACGCGTAGCACGGGAATCGGGGGCAGTGTCGGCTTCCAGTTTTACAGCTTCCTCCGACAATGTTTGAATTTCAGAGGTTGCCGCCTGCGTTTTAGCCAGACTTTGTTTTAAAAGTGCTTCCTCGTGTGTCTTTTCGGCGACTTTTTCAGAGATGCGCTTGGTGTGTTCGGCAATGGCCGTATCGTGCGCTCGCACCGCCTGCGTAACAGGCAGCAGTGCCTCATATGCTTTGGCGAGATCAACGGAAGCAATGCGGGCTTCCTGCAAAAGACTTTGGGCGTTGCCGGCCTCTTTGTCGGCTGCCGCAAGCGCGCCGGTGAGTTTTTCACACTGCTGACGAGCGCTTTGAACACGCAACTGAGCTTCGTGCAGCGCCGTGTGCGTCGGCTTGATCTTGAGCGCACGGCGAGCCACTTCCGTTGCATGGCGTTCGCGTCGCAGTTCTTCGATGGTTGCTTTGACCGAAGTGAGTTCTTTTTGCGAAGCCTCCAGTGTTTCAGAGGTCGCATCGCGTTCCCGCACGAGGTCTCGGACTGCTTCCTTGGCTTTGACGGTATCTTCAAGTGCGGCGCATTTTGCTTTGATTTCGCAGAGCGCAGAAAGCGTTTGCTGACGCTCGGTGTCGGCCATCACGCCGACGCCGCCCGCTTCCGATTTGAGGTGCTCGAGAGCGGTGTTCTCGCTTTTATACCGTTCATAGACGGCTTGCGAGATTCGCGAATAGATTTCGGTGCCGGTGATGGCTTCGAGCGCGTTGGAGCGTTCGTCTTCTTTGGCTTTCAGAAAAACCGAGAAGTTGCCCTGCGCCAGAAGCGCCGAGCGCGTGAACTGATGGAAGGTCAGGCCGGTGATTTCTTCAATGAGTTCGGCAAAGCGCTTCTTGTATTTGGCTTCCAGAATGTCCCAGTCGCTTCGCTCGTTGTTCCAACGGCTAAGCTCAATGCTTGATCCCTGCAAACGACCGTCGGCGCGGCTGCGAGCGCGGCGCTGCGAATAAAGCGCTCGATAGCGCACACCTTTGGCAAGGAAGGTGACTTCGCTTTCCATGATTCCCGTGCCGCGGGTCATCGCTTCGTTGGCGCTGCCCGTGAGTTCGCCCAGGCGGGGTGTGCTGCCGTAAAGCGCAATGCAGATGGCATCCAGAAGCGACGACTTGCCCGCGCCGGTGGGGCCGCAGATGGCAAAAAGGCCGCCTGCGGCATATGCGGGATCTTCAAAGTTGATCGACCAGTTGCCTTTGAGCGAATTGATGTTTTGAACGCGTACTTTGAGGATTCTCATTGCGGTTCTCCTTCCTTGCGCACGACCGCGAGAATCTCGGAGTAGGCGTCAGTGAGTTCTTTTTTGAGTTCTTCGGAAAATTCTGTGCCGCAGGCTTGTTGCTTTTGCAGGCAAAGCTCAAACATTTTTTCTGGCGAGATCGCTTCGACGTCGCTGACAACATCGTCGACGGAAAGCTGCGCGGCGGCAACCGTGAGGCTTACCACACGCACCAATGTGACGGTGCTGTTTTGCACAATGTCGCGGCACTTGGCGGCAAGATCCGGTGCAAAGGTACCTTCCGTGTGCAGCACCTCGCAGAGGACCGGACGGCCGGTCGCAACGAGCGTACTGAGTTCTTCGGTGACTGCCGTTTCGTTGCCTGTGATCTGCACCAGCGTGTCGAAAGCGGGCACTTCCAGCGTGCGAACGGTACAGGCTTTGCCCTGCGTTTCCATGATGCAGACGCTTTTTGAGGCTTTGCGTTCGGAAAAGTCCAGCGCAATGGGACTGCCGCAATAGCGGCGCGTCTCGTTTCCTGCCAGACGCTGGGCTTTGTGCAGGTGCCCCAATGCCAGATAGTTGATTTCGGGCGGAAAGGCCGCGGCGGGAATCAGGCCGAGAGAACCGATATAGAGGTTGCGCTCTTCGTCGCTCGGGTCGCCGTCGGCGGCAAAGAGGTGCCCGGTGGCAATGTAAGGGATGTCGTTTTCACCGCGCAATTCGAGCGCAGTTTGTGTCACACGGCGATAGTGCTCTGCCGTTGCCGAGCGAATCTTTTCTTCTTTGTCCTGCTGTGTTTCGTTTTCGGTGCTTGTGCGCAGATCACGTTCGCGTAGATAGGGTACGGCCGCAACGACTGCCAGAGGTGTTCCGGCCGCATCGCGCAACAGCACGACTTCGTCGGCCGGATCGGCCGTCGCCTGACCGATAACGGTGATGTTGAGCGCTTCAAGAAGTGTGTCGGGGGCGTTCAAAAGTGAAGGCGAGTCGTGATTGCCTCCGGTGACGATCACGTGGCGGCAGTCGGTGGAAGTGGCCACAGAAGCCAGAAACCGGTAGTAAGCCCGCTGCATACGGTGCGAGGGGGTGGCGTTGTCGAAAACGTCGCCTGCGATGATCAGGCAGTCGATTGTCTCGGTGCGGATTGTTTCGGTGAGCCAAGTGAGAAATTTCTCAAAGGTCTCGTCTCGGTTGACGCCGTATAGACTGCGTCCGAGATGCAGGTCGGAAGTGTGAAGAAAGCGCATGAAAGTCAATAAGCCGGTCAACAATGGCAATAGTGCACTATAGCCGTCTGCTGCCGGACTCGCGATTTTTTTCTTAACGCAGTTCCTGCCACCAGGGGCCGGTGTCGCGCGCCGGGTTGTCCAGCGCAACGATTTGTCCGATCAGCGGCGTGGAAAGCGCAATGCCAAGCGATTGCGCGTTGGCAAGCGCCGCTTCCAAAGGAGCCTTCCAAGTGTGACGGCTCAAGTCGAACTTGGCGTTGTGGCACGGCATGACAAAGCGGGGACGCAGTTCGGAAACAGCCGCTTTCCACGCAGGCGGCATCAGGTGAATTCCGGCCCAGTCGGTGTTGTACTGGCCGTCCTCGACGATGGCAAAGTCAATGCGTCGAAAGTCCGTGGCGATTTGGCGGAAATGGCGTCCGTAACCGCCGTCGCCCGAGAGGTACAGCGTCACCCCGTCGAGATCCATCACAAAGCCCGCCCACAGTGTTGTATTGCGCTCGAGCGTTCGACCCGAGAAATGTTGGCTCGGCACGCAGGTGAGCGATCCTTTGTGCGGAAGAGCGATTTTTTCGCCCCAGTCCATTTCCGTAATGCGCTCGGCTTCCCATCCCCAGTATTCGAGATGGGCTCCCACGCCGAGTGGGCAGACGACATGCGCCGTGCGATTCTTCAGGTCACGCATCGTGAGCATGTCCAGATGGTCGTAATGGTCGTGCGTGAGAATGAGGAGATCCAACGCCAGAATGTCGCGCGGCTGATAGAGGTCGGCTCCTGCGAAAGGCTTGAAAAAGCTACCCAACGGGAAACAGGCGTGCAAAGCGGGGTCTACGGCAATCGCGAGACCGGCAAGCTTTAGGTAAAAGCCTGAGTGTCCGAACCAAACCATCTGCCCGTCGGCGAGCGTAGTGAGATCGGTTTTGATCGAAGGAATGCGCTCAAGCGGCCGACGCCCTGTCTTGTCTTCGGTGAGAAACCGTAGCATCCCTGAAGAGCGTTCCCGATCGATCGGATCGATGACCGGCGTGAGGTTGTGAAACGTGCCGTTGCTGAAATTGGGCGACGCCTGCATGCGCTCCAAGCGCGCTCCGGTCGGTTTGGAGCCCAGCGCGGAAAACGCTTGCGTGCTTTCCTGTACGGCAGCGCACAAGGGACCGGCGGCGGCAGCGGCCAGAAAAGCGACGGAAGTCAAAACGGTACGGCGTTGCATGTTTTTGGGACCACAACCAACAAAATCTGCTTGTCGTACTTTACCTTGTCGAGAAGCTCGAAAGCAGCAGGCAAACGGAATTTGCACGGATTGAGCAAAAATCGGGTATTGAAATGCCTACGATCGTTTTGCTTGCAGTGCCAGACGGATCAGGCGGTCAGCTTGATCGGCCATGTAGAGCGGAATGTTGAGTACGTCGCCGTCCAAGCGCAGATTGTCCAGCGAAAAGCGAACGCCCAGTGGCGTTTGTTCGGCAAACTTCTCCTGATCTTTTCGAAGGCTTCGCGCTTTGACACATCAATGACCTCACAAAATTCTTAATAAAAATGTGAGAAAAATCACAAAATTATGAATTTTTATGTGATTTTACGAAGCGCAGAGACACCTTTTTCAAGGTCAAAAAAGCCCGACACCGGAGGCATCGGGCTTGGGGTTACGAGATCAACCGTCTTGGTTCGGATCAGTAGTTGTAGCCTTCCTTGAGCCAGCGGGCGACATCAAGAGCACAGTAAGTCAGGATTCCGTCGGCGCCGGCGCGCTTGCAGCAGATCATTGATTCCATCGTGATCTTCTTTTCGTCAATGCAGCCGGCCGCGGCAGCGCACTTGATCATCGCGTATTCGCCGGAGACGTGGTACACGAAGGTCGGCGCCTTGAATTCGTCCTTGACGCGGCGAACCACATCGAGATACGGCATTCCGGGCTTGACCATGACCATATCAGCGCCTTCGGCCAGATCGAGCCCCACTTCCCAGAGCGCTTCGTCGCTGTTGGCGGGATCCTGCTGATAGACGGCCTTGGTGGACTTGCCGAGGTTGCCCGAAGAGCCCACTGCGTCGCGGAAGGGACCATAGAAGGCACTGGCGTATTTGGCCGAATAAGCCATGATGCGCGTGTGGATAAAGCCTTCTTCTTCTAACATCTTGCGAATGACGCCGATGCGGCCGTCCATCATGTCGGAGGGAGCCACAACGTCAGCGCCGGCTTGAGCCTGGGCGCGAACCTGACGCACGAGCATTTCAATGGTTTCGTCGTTGAGGATGTAGCCCGTTTCGTCGATGAGGCCGTCCTGACCGTGCGTGGTGTAGGGGTCAAGCGCCACATCGCACATGACGCCCAACTGCGGGTAGGCAGCCTTGATGGCCTTCACGGCGCGCGGAATCAGACCGTCGGGATTGGCGGCTTCAACGCCGTCGGGAGTCTTCAGTTCATCGTCGATGTGCGGGAAAAGAGCCACCATCGGGATGCCGAGCTCAACCATTTCGCCGCAAAGCTTCAGCAGTTCGTCGATTGACAAACGGTTGACGCCGGGCATGGTGGGAACGGGCGTGACCTTGTGTTCGCCTTCCTGCACGAACACCGGCAGGATGAGGTCGTTGGGCGTGAGAACGGTTTCACGCATCAGTCGACGAGAAAAATCGTCATGGCGCATGCGGCGCATACGCACGAAAGGATACTGTCCAAGGGTCTGCATTTTTCAAAAGTCCCCGTGAGAATAAAGAATACTGAAAGGTTACGCCGACGGCGTGTCTGCCGACAGGCGCCCTTCCGGATCAATCCAGGTTAAAAGTCGTTGCTGAAGTTCTTCGACGCCTTCTTTTTTAAGTCCCGAGAAAAGCTGAACTTCCACATGATCCCCGAGCTGTTGAGCTCGGGCGCGGGCTTTGGCAAGCACCGTATTGCGTTCGGCACGCTTGATCTGGTCGCATTTGTTAATGAGCCAGAGCTGGCGCACGTGACTGCGTGACGAAAAAAAGTCAATGAGCCACTCGTCGGCCGGCATAAAGGGACGACGAGCGTCCATGACAATCACGATGCCGGTGAGCGACGGACGATCAGCAAGGTAACCGCCGATCAGTCGGCTCCAGGTTTCGCGGATTTCCGGAGCGGCTTTGGCGTAGCCGTAGCCCGGCAGATCCACCAGGTGTGCAATCTGCTCGCGCTCCTTGCTGTCGGGAATTTTGCGAGAAAGCGTAAAGAAGTTGATAAGTTGCGTGCGGCCCGGTGTCTTGGACGCAAACGCGAGGCGCCCTTGACGGGTGAGCACGTTGATGGTCGTGCTTTTGCCGGCGTTGGAGCGGCCGGCAAAGGCGATTTCAGGCAGGCCCGCGCCGGGCAGTTGGCTCACGGCGGCGGCCGAAGTCAGAAAACGTGCGGAGTCAAAAAGCGACATGGGTCACACCAAAAAGAAAGACAGAGAGATGTTAGAAAACAAAACTGAGAAAACCGTTAAGCTTTTCTGATTTGCGGAATGTCGGCGTTGTCGATCGTATCGATGAAACCGCCGCCCAGACAAACTTCGCCTTGATAAAGCACGGCGGATTGCCCCGGGGTGGCGGCCCACTGCGGGACGGGGAACGAAAGGTCGATGCTTTCGGCATCAATCGATGCGACCTCGCAGGCGCCGTCGGGCGCACGATAGCGGGTTTTGACCGTCACGGGTGTGCCGGGTTCGGGAGCGTGTCCCGACACCCAACTTGTGCGCACCGCTTTGAGCGTATGCGTGTTGAGCCACGGGTGTTCATGCCCCTGTACGATCCAAAGCGTATTGGTGGCAAGGTCCTTGCGGGCCACAAACCAAGGCTCTCCCGTGCCCTCTCGGCTGCCGCCCACGCCGATGCCCTTGCGCTGGCCGAGCGTATAAAAACTCAGACCCACGTGTTCGCCCACGATTTTGCCCGTGTCGGTACGAATGGGACCGGGGTGCGTCGGAAGGTAGCGAGAGAGAAATTCGCGGAAAGGTCGCTCGCCGATAAAGCAGATGCCGGTGGAATCCTTTTTGCCTGCAACCGACAAATCGAGCATGCGTGCGATTTCTCGTACCTTGGTTTTCGGCAGTTCTCCCACGGGAAAAATCGCCTTTTCCAACTGCTTTTGATTGAGACGATGCAGGAAGTAGCTTTGATCCTTGCTGCCGTCGAGACCGCGCAAAAGCTCAACGCCGTTGTCGGTCTGGCGTACGCGCGCATAGTGGCCGGTGGCGATTTTCTCGGCACCCAATTCCATCGCGTAGTCCAAAAACGCGTTGAACTTGATTTCCGAATTGCACAGCACGTCCGGATTGGGCGTGCGGCCAGCCTGATATTCGCGCAGAAATTCGGAAAAAACACGCTCCTTGTACTCTTTGGCAAAGTTCACGGCTTCCAGATCAATCCCGATCTTTTCGGCCGCGCTTGCCGCATCCAGAAAGTCCTGGCGGCTCGAGCAGTATTCGCTGTCATCGTCGTCTTCCCAGTTTTTCATGAATACGCCGGTGACGTCGTATCCTTGTTCCTTAAGAAGCCAGGCGCTCACGGCGCTGTCAACGCCGCCGCTCATGCCCAGTACCACTTTGACTGCCATCGCACAAATCCTTGAAAAAAGGGAAAGACAAAACGAAACTCGCGGCCCAAAACCTCCCGTCGACTTTTTGAAAAGTCGCAAACAGTGGCTTTGAGGCCGCGATGCACAAACGGGCGCCGCGGTGTGCGGCACCGTCAGATCATCTGAGATCGAATTTTAGTGGACAGTTCCCACGAGCGGCTGTACGTCGGCCTGAGTGGCGTGGCACAGCAGACATTCGTGGCGCGAGGCAGACACGGCAAGCTTGCCGTCGACTTTGGTCCAGTGGGTGGCAGGCATTGCGGTGGCTTCGCCCTTTACCTTAGCCGCGCCGATCTTAGCCTGATTGCCGTGGCACATGATGCAGGGGTTGTTTTCGCGCGTGATCTTGAAGTTGTCGATCGCGTGCGGAATCATCGCGGGCATGCCCATCTGGGTTTCGCGGTACAGTCCCGCATTTTCGCCGTAGGCTTTCGGCGTCGGCGTTTCAAAGGGGCTCGTCTTTTCCAGACTCATCGTGTTGATGTCGACGGGCTGCTGCACGGCGCAGGCCGTGATGGCAACAGTCGCGGCGATGGAAAGGGCGGCTGTCAAAATCAATTTTTTCATGGCTCACTCCAGAAATTCTTTACTCGTTGTTCGACTCGGTTGCTTGCGGCTTGGCTTGAAAACGCGTGGCAAAACGAATGGCGTTTTCTGGGCACACGGCAGCACACCGACCGCAGTTGGTGCACTCGCCCGAGGCAATGAAGCCTCGTTGAGCCGCGAGCTTGAAATTGAGTACATGGGCTTCGGGACACACACGCAGACAGTCACCGCATTTGGTGCAGCGTTCGTTGTCAAAGATGGGTTTGACGACTCCAACTTTGCCGACAACGGACCAGAAGGCGCCCAGCGGACACAGATGTCCGCACCAACCGCGCTCCAACAGCAGCAGGTCCAACGCAAAGACGCCCGTGACGGCCGCCACAAGTCCTGCACCCACGCCCCAGATAAGTTCGCGCCACAGGAAAGCCTGAGGACTTACCCACTCAAAGGCGGCGGTGCCGGAGACGGCCGAAGCAAGCAGTGCGCCTACGGCAAGCGCGTAGCGCGCGTGACGCGACAGACGCAGGCTTGACGCCGGGACGTTGAGCGACTTACGGACGCTGAAAGCGGCATCAGTGACGATGTTCATCGGGCAGACCCATGCGCAAAAGGCGCGGCCGCCCGCAATCACATAGATCGCCAGCACAATGAGCGCGCCCGTGACCATCGTGAGTTCCGGTTTGTGTCCGGCAAAAAGCTTTTGCAGGAGCGCAAACGGGTCCGACATGGGAACGGTGCCGGCAATGAGTGAACTCGTGAGCGTACCGTTTAAAAGCGGTTCGCCCAACAGCGTCCAGCCAAGCCGAACGGTACCGATGAAAAGCGCGAGCACGGCAAGCTGCACGAAGCGGCGAGCCACACTGAGCGCCAACATGCGCGACTTGATTTTCTGCGGCGAAACCGCAGGTAAAGAGGTCTTTTGACTCATAGCAGCGGATCGTCCATGTTGTTGAGAAAATCAAGCCCGCCGGGTTCGGTCGGCGTTTCAGGCTTCTTAACTTCGGGTTTGTCGGCCGGATTGCCCGGATGATGCGGCTGATCTTTGCGCCAACCCAGACGATAGTGCTCGCCGATGCGGCCCAGGAACGTCTTCGGATCAATGATGTTGATGGCCGGCACCTGTGTCGGACACCCGTAGACGCACAACCCGCAGCCTGTGCAGTGATCGGGATTGATCACGGGCACGAAGACGGCATGTTTGCTCAATTCGCGCGGATGGGGCTTTAAGAGCAGCGCCTCGTTTCGAAGCGGACAATCGCGGTAGCAGACTTCGCAACGCAGCCCTTGCCAGCTCAGACACGAGTTGGGGTCGATGGCGGCAATGCCCATGCGGGCTTTGCGAATCGAGTCCAACTTGCGGTCCAGGGCGCCCGACGGGCACACCTTGACGCAGGGAATGTCCTCGCACATGTAGCAGGGGATCTTGCGGGGCTCGAAGTAGGGAGTTCCGTAGGGAACTTTGGCTGCGAGTTTGGCAAGCTTGAGCGTGTCGAAGGGGCAAGCCTTGACGCACAGGCCGCAGCGGATGCACTTGTCGTAGAAGGCATCATCGGCGCCCGGCGGCAGCGGTTCAAAGCCCTTGGACTTTGCGGTGCCCACGAACGCCGTAAGACCGGCGCCTGCGGCAGCCGCAACGCCTGCGCCTTCCAGAAGAAGGCCGAGAGCCTGACGTCTTGTCGCTTTGATCGTCATCGTATCGGTTGGGTTTTCAGTAAAAGCCGTGTTGTCCGAAGCTTTCTCCCGAAGCCGTTTTACTGTAGTAAGACGGCTTCAGAGAGATAAGCGCGTGTGTCAAAGTCGCCCGATTAGGCCTTCGTGACGCGAACCGCAGACTTCTTGAAGTCGGGTTCAGCCGAGATCGGATCGGTTGCGTCAATGCAAAGCTTGTTGACCTGAACCGATTCGTCGAAGAAGGCCATCCAGACCGTGCCGCGCGGCATCTTCATGCGGCCCTGCGTTTCCACAAGAGCCTTGATGCTACCGCGGCGGCTGGTGATCTGCGCGACGTCGTTGCGCTTGAGACCACGCTTCTGAGCGTCGGTCGGATGCATATAAAGCACGGCTGACGGAGCGGCACGGTGCAGTTCGGGCACGCGACGGGTCATCGAGCCGGTGTGCCAGTGCTCCAGAATACGGCCCGTGCAGAGCATCAGGTCGTAGTTGGAATCGGGCTTTTCAACCGGTTCGGCAAACGGACGGAAGAAAATCTTCGCACGGCCGGGCAGGGGCTTGGGCGTCTTGTCGGTGATGCCGTCGAGGTTACCCTGCGGAATAGCCTTCATGAGCTTGCCGTAGAACTCGAAGTCGCCGTTTTTCACATACGGATCGTATTCGGCGTTGAAGCGATACGTCGTGGGCTTGCCGTTGACAACCGGCCAGGTGAGACCGCGGATCTTCGGATCGAGATACGTATCGAAGTCTGCCAGATCGTGACCGTCGCCGAGCGTGAACTGACGGTATTCGGTAAAGAGGGCTTTTTCCGGGAACCAGTTAAGGCCCAGAGACTTGGCCGTGCAGCATTGCTTGCCCGGATACTTCGGATCGGGCCATGGGCACTGTTTGGTTTCGGGCATGCCGGCAAAGAGCACGTCAAAGAGGGAAGCGTCCGGATTGATGCCCATTTCCTTGGCTTTGCCGAGCACGTCCGGGAGTGTCTTCTTGCCGCCGGCGACCTTCTTTTCGCCCCAACACTCGGAGATCTTGAAGCGTTTGGAGAATTCGAGCATGGTGGCCACGTCGCTCATGGCTTCGCCCACGGGTTCGACCATCTGAGCCCAGCCTTGCGTGCGGCGCTCGGCGTTGCCGTACAGACCCCACTTTTCGAAGATCATGGCGGTGGGAAGAATTAGGTCGGCAACCTTGGCCGAAAGGGTCGGGTAGACGTCGGAGACGACGACGAAGTTCTCGGGCTTGCGAGCAGCCTTGAGCCAATGGTTGGCGTTCGGAGCCGACTGGAAGACATTGACCACTTGTGTCCACAGGAAGTTCACGGAACCGTCTTCGAGACCGCGCAACAGGCCCATGATGGGCTTACCAAGCACGGGGTTGAGCGTACCTTCGGGAATGCGCCAGAGTTTTTCGGTCTTCTTGTGGTGAGCCGGGTTGCCGACGAGCATGTCGGAAGGCAGACGGTGCGAGAAGGCGCCGACTTCACGAGCCGAACCGCAAGCCGAGGGCTGACCGGTGAGAGAGAAGGCGCCGTTACCGGGACGGCCCTGTTTGGCGGTGAGCAAATGCAGTGCGTAAATCTGTTCGTTTACCCACACACCGCGCACGTGCTGATTGACGCCCATACACCAGAAGGAGAGAATGTCGCGCTTGGCGTCGCAATAAATGTCAGCCAGAGCAACGAGCTTCTTTTTGAAGCTTTCGAGCGATTCGTCCGGATCTCCCTTGGCAAGTTTGGCGACGAAGTCAAGCGTATAGGGTTCCAGACCGCGCTTGTATTCTTCAAACGAAATGTGCCAGTGGCCGCCGGCGGCGGCAACTTGCTTCTGTTCGACTTCAATGCCGGCCTTGCGGCGCTGGCCGATGGCTTCAGCTTCGGTCAGGATGATCTTCTTTTGCTTGGCCTGAATGTCCTTTTCTGCTTCAAAGGCGAACTTATCGGTCGGTCGCATACCGTAGCCGATGTCGACCGTGCCGGTGGCAAAGACGCAGTGATCGTCAACGAACTTCTGGTTGTAAGCCTTGCGGCGAACGATTTCTCGAGCCAGGTAGTTGAGGATCGCGAGGTCCGTGTTGGGCTTGAAAATGATTTCGATATCGGCCATGCCCGAGGACATGTTCGAGTGCGTCGTCACGTTGACGATACGGGTGTCCTTGTGCGTGAGCTTTCGATCGGTCACACGGCTCCAGAGAACCGGATGCGCTTCGGCCATGTTGTTGCCCCAAAGCACCATTGCGTTGCACTTTTCGATGTCGTCATAGACGTTCATCGGTTCGTCCACGCCGAAGGTCTGGTAGAAGCCCACCACGGCGGAAGCCATGCACAGACGGGCGTTGGGGTCGATATTGTTGGAGCGGAAGCCGGCTTTGAGCATCTTCGAAGCCGTGTAGGCTTCGGGAATCGTGTACTGACCCGAGCCGATGATAGCGACGCCTTCGGGGCCCTTTTCCTGGTAGATGCGGCGGAACTGGCGTTCCATTTCGTCGAAGGCCTGTTCCCAGCTCACAGCCACAAACTGCCCGTTCTTGTCGAATTTGCCGTCCTTCATGCGCATGAGTGGGCGCGTCAGGCGATCCTGGCCATAGAGGATCTTGGCGTTGAAGTAGCCTTTGATGCAGTTCAGGCCGCGATTGACGGGAGCGTCGGGGTCACCCTTGGTGGCGACAATGCGGCCGTTCATTGTGCCGACCTGCAGACCGCAACCGGTACCGCAGAAGCGGCAGACGCCCTTGTGCCATTCGATGCCAGCGTCGGCGGCCTGAGCGGCCTGCGCACACGCCTGCGTCACGGGTAAGCCCACCGACATGGCGGCGGTGGCGGCAACCCCTGTTTTCAAGAGTTCACGTCTTGAGATGGGAATGACTTTCTTTTGAGCCATATTTTCTCTCCTGGGCAGATGCACCGAAGCGATATCAGATTTCGATCCGAAGACCGATCGGTGGCTTGTGAAGAACAGCTTTTTTAAGGAGCACCGAAGTTTTATTGTGGTTGTTGAACTCGGCGCCGGTTGAAAAAAGTTGAAGAAAAAAATCAGTTTTCGCCATCGTCCGGTTCGTTGCGATGAACAATGAGACTGACATCGGCAACGGACGGCAATGATTGAATGGCACGGAAGCGTTCGGTTTCAGCTTCGACCGAGGGTTCTTCAAGAACGACGACGTAGCGGCCGGAAGCCGCATCGGATTGATGAACTTCGACGGGAAGCGATTTGAGCGCTTCGCCGACAGATGCGAACTGACCGGGCTTGCAGGTCACCACCAGGCCGGAATAAAACATCGGGGGGTCTCTCCTTGCTGCGACGTTGTGTTTTGTTCTACGCACAGTATCCAGTAATTTACTTGTTTTTGACGATCGGAGAAGTTCAATAAGTAAAGAAATTTTGAGTCAAATCAAGCCTGTTCACGTAAATTGGCCTGGTTTGTCAGCAGGCCATTTGTTCCTCAAAAGGAATAACGCAACGAGGATCAATAGACACAAAAAAACGGAGTCCGAAGACTCCGTTTTTTTGTTTCGGCAGGTCCAGGCTTTGCCTGAACCTGCTCATCCCCTGTCCCAAAACTCTACAGGTAGATGTTGTTGTTTTTAGATGTAGCCGTAGGCCATGCCGAGGCACCAGCCGACGATCACAGCGGTGATCACACCAATCAGACCCGGAAGGATGAAGGAGTGGTTGATCACGAACTTGCCGATGTGGGTCGTACCGGAGCGGTCGAACGTCAGAGCAGCAAGGTCAGACGGGTAGGTCGGCAGGATGTAGTAACCGTAGGCGGCGGAGGCCATGGCAACGATCACACCGGGAGGCGTACCGATACCGATAGCAACCGGAACCACGATGGCCACAGCTGCAGCCTGAGAGTTCACAAGCTTGGAAACCAACAGCAGCACGATACCGAAGGTCCAGGGAGCGGACTGCATCCAGCCGGTCAGAGCGGCCTTCAGGTCGGGCAGGTGGTTCGAGAACATCGTGTCGGACATCCAGGCCACGCCGTACACGGAGACGATGGCAACCATACCGGCGTTGAACACGTTGGTCTTGTTGATCTGCTTAGCGCCGCAGAACATGACCATCAGGATACCGGCCAGAAGCATGAACATCTGGATGACGAGGGTCATCGACAGGCGCTTCTTGCCAACCATCGGGCGGAGTTCGGGAACGGAACCGAGAACGGCCACGACAGCCACGGTGCAGAGGAAGATCCAGAGGCTGGCCCACTGCTGCTTGGTGAACTTAACACCGATCAGGGTGGTGGTTTCGCCGTAGACATACTTGCGCTGTTCCGGATCAGCAATCAAGGCCTGGAACTTTTCGTCCTTGTCGAGGTCCTTGCCGCGGAACACGGAGAAGGTGCCAACCATGAACAGACCGACGATAGCGGCCGGGATCACGATGGCGAACAGCTGCGGGAAGCTGAAGGGCTGGCCGCCGACCAACTGGCCGTCAAGCAAAGCCACTATCGACACGGCAGCCACAGCAGCCGGCGAGCAGATCACGCCCATCTGAGCGGCGATCGTGGAAGCAGCCATCGGGCGTTCCGGACGGATGTTGTTCTTGATGGCCACGTCATAAATAATGGGCAGCATCGTGTAAACAACGTGACCCGTACCGCAGAGAACCGTCAGGAACCAGCAAAGATACGGAGCGAGGTAGCAAACGAAACGCGGATGATTACGAAGAATCTTTTCAGCGATCGACAGCAGGCAGTCAAGACCGCCGGCAGCCTGAAGGGTAGCGCCCGCGCAGACCACAGCCATAATGGTCAGAATAACGTCAACCGGGGGCTTACCGGGTTTGAGACCGAAGCCGAAGATAAAGATGATGAGGCCGATACCGCCCATCAAACCGAGGGTCATACCGCCGCGAGGTGCAGCGTAGAACAAGCAGGCGAGCAGCACAAACAGCTGCACCCAGAAGTCAAATCCAATCATTGTTTGTCTCCTAGATATTTTGGGACGGTGGCATTATCCTCTTTAGAGGTACAACTAAGGTGTAAATCTTGAACAACATTTGATCTTTGTCTAATTGTTAAGAAAAGTTTGAAGAATTCTGTACTTCACTACGTTAAAAAATCGTGAAAAACCCTGAAAGATTGCGGGTTTACGAGAATCCAACAGTGACTCTGAATTTGTAACTGTCGGCGGCTGACAGAGGTAAAAAAGGCACCGGAAATGTAACAACCGGTGCCTTTTCTACAAGGTGAAACAGAGAATAAGGATTACTCCTTAGGAAGTAGTTCGCAGACGCCTTCTTAGTGCTCGATTTCGTATGGCCAATCAAGGATGCCTCCGAAGTTGGCCAAATGTGTGTAGCCCATTCTCTCGAGAGCCACGGCAGCCGTCACGCTGCGCACTCCGCTGCGGCAATAGATGAGATAGACAGCGTTTTTGTCGGCCATGCAAGGTGGAATGTTGCCGTCCTGAATGTCGGCAAGCGGCACGTTGATTGCCCCCGGAATGTGTCCTGTGACAAACTCGTCGGGGCGACGGACGTCAACGATGACGACCTCGGGGTGGGCATCCATGCGGGACTTGGCTTCGGCCGGAGAAATGTTTTCGTAGGTCATGGCAAGCGTTTGGTTACGGTCAGCAGTAGATTGTAGCTTGCACACGAAAAAAGCTCCGCGCGGGCGAAGAAAACTTGCCGGCGGAGCTTGAAGCGCGGTACATGGACCGCGGGCCTGCTTGTATGTGCGGCTCCGCTTTTTTCAACGGTACCGCACTATTAAAGGGCAGTTAGCGAATTACTTTTTGCAGCATTCGCACTTGATTTCGTTGCGCGGCTTCAACTGCTTGAAGAAGTCGTTGCCCTTGTCGTCAACGAGGATAAAGGCCGGGAAGTCGACCACTTCGATCTTGTAGACGGCTTCCATGCCGAGTTCGGGCCATTCGACGCATTCGATGCTCTTAATCGAGCTTGCCGACAGAACGGCAGCCACGCCGCCGATCGTGCCCAGGTAGAAGCCGCCGTGCTTCTTGCAGGCGTCCGTCACGGCCTGGGTGCGGTTGCCCTTGGCGATCATCACCAGCGAGCCGCCGTTTTCCTGGAAGAGGTCAACGTAGGGGTCCATACGCTGAGCCGTGGTCGGGCCCATGGAGCCGCAGGCGTAGCCTTCCGGCGTCTTGGCGGGACCTGCGTAGAGGATCGGGTGATCCTTGACGTACTGCGGCAGACCCTTGCCGGCTTCAATGAGTTCCTTCATGCGGGCGTGAGCGATGTCGCGGGCAACGATGATCGTGCCGGAGAGGTTCACGCGGGTGGAAACCGGGTACTTCGAGAGTTCCCTGCACACTTCGGCCATCGGACGGTTCAGATCGATGTTGATCTGTCCGCCTTCGCCCGGACGGCGAAGTTCTTCGGGGATCAGCTCGCCCGGGTTGGTGTCGAGTTTTTCAATCCAGACGCCGTCCTTGTTGATCTTGGCCTTGATGTTGCGGTCAGCCGAGCAGCTTACGCCCATGCCGACCGGGCAGCTGGCACCGTGACGCGGCAGGCGGATCACGCGGATGTCGTGAGCCATGTACTTGCCGCCGAACTGAGCGCCCAAGCCGATGTTGCAGGCCTCTTCAAAGAGCTTCTGTTCGAGTTCGAGGTCGCGGAAGGCGCGGCCGGTTTCGTCGCCCGTGGTGGGCAGCTCATCGTAGTAGTGCGTGGAAGCGAGCTTCACGGTAAGCATCGTGCGTTCGGCCGTTGTGCCGCCGATCACAAAGGCGATGTGATAGGGCGGGCAGGCAGCCGTACCCAACGTCTTCATCTTGTTGACGAGGTAGGGCACGAGCGTGGCCGGATTCAAAATGGCCTTGGTTTCCTGGAAGAGGTAGGACTTGTTGGCAGAGCCGCCGCCCTTGACCACGCACAGGAACTTGTATTCGCCACCTTCGGTTGCTTCGATGTCAATTTGAGCCGGCAGGTTGCAACGGGTGTTCTTTTCTTCATACATCGAAAGCGGTGCGTTCTGGGAATAACGCAGGGCATCTTCCGTGTAGGTTTCGTAGACGCCGCGGGAAAGCGCCTCTTCATCGCAGAAGCCGGTCCAGACGTTCTGGCCCTTTTCGCCGTGGATGATGGCCGTACCGGTGTCCTGGCACAGCGGCAGGATGCCCTTGGCGGCGGACTCGGCGTTGCGCAGGAACGTCAGAGCAACATACTTGTCGTTTTCGCTGGCTTCCGGATCCTTAAGAATCTTGGCGACCTGTTCATTGTGTGCGCGACGCAACAGGAAGTTGGCGTCGTGGAAGCACTGCTTGGACAACATCGTCAGGGCTTCAGGCTGCACCTTGACGATCTTATGGCCCTCGAATTCACCTTCGGACACGTAGTCCTTGGTGAGCAGGTAGTACTCCGTCTTGTCTTCGCCGAGCTGGAACATCGGCGCGTACTTGAATTCAGGGTTCTGAGCCATTTGTGAATTCCTCTCCTGATTTTTTGGGGATCAATAAGCAACCAGCACTCACGATCAATACAGTCGGAGCGCATTTTCTAGCCAAAAAATTCTACTCCCAGAGTGATACGCCTTCGGGAGGGGAAAAGCGTAAAGACATGAGGTCTTCTCCACATATATCAAAGGAAAGTGTGAGCAATGAGGCGACAGCGTGAAAAAGGGGGTGGCTAACCTTTACTCCTTTAGAGGTATATCGCAGTTTGCTCGAAAATCAACTGCCCCAAAGTATCGACATGGCGTAAATATTGCCGAATGCAAAGGCTTGACTTTGTCAGGTATCAGAAATAGATCATCGTCTCAGAAAAGAGGGCTTTCAGTCAGTTGGATGCCGTTTTTTATAAATGAAATCAACGATTAACTTGTTTTGGGAGTCTGTCAAAAAATGATAGTTAAGGCTGTCACATAAAAATAGTCCAAACAGTCTAAAGATGATGGTCAAGTGGCAAATCGCATCGTTCGGTTCCGTCTCTTGAAGTCAGACAAGGGCTACAAGACGGATAGAATCGGAGTCACTTTTGTTTTGTTAACCGATAACGTTGGAGACTCGGTGTGAAAACGCTTTTATCTGCAATCTTCGTTGTATCTATCGGACTCACGGCCACGCAAGGGTGGGCTGCCGGCAATACGCGCATCGAATCGTTTAACCAGGCTAAAAAATTGCTGGAACAAAAGGTCTATTTCGACCATCGGGAAACGTTTTATTGTCGGGCGACGTTCGACAGTAAAAAGAACGTTACCTTACCCAAAGGGTTCACGACGGAAAAGCACGAGAAACGCGCACATCGTGTGGAATGGGAGCACGTTGTGCCCGCGGAAAATTTCGGTCGGGCGTTCGCGGAGTGGCGAGACGGGGATGAAGAGTGTGTGCGCAGTAACGGCAAACCTTTCAAAGGTCGCGCCTGTGCGGAAAAGGCCAATCAGGAATTCCGCTATATGCAGGCCGATCTCTATAACCTCTATCCGGCCATCGGAGCCGTGAATGCCGTGCGTTCCAACTATCGCTTTACGATGCTACCCGATGCGGCCTCGAGCTTCGGCAGCTGCCCGATGAAGGTCAGCGGTCGCGCCGTTGAACCGCCCGAATACACGCGCGGCGCGATCGCCCGCACGATGCTCTATATGCAGGACGCGTATCCCAAATACAAGCTTTCAAATGCGCAGATGAAACTTATGACGGCTTGGGACAAGATGTATCCGGTGGACGCCTGGGAGTGCCTGCGAGCCAAGCGTATCGAACGCATTCAGGGAAACGAAAATTCCTTTGTGAAGGAAGCTTGCCGCAAGGCCGGACTGCTCTGAACGGACGCCGGCCTGCGTTTTTCGTCGTGATCAGGAATCTTCTGCAAGAATCTGCATCTTGACGTCGGCGGGTTTCCCGAAGTAAGGCCATGTCGTGACAAGGAAGTCAACGCCCGTTTGCGCGTAGGCACGGGCGTTTGCGGCGTTGAGGCCGCCTGCGGCCGAGATGATGAGTTGCGGAAATTTTCGCTTGGCCTGACTCACGAATTCGGACAACGCTTCGGTGGAGAACTTTTCACACTGGATGATGTCTGCACCTGCGGCCGCAAAAGCGAATCCTTCCTGAGCATCGGAGGCTTCAACAGCGATTTTGCGTTCGGGATCCGCTTTTTTGGTTTCGGCAAGTCGCTTTTCAAAATCCGGAATGAAGACGCGGTGCTGATCGAACACGAGAACGGATTCGGATAGCCCCATGCGGTGTACGACGGCGCCGCCCGCCATCGCGGCGTAAAGCGACAAAGTTTTGGTGCCCGGAAAATGCTTGCGTGTCACGGCGACGCGACAGGCGGCATTTCCGGCTTTTGCTTCTTGTACCATCTGATGCGTGCGCGTGGCGATGCCTGAGGCGTACTCCAAAATGTTCTGTGCCGTTTTGTAGACGGCGTGGATGGCGCCGGCTGGTCCGCGTCCTTCCAAAATGACGGTGCCGGCGTCTACGGTGTCGCCTTCTTCATGAAAGCAAGTCGTCTGCAGCCCTACGCGGGTAAAGAGCCGTTCGGCCAATGCGACGCCCGCAATCGTCGTTTCGGCCTTGGGGCGACAACGAACGATACCGGGAACTTTTTCGATGCCTAAAAGCGCTGTTGTGGCGTCCCCATAGGGGATGTCGTCCGCGAGAATCTGATCCAAAAGAGCGTCGGAAACAAAAAACATTTAAGAAGTCCCCTTTGAAACTACACGGCTTTTTCCCAGTAGGTCACGTCCAACCAGCGGCCGAATTTGGTACCGGCCTGCGTGATGGTTCCGACGAGTCGAAAGCCCAGTTTGCGGTGCAGCGCAATGCTGGCCTGATTTTCAGCGGTGATAAGCGAGTAAACGCGATGGGTGGCGGAGTCGGCAACGGCCATCTGCAGGATGGCTTGCGTGAGAAGCTGACCGTAGCCCAGGCCACGTGCGTTTTTGTGCACATAGACCGACAGCTCCGTACTTGATGCGTAGGCCGGCTTGGCGTTGAAGGTTGAAAGGGATGCGTAACCCCAGACGGTGTTGTCCTGCTCCAGGACGATCAACGGGTGGTTGTCTTTGTTGTGAGCTTCGAACCACACGCGGCGATCTTCGAGACTGAGCGGTTGGGTGTCAAACGTCGCTGTACCGTGCTCGACTTCTTCGTTATAGATTTCCAGCAACCGCGGCAGGTCCGACGCCAAGGCCTGGCGAATGATCGGTTGGTTCACTTTTCGATTTCCTCAATATGCGTAATTCCATTTTGCAATAACGGAAAACTAGCGCAATCGATGACGAAAGTGTGGGAACGCTTCGTTTTTTTTTCGAAAAAATATTCTGTCAGGACAACACCGAAAGATCGGCGCCGCTCACACATTGCAGAAAGTCATGCAAGTTGTGTACGCGCAGCTTTCGGTACACGTTGTTGCGATGACCATGCACGGTACGCTGCGAAAGCGACAGGCGCTCTGCAATCTCTTTGTTGGAAATGCCCAAAAGCAACAGTTGCGTGATCTCTTTTTCACGCGGACTCATCTCCAGAAGTACCTCGGTGACCTTTTCGGGAGACAACTGGCCGCAGGAGTGAGCCAAGCTGATGCGCACGGCCGGCTCAATGGCTTCAATGAGCGCGATCGTGTTGACAGGTTTTTGCAGAAAGTCCAAAGCGCCTGCTTTGAGTGTGGCGACGGCGGTTTCCACATCCGCGTGGCCGGTGATGAAAATGATGGGCAGATGAATGCGTTGCTCTTTCATGAGGCTTTGCAACTGCACGCCGCTCATGTCAGGCATACGGATGTCCAAAAGCAGACATCCGGGAATGCTTGGGGAATCTTGGGTGAGAAAGTCGCGCGCCGAACCATAGGTACGAACCTGCCATCCCTTGCATTCCAACATGAAGCTCAGTGCGTCGCGGATGTCTTCATCATCGTCAACGATACGAATGATGGTGCCTTGGCGAATATCGGTTGACTGAGACATCTCAGTGCTCCTTTGTATGGTTGTTCGGTGTAACGGAATCCGTTTTGAGCGGACTGACGGCACACGGAAGCGTCACGGCAGCGATCAGACCGCCTTCGGGGCGGGCTTGGAATTGAATTTGTCCTCCGTTGGCTTCGGCGAGCGCACTTGCGATGGTGACGCCCAGACCGAGTCCTGTGGCTTTGGTCGTCAAAAGCGGTGTCTTCAATCGGTGGAAATCCTCTTCGGAGAGGACTTTGCCGGAGTTTTCCACGCGTACGGTCACTTGATCGCCGCAGGGAAACGCCTCAACGATGACTACCGGATGAGATGCCTCGTGACTGGCTTCCAGGGCGTTTTTCAACAGGTTGGTGAGGATCAGTTCGAACTCAAGCTTGTCGGCGCGGACACTCAAAGCCGGTTTGCACAGAACGTTGAAGGATGTTTTACGAAGAAGTTCGGCATTGAGTGTGGCGCAGACGCGTTTGACCGAGGCTTCGACGTCGACCGAATCGTCTCGTGACGTGTTGCCGCGGTTGTAAGAGCGCACCTTGTCAACGATGCTGCGGGTTCGCGCAAGCGCTTTTTCGATTCCGACGCGACTGATACCAAGCAGTCGTTCGTTGATGGGCTTGTTTTTGAGAATGTCCCGTTGGCTTTCGCAGTAGTACTGAATGACCGAAAGCGGTTGGGCGAGTTCGTGAGCGACCATGCTCGAGAGCTGTCCGACAACCGTGACCTTGTGCAGACTTTCCATGTGTTCGGAAAGCGACTGAATTTCGGCCTGAGCTTTTTCCCGTTCGGTGAGCGCCGAAGATAACTGTGCGGTGCGTTTTTTCACCAAGACGGAGGTGCGCCAGCCGTGAAGCGCAAGTCCTAACAAAAGCAAAGCGATGAATGCCGGCACTTGCCAGTAGGTCTCAAGCCAGCGCTGAAGCGTCATTTCCCGCAGATAGGCATAGTTTTCGATTTTGAGCAGACGGTAGACGTTGTCAACGGCGCGCATGTCCGTGGTGACGGCCCAGCGGTGACCGTCCGGCAACAACGGGTGCGAGAGAATGGTGCGGGCAATGACGTGCGCGATGATCGGATGAGCGCCTTGCGTGACGGCCATCATGATGCCCGGATAGGTGTCCGTCGAGTGCTTGCAGTTGACGCCGCCGTAGCGAGGCGCCAGAACGCGATATCGGTTTTGGACTTCTGCGGACTGCGCTTCGAGCCAGCAGGCTTTCACCATGACGGCGTCGACCAAGCCTCGATCGAGCAGGGAGACGACTTCACTGTTGTCCGTGCGCTGGGTAAAGACAACCGGAGAAAAGAATGTTTCCGGGTCTTCGCCGAGCTTTGCGATTTCGGCCAAACCGATGCGATACGTCATGAACGCGGTTGAGAAGGTTGAGCCAACGGCGTATCCCTTTAGGTCATAAAGTTCATTGAAGCGTTCATCTTTGGCACGCACTAAGAAAGCGAGTGCTGTGGCGTTGTTTGGATCCGGCTGCCGACCGGAAATCAGTGTTCCTACGGCTGTGACGCCGTACTGCGTCATGCGCCAGTAATACCCGGAACTGGCGACGAATGCATCAATTTGTCCTTCGCGGATGCGCTCGGTAAGTTCCTTGGAAGTGAGTGTTTCAAATTCCACGGGATGTGGCCAAAACGCCTTTTTTAACAGGTCGGCAGTGACTTCGGTCGCTTGCAACGTGGAAGGAAGCTCGGGCAGTACGATGCGCGCAATGCGAACCGGCCGGTTGGGAAGCGCAACAAGTGAGGCACCCGTGATGATGTCCGGTTCGGGAAACGTCGTTTCGTCCAGGACCGTCGGTTTGGAGAATGGGGCCGAGGGAGAATCGGAAACAGATGCAAAGGCAGCCGTCGTCACCGCCAGGGCGGCAACGGACGAGAGCCACAGAATCTGTTTTCCGAAAATCGCACGCATATGACGAAAGATCACTTCAAAAGGCGTACAGAATATAGACGTTTTCTCAGTTGCGAAAGAGTTCGACCGTCACGCAATCGCCCCTCTTGAGTCCGTGACCGTTGAGGCGAACAAAGCCGTGTGCCAGATCGAAAACTCGCATGCGGCCGGTGCCTTTGACAAGCGGAAACGCCGTATTGCCTCTGACATTGACGCACAGTTCTCCCTGAATGCCGGGATCGATGTCCACGTTGAGGATGGCTTCGACGGTTTGTGCCGGGGTTTCGGGAAGATGAAAGACCGAACGTACGCTTTCCAGAAGGACGCATTGCACGATCATCATGACGGCCAGAGGATTTCCAGGCAGTCCGATGAGTCCAGCATGAGGAAGGCGAGCTGTCACGAATGGCGAATCTTGTTGTGTGTCGCGTCCGACAAAGACGCCTCCGGCGTCGCTTACCGCCTGACGCGTGTAGTCGCGTTTCCCTTTTCCCGTGCCTCCCACGGTGATGATCACGTCACAGACGGCGTCGAGTTCTACCAGCGTACGCGTGAGTTCAGTGATGTCATCGGGCACCACAATCGTTCGGATGTCTTTGACGCCGATGCGAGACATGAGAGCGGCAATGTAAGAGGCGTTGCTACAGCGCCGAAAACCGCTCGAAAGGTCCTCGGCCTCTTTTGTGATTTCGCTTCCGGTGGCCACAACGGCGACGCGCGGCGAAGCCCAACCGGCCACGCGCTTAACGCCGGCTTCGAATAAAAGCGCCATTTCACGGGCACCCACGCGGGAACCTGCCGGGACGAGCACGTCACCGTGCCGCCAGTCACTGCCTTGAAACTCAATGTTTTCTCCCGGCATCACGCAAGACTGAATTTTCTCAAGATCCAGGCTGTTGCGAGAGGCAATTACGGCATCGGCTCCCTGCGGGACGTTGCCTCCTGTGTTGACCCAGACAGCTTGACCGGGTTGAAGCTGCCCGTGCGAGCGGCCGTTTTCCACGCTCCAGTCGGCTGCCGCACGCGTTTGTCCGTTGTCCGCAGATCGGACGGCCCAGCCGTCTCGAAGCGCACTTGTGTAGTTCGGAACGTCACAGACGCAGCGTACGTCGCAGGCCGTCACCATGCCGAGCGCCTTTTCGGTCGGCACCGAGCAGCAGAGGGCGCGCATCCAGTCTGCAGGCATGCTCACCGATTTCAAAACGAAGAAGTCCATGACAAGAAGTTCGAGGCAAAAAGACGTTCGAGCGACAAGGCCGGCGCCGACTTGCGGGCAGGCGCAAGCCTCCGCGAAATCGGGTGAAGCGATTGTGCCTGCGCTTGAGCCTTGACCCGGGTAAGTAAACTGCCTATTCCGCTGTTACATGCGTGAATAACGAAGCAAAATCAAAGGGTTAGCTAAAAACGCGATTTTGGCCTTTATTGATGCATGTCGACTTACTCGAGTAATTCGCTCGAAAGAATTTCTGCTGGCAAACCGATGACAGCTCCCAGGGGAGAAGTGTTTGCTTGACGCGCCGCGGTTTAACCCTAAACAGGCGGCCGTTTTTGCGTGATCGGGATGACCCGTTTCGGACACGCAAAAACGCAAAGAACGAAAAATCACAATGGAGAAAAAAATGGGTCTTAAGGAACTTCTCAAAAGCCTTGAGCTTCCTCAGGACATCACGCGCCGCGGCTTTCTCAAAGCAACCAGCATGGCCGCTGTTTTGACGATGGTCAATGAGGCCAGAGCCAAGCAGGGCGTGCGTCCCTACATCGTGCTTGAGACTGCCAAGGGCGTTTTGATTGCCGATCCCAATCTGTGCGTGGCATGCCATCGCTGTGAACTTGCCTGCACGGAATTCAACGAAGGCAAGGCTTCGCCGAGACTTGCCCGCATCAAGGTCACCCGCAATGTGTTCTTCGGACCGGAGGGCACGCAGAGTCTGCCCATGACGCAAGGCGTTTGGGGCAACGGCGTGGTGGTTCAGGAAACGTGCCGTCAGTGCGCTCACCCGGTTCCGTGTGCCAACGCTTGCCCGCAGGGAGCTATCCGCGTCGATCCCAAGACCGGCGCCCGTAAGGTCGACACCAAACTTTGCATCGGTTGCCATCTCTGTGAAAAAGCCTGCCCGTGGGGAATGATGAGCTTTGACGTTGAAGAGAAGAAGGCAAGCAAGTGCTTCCTGTGCGACGGCGATCCGAAGTGCGTGAAGGCTTGTCCCGCAGCCGCCATCCGTTACATCCCGTGGATTGATCGTACCGAAGACCGTCCGCGTCACACCACGCACGGTTACTACGCTCAGGAAAACAATGCGCAGTGCTCGATCTGCCACCGCTAATCAGAGGAAAGGTTTCTTGCTATGACGAAAAAACTTTGCGGCTACACGGGAAAAGGCCTTCGCATCAACTTGACTACCCGCGAAGTCAAGGTTGAAGCCACGTTCCCCCGCTTTAAGGACGACATTGGCGGCACCGCCATCGGTTACAAGGTCTTTTGGGAAGAAGTGGATCCCAAAACCTCCTGCTACGACCCTGAAAACAAACTTGTGATTGCTCCGGGCCCCTTGTCCGGCACGGGTGCCATCTGCTCGGGCCGCACGGCCATCACGACGCTTTGGCCGACGGCTTATCCTCAGTCGCTCATTGCGAGCGCCCACGTAGGCGGCGAGCTGGCTCATAAGCTGAAGTTTGCCGGTTGGGACTTCGTGATCATCGAAGGCGAATCGGCCAAGCCTATCTATCTTTACATCAACAACGACAAGGTCGAATTCCGCGATGCTTCCGCCATTTGGGGGCAGGGAACGTACCGTTCCGCTTCAATGCTTGCACAGGAAACGCGTCCTGACGTCAGCATTGGTACGATCGGACCGGCAGGTGAAAACGGCGTTCCGATGTCCAACATGATGGTCGACCGCTCGCACAGCGCCGGCGGCATCGGCTCCATCATGGGTAAGAAAAAGCTCAAGGCCCTCGTTGTTTGGGGCGACGGTGCCGTGCATATTGCGGCAAGTCCCAAGCAATGGGAAGAACTTGTCGATCAGCATCGCAGCATTTTGGGGGCTCACACGCAGTCCATCGTGCCGCGCAATCCTTCTCCTTTGCACGAGTACTACACGCCTGCAAGCCGTTGGTCGGCTTATCCGGGTGCCGTCTGGGGTGCAGCCAATCCGCCCGTGACGATCACCGAAAAGGCGATGGATCCGCACGACCTCAACCACATTGGCTACCGCACCTGCTCTTCCGAGTTCTACCTTGGCAAGGGAATGTGGCAGTACACCGTGCGCAGCACCGGCTGCTACGCCTGCCCGATTCGTTGCTACTCGGTTATCCGTGACGATCACACGGCGCAGAAGTACGGCATTCAGAAGATCACCGAACAGACCTGCATGCCGCTCTACGGCCGCTGGTGGTTCCCGAAGCTCGTGTCGGATTTGAAGAGCGACGTTGCTCGCGAAGCCAATCTCGTGGGTGTCCAGACGATTGACGATATGGGCATCTGGTGCAACTACGGTCAGCTGCACCGCGACTTCCGCGTGATGTACCAGAAGGGGCTTTGGCAGAAGGTACTCCCGAAGGAAGAGTACGAAAGCATCGATTGGAACAAGATCGAAAATCCGGATCCGTCGATTTTCAAGGACATTTTGCCGCGCATCGCTTACCGCAAGGGCGAGTTCGGCCGCTGGCTCGGTGAAACGACGCCGGTGTGGCTCAAGCATTTCGGCATGACCGAAGAGGAATGGCAGAAAGAAGGCAAGGCGCTTTACTGGGCTGTCGGCCACACCAAGCACCATTCCAACGAAAACGACGGTCAGATCGGTGTGGTGTTGAACTGCATGTACAACCGTGACCCGATGTGCCACGCTCACATCAACTTCTCGACCTCCGGTCTGCCGCTTGAGCTGCAAAAGAAGATTGCCGCCAAGTTCTGGGGTGACGAAAGCGCCGTTGACGGTATCAAGGACTACCGTCCGACATCGCGCGCCAAGATGGTTCGCCTGCGTTGGTGCATTGCCCGCAAGGAATTGCACGACATGCTCGGCATCTGCTCTTGGACGGCACCGTGGGAACTTTCTCCGTTGCGCGAAAAGGGATACATCGGCGACATCGAGATGGAAAGCAAGGTCTTCAGTGCCGTCACTGGTATCCAGAAGACGCAGGATGAGCTCGATAAGGCCGGTTTGCGCGCCTTCATCATGCAGCGTCTCTACACGATGCGTCAGTTGAAGAACCGCGACATGCGCCATGTCCACGACCGTTATCCGGAATGGATTTTCCACGACGCCAAGGGCCGCAAGCCCTTTACGAAGGGCACCATCGTGATGGATCGCGCCGACATTGAAAAGAGCTTCGACCTCTTCTTCGATGTGATGGATTTCGACCAGAAGACCGGTGCTCCGACGGAACGCTGCATCAAGTCCTACGGTCTTGATTGGATGCTTCCGGCGCTCAAGAAGGAAGGTCTGTACTGATCAACCGAGATATAGCCAAAGAATCTTCTGACAAATGAAAGACAACAACACCACTACGGTTGAGAAAAAGGCCGAACCGATCCTGCAAATGCAGGCCGACATGCTGACGTTGATCGACATCGTCACGCAATCTTCCCGACGTGTCGAGCTGATCGATCGCGATGCGCTCTATGAGGCGTTCTGCGAGAAGGCGGCCAAGGCTGCTGTGCCGACCGCCCAGGAGCTTGTCGACGAGACGCAGGCTAAGTTTGACAAAGTGCTGCACAACCCCGAAAACGAGCATCCCATGCATTTCCGCTCCAAAGAGGAAATGAAGGCCGATGCCGACAAGGTGCCGACAATGACGGCGCAGCGAGAAGCTTTCTCGCGTCGCGAACTCATTGCCACTTTGTTGTCCGGGCGCGTGACCGAAGCGCTTGCCGCTGCCGAAGCTCAGGAAAAAGCCAGGGCCGAGGTAAAGGGTGAGGAACGTGAGATCACGCCCGAATACTTCGACAAGGTTTTGAGTGAGGTGCTTGCCGGCGACTACGGTATCGGACGTTTCGAAAGCTGGGACAACAAGGAGTTTTTCCATTTCCGTCCGCTTCTGTCGGGTTCGTACGCCCGCATGCTTTCAACCAAGAACAACCCGATCGAGGCCGTGGTGGACATGGTGCGTGAAACCTCACGCATCTATCCGGCGCTCACGCCGATTGACGTCTTTCAGGCTCCGCCCTTCGACATGAAGCCCGAAGACCTGCAGCAGATTCTGAAACAGATTTCGGAAGATCCCGAGAAAAAGGACATTCGATTCACAACCAACAGCGTCGATGCGGTGTTCCTTTATTCGAACCGCTACATCGATGACGATTACGCCGACGCCCTTGCCGACGTCGCGCTTGAAGCGGCGATGAACCCCTAAATCGATGCGATCTCTCGTAAGAAAAAAGAGATCGGTTGTGAATACCGCTATTGAAAGGAAACAGGAATGACAACGTTCAAAAAACTGCTCCGTCCGATCAGCGCCCTGAGCGTGCTGGCTTTGGGCTCGGCATTGAGTTTTACCGTTGCAGCCGCGACGCCCGCTCCTGAATTTGACATTCAGGGCAAGCCTGATTTCGTGAAGTCTTTGGGCGAAGCCGCCAACACGAAGATCGAACGCAACACGGAAGAAACGAAGCGTTTGATCGCGGACGTCTACAACGACAAGCTCGAGCAGCACGTCATGAGCAAGCACTTCGAAAAGGGCTTGACCTGCGTGACCTGCCACGATCAGCAGCGTCAGGGCGGCCCCGATTGGATGGCCAAGGTCACCAATCCGCCTATGAAGAAAACCTGCCAGGACTGCCACACGGTGCAGGCCGATGTGCAGAGCCATACGCGCTCTCACAAGGATGTCGACTGCATCGGCTGCCACATGCCCAACATCCCGGTTGTGAGCAAGTTTGAGGAAGCGCTCAAGGGAACGGATCGCTTTGCCGCTGTTCGCCGCGCGCACCTCTACAAGATCAACACGGATGCTCAGGCTTCCATGGTGACCAAGGATCCTGAAAAGGGGTGGGTGTACAGTCGCGACAAGGAAGATCACGGTTTTGTAGATCTGCAGTGGAGCTGCGGTCGTCCCGCTCCGGCCGACTGGACGGTGTGCGAAGGACGCGGCTGCCACAGCCCTGCGACTTCCGAACTCGACAAGGGCCTGATCTACAAGTCGCAGCAGGAAATTGCCTACGAAGTGCAGAAAGTGCAGCGTCCCGTGAAGGAAAGCTACGACCGCATCGTCAAGGGTGTGGATCGCATCACGAAGCTTTTGGAAATCACGAAGATGACGCCGGCTGATCAGACGGAAACGCGTTTGCTTCTTGACAAGGCCGCCGAAATTGCCGACCTGATCAAGAAGGACGGCAGCTGGGGCGCTCATGCTTCGCACTACATCAAGGATCGTTTGGCAGCGGCAGAAAGCTATCTTGCCAAGGCACAGGTTCTGATCGACAACGGCGGCTACCGCCACGCGACCAAGTAACTCGAAGGGGACTTGGATAACGCAGGACGCACGTCATCGGTCTGTACGCAACGGACTTTGGCGTGCGTTCGAAGATCAGGAGAAAAACTGTGACTAAACCGACAATTAACCGCAGACAACTGCTCGGGACGGCAGCGCTGGGTATTGCGGCCGCGCCTTTGGCAGGCTGCACCGGCGTCTCCCGACAGGACAGTCAGCCGCACTACGTGATGGTCTTTGACCAAAACAAGTGCGTGGGCTGCGGCGAATGCAAGATTGCCTGCAATGAGACCAACAAACTTCCGAAAGGACGGTCTCGCCTTTTGATGCAGCTCAACGGCGTCAAGCCTGACGGCAGTAACAAAAAGGATCGCCACTACACGCGCGTTTCGTGCCAGCAGTGCGAGGAAGCGCCCTGCATCCGCGTCTGCCCGACGGGGGCCGCGCATCGCGACAAGGAAACGGGGATTGTGACGGTGGATGCGGATCTCTGCATTGGCTGCAAGTACTGCATCGTGGCTTGTCCCTACAACGTGCGCTACATCCGTGAGGATACGGGGGCGGCAGACCACTGCAACTTCTGCCTGGATACTCGCCTGCAAAAGGGCGAGGATCCGGCCTGCGTTTCGGCCTGCCGTTTCGACGCATTGGTGTTTGGCGACGTAAACGATCCCAACGCATTTGTCACCAAGCTTCTTGACTTCAAGGACTCGGTGCGCGTGCGTCCGCAGTTGGGCACCAAACCCAGCCTGCGCTACATCCCGTTGAAGAAGGAGTCGTAAATGGAACAAGTCATTGATTTCACGATCGGCTTTTCTGAAAACGTGGCATGGCCCTGGCCGATTGCCGTGTACCTCTTTCTGGCCGGCATTTCGGGCGGTGCGTTTGCAGCGGCCGCTCTGGTGCGCATCTTCAGAAAGCAGACGCAGATCACGCCGCTTTTTCAGGCGGCAAGCTTCATTGCGCTCGTGACGATTCTGTTGGGCATGATCTGTCTGGTGTTTGACCTCACCAAACCGTTGGATTTCTGGAAGATCCTTATCTTCTACAACCTGACCTCGGTGATGAGCGTCGGCGTGATGGCCCTTTTGGTGTTCATCCCGACGATGTTCCTGGTGACACTCGTGAGTTTCTACGAGTTTGAACCGGTCAAGCGTCTTGTGGACGGCATCCCATGCGGCGCCGCTCTATTGAGCGTGCTGAGCAAAATCCTGCCGGTACTCACCTGGATCGGTCTTGTGTTTGCGCTTACCGTTTGCGCTTACACGGGCTTTCTGATCAGTGCTCTGGTGCGTTTCCCGCTCATCAACACGGCTGTTCTCCCGGCTCTTTTCGTGGCTTCGGGGCTGTCCGCGGGTATTGCCTGCAATCAGCTCGGTGCCGTGATGCTGGGTGAGTCGCACGAAAGCCACGACGTGCATGTTTTGCACGTGGCCGAGTGGCCGGTGATGGCTGCTGAAGCGCTTTGTATCTTTATGATCGCTTTTGCGCTGATGACGGGTATCGAATCGGCTCAGATGGCGGCCAAGGCTTTTGTTGACGGCTTCTGGGCAACCGAATTCTGGGTTGGCGTTGTCGGCGTGGGCTTTATTTGCCCCGTGCTGATTGCCTTCTTCAAGAAGTCGTTTGCCACGGTGGTTGCTTCGGCGCTTTGCAGCGTGGTTGGCATGATGTGCTTGCGTTTCTTCATCCTCTACGCAGGTCAGCTTAACGCTATCGGCGGCTAAGCGAATTTGCGATCAAGCCGTAAAAACGGGCTCGGCTCCATGCGGAATCGGGCCCTTTTGCACTGCAAGTTCTACGCAATCGGATCTGAGGGGAATCGCAAAGATCCTTTGTGGGAGAAATCGCCGTCTCCGGCACGCTTTTGCAGCAAAGGACCGATAGCCCGCAGCAGTTTTTCGGCGCAAGCGAGCGGCGAATTGGTTTGAGCGGCTTTTTGACACTTCTCCTGCCAGTAGGCAGACATTCTTTCGTCGTAGAGCTTGTAGAGAGCGTCGGCCCAAGGACGGCAACTTTCTTCGCTGGGCAAAGCCAGCCAGTTGTTTCGATCGCCAGAACATTCCTTTGGGGCGTCCAGAATGATGCCGCCGCCCGCAACCGCCTCTGGAAGACCGCCGCTGGAAGAAGCTAGAACGGGAATGCCGTTCATAACGGCCTCGGTGGCCACGCGCCCCCAACTTTCGTACCAAAGCGAAGGCGCAAGCAATACGCCCGTGAGTTTGTAGATATCTTTGACTTCATACGTCGCCGGTCGAATCGTGATATTGCGGAAAGTCTGATGTCCAAAAGCGGAACCGGGTTTGCCTCCCGGTTTTTTGAGAAGCTTTAGCGCTTCGGCCAGCTTTTGACGTGTTTCGACAATGAGGAAAGGAATATCCGGTCGCTCTTTGTTGGCCATCAAAATGAGTCGTGCGGCAACGGCAACGCCTTTGGCAAAGCAGGGATTAATGAGTGTGACGGCTTGAGGGGAACGGTTTTGAGCGATGACTAGTTTTGGGTTGATGAAGTTTCCCATCGGGTGAACGGTGAGACCTTCTTTTTCTTTATAGAAGCGAGATGTTGCTTCTGAATCACACAGAAGAATATCGTGCAAGGGAAAACGATAATTTTGATGGTTTCCATTGCAAATGATGTAAGCCGTGGGAATACCGAATAGTCTGGCTTCCATCCACATGGATCGACATAAAGCATCGCATCCGAAACCTATAACAATGTCAGGCTTAAAGGCTCGCAGAAGCTTTGAGTAATGAAACAGGAACTTGCCGGCTTCTTGAGAGGTGATGTTATTCCAATTGGTGCTCTTAAAGCCAGTGAAGAAGTAATGACGAATAGGATTGTCGGGATTGGCGGATGAATCCACATTGACGAGAATTTCACCCTTTGATTTGTCGGAGACCTGCTCTTTGAAGTTGGGAATGCGTGCTTGTCCCGAGGGATTGTCAAAAATGCCTCCTCCGATGCTGGCGGTTTGGAAGTTCAATTTCGAAAGAGTTTGCAACATCGTGTAGCATTGCATTGTGGCCCCATTGGAAACATCGAAGAGTGTTTGGGGACAAGCGAAAAGTATACGGAAGGCGCGCATAGGTATCGACGTAACGTTGTGAGAGGGTGCCTGAAGTACAGCGAAATCGGGGGTTAGGAAACGCCTGAAGTGCTGTTTTCACTTTCGTTTCTGGTTCGAACAATAGTTTTTTAAGAGTTTGAATTCGGCAGCTGTCTTTGGATTGAAAGATCACATGACTAGCCTAGCTGAGGTTTGAATTTTATGCTTTAGGCAGAGCTGATCGGAGGGGTTGGTTCTGGTGTATCAGGTTCTGGTATTCGGGAGGCTTCCTTTAATAGCCTCTGCAGGTGCGGATTTCATCAGTGCTCTAAGATGGGCAAGGGGTGTTGTGCACCTTTTTTACCTATTTTCAAGCCTTTGCATTTGTCACAAGCTGCCCGAATTTCTTCCCAGAGAATCAATATTTCGAAGCGATCAGACGACAAGAATTGGTTTTGATCGCCACGAACGGATCTCCGCATATGGAGTAAAGCTATGAACGCGATTTATAAGGTCATTTGGAACGGCGCAATCCGTCAGTATCAGGTCGTCAACGAATTGTGCCGCAGCCGCAGAAAGGCTTGCTCTGTAAAGGCGGTGCATACGGATGGTGCTGGACGATCATTGAAGCGGAGTGTTCTGGCTACCGCAGCAGCAACTCTCATAGGTTCAGCTGCTATTTTAGGTGTACCAGGATCAGTTTGGGCTGACGATTTTAATCTTGGCGACTATGCCCCGGACATTGAAATTAATATCGGTACAGGCGCAGTTAACAACGGGGAACCTCCCAAAGTGGATTTCAGCCTGCTTCCTGGCTCGAACGAAACTATCTACATCAACCAGTCCGCGTTCACTGGCTTCGCAAGCAACATTTTCAATCAAGAGGAAAGGACGCCGCCGCTGTATCTGCTCGAGACGACGGATTCAGGGGCTATGGTGTCCGATATCAATCTCAGTATTTTGGGAGCAGACGGGCAGCCGCTTGATTTGACTAACAATCACCTCGGCACAACGGGCACGGCTGATTTCTATTACACGTTTGACAATACGCGAATTGTTGACGGTTTTCTCTACGTGTACAGAACTTTGAATCGCATTGACTTGACGTCCCAGGCCGGATACGGTCAGGTGTTCGACGTCAGCGACTCGAAGGGAGCGGATCTGAAGGCTGCAATTACGGGCGAAGGCAACATCACCTTCTCTTACAATTCGACCGGCGAAGGTGGAGATCCTGGTCATTTGACCCTTTCCAATCCCGATAATGCGAATGCATATACTGGGAGGACGTTTGTCGGCTACAACAGTCAGGGTGATGAAAGTTCTCCCGTCAACATTTATTTCGGCAAGGACGGGGCCTTAGGTTCGACCATCGGTACCGAACAGCTTCAGATCGCCGCTCAATCGGCAGTTCATTTCGGTGGTGAGAATGACAACGAAGCCTATACTCAGACCGTTCGCGGTCTGAGCGGTAGCGGCCTGTTGCATTTGGGGACGCAAGCCACGCTAACGCTTAATCAGTCTTCGAGCGATACCGGATTAGTCCCGGATGGAGCGGGGCAGATCATTATTTCCAACCGATATGCCGGTAGTGGAACGTACAATGCGGCGAACGGTTCATACTCTGGCTCCGTCTTCAACGTCAATTTGAGCGACGAAGTAGCGGGTTACGAGCTCGTTTTTACCGATACGGCTTCAGACTATACGGGCCTTATTAATCTCACAAATGCCGCAGTAACGGCGTACGACAAAGACCGAACGGTCAAGGATGACGAAACCGGAACCGAATACACGCCCAACGCTTTGCTCGAAAGCGCGACGCTTCAACTTCAGAGCGGCAGTCACCTCAAGGTGACCGACAAGGGTAGCGTACACAATCTAATTATTGCTGACGAGAACACATCTATTGTCTTTGACAACCTCGATCTTGGCACTGGAATTCTCGAGATTGACAACCTGTCGCTGCAGAACACGGGGAAGGTAGAAATCGACAACATCGGCAGCGGCCTGCAGGGTGCTGCTGACGAGCTCGGTTATCTTGAAGCCGATGGTGGTATCACGCAAGAGATCATCCGCGTTTCCGGCACCATAGTTGGAGACAGAAACGACATGGTTCTTGCAGGGGATGCGCTTCAGGAAAAGCAGACCGAGCTTTCTACTGACGATGTAGAAGCGGATCTTTATTGGAATTTTGATCCGAATCTCATTTTCAATGATAAAGATAAGACCTACAGCGCAAAGTACGGTCTCACAAAAGTCAACGTCGAGAGCGGGCAGTTTGTCCTCGAAGCCAAAGAAGGCGCTACGGAAGCGACGGCTGACTTTACGGCTCAGATCACCGGCTCCGGCGGGCTGCGCATCGATGCTTCGGGTACAACGGTTACGCTCGGCAATACTGAACAGGGTGCGCCTGCCAACAGTTATTCTGGCGCCACAACCGTTACGTCCGGGACGGACGTCATCCTCGCCGTCGATAACGCGATGGGGAATACTTCCAGCCTCGATGCGGACGGGAATGTCACTCTGGACGAAAACGTTGATCAGACGATTAAGGGTCTCACTGGAAGCGGTATGTTGACGCTCGAGGACGGCTCCGTTCTGACGCTCGCACAGTCCGGCGACGCGATCTTGGATAACGTCCTTTCCGGCAACGGCACTTTCCGTGTTTCGGGTACCGGCACTGATAAAACCAATGTGGTTTTCAACAAAGAATTCGGCTATGACGGTGCTTTCGACTTTTCGAACACTGTCTTTGACCTCGATGAGGGACACAACCGCGATGCAGCCGCTTCTGCCGACTTCAATCTCTCGAATTCCGTCCTTCATCTTGGCGAAAGTGGCGGCACCTTCGGCAATATGGTTGTCAATGACGGCGTGCAGTTTGATTCCACCTATCTGGTGATCGGTTCGGATACGGCAGCCCTTGCGGGTACCGGTTCACTTACCTTCAATTCCAATACCAACATCAAGCTCGAAGGCATTTCGGTTGCCGACGACATCGCGCTGATCGACTTTGACGAAAATACCCGGTATCAGGATTTCATCACTGCTTCGCGCGGAATCACCGGTTCGGGCAACGTGACGCTCCAGGGGCAGAACCTCGCCAGTTTTACCGGGAGTTACACGCAGAACGGGACGAAAGTTGCCAACACGACTTGGGTTGTTTCCTCTGATCTGCAAAAGAACGGTTCCGATTCGTTGCAGGCCGGTGCGCTTCTTACTGGTATTGAACTCACCGGCGGAGAACTCGTCATTTCCGGAGCAGGCACTCTCGCAGCCCTCGTGACGCAAGCGGATGATGCGCAAAACGCGGCCATTCGCTTCAGTCTGGCAGATGGCGCTTTGTCCTCTTCGATGACGGTTTCAAACACGAACGACTTTACTGCAGCTGTTTCTGTTGACGGCGGCGTAAAGCTTTCTCTAGCCGCCAATAATGCGCTCGGTACGACGTCGGGGCTGACCGTTGCCGGTACTGCGGAGGTTGCGCTTAACAACGGCGTAAGCCAAACGGTCGGCGGTCTTGAAGGTACGGGTGCCGTTTTGCTCGGGAGCGGCTCGGACTTTACGCTCAGCCAGAACGGCGCGGCCTCGCTTGAGACTGCCGTGACCGGCGGCGCAAACAGCACTTTCACGGTCAATCTTGGCAATTCGAACAATGCGCTGACCTTTGAGAACCAAACGGGCTACAACGGGAAGTTCGTTCTTCAGGATGCGCATCTGCAGTTCGCGGACAACTCCAACGCAGAAGCCGTTCTCGGCGGTTCGAACTTTGTTCTCGACGACGGGGCCGTGTTCGATCTTCAGAGCGGAACGGCGGGTACGCTTAGCGGTCTTGTTTTCGATGGCGGCACGCTCGGTACGCATCAGACGACTCTTGCAGATGCCGGAAATGCGCAGCTCAACGTTTCCGGGGATATCTCGCTTGACGAGAGCAGCAAAATTGAAGCTGGCGGCATAACGCTCACCGGTGCATCCGACGTGCTTCGTGCCGACAACGCCGGAGGCGTGCGGCAGGTGTTTATCCAGTACACGGGCGAGTTCAATTCGGGGAATGGTGCTCAGCTCAGCATTGACGGCGATGCGCTTGCAAGCAGCGACATCTTCAATGAAGGTGACCCGGATACGGTTGTTGCACACGGTACTTGGAGCGGGTCGGTTGGCGTCGACGAGGCAGGCAAAGAGATTTACGGCAATTTGCAGCTCACGCAGATCGATCTGATCGGCAGCGGTGACGGCCTCATTCTGAACGCTGCCGAGGCTTCGGACAGCACGCTTTCCGCGCTCGTTACAGGTTCCGGCAATCTGACGCTCGCAGGCGACCTCACGATCAGCGGCAGTGCTTCGAACACGTATACCGGCGAAACCGCAGTAACCAGCGGCACCGTGAAGCTGGGCATGGATTCGGGGTTCGGTAACACTTCGAAACTCGAAATTTGGTCGAATGCAGCCGTAGATTTCGGCGCTCATTCCCAGACCGTCGGTTCGCTTGAAATCGGCAATACCCAGCTCGGTGCGACCGATGCTCTTCGCGGCACCGGCACGCTTACGCTTGCCTCCGGCGGGGATTCCGAAATCTGGGGCACCAACAACTTCGGCGGCACGATTGTTCTCGGTTCAGGGCACGATCTCGCTCTCAACAATGCGTCCGGCATCGGCGCCTCGGCAAAGGTTGACCTCAGCGCAGCCGATTCCGTTCTGACGATCGAGGGCGCTAAGTCCGGCACGTTTGGGACCGAGCTTTTGGGTTCCGGTACGGTTGTCATCCGCGACTCGAGCATTGCGGTTGCGGACGGCAACACGAACTTCAAGGGCAAGTGGGAGCTTCAGAGCGACGCCGGCGTGACCGTTTCCGACAATGTCGACGCCGTGCTCGGCACGGGCGCCGTCGTTGCGCTTGACGGTACGCTGACGCTCGGCTTTGCTTCGAGCAGTGCGACCGATGTCACCATCGACGAAAAGCTTTCGGGTTCCGGGAGTCTTGTCCTTACGGGCGCGAACAATCAGAAGTTCGGTCTTGCCGGCAGCGGCTCGGACTTTAACGGCACCGTTGCGCTCAACCAGATCGGCATGACGGTGGGCGGCTCCGGTACGGGTGCAAACAACTCCGAAGCTTTCAAAGACGCGGACCTGGTTCTCCAGAGCGGCTCCGTCCTCGAAGTGGCGACGGGCTCGACGGTTACGACCTTCGATAAGGTCTCGGTCAATAACGGGCAGACCGCGGGCTTCAAGTTCGGCGGCCTCGGCTTCAATTCCGACGGCACGACTGCGTCCGGCACGTCCGCGCTTGTGATCAACGAGCTCGTCAACAACGGGGCGGCCCAGATCACGCTCGATGCGCTCGGCACGAACGGCGACCTCCTCGGCGAGGTCGCTGAAACCTCGCTTGTCAAAGGCGGCGTCGACGTCTTCCAGGCGCTCATTCAGACCGGCAAGGTGATGGATGAGTCGATCCTTAATAACTTCACGCTCACGGGTGTCGGCACCGGTCAGGCCACGCAGGAAATCAAGTCGGCTACCGAACAGGTTGCGACCGGGTACTACGATTTCGATCTTGCGCTCGGCGACAGCGGCACCGATCTCGGTGTTTCCTACGACCTCACGCGCATCGACATCTCGGGCGGCAAGACGCTTACGCTCTACGAAGAGGGCACCCTTGACGCGCAGCTCACTTCCGATGGCGGCGCGGGCGCTCTGACGATTGCGGCAGGTGGCGACATCACGCTCGCGAACGCTTCTGAGAGCGCGCTCAACAGCTATACGGGCGTCACGAACGTTCTCGGCAAGCTCACGGCGTACGCCGACAACCTCGGCAGCACGTCCGAACTTCAGATTGGCGCAAGCGGCCAATACGTCAATGCGGGCGACAACAAGGTCGGCCTCCTCGACGCGAACGGCAAGCTTGAGCTTTGGAAGGGGCACACGCTCGAAAATCACCCAGGATGCGTCCGGGCGCTCGAGCATTGCGGGCACGCTTACTGGCGGCGGCGATCTCCTGTTTGCTGCGGGCGACCTTATCGTTACCGGCACGACGACTCCGTCGGTTTACGACGGAACCGTTTACGTAGGCAGCGCCAATTCCGACGCGATTCTCACGATCTCGGGCGCCGGCGCGCTCGGGACGGGTTCGATCGTTCTCGGCACGAACAGCGGATCCCGAGTCAATGTTTACGGGACCGGGGACCAGACCTTCTCGAACAAAATTAGCGGCTTCGGCACGATCAACGTCAATCTTTCGGGCGGCGCCTTCGCGTTCGGCACGGACCAGGCTAACCTCGCCACGGGCTCGAGGCTCAACTTCCTTGACGCGACGTTCTCGCTTGACGACACGAGCAATGCCGCTGTTGCCGGCAAGACACTCATTGGTCTTTCCGGCGCCAGTCTGCTGGTATCGAGCGGCGACTCCGACAAGAATGTCTGGGGTCTCGATCTCACATCGGGCGGTACGATCGACTTTGGTCAGATCGACGGCTCCGGCGGCCAACTTGTTCTTTCGAGCAACGACGGTACTTGGAGCGGCAGCGGACGAATTGATCTTTCCTCGAACAACCAGACAACCGTTGTTTTCGAAGACGGAACTTCGCAGCAGACCGGAAACCGCTTCGATGAGGCAAACAACGGCTCCGCACTTCTTTCTGGCGGCGGGGTTTTCGACCTCACGCTTTTCGAAGGTGTTTCCGACGTTTACCTCGATGGCAGCCAAATCACTGCCAGCGGTACCTCTTCTATTTCAGGTTTCCAGACGGACGGTTCGTTCAGCGGCACGGGTGAGAATTACTACCAGGATGCCGACGGAGACGGGACGGCCGACGATCTTGTCGCCAAGCTCTATCGCGGTGGCAACGGCAGCTTCTATTACGACGCTGATGAAGATGTCATTTACATGCGATATGGCATCCGACAGATCGATTTGCAGTACTCCGATTCCGGTCGAGGTCTGCGGCTTGCGGCTGACGGCAACGGCGGCGAACTTTCTGCCGATGTTACGGGTAGCGGCAACATTGTTTACGCGGGTGGAAACATTCGCGTCAACGGCAGCAATAACGATTACACGGGCTCGACGTACGTTCAAAACGGCGCCGTCGTTACGATTGGTAAGAAAGACGGTTTCGGCAAGACGGACTATCTCGAGATCAAGCAAGGCAGCTCCGTTGCACTCGATAGTGATCTGAGTCAGACTGTCGGTGAACTTGTCGGCCCGGGGTATCTGATCCTCGGCGCTGGGTCGACCTTCACGATCGATAACAGCCAACGCCAGGGTGGTGAAAACGATCCTGCCGCTAAGGACGACATTCTTATCACTACGAGTGTCACGGCTTCGGCCGGCGCCGAATTCGTGATCGACGGGTTGGGTGCTGCAGACGGTCGTGCAGACGTGTCGTTTGCTACGGACGCTTCGCTCACGAGCGCGGATTTCACGCTTAAAAACGCCGAAATCCGGTTCGACCATGCCAGTGCGACCGACCTTTCCTACAGCTCCGTAAGCGATGCGGCTAACTTCACGCTCGGCACGAATTCCGAGCTTATTGTCGACGCGCGCAACGGCAATGCGGTGCAGAACTATTCGATCGGCAACACCCTCACGCTGTCGGGCGGTCTGATCTCGTTCAGCGACGTTCAGCTCACGACCGATGCGGGCGAGAACGCCATTCTTGAGGTCGGTCATATCGATGTAACCGACAGCGGTTTCATCGGCGTTTCGGCGACGATCGACGACAACTTCAGTATTCTCGACGCCGATGCACAGACATTCCAGCAGGCGCTTATCCACTACACATCGATCAACGGCCGAAACGAACTTCATGCGGCTACGAGCGATCAGATGGACGACTCGGAGATCACCAATAGCGATGGTGAAACGGTCGCCTATGTTCAGTGGAGCGGCGGATTCGTAGACGAAGCTGATTCGCCCGAGAACACCATTGTCATGGCCTACGAGGTAGCGAAGCTCAAGCTTGCCCAGAATGGGAACGCGGATGGTCTCGTACTCAATGCAACAGGCCACGATTCGGAGCTCTCGGTTCTGATCGGCGATGCCGATGAAGTTGCCAATAGCGGAGGCGGCAACATTACGTTCGCCGGCGGCAACATCCTTGTCTCGCAAAGAAATGAATACACCGGTGTCACGAAAGTGACGTCTGGCGGGGCTGCAACGCTAGGCGCCAACAATGCGTTCGGCAATACGCGTCTTCTTAATGTTGAGAACGGTACGGTTAATTTTGGCGGGTACTCACAGACGCTTGGTTCTGTCAATGTTGGCAGTTCGGGAAGCATTACGGGTACCTCGGGTACCGGTATGGTCACGCTTGGCAGTGATGCCTATGCGAACGGTGATTCGACGATTCTCGGACAAAACGCTGATTTCGATACGAATCTGACGCTCGCGAGCGGCCACGATCTGACGCTTAACGATACGCTCGGCATTGGCGATGCAGGGACGGTTACGCTGAAAGACGGTTCGAAGCTTGTTATCAATGATGCAAACGCCACCGAAGCCTTCACGAAGACTGTTATCGGCGACGTGGGCACGACTGTTGAATTGAGCGGGACCGGCATCCATATTTACGCCGACAACTCGAACTATCTGGGCAACTGGACGCTCACGAGCGGTACGACCGTTTCCGTGACCGGGTCGGGTGCCATCGGCGTTGACGCCATCCTCGGCAAGAGCGGTACGGTTGCACTCGGCGATACCGGTACGCTTACTCTCTCGCAGGATAGCGGCAGCATCTCCGTCGACAATGTCTTTGCCGGCGCGGGCGAACTTGTTGTGACCGGAACGGAAGGTCAGACGTTCGACTTCAGCCGCGAGTGGTCCGATGCTGAGGCGTCCGGCTTTACGGGTACGCTCAGCCTTAACGGCGGCATTCAGATGACTGTGGGCGGTCTGGACGACTCCTCGGGCGTCAACAATGCTGCGAACCTTGCCTACGCTGACTTCAATCTCGGTAGCACCTCGACGCTTAACGTCGCGCTCCAGGATTCGATTGTCGATACGTTCGACGTGCTCAACGTCAGCGGCGGCACGATTTCGTTTGCCGGCAAGTTCGGTCTCGGTGCGACGACCGAAAAGCTTGGTCAGCTGAAGGTGGGTTCTCTTACCGGCTCGGGCAACATTGCGCTCGCGATTCCCGATTCGAGCGGTACGGTTGACCAGACGATCGGTCAGAACGAGCTTTTGACGATCGACGACGATTCGCACTTCCAGGCGCTCATCACGGCTGAGACCGGCACGGTCTCGGAGAGCGGTTGGACGCTCAACGGCAACACAACTACTTCGGGCTCGGGCCTTCGTCAGGCGGTTCGCAATGCCGACGATACGGATACCGTCGCGCATGCGATCTACGATTACGCGCTTGCGACAGGTGAGGCCAATTCGGCGAACGATTCTCAGAACGATTCGCTTGGCATTGAGTACAAGCTCACGACGGTCGATATTCTCAGCGGCAAGACGCTTGAACTTTCCGCCGACAGCGGGAATCTCAGCGCTGTGATTACGGATTCGGCCGATGCTGGTACGCTCCTCATTACGGGGCAGATCGAACTGACGGGCACCAACAATTACGAGAGTGTCACTCGAGTTTCTGGCGATAAGGCTTCGCTTACCGTCGAACAATCCGGTCTCGGTAATACGACTGCGCTTTTGCTTGAAGGCAACGTTGCGTTCATTAATGAAGGCACCAACAGCGTCGGGTACCTGAACGCAAGTGGCTCTAACATCGAGCTTAACGAAGCGCTTACGCTAACGGGTGGAAACGTTTCTGAGATCGTGGGTGGCACCATTTCGGGTACCCATGCGCTGAACGTTCAGAAGAACCAGCTCCAGGTCAGCGGCAACATCAATGCCAAGGATTTCTCGGGCGACGTGAATCTTGGTGATGGCAATAGCGGCGCCATTCTCGAGCTTGACGGTGTGGCGGGTATCGGTACGGGTAGCGTCAATTTCGTGACCGGCACGAGCAGTGTCTATGTCAAAGGAACGACCGGAACGTCACTCACGAATACTTATTCGGGCGGCGGTAAGATCGCTGTTAATCTCGGCGGTTCCACGAATGTCTTTGATTTCAGTGTTACTCAGGCGAAGAACGGCGCGAGCGGTTCCTTTACCGGCGAGCTTGTACTCGAAAAGGCCGGCTATCACCTCTATGACGACGAGGGTGAACTTGCTTCGGCGACGCTCGTGACTTCGGGCGGCGGGTATGTCACCGTCAATGCCGGAAGCGACATTGCGAATCACAAGGTCGACGGGCTCTCGCTCTATGGCGGCACGCTCGACTTCGGTCTGATGACCGAAGGTTCCGAGTCCGGGCAGATTGTTGTCGGCTCCGATGGGTTTGCGACGAATGCATCAAAGACGGTCGTTAAGGTTGCTTTGGGAGAAAACAACAATGCAACGGGTTCCGATGTCTTCGATCTCAATTCGGACCTCTCGGTTCTCCTTATCAAAGGCTTCAATGCCAGCGGTCGCGATCTTGACAGCCTTGACTTCAGCGGTTCCGCCGAAGTGGATCAGTTGGTGAAGCAGTCCGGGCGCTATGCGGACGGCTCTGCAACGGCCGAGCTCACGTACTCGAGCGGGCACCTGGTCGGGGATGAGAGCGGCATCAGCGCTGCCTGGGATCTCTCGAAGATCAATCTGTTGGCGGGCAATGAAGAAGGCTTCCGGATCGACGCATCTGCCGAAACCGGACAGTCCGGGACCATCAGCGCGTACATCACGGGTGAAGGCAGCATTGAGTTTGCCGGCGGCACGATCACGCTTAATCACGCAAACGACTACACGGGCAGCACCAACGTGACGGGCGGCGAACTCGTTCTTGCTGTGAACGAGGCTCTTGGCAACACCAAGGTGCTCGATATTTCCAGCGGCAACGTCGCTATTGGAGGTACGACGCAGACGATCGGTGCGATCGAAGTTGATGCTGCCGGCCATTTCACGATGGGCGGTGCAGGCAAGCTCGTGCTTTCCGACGACTCCTACATCAACTCGGCAAATACCGGCGTTACTGGCACGATTCAGCTGTCCGGCGCCGGAACGGAGCTTACGCTTCGTGACATGCAGGCAGCTGGTGCCGTGCCAGGCAGCTCTGTCTATCAACCTAATTCTAGAGGCGCAACGATTGAGCTCGGCGAGGGCACTTCCGTCATCCTTGCGTTTGGAGATAGGTCTGGCGGCAATTCCGACGAGGTTTACAATCGACTGACCGGGAGCGGTACGGTTCAAATTGGTGATGGCGATAATGATGCCTACGTCGAACTATCAAACTTCGACAATCACTTCGGTACGCTCCTTGTGAAGAACAATAGCGCGGTGCTTGTCAACGACATGCATAGCGGCAACGGTTCTATCAACGGATCAAAGGTTGTTGTTGAAAAAGGTGGTCTTGCACGACTCTTCGGGAACAAAAATTGGACGTTTACCAACGATCTCGATCTGAAGGCAGGGGGCGAATTGGTTATTTCTGCCGGCGGAACAGGTGGTAACTACAACACCGTTCAGTTCGCTGGTTCCCTAGATCAGCAGATCGACATCGGCGGTACGGTTTCGCTTCAGACCACCCATCTCTACCTCGGCGGTAAGGAGGGTGTTCAGGCGGACATTGATAACGGCGGCATCAACAATGCCAAGGTGCTGACGAACGCGAACGTCAATGTTGGCGGGGGCGCCTATCTGCACGTTGAAGACGACAGCGAAGCGCAGTCGCTCAACGGCCTTACGCTTGGCAACAACAGTCATCTCGTTTTCGAAGGCAACCTCGGCGTGAGCGATACGCCGACCACCGAGCTCGGACAGCTCAAGGTCGGCAGCCTTGACGTGGTCAAGGGTTCAACGATCCACCTGACTGCGTCTGACGCCCCGGGTACGGGCGGCAAGATCGCCGACGATAATCTCCTTGCTGTCGCGCACAGCGGCAGCTTCCAGTCGCTTATCACAGTGACTGGTGAAGGGAAGACCATCACTGATGGCGAACTTGCTAACGCGGCGCTTGTCATAGAGGGAAGCGGTACCGTTGTTTCCGAGATCAAGGACGGTCTCGAGACGGTTGCCGAAGGCACCTTCGGGTTCGGAGAGCACTTGGTGGCGACTTCCGACGGTAAGCAGGCGGGCGTCAAATACCAGCTCGAGCTCATCAATCTGCTCAAGGACAAGACGCTTCATCTGACCGGTGCCGAGGATGAGTATTTGGACGTTCAGATTTCCGGTTCCGGTAATTTGAGCGTTACGGGCGAGCTCACGCTCCAGAACCGAGACGGTAAAACGAACGAATACACCGGCAAGACATCGGTTGAAGCAGCCGGCGATCTGATCGCCGAAGCGGGCGCGCTCGGTACGTCCGGCATGCACACGAGCGACCTTCTCGTCTCGGGTGCCTTTACGAATGCAGGCAACAACACGGTAGGCCGCATCGACCTCACGGGCAACGCGGATCTCAGCGACGAAACGACGCTTACCGTGGCTGGTACGGGTGCAGAGAGTGTTATTTCGGGTAAGCTCACCGGTTCCGGCGACATGGCGCTCGAAATGGGTGGCATGACCGTGACCTCTGCCAACAGCGGCTACAACGGCGACGTCGTGCTCGGCAAGGAAGGTGTTGCCGCTACCAGCCTCACTCTTAAGGCGGGTGCTTCGCTTGGTAACGGCACGATTCGCTTCAACGGCAAAGATGTGACGCTAAACGTCGAGGCTTCGGGTGCGACCGAGCTCTCGAATGCGCTCGATCTCGCAGAGCTCGGCGGCAAGATCGTTGTTACGGGCGACGGCGACGACTCGTTTGCCTTCCGCTCCAACCAGAGTTCAGACGCCTTCCGAGCGGGTAACACGAGTCTTTCGCTCACGGGTACGAATTACGACTTCACTGCGGGCGGCAACGACGTTCTTAAGAACGTTGCGTTCTCGCTCAACGGCGGCAAGCTCACGGTTAATAGCGTCGACGATGTTAACGACCGTCTGGTGAACGGTCTCACGATCGGTACCGCCGGCGCAGTTATCGACTTCGGGCAGATCGGTAACGGTAAGGGCGTTCTGAACCTTCAGGGCAAGACCTTCGAAGTAGACGGCGCTACGACCGTCAAACTTGACAGCAAGCTCGCCAATGCCGACGACGCGAACGGTTCCGCCGCATTCGAAGGGAATCCTTTCGGTTCCGTTCTCACGCTTGTGACCGGTGCCGACGATATTTCCGACGAGGATCTCCAGAATCTCCAGGAAGGCTTCGGTTCGGATGTGACGCGCGACCTCTATCAGAGCGGGTCGAACGTTGCGAAAGTCATCGGTACGTTCGGCGACTTCTCGGTTTCCTCTGCTGAAAACGGGACGGAAAACCTGAATGTGGGGCTCGACTTCAACGAACTCCAGATCCAGGATCAGCAGACATACACGGTGAGTACGACTGGTGAAATCGCACTTCGTATCACTGACTCGGGTACTGGCAATTTGACCGTAACGGGCGACGAGACCATTCTCACTCTGAGCAATACCAACACGTACTCGGGCGTGACGAGCGTGGAATCGGACGCGCAGCTCAAACTCGCGGCAGACAATGCGCTCGGCGACACTAAGGATCTCCAAACGGCAGCCGGTACGTCCGTCGACTTCGGTGCGACGAACCAGACAGTCGGCTCGATCCATTCTTCGGGCGAGCTTCTTTCCGACGCTTCGGCAACGGACAAGACGCTCACGGTTGAATCGGGCGGCACGGTCAAGGGCAGTAATTCCTACTTCCACATGGATTGGGCTCTGCGATCGGGCGACCTCACGATCGACAACGTTGATGCGTTGGGTACTGGTGCTGCGTCAGTTGCGGGCAACGCGAACATCGTTATCGATGCCGCGACGGGCGACTTCGACAATGAGCTCACGGGCGACGGTGCGCTCTCGATCACGAACGGCGCCGACGTTGCGCTCACGGGCAGCAACGCGCTAACGGGCGGCCTCTCGGTTTCCGAGGACAGCCTCGTTAAGGCTTCGGGCGACATCGACAGCCACATCGGCAAGGGCGACATTGCGCTTGCCGGCAAGGCCGAGTTCACGCTCACCGAAGGCACGGACGCTGCGAACTGGACCTGGAAGCGCAACCTTACTGGCTCGGGCGAACTCACGCTCGCTCGCGAAGGCAGCAACGATCAGACGCTTCTCTTTGCTGAAAATTCGCTTTCGGGCTTTACGGGCACGGTCGCGCTCGACGATTGGACGATCGAACTCAATGAGAACGCTGACAACGGCACGCTCGCTGAGTTTGCCAAGTGGAAGACGGGCACACTCGTGCTTCGCGACGGCGCCAATGCGGAAGTGACCGGCATTGCTGACCTCGGCAACAAAGTTTTCGCGCTTGGTTCTGGCGGCATCCTTACGATCAACGGCTTCGGCGTGCCGGGCTCGAGCAGCGAGTCCTCGCACCTCAACACGAAGACGCTTGATCTCTCCGAAGGTTTCGTGATCAATCTCGATACCGGCGGTCAGACGGTGGATTCGAACTCGATCCTCACGCAGGACGATATCGATGACATGCACACGACCGTGGCGACGACGGATGAACTGATCACCCTCGTTTCGGGCTACGTGAGCGTCAACGGCGGAACGCCGGGCGAAAACATTAAATTCGATATTTCGCAGACGGGCTCGGTCGAGAGTGAATCGGGCAATGTCGCTAAGGGAATTTACGATTACACCATCGGCACGGCGGATGACGGGACGGACCTCGTTGTCAACTACTATCTCGAAGGCATCGAAATCAATAGCGACAAGACGCTTGTTCTTGCCGGCGTTGCCGACGACGAATACGGCAATGACAGCGGCAGCCGGCTTGACGTCTATCTGACGGGCGAGGGCAACCTGCGCATTGCCGACAATACGGTTCGCCTCAGTGAGACAAGCCGGGGGAACAACTACTCGGGCACGACGACCGTTACGAGCGGCGCAACGCTCTACGCGGAAGAAGGCACGCTTGGCCAAGAAGGCAAGCCTGGCCAGACCGCGCGTCTCACGACGGAGGCTGGTGCCAGTACTTATATCGAAGGCGACAACACCGTTCGCGGTTTCACACTTGCTTCGGGTGGACAGCTCGCCATTGGTTCCACCGACTCGATGAGCGGCGATAGCGATGTGACGCTCACGATCATCTCGTCGACCGACAAGAACACGTCTACTGACCAGATCAATCACCTTTACGGCGATCTGCACGGGCATGGTGATTTGAAGGTCGTCGGCAACGGTCAGGTTGACGAAGGCGTGGCCGCGGACCTTACGATTCACGGTTCGCAGACGACCTTCTACGGCGACCTTGTGCTCACGAATGGCGCTTGGGTTGACATTGCCGCGACGGACAGCAGTCTCTTCGGCAACAACTCGGCCGGCAACAAGGTGGTGGTCTATAAAGATTCGCTCCTGACAATCGAGTCCGATCGCTCCGGTGACGCTTCGTTCTACGGCGTCTTTACGGACGGCGAAGACGGTTCCGGCGGCGGCACGGTCGAAATTTCGCTCCTGAACACTTCGGATCACTTCCGCTTTGCGGCGGCACAGTCGGATGCCGACTTCACGGGCACCTTCGTGCTCAATAGCGGCACGATCGACTTCACCGATCTCTTCACGTCAACCAGCGGGAACGGCAATCCGCTTGCCGGGGCAACGCTCGTCCTTAACGACGGCGGCGTGGTCGACCTCGTGGGCGACGGCTCCGGAACGAGTGCTTCGAACGAACGCAATCTCGGCGGCCTCACCATGGCGGGCGGCACGATCGAAGCCGGGACTATCGGCTACAAAGCAGGCGAGGGCGCTTTCAACTCGACGATCAACCTCGGCGGTTCAGGCGCTCTGACGCTCGAGCGCGCTACGGGAGCTGCTGGTGACCGGCAGTCCACCGTTGTCCTCGGCACGACGGACGATGCCATCCAGATTTCCGACAGCGGCTCCGAAATTCTCAACGCCGGCTCTGTCGGCGCGAACGTCACTGTCATCTCCGGCATCGGCGATCTCGTTCTTGTGAACGGCGATAAATCCGAAACCGTGAGCGGTTCGAAGGTTATCGATAGCGACTATCTCCACGCCGAACGTCCGGCGAACGGGACCGCGCAGGAAATTGAGCAGAAAGTCATCTTGGCAAACGGCAGCTCCGAATACAGGAGTGTTGCCGAAACCGTTCGCACGTACGACGAGAACTTCACGTACAACAGCGAGTCCGGCACGCTTTCGATCGGCTACAAGGTCTCCGATCTTGGTCTGCTCTACGAAACCGGCAATGTCAGCAGCAGCAACTACGCTGAAGATTCTCGCTGGCAGGGTCTTACCATCACGGCCAATGCGGCAGCGGACGCGACATCCGTCTTTGACGCACTCATCAAGAACGGTGAGAACGGCAGCGCGGCCGGCAACATCGTCTTCAAGGGCGCCGACGGCAAGGGCACGATAACGCTTGCAGGGGATGAAAATACTTACACGGGCAAGACCTGGCTCACTGGGAATGCTCAGGTCGTCTTCGATACCGACTCGAGCTTCGGCAATACCGCGGCGCTTCGCGTCGACTCGGGCAGCTCCGTTGACTTTGCGGGGCACGATCAGTCGATGGGCGCGCTCTTCGCGCTCGGCGATGATGCGCTCAAGAGCACCGACGGGGCCAATCTTGCTGTCAACGGTACGGCGATCATCAACGGCGCCAACGCTAACCTGCACGCAGACTGGACGTTCAGCGGCAGCGTGACGATCGGCGACGAGCTCTCTCTCGGCCACGGTGCCGTCGAACTCGCCGGTATGACGACGCTCACGATTGCGGGGAGCGAAGCGAACGGCACGATCGGCAATGCGATCACGGGCGGCGAGCTCACCAACATCTACGTGACTTCGGGCGCCAATGTCTCCTTTGCGAACGACGATATTCTGTCCGGACCCAACTTCACGGGCAATATCGCCGTTTGGAGCGGCGCGTCTGCCGGCTTCGCGATCGAAAGCGGCGCCACGGTCAGCAACGGTCTTACCATCGGCAGCACAGGCAAGGTCAGCTTCGAATCGACTTCGGGCGGCACGCTCGCCTTTGAAAACGCCAAGATCTACGGCACGCTCGAACTCAACAACGTCACGTTCGACCTTGACGCGCACGGCGGCGCGTTCAATCGCGGCTCGAGCCTTGTTGCCAACGCCGGCACGCGGATCGATGTCTCCGACGCCGTTTCGGGCGCCGTCTCTAACATCACGCTCAACAGCGGCAGCACGGTGGCCTTTGACAACGGCACGCCGGGCGCAGCGGGCGAAGGCGAAGTCGCGAGCATCAATCTTGGCAGCAGCGGCACGCTGACGCTTGCGGGCGACGTGACCGTTGACCTCGATATCAACGATTACGCCGACGCTTCGGATGTCGAAGACGCGCAGGGCGATCTCATCAATCGTCCGCTCACCGCACAGGATCTGACCGGTCAGGACGGCGGCGCGGTACTCGCGACGCTCATTGCGGGTCAGGTTTCGAGCGTTACGGCCGACCTCAATCTCAAGACCGACGGCAATGATGTTGAAGAGAACAAGCTCAACATTGCCATTCGCAACGCCGCCAACGGCGAAGAAGTTGCTACCGGCACCTACGACTACAAGCTTGTCCTCGACAAGGACGGCTCCGGTTCTGGTCTGAAGCTCTCCTACGGTCTCACCGAGGTCACGATCCGCGACGGCAAGACGCTTGAGCTTACGGGCACGAGCGCCGACGAAGACGACAACGAGCTCACGGCCGCAGTGAGGGGCACGGGCAATCTGCGCATCACCGAAGGCGAAGTCACGCTCGTCGACAAGGACAGCGACTACACGGGCAGCACGTCCGTGGCTGCGGGTGCGGCGCTTGTTGCCGGATCTGCCGGACATACGCTCGGCGAAACGTCCGAACTGCGCCTTGAAGGCGCCACCGGCGTCGTGAGCGGTGCTTCGGCGACAATCCTCGGCGAAGAGACGGTCTACGGCCTCAACGTTGAGTCGGGTGCAACCCTCAACCTCGTTGCCGGTTCCGGTGAAGGCACCGGCGCGGTTCTCACGGTTGCGGGCGGCGAGGACGACAACGTCATCGCCGGCAACGATGCGCTCGGCCAGGGCGGCGGCAAACTTGCCGTTTCCGGCGACGGAACAAAGCTCACAGTCGAAGGCGCCAACAGCCGGTTCACCGGTATAACGAGCGTCGAGTCGGGAGCCGTCCTTTCTGCCGGCAACACCGCTTCGCTCGGCACGGGGAACACCGAGATTGCCGCCGGCGGCACGCTCGAAGTTGTCGCTGCGGTTGACGCCACGAGCGGCGCGAGCCGCGTTGTATCGCAGATCACCAATTCGGTGACGGGAGCGGGCGACGTGGTGATCAATTTTTCGGGTACGGCACAGGCCGCCGAGAAGAGGTTCAGCTTCGCCGACGATCAGACCTCAGGGTTCTCGGGCAACATCGTGCTTGAGAACGGCGGCTACACGCTCGCTTACGCCAACGACGGCGACGCTGAGGACGATTACACGGCCAATCAGCTTGCGGCGATGAATTCGCGAATCTCGGTTGAAGAAAACGGCCACCTCTACGTGAGCACAGTTGATCACCAGATCAATCGCTACATCGACAAGCACGTCCGAGCGCTTACTCTTAATGGTGGCAACATCTACTTCGGCGGCTTGCGCTACGACATGACCTCGATGGACGAAAGCCTCGGCGGTCAGCTGCAGCTTGCGGGCGACACCGACAAGAGCGCAACGCTCGAGATCCAGTCCGAGTCGTTCGTCAATCTTGATGCGGGTGCGACCAATACGCTTACCGACGGCTCCGAACTGCTCGTGGCCGACGAGGGCGCGAAGATTGACCTCATCCAGAATGCGGCTGATGTCGTACTTGGTTCCGGCGCAGACACGATCTGGGCCTCTTCGAGCGATGAAGCCGATTTCACGGATCTGCTCAACGACTACCTTAAGCTCAACACGGTCAATTCCGATGCCGAACAAACGCTGACGCAGGACGGCCGCGATGTGGCGATCGTTACGCGCGGCTTCGGCAGTAGCGGTCATGACGAAGTCTTCGGCGTTGAACAGAACGATTCTTCGGCTTGGGATCTTTATCTCAACTACCACGTTTCGAAGATCGAACTGATCGATTCGGAAAACACGCAAGGTCTGCTCATCACGAATGACGAGGCCGGTTCCTATTCGGATCTGACTGCTCTTGTCACGGGCTCGGGCAACCTGACACTTTCCGGCGTTTCCGGCACGACGATCGCGCTTGGCGACGGTTCGGCCGCTACGCAGAACGACTACACGGGACGCACCACGGTCACGGGCTCCGTCACCGTGAAGGCGGCCGAGGACAACGCGTTTGGCAATACGTATCGTCTCAATGTCGAATCCGGCGCCAAGGTTGACTTCGGCGAATTCGATCAGACCCTCGGCATCCTTGAAGCCCGTGGGGACGATGCGCTCGCCGGTACGGCCGACTCCGTCGTCACGATTACCGACGACATGATCGTCACCGGCAAGAACGACGACTTCCACTCGCAGGTGAGGCTCGAGTTCTCCGGCACGGGCACTGTCAGCGATGTCGGCGGTCTCGGTACGGGCGACATTTCGATCGGCAAAGACTACACGCTCGTTATCGCCGACGAAAACGCGTCCGACGGAAACCGCGTCGGTAACAACATCACGGGCTCCGGTACGGTGGTGATCGGTCGCGACGACGCGACGGGCACGATTGAACTCGGCGGCAAAAACGCCGGGTTCACGGGCAACGTGCGCGTCGAAAGCGACTGGACGCTCGAAGCTTCGATGGGCAAGGGCGAAACGGCCGCCGACCGCATCGGATCGGGCAACCTTGTCCTCAGCAGTGGCGCAACGGGTAGCTTCACGCAGACCGAAGGCAACCTCGACTGGACGTCTTCCGTGATCGGTGAGGGCGACCTCGTTCTCTCCGCCGGCAAGGACAGCGACGTGACGATTTCGGGCGGTCTCGATTACTTCAACGGCGACATCACGATCGGCGGCGGACGCTTTGAGCTCGCTTCCGGCAACGGCAACGTTGAAAATGTCGACGGCTCCAACCTCCATGCCACGGGCGAAGACACGACCGTCGTTGTGGCCGACCAGGGCACGGTGATCCTCGGCGACAACCTCTCCGTTGAGTCGGGCGCTTCCATCGTCTTTGAAGGCGACGTTACGCCGGGGACGATCGGCGACGCTCAGCTTGTCGTGGCGGGCGACCTTACGATCACCGAAAGCAATGTCACGATCAACGTCGGTGGCGAACTCGATCCGGGTGATCCGGACACTGCTTCGCTCAATGTTCAGGATGTGACTTCCGCCGACCGCAGCGACGAACTTGCGCTCGTCATCGCCGAAGCGGACAACATCGTCCTTTCGGGCAACGACCTTGTCGTACTCGGACCGGACGGCAATCCGATCAATAATCCGGAAGATCGGCTGGGCGTTTCGATCGTCGACGGCGACGAAGAGATTGCCACGGGCTACTACGACTTCGGTCTTACGTCGAGCGAGTCGGGCGGCCGCGACATCCTCGGAGTCGGCTATCAGCTCATGGAAGTCAACGTGAAGGACGGCAAGACGCTGGTTTTGAACGGCGCCCATGCAGCCGACGTTGACTACGAAAACGCCTCCTCGTTTGATGCCGATATCACCGGCAATGGCAATTTCGCGCTTGCGAACGGCGAGCTTACGCTCACGGGCAAGAACACCTACACGGGTTCGACGCTCGTCGGCGACGGTACGTCCGAGACGACGCTCACGGTCGACCGCGGCAGCAGCCTCGGCGATACGTCTGCCGTCAATGTCTCCGACAACGCCACCCTGGTGAATCGCTCCGACCTGACCGCTGCGGGCAGCATCCAGGTTGCGTCGGGCGGCACCGTCACGCTCGAGGACGGCAGCGTCTTCAAGGTGACCGATGCGGCCAACGAGTCCAACATCGCGGGCACCCTCACGGGCAGCGGTGCGCTTCACTTGAACGACAACGTCGACATTGACGTTGCGGCCGACAAGGCGCAGAACTTCACGGGTATCGTTTCGGTCGGCAGCGGTGCCGTCTACAACCTGCTTTCGACCGTCACCGACACGGTGACCGTCGCGAGCCGCTTCGAATCCGACGCGGGAGACGACGCGGTTGTGGGCATGACCGGCGACTTCTCGCTTGAAGCAGAGAACACCGCTTATCACGGTGCGTTCGTCCTCTCGGACGGCACGGTGATCCGTACGGATTCGATCGCTTCGCTCGGCGCGGCCGATGCCACGATCACGACGGCGGGCGATTACGCCGAGGCCGGCGGCACTGCTTCGCAGGCCGACGACAATGCGACGGTTATCCTCGACTACGCCGACCGCGAGACGGTGGGCGACGTCACGCAGACGATGACCTCGGGCATCACGTTCGTGAAGACGGGCGATGGCGTTGTTGAACTCTCCGCCGAATCGCTCGGTGCGGGTGCGGTCAAGTCGTCCGAAGGCGGCATCATATTCGGCGCTGCCGGCGACAGCACGGTCTATGGCACGGCTCTCACGGTCGAGGGCGGCGCCTGGGCTGCCGGCTTCGGCGGCGTGGGCTCCCTCAGTGTTGCGTCCGACGGCGCCTTCTATCTCGGCGGCGTTGACGGCTACAACTCGATTGTTTCGAGCGGCTGGACGTCCTCCGAAGGTTCGAGCACCGTCCAGTTCACGGTTTCGGGCAATGTCACCAACAACGGCACGATCTATGTCGGCAACAAGAATTCTTCGGGTGACACGCCTGCGGATTCGAACTACATCGGCAACGAACTCGTGATTGAAGGCGACTACATCACCGACGGAGGCACCCTTGACCTCAACGCGATCATCGCAGGCAAGGACAATTCCAAGTCCGACCACGTGACGATCAAGGGCGAGATCGACGGTACGGGCTTCATTGACGTCAATTACGACAGTTCGGTGAGTACTGGCGGCGAACTCGAATACCTGGGTCTTGTCAGCGTTGCCGAGGGCGAATCGGGCGACAGCCTCAAGCTCAAGGACTCGATCAAGATCGGCGATCTCTACTACCGACTCATGTGGTCGTCCGAACAAAACGAGTACTACCTGCAGGCGTCTGTCACCGACCCGGGTGATGATCCCTGGAACACAGAGGATGTGGAAAACATCCACGCAGGTACACGTTCCGCACTGGCCTTCATGCAGGCTCAAGCCTTTGACTTGAGTCTGCGCGGACATCTCGGTGAAACGCTCTACGTGGATCCGGTGACCGGAGAACAGCGTAAGTCTTCGTTCTGGATGGTTCAGCGCGGCGATTGGACGAAGTTCTCGAATGCAAGCGGACAGATGGATGCCGACGGCAACCTCTACACCACGCATTTGGGTACAGACCTCTTTAAGCGTGAAACCGACGGCGCAACGTTCCGTTGGGGTGTGCTTGCCGGCTTTGCCGACGGTGACTTTGACGTCTCGTCGAATGTTGACGGCAAGAGCTCGAAGGGTTCGTTCCGCGGCTACTCGGCCGGTCTGTATATGACGGCTGAGAGCAAAGCCGAAAGCGGTCCGTTCCTCGGATTGCAGTTGCGTTGGAACCGCTTCGACAGTGAAGTCGGTCCGGATGACTACGATGTCAACGGTTTGAGCCTCACGGCGGAAGCCAGTTGGGATCAGCTCCTGTCCAAGGGTCTTACTGATGGCGGACGCCATTATGAATGGCGTTTGGAACCGCATGTCCGTGCCTACTGGACGAACTTCAGCGATCCGGGCAATTGGACGTCGAGCTTGGGCGAAACCTACTCGTCCGACTTTGACAACGGCTTGCTGGTGCGTGTGGGTGCCCGCACGAAGATCCAGACGACATTGGGAACGGGGCCTGCCTGGCAGGCCTATGCCGAAGCCAACTGGGTCTACAACAATGGAGATTACTCCACCACGATGTCGACGCAGTACGGCGATGTCACAAGCACGCAAAACGGTGCTGAGTTTGCCGAATTCCGCTTGGGTCTCGAAGCACAGTTCACAACCAACGTGAACGTGTGGCTGGAAGGCCACCATCAGACGGGTTCGGATGACTACGAGTCGACCGGTGCGATGTTCGGCTTCAAGTACATGTGGTAATGGTAGGATCAGGTTCGGCGTGAAAGCGCCGAACCTGTGTCAACAGCCTGCGGAAACTTCGAGACGAAGCGTTTTGAAGTCACCGCAGGCTTTTTTTGCCAGTCCGATGGCGCAATTGTGAAAAATAGTTCGAAAAATGAGTGCGCATTTGTGAAAAGAGGTTTTGCGATGATATTCGAGCGAAAAATCTTCCAAGAAATGCTCAAGTGAAAGGAGCAGTACGCGCCGCACTACGCCTTGTTCCTCAAAGGTGCCAGACGTGTAGGCAAGACAACGCTTGCGGAGAAGTTGGGACGCGAAGCCTACGAGAGCTACATCTTGATTCGTTTTGATCAAGCAGACCAAGTTGTCAAAGATTTGTTTGTCAACGGTTTGCGCTATTTGGATGTTTTTTTCGCACAGCTTCAGTTCGAGTACAAGACGCAGTTGTATCGTCGAAAGTCACTGATCGTCCTGGACGAAATTCAACTTTTTCCACAGGCTCGGCAAGCTCTCAAACGCTTTTGGAAGACGGACGCTACGACTACTTGGAAACCGGACCGCTTGCCAGCATGACGAAACGAAGCAAAGACATCCTGATTCCGTCCGAGGAGTACACGCTTGAGGTTCATCCTCTTGATTTCGAAGAGTTTCTGTGGGCGAGAGCAGACACATTTACGATGCCGTTCATACGAGAACACTTTGACAGCAAAAAGCCGATGGGAGCGCTGCATCAGGGCATGATGCGGTCGTTTCGAGAGTACATGCTGGTGGGCGGTATGCCGCAGGTCGTGCAGGCCTTTATCAACGGCAAGGACTATGGCGCAGCGGATTCTGAAAAGCAACGGATCTTGTTGTTCTGGCAAGATGGAATGCGCGAGCAGAGTAAGGAAAACTGCGACTACTTGCAGGCGTTCTTTGCGCACATTCCGTCTGAACTGACACGCCGTAACAAACGGTACGTGATTTCGCATGCCACACCGAACGCGCGTTGGCGAGAGTATGAAAAGCCTGTCCATTGGCTTGATGCCTCGATGCTCACCAACCGGGTTTGTGCGCTCGAGAATATCGATGGGACCGATGATTTTGCCGTGGCCGATCCCGTGTTCAAGTGTTGTCTCTCGGATACCGGACTTCTGGTTTCACTTGCTTTCTCGGATCGGCCATATTTGGAAAATGAACTCTACAGAGCGGTCCTTCGAGACCAACTGCAGATCAACGAAGGCATGATGGTGGAAAACGTCGTCGCGCAGTGTCTGAAGGCAAACGGACACCGAGCCTACTTCTACGCGGAGCGCAATCCGGAAACCAGAAAGACCACAATGGAAATCGACTTTTTGATTCGGGAAGGCAAAAAGATCGTTCCCATTGAGGTCAAGTCTTCGGGCTCATCGAGCATCAAATCGCTTGTGCGCTTCAAAGAAAAGTTCGAGAAACGCATCGGGGAGGCCATTGTTCTGCATCACGGCGAAATTAAACGGCAGGACGACGTGTGGTATTTGCCGTACTACATGGCAACGCTGCTTTGAGTCGAAAAGTCGAACGATCCAGAAGGCCGGCGTAAAATTTGCGTCAAATTCTTTAGCCTAAAAATTTCGAAGCCGTGCTCTTTTTTTCTCAGGAGGAGGAAAAGAGCGTGGCCGTTTTTTGTTTTGGGCCGCTTTGAACTTTTGACGAAATTGGTGCCCATATGACTGCTTGCACTGCTGCACGCCCGCGCGTTATGGTCGATATGTCGGCCACATTGATTCACCACGGCCACGTTCGGCTTCTGAAAAAAGCAGCCGAGATCGGTGATGTCGTGGTGGTGTTGACCACGGACGACGAAATCAAAAAGAAGAAAGGCTACACGCCGGAATTGAGCTTCGAAGAGCGCAAGGAAATTTTGGAGAGCATCCGCTACGTGAAGGAAGTGGTGGCTGGTCCCTGGCTCATCACCGACGAATTCATGGATAGCGTCAATTGCGACCTTTTGGTGCACGGCGCCGACAATGTCAATCATGTGCGCCCGGAGCGCCTCGTCATTTTCCCGCGTACCGAAGGTGTGAGCAGCTCCACATTGCGTGAGCGCGTGCTCGATTGCCTCATTCAGATGAATATCGACAGCAAGAAAGGCAATACGGGCGACAAGGTGGCTCGCTTCATGATTGAACTCATCAAAAAAGAGTTCCGACTCGAATAATTGCCGATGCAACGAAGACGCGGCCTTGCGGCTTTGCTGGCTTTGCCTTTTGCGTCGGCTGCACCTTTGCGTGCGGCTGAGGCAAGGCGTCGCATCACGGTCTACACGGCTGTGGAGCCCGAGTGGCTTGCCGTCTACCGCAATGCCTTTGCCGCCGTTCGTCCCGACATAGAAATCACTTACGTGAGAGCTTCGGGCGGGCCGATTTGCGCACGCCTTCTTGCGGAAAAAGACCGCGTGCAGGCCGACGCCGTGCTGGGCGTTTCCGCCATTGCGCTGGAAAACCTCCGAGCCAAAGGTGTTCTCGAGCCCTATGCGCCGCACGAGATCGAAAAGCTCAATCCCAAGATGGTTGAAAAAGACAATCATTGGTTTGGGATTAACGCCTGGGGTGGGTCGGTGTGCGTCAATACGGATCTTCTCCGGAAAAAGGGGCTTTCCGTGCCGCGCAGCTGGGCCGATTTGCTGCGCCCTGAGTTTGAGGATCAGATCGTCATGCCCAACCCGAGAGCTTCGAGTACAGGGCTGATGTTTCTTCACGGCTTTGTGCAGGGGTTCGGCGAGGAAAATGGCTGGGAAGTGATTGAAAAACTGCACGCCAATATGCTTTTTTATGCGGCAAGCGGTGCCAGGCCGGCAGCCATGGCGGCGCAGGGAGAAATTCCTATCGGACTGAGCGCTGCGGCTTTTCTCAAGCCTTTTTTGAAGTACAAAACGCCTGTCACGGTCGTCCAACCCGAAGAGGGAATCGCTTGGGATGCGGAAGCCTGTGCGCTGCCGTGCGGTTGTCCGCATCCGCAAGAAGCCAAAGCTTTTCTCGACTTTTGTGCAAGTCCTGCCGTCGGCGAAATTGCGGCCGCTTTCAGCGGCATTGCGGCACGCGAAGGTTTCAGCACCGACGAGGGAAAACGCATTGCCGAACGATTCTTGCCGATGGATTTTGCCCGTGCGGCAAGGGATAAAGAGGCGATGCTGACGCGCTGGCATGCACTTGCGACACGCTAAAGAAAAGGATGAGACAAGGATGACCGAACGCCAAGCCGCCGGCCTGCAGCTTAGAGCCATCACCAAGAGGTACGGCGAGCAGACGGCTCTGCATGAAACAACGCTCAAGATTCCGGCGGGACGCTTTACGTCCATCTTGGGGCCGTCGGGCTGCGGTAAGAGCACGACCTTGATGCTCATTGCCGGGCTGGAAACGCCCACTTCCGGTTGTGTATTGGTCGATGGTGAAGATGTGACGAATACGCCCGTGGAAGCACGCGGCATCGGCATTGTTTTTCAAAATTACGCGCTTTTTCCCAATCTCACCGTCAAGGAAAACATTCTCTACGGACTGAGAGCAAGAAAAGCGACAGATGCGGAACAGAGCTTGCGCTTAGCTGAAATGCTGGAGTTGACGTATCTCACGGATCTGGCCGATCGGTACCCGGCCGAGCTTTCCGGCGGTCAGCAGCAGCGCGTGGCGATTGCCCGAGCTCTGGCGCCACGACCTCGTTTGTTGTTGCTCGATGAACCCTTGTCTGCGCTTGACGCCTGGTCGCGAGCGTCCATCGGCGAGCAACTCAGGACCATTCAGGAAGCCTCCGGTGTGACGACCGTGATGGTGACGCACGACCGACAGGAAGCGTTGTCGCTGTCGGATTATGTGGTGGTGATGAATGCCGGCCATGTCGAGCAGGCCGACGCCCCCAACGAAATCTACGATCGACCGGCAAGCGAATTTGTGGCGACTTTTGTGGGAGGCATGAATATCGTACGCATGCCTTTGATTCGGGAAGGGGCGGCAACGGGTCTGCGCTATGCCGACGTGAAGCTGCACCGAGCCACGGAAGCGGCGCTTGCTCGTCCCTACACATTTGTCGGAAAAGTTCAGGCCGTGCAATTCATGGGCGACACGGTGCGCGTCAAGGTGCTGATGAATGACTTTCAGACAACCATCACGGCTGACGCACTGCGCATCAATACGGATCGGTCGGTGTTTGCGCTGCACTCACTCATTGCCGTTGAATTGCCGGAAAGCGCCTGGCGCACATGGGGCGCACAATGACGGTCGTCGGCTCGAAAACCGAGGCGTTTCCCCAACTGCTTCTCGGAGGGCTTGCGGCACTCTTGGCCGCGGGGCTTCTCTGGCCGCTTGCCGAGCTCGCGATTCTTGTCGCGGACGAAGGCGCGGGAGCGGCAGCGTTTTTGACGCCCTATAACCTTCGCGCCGTCGGCAACACCATTGCCATGGGTGCTGCCGTTGCCTTGACGGCGACTGTGCTGGGCTTTGCGGTGGCCTATGCCATTACGGTGACGCGCGCTTTCGGTCGAGGTGCGCTCAAAGTGCTTTTTCTGGCTCCCTTGTTTGCGCCCTCCATCATGCCTGCCATCGGACTCATCTACTTGGTGGGCAGCAACGGCTTGCTTCTCAATCTGGACCTTTACGGTCCCTTGGGTGTTTTTCTGGCGGGACTTATTTTTGCGCTGCCGCATACGGTGATGCAGCTGCGGCTCAATTTGGCAACCTTGGACGTCAAACTTTTGGCGGCAGCAAGAAGCCTTGGCGCCGGTCCCTGGCGACGCTTTGCTACTGTGACGCTGGTGCACGCGCGAGCGGGGCTCGCCAACGCGTTCATGATCGCCTTCATTTTGACGATCACGGACTTCGGTGTGCCAAAGATGCTCGCGGGTGACTTTCCGATGCTGGCCACCGAAATTTATGCGTTGGCGGTGGGCGAGCAGAACTTTGCCGCGGCGGGTCTCCTCAGTCTGGGGCTTCTGATTCCGGCACTTTTGGCGCTGCAGGTGACCCGACGCTTTTCGCAGACGCAAACGAAGGCCGTGTTTCAAATCAAAGATCCCGATCCGTCAGCGGTGCGCGACGCCGTGGCCGGCATTTTGGCCTGGTGTGTGGTCGGTGCCGAATTGCTGGTGATCGGCGTTGTGATCTACGGCTCCTTCATTACGTTTTGGCCGTACGAGACGCAACTTACTTTGGCCAATTACGCCTTCAAAAACTCCGCCTACGGCATCAGTCCTTGGCTGCATTCTCTGATCGTGAGTTTTGCCGTGGCTGTTCTGGGAACCGGTTTGGCCTGGATCGGCGCTTATCTGACGGTTCGTATGCCTCAGATGCCTGGAGTGTTGAGAACGGGTTACGACAAACTGGCTTTGCTGCCCGTCTGCATTCCCGGAACGGTGCTCGGTTTGGCTTGGGCAATGACATTTTCCGGTACGGCGTTGTTTAGCGGCGCTCTGGGCAGTCTGCTTTTGGTGATTGCCAACACGACAATTCATCTCTGGAGCGTGCCGCATATCACGGCCAAGGCTGGCTTAAGCGCCATGAACGCTCGGTATGAAACCGTCGGCGAAACGCTCGGAGCCAAGCGACTGACAACGATCGCGCGCGTGATTGTGCCTTTGAGCCGCGCCGAACTTTGCGATATCTTCTCCTACCTTTTTGCCTCGGCGGTAACGACGATCTCGGCGGTAGTGTTTCTTTATACCCCTTCGAGCATTGTGGCGGCCGTGGCAGCCATTGACATGATTGACAGCGGCTTTATCAGTGAGGGTGCTGCCATGTCGTGCTTGATTTTTGTTTGTGCGTTGGCGGTGCGCGCGGCGGCGCTTTTGGCTTCCGGCACCGCACTTGCCAACCGAGCTTCCCGATAACGACCATGCGACGCACGCTTCCCATTACGTTCGTTATTTTGAGTATCCTGCTCGAACCGCAGGCCGCACACGCCTATCTTGATCCCGGTACGGGCAGCATGTTGCTGTCCGTCTTCGTGGGCTTGATTTCGGGCGTTTACTTTGTGATCCGCAAGCTTCCCTCGACGCTCAGAAGTCTTTTTTTCAGACTCACCGGCAAAACGGATGCGCTCAAACACAACACATTGACGTTTTATGCCGAAAGTGCAGCGTACTGGACGACGTTCAGGCCGATTTTGGTTGCGCTTGAGAAACTTGGCGTAGAGAGCTCTTATCTCACGAGCGACGAGAAAGATCCGGTCTTTGCATCCGGCCTTAAGTGCGTGCATCCGCGCTTTATCGGCAAGTCCAACACGGCCTATACGGCCTTGGGCTTTTTACAGACCAAGGTGTTTGTTCTCACGACGCCCGGCATTGACGTCTTGCAGATTCGTCGTTCTCCCGGGGTCGGTAGTTATGTGCATGTGGTGCATGCCGTGGGGGACATTCATACTTACAAGCTTTTTAGTTTCGACTATTACGACGCTGTCTATTGCGCCGGGCCTGGACAGGTCAAAAGCTTGCGTGCGCTAGAGTCGCTGCGTGGCACGCGCCCCAAGGAACTCCCGCAACTCGGTTGCCCCTATCTGGACGGCTTGGTGGAGCGTGCTCGCAAAGCCGCACCTCCCGAAGAGGGAACCGTCATTGTGGCGCCAACCTGGGGCCGCAACGGGTTGCTGACGCGCACGGGCGCCATGATTCCGAAGATGCTTGCGCAAGCAGGTTTCCGCGTGATTCTGCGCCCTCACCCGCAAAGCTTTGTGTCCGAACCGGAATTGATGGAGAAGCTTGCGCAGGAACTCGCGCCCTTTGACAACATCGAATGGGATCGTCAGCCCGACGGCTTTGCGTCGCTTGCACGCGCTCAGCTGATGGTAAGCGACATTTCGGGCGTGATTTTCGACTTTGCTTTCGTCTTCCTGCGTCCGGTCGTGAGCGTCGGTGCGGGCCCCTTGAAGGACGGTTTTGAAGCCTGGGAAATTCCGCACGAAGCCTGGGAGATGAGCGCGCTGGATACGCTTGGCAAGCGCATCTTGCCGGGCGAAGAAAATTCAGTTGTTGATGCCGTACGCTCCTTGCTGGCTTCCGAAGATCGTGCGCGCGAAAAGATTCTGTCGCTGCGAGAACAAAACGTTGTCAACTTCGGAGAGGCCGGCATGCCGATTGCCAAAGCACTGGTTGCCGAGGTTGAACGACTCAAGACTCAATCAACGCGCAAAGCGCAGACCAAAAAGGAGCCGTAAGCGATGTTGGATTTCATTTACACGCTTCTGATTGCGCCGCTTGAGTACTGGATGCACGCGGCTTTGGTTTGGGGCTATTCGCACACCGAAGCTTGGGGGCCTGCCATCGTCGTGATGAGTCTGGCCGTCAACATCGTGATTCTGCCCATCTACATCAAAGCCGAAAAGTGGCAGGAGGGCGAACGCGCGCTTCGTAAGAGCTTTGAAGCCAAGGAAGCCATGATCAAGCGCACCTTCAAGGGCCAGGAGCGCTTTGCCATGATTTCGACGATGCACCGGCAGGCGGGCTATTCGCCCTTTTTGTCGCTGCGCTCGTCGCTGGGCTTTTTCCTGCAGATTCCGTTCTTCTTTGCGGCGTACCACTTCCTGTCGCATTTTGAACCGCTGGCAGGCGTCTCTTTCTTGGGCATTGCCGACTTGTCCAAGCCCGACGCCATGATCCATCTGGGCGCGTTTTCCGTCAACGTGCTCCCGATTCTCATGACCGTCATCAATCTGGCAAGCGCTCTCGTTTACACGCACAACATGACGCGTCGCGACAAGATGCAGCTCTACGGCATGGCCGCGGTGTTCCTGGTGCTGCTCTACGATGCGGCTAGCGGCCTGGTGCTTTATTGGACGTGCAACAACATCTTTTCGCTGGGCAAAAACATCGTCTATAGCCTGCTTGAGCGTGTGCAAAAACCTGCGGCGGCAGTCTTTGCCGTTGTACGCAACTGCTTGGCGCGAGACTCTGCCGAAACATTCCCGGGAGGGGTTCTCTACGGCGTGCCGTTGGTTCTATGGGCTGTCGCCGTCTTGCTGGCGCTTTTGTCTTCCAATCAGGCGACTTTTGTGCCGGAAGGTATTAAGAACGCCGTGTCGCTGTCGTCCGACTTTGCCTACATCGCTAGCATTGCCGCGGCTATTGTCCTGACCGTGAAGCTTCGTCTTTGGAAGAACCACTGGGTGATTCTTCTTTTGACGATTGTTGTGGCCTACTACAGTCTGCGCGTTTGGGGGAAGTGGTACTTCGTCGGAGCCAATCGCAAGAGCTTTGCTTTGAGCGCCGGTTTTCTCTTCCTGATTCCGGCGTTGGGAGTATTGCACGCCGGCGTTGATCTGCGTCGGTTCCTCTACAGCGAAGCGCACAGTGCGCGTTCCACCAAGCCGGCCGAAACGCTGCTTGCGCCGGCAGGGATCTGGATCACGCTGCTGTTGGCGGCCTATCTGCCGGTTCAGGCCTATTGCACGGCTGTGGAGATTTTTTCAACGCCCGACGTGGTACTCGCAAAGTCGCTTTTGTGGTGCGCCGGCATCGGTGTTGCCGTGTGGATTTTTGCTTTTTTGGCAAGTCTTTCCGGAGCACGCAATTTTGCGGGCTATTTCCTGGGGGCGGTGACGCTTCTTTTTACCGTTTACGCCTTCTTGCTTCCGCTTGATACTGGGACGATCGACGCCTTCCAGATCAGCAAGCCGGCGGCGCTTTTCCGCTCTGCTAATCTCTTTACCGACTTTGCCGTGATTGTTGCGGTGTTCGGGGCGTATGTCTGGCTCATTCGTACCGGTCATACGATTTGGATCAAGAGTGTCTTTGTGCTGTGCATTGTGGGCTCGCTCATCAACGGGTCTTACCTTTTGTGGCAGAGCCGAGGTCAATGGCACAGCGATGCGGCGCAGCGGGAAACGGCTGCCGACGAGATCCCGGACTATAACGATCGACTCTTCGGTTTTTCCAAGACAGGAGAAAACATTGTTGTCGTCATGATGGATGCCTTTACGGGCACCCATATGGAACGGATCCTCAAAGATGCTCCGGAACTCAAGCGTGATTTGGAAGGTTTTGTGTGGTATCCCGATACGCTCGCGGCAGGTCCTTCGACCAATGCCGGCATCGCTTCCATTTTGTGCGGTTACGATTGCACGCCGGTTGCCATTAATGCGCAGGGCAGCGACCCCGTTGCCGAAAAAATCAATCGGGGGTACGCCAAGTTTGTCAATCGTCTGGGCGAGAGTTGGGATGTGGCTTTATACGAGCGCAATTGGCTTGAACAAATGCGGTTGCGCAAATACACAGACCAAGATGTCTTGGGACTTCGTTATCTGAGCGACGCCTACACCGATCGTTATATCGAGCGCAATGATCTCAAGATAGGCCGGGGCAATACCGACGAGTTCTTGCTTGCCGTTTCGGTTTATTCTGCGGTGCCGTGGAGTGCCAAAAATCAGATTTATCGCAACGGCCGTTGGTTTGAAAGTTTCCTCGGAGATAAGAACGAGGTGCTGGTGCTCAGAGCTCTCAAGGATTGGGCGCTTTTTGATCAGTTGCCTGAATTGTCCAACGCCAAGGCACAAAAGAACACGTTCAAGTTCATCGACACGGAACTTACGCACACGCCGTGGTTCATGGATCCGGGCGTGTGCCGCATTGTCTCCAACCCCAAACGGGAGATCGGTGCCGATGGAGTGCCGCTGGCGCATTTGGCCACCGAAACGTGCGCACTCAAAGCGCTTGCCCGCTGGTTTGATTGGATGAAAAAAGAAGGCGTTTGGGACAACACGACGGTGGTTCTCGCAAGCGATCACTCTGCTGGCGACGATCCCGCCTATAGCAACCTTTTCAATGATATTGGCATGGGACGGGAGCCGACGCGATCCAATGCTTTGCTCATGATTAAAAAGGCCGGTCAAACAGGGGAATTCAAGACGGATGCAACGCCGATGACCGCAGCCAAAGCGGCGTCGCTTTGGACGGGGGTTGAGCCGCCGTTGCCGCGCGTCTTCATTTCGGGGAAGTCTCGCGGAGAAGGTTATCTGATCGAGCAGCTCTGGCAGGTTGAGGGCAGTATGTTTGACGCCAAGAACTGGACGGAAAAGAAACCGTAAGGAGAATGATGATGTCGCGCACCGGAATCGTGTCACGAGGTAAGTCCGCCTTTGTCGACGGTTTTGAATTATTTGATGTCAAACTATTGAATGACATTATGTTGCGCGTAGCCATGGGTGGCGGAGGAGACAAGACGCCGCTACTGATGGTGCATGGGCACCCGCATACGCATGTGATCTGGCGTAAAGTAGCCCCGGCGATGGCACAAGATCGCAAGGTCATCCTGGTGGATCTGCGCGGCTACGGTGATTCCACGAAGCCGGAAAGTACGCCCGATCATCGTCCCTACAGCAAGCGAGAAATGGCGCGCGATCTGCAATTGTTGTTGCAGGCGCTCGCTGTTAAACAGTGTGACTTCATAGGACATGACCGAGGCGGACGCGTGGGGCATCGTTTCGCGCTTGATTGGCCCGAGCTGGTGCGCAAGGCCGTCTTCCTCGACATTGCGCCGACGGCTACGATGTATGAACGCACTGACAAGGAGTTTGCCACGCGCTATTTCTGGTGGTTTTTCCTGATTCAGCCAGAACCGTTCCCGGAAAAGCTCATCAACTTTGATCCGGAATACTTCCTGCGGCACCATATCAAAGGTCAGCTCAAGATTGAGGGGACCCTTGAAGAAAATGTTTTCCAGGAATATCTGCGCAGCTACCGTAATCCGGAAACGATTCATGCCATCTGCGAGGACTACCGTGCCGCCGCAACGATTGATCTTGCCGACGACAAAGCTGATGCGGACAAACGCATTGAAGCGCCTTTGCATTTGCTCTGGGGCGCGCGCGGCACGGTCGGCAAGCTCTATGACGTTGTGCAGACGTGGCGCGATAAGGCGACTGTTGTGACGGGACGCGCGCTTGACTGCGGTCATTCGCCGCAGGAAGAGTGTCCGCAGGAGTTTTTGAGAGAAATCAGACTGTTTTTAGATAGTAAAGAGTAGAGATTGACGATATGGCGAGATTTCATGAACTGATCACAGGATTTCATAGCTTTCGCAACGAATACCTGCTCAGGGACAAAGAGTTTTTCGAGCAGCTGGCACACGGTCAGAGTCCCAAAACGCTCGTCATTGCCTGCTGCGATTCGAGAACCGATCCGGCCATCATTCTGGGATGCAAGCCCGGCGACCTGTTCGTGGTCCGCAGCATTGCCGCCATTGTTCCGGACAAGGACTCCGCGGGCGAACACGACGCGGTGATCGCGGCCATCGAATACGGCATCAAGCATCTTCAGGTGCATGACATTGTCGTGATGGGACACTCCAATTGCGGCGGTATTCACGGATTGCTCAATCCGGAAAAAATTCGCTCCGAAGAATTCATCTCGCGTTGGGTGTCGCTGGCGCTTCCTGCCGTTCGGCGCATTGACCACGAAAACCCAGGGATTGACGCACGCATGCGTTGCCGCTTGTGCGAGGAAGGTTCTGTTCTGCTTTCAATCGAAAACCTGCTCTCGTACGACTGGGTACATGAGCCGGTACAGGCCGGGTGCCTGTGTCTGCACGCCGTTTACTATGACCTTGGACGCGCTTGTCTTGCCTTGTGGAATAGCGAAACGGAAGATTTTGAAGAGGTGCAGGCGCTACATTCGTAGTTGTTTTGAAGTAGTGGAAAACTGCAAAAACACATGATTTTGTGTGGCAATGTTCTTTGCAATAACGACTTAATTAAAATTAAAAATCTATAAAAATCAAAAAGATAGAATAGTAATACGTAAGTAATTTGCAAAATTTCTTGACTGCAAAAAAGTAAGAGAGTAGAGTGCTCTGAACGTTCAAAAACTTGCTTTTTGCAAGAAATGATCAGTTTCAACACAGGGAGTTTTGCAAATGTCGAGCGACAATCGGATCATTATTTTTGACACCACGCTTCGCGATGGTGAACAAGCGCTGCCGCAGAGCCTTTCGGCGCGTCAGAAGCTGCAGATCGCGTTGGCGCTCGAAGAACTCGGCGTCGATGTTTTGGAAGCCGGTTTCCCGATCTCTTCCAAGGGTGACTTTGAAAGCGTTTCTCAGATTGCCGCCACACTGAAAAAGACGATCCCCTGCGGTTTGTCGCGTTGCGTGGCCAAGGATATTGAAGCTGCCGGCGAAGCCCTTCGCGTTGCGGAACGTTTCCGTATCCACACCTTTATTGCCACAAGTACGATCCACGTGCGCGACAAACTGCGCAAGTCGTTTGACGACATCGTCGAAATGGCCAAGGCTTCCGTGAAGCTTGCCCGCAACTACACCGACGACGTGGAATTTTCTTGCGAAGACGCAGGCCGCACCCCGATTGACGAACTGTGCCGCATGGTGGAAGCCGCAATTGATGCGGGTGCCACGACCATCAACATTCCCGATACCGTGGGCTACACGCTTCCGACGGAATTCGGCGGCATCATCACCAACATCTTCAATCGTGTTCCCAACATCGACAAAGCGGTGCTCTCAGTTCACTGCCACAACGACTTGGGCATGGCAACGGCCAATTCGCTGACGGCCGTGCAGATGGGCGCGCGTCAGATCGAATGCTGCATGAACGGTTTGGGCGAGCGCGCCGGCAATACGTCGCTCGAAGAAGTGGCCGCCGCTTTGAACGTTCGCAACGGTTACTTCGAAGGTCTCAAGACCGGCATCGTGATGAAGAACATCGCCAGAACGTCTTCGCTCGTTGCCAAGATCTGCCACGAACCCGTGCCGCCGCACAAGGCCATCGTCGGGTCGAATGCCTTTGCGCACAGCTCCGGCATCCATCAGGACGGCGTGCTCAAGAACCGTCAGACCTACGAAATTCTCACGCCGGAGAGCGTGGGCTTTAAGGGCAACAATATGCGCATGACGGCGCGCTCCGGCCGCCATATGATCCGCACATGCCTGCAGAATCTCGGTTACACGGAAAAAGACTACGACCTTGACGATATCTACGCCCGCTTCCTGAAGCTTGCCGACAAGAAGGGTCAGGTGTTTGACTATGACCTTGAATCTCTGGTGTTCTTCACCAAGCAGGGCGTAAACGATGACGATACGTATCGCCTTGATCGCCTCAATGTGATGAGCGGCAGCGGCGACATGACGGCAACGGCCACGGTGAGACTGCAAGTCGGCAAGCGTACGCGCACAGACTCGAGCATCGGCAACGGTCCGGTGGATGCGGTTTACAACTGCATCACGCGTTTGACGGGCGTGCGCTGCAAGCTCACGAGCTTTGAAATTACCGCCAACGGCGCCGGCATGGACGCTCTCGGTCAGGTCAACATCACGGTCGATTACAACGGACGTGTTTTCCACGGCATGGGCTTGTCGACTGACGTGATCGAATCGGCTGCCTTGGCTCTGCTTCACGCCATCAACAATATCGAACGCACTAAGCGCATTCAGGAATTGAGAGAACCTCCCAAGAAGATTGACGATCTGGTGGCCGAACACAAGGCCTGATCGAATCTTTCAGCGAGTCAATGCCGCCGTTTCAGCCGAGAGCCGAAGCGGCGGCTATTTTTCGAACGGCAGTTTTTTGTCCGAGCCGAGTTCGTCGGTGGATAGCCCCAGGAAAAGCGGTTGATAGCTTTCGAGAGCCGGATTGAAGGACAGAAAGACGCGTGCTTTATCTTTCAATGCCGAGAGGTGAATTTTGGCCGGATTACGCTTGATTTCCGCAAAACAGACGGTTCGGTTGAGATCGTCGATCGCCACGCAGTCAATTTCGTTGGTGCCGTTACGATCCCACCAGGGCCCACCTTGAGTAAACAGGCCGAGGTTGCGGAAATGACGACGGTACAATCTTTCGAGCACGCGGTCCGACCAATTTGGATAATCGCGCAGAATCAACTGACGGATGGCCTGCGTGTTGTGGCTCTGCAGAATTCACTGGTTGGGCAGGATGAAGGTAAACCAGAAATCCAACAGTTCGTCGTTGAGTTCATATGCAACGCGTTGGCGTTTGGCGCCGTTTTGCCCAACCGGTTCCAGAGACTCGATCAGAGCGTACTTGTGCTGAAGCTGATACAAATGCGCCGATACGTCAATTGAGAAGGAGCTGACAAGGTCGGCCCGTTTGTTCCTACCGGCGGCAATGCGTCGAAGGATCTCGTGGTAAGTTTGCGTGGAACCTTTGAACTCGGAGGCCAGCATGAGCTGAGCTTCGGAAAGCCAGACGGAATTTTCTTCGACGCCCAACTGCAGCATGTCCTGCAGCGTAAAGGCGCCCATCGGCAAGAAATTTTGAATATATTGCGCAACACCACCTGTGAAGGCGTAGAGCGCCAAAAGGTCGTCACCGCTGAAGTTCGGACAGTAGCTTCTGAACACGGTTTTGACGAGATCGGGCAGGAACGGCTCGACGTGAAGCACGGCGTTGTTGCGGGCAAAAAGCGGTGCTTGACCGTTCTCGAAGATTTCGCGCATAGAGCTTGCAACGGAGCCGCAGACAACGAGAAGCAACTGCATTTTTTCGTGGTGCAAATCCCAGAGCTTTTGCAAAGTGCCGTAGAAACTCGGCTCAACGCGACCGAAGTTCTGGAATTCGTCGAGCACCAGGGTGATCGGACGCTGTTTGGCGACTTCGAATACTTCCAGCAACGCATCTTCGAAGTTGAGAAAACGCCGAGGACGGGGCCAACCGAAGCATTCTCGCAGGCTTTCTGAAAAATCTTCGAGATTCGACGCGGCATTCAGGTGAGGATTGATGTAGGCGTAGATTGTCGGCATGTCCTCGCTAGAGGGCTGCGCCTCCAGGATGAGACGAGTTTTGCCGATGCGGTGCCTGCCGGAGACAACGGAAAAACGACTGATGACCTTGTCTTTGACGGTGGAACGGAGTCGTTGTAGTTGTTTCAGTTCGCGCTCTCGACCGAAAAACACATTTTTGGAAATAACAGGCACCTGACACCTCAGAAATAATGCGTAAAACAATTGCGCGTAATGTCATTACGCATCTTGACGCAACGGCAAGACGAGTGTGCCGCAAACTTGTCAGAATTCAAACGAATAGAGCAAATCAAGCGCTTGATCCACGCCGCTGACGGCCTCCACATAGAGCCTGGGAATGACGCGGTAACGAAGCGTGAGCGTGGCAAGCGAATCGAAAATCCCGACACCGTACTTCACTTTGAGGCCCGGCAGCACGTAGCCAGAGACCACCAGCTGCGAGCTGTCGCCGACGCCCTCGGTTTCAAATCCGAGGCCGCTGATGCCGACTGCGTCGCCAAGCGATTCGAACACATGACTGCCTTGACTCAATCCAAGGTTAATGAGGGCGGAGGTAATCATGGTGTTGTCCGAGTCGCCGGAAGGATCAAGACCTTCACCGCGGATCAGATAGCTCAAAGCTTCGGTCTCGGATTTGGCAGGGTCGGTGAAGACGGCGACCTGCGGAGAATCAACCGAGCCAGTCACACGAATACCTGCAATCACATCATCGGCTGTGCGATCCGGGTTGCGAATGGCTTCCAGGTCAAGAAGAGGATTGGCCACAGCCCCCACGAAATGGAATTCACCTCGGCGAACGAGTAAGTCTTGTCCGTAAGCCTTGAAGCTACCGCTTGGAACGCTGATTTGACCGGTTAAACCGAGTGTTCCATTGTCCTGAATCACATTGAGGTTTCCGGTGAGTCTGGCCTTAAGGCCCATGGCTTCAACACGAACATCATCTCCGATGTGAATGCGAAGATTGCTTTCTATGGGTATGGGTTTGCCGGCCGCTTTTTTCTTGGCACGGGGACGGTCCAGACGAACAACATCGTCGGAAACGTCAACTGCAGAAGCCGGTAGTTTGCTGACGGAAACTTTAGCCCAGGGAATCGAAATGGCGCCGTCAAGCTTAATCAGATCGCTACTTGCCTCGCAGGTCACATCGGTTGTGAGGTCAAACTCAATGTCAGGAGGTAAGGTCACGCGCAAATTGCTTCCTTTGGTGGTCACGATCGCTTTGCCTTCACCGATAGTGCGCCAATCGGCTGATCCGTTCAGTGCGACTTCACCCTGAGGTGTTTTAAGGAGCCCTTCGAGGGTGGAGGAGTTGCCGTCAAAGGTCAGTTTGATGTCGCTGGGCAACATTTCGAAGGGAAGCTTAGTTGAGTCAAGCTTGGCATTAAAAAGTCCGGTTCGTCCATAAATCAGAGGTTCTTCCAGCGTTCCCGCAAAGCGTAAATTGCCGAACCATTGACCTTCGGCGGATTCACCCGGTGAGAGGAAGGAGTTGACAAGGGTGGCGTCCACTGCGACGAACTTCAGTGTTCCGTCGACGGTGCGGCTGTTGAAGAGGTCGCTCATGCGAAGTGAACCTTCAATGTCGCCGTTATCTTTGATGTCAATCTTCCAGTTGCCTTCGATGCTGTCTTTGGCGTTGGCAAAGGTCAGTTGAACGGAATTGAAGCCCACCTTCAGGTCGCTCAGATCCATGCGGTACTTGGTGCTGATGTCCTGAGCTCGTACAGTAACGCGGCCGCGGGGAAGTTCGGAAAGACCCGCCGGCAACGTCACGTCAGCGTTGGCCTTGATGATGCCGTCAGCAACAAAGCGTCCCGGGAAATATTGCTTGATGAAAGCCAGATCGAATTTCGGAAGACCGATCAGAATGCGCAGATCGCTTCGATTTGTGAGATCAATCTTGAGATCGTTTTCCAGACACAGTCGTGCATGAGTGTGAGCCAGGCATGCTTTACTGACATTGGCTCGGTTGAGGTCGGGCACGTAAGCCAGGCGCATTGGTTTTTCAAGCGTGACGGGGCCGTAGGCAGTTTTGACTTTGAGTTCGGCAAGCGCGCCCGCCCAATTGCCGAGCATGCGTTCGTAAATGCCCGAGATTTTGGCGTCAACGGAAACGGGTGTGCCTTCCGTGTGCACGGTCAGGTTGTGCCGCAGTTCGTTTCCGCGCAATTCAATCGTCGCTTTGCGCATGTCGACGCCTTGCGTCTTGAAGTCGGTAAGCTGCAGTGTCAGTCGACCGGAAACCACGTCGCGCGAACGCATGCGACCGGTCAGATGGCCGCGCTTAAGTGTTGTGCCGAAATAGTCAATGTTGCGTGCCGTCAGATCGGCGTTGATGACGGGCAGCCGCGTGGTCCCCGTCACGGCCAATGTGCCCTTGACCGAGCCCAGCAGGTTGGGATCGACCAAACCGAAATCGGGCGCGTCAATTTTGGTCTTGAAGTCCAGTTCCGGTATGTCTTTGGCAAAGTCGGCCTTACCTGAGAATTCAAACGTGTTGTTGCCGACGGCAAAGTAGAGTTCAGGGGCTTCCACAATGCCGTTGCCGTGAGATTCGACCGAGCCGGTGAGCGCCAACGATTGCCCTCGTAATTCCCCAAGAACCGTGAGGTCCTGCAATTTTGCTTTCCATCGTCCGTTTTGTCTTTCTCCCCAGATCACGAAACTGCCGTCCACTGTCAAGGGCGTCTGAGGGAGAACTTCTTTGGTGTTGAGGCCGGAAAGATTTAAAGCAGCGGCGAAACGAACGTTCTTTTCCCAATTGGCTTGCCCGTCAATTTGAACGCGTCCGACGTTGGACAGAATTGAGAAGTCCGTGAGATGGGAGGCGACTTCGGACCCCTTGCCTCGTATGACGATATCCGCTGTGACGCTGTGTTTCTCATCAACGGGATAAAGCGCTTTGGCGGTGGCGTTGAGAGCGTAGTCAACGGCTTTGCCGGAGAGATTGACATCCACGGCGTTGACGATGGCGCCGGAAATTTCCACTTTGTCGGCACGAATCTCTGCTGAAAGAGGCAGGCCGAGCTTTGTCGGAGACGCAGTCAAGACAAAAGAGGCACCTTGTACGCCGGGGACGTTTTCAATACGACCTGAAAGCGAGAGGGTGTCGTTTAAGGAGCCTTGGCCCGAGAGTGTTAAGTGTACGGCTACCGGAGGCTGAGGCTCGGGTTTGGGAAGTAGACCGCGCACGCTGTCTCGCCAACGTTCAATGCGGCGCTTGAGTCGGGCTTGTGCTTTGCGTCGCAGTTCGCGTTTTTCTTCTCTCGAGAGTGTTTTGGCGTCAACTTGTTTACGGGGCTCAATCCCTTGAGCTCGGCGCTTGGCTCGGCGTTCTTGCGCGGCCTTGAGTCGTTCCGCACGCACGTCTTTTAAGCGCTCGTAAAAGTTTTCGATTTCTTCTGTCGTCGGTTCGGCAATCGTGGGCAGGACTCCCGTCGGGATGGCTTCGCGGGCAACGAGCGCGGACAGACTAAGATCAAGCGTCATTTCGTGCCGTGCGTCCAATCCTAACGTCACGGCGCCTGTGAGTTCGGCGCCCATGGCGCGGGCGGCAATGTTTTCAAGTGCTACGGCCCCGTTTTGGGCAGTGAGCGCAAAGGTAACCGAGTCGATGGTTTGATCGGGGTTGCCCTTGATCGTGAAGTTCGAAAGTTCGAAACGCTTCAGATTTAAATCCAGCGGGATCTCAATGGCCGGAATCGTCGGCACGATAACTTCTGAAAAAGTGCGTTTAAGGGCTGAGCCGATGGATTCGTCGGAAGGGGGTGTTTCGGCTGACTGAAAACTCGAATCCCGCAGGAGAACGGAATCGATGTCGATGCGGGATTGTGTCCAAACAGCCTGTGTCTGTAGGAGACCCACATTCACTAAATTGCCGTCAATGTCAGCCTGCAAGTTTTTGATCGCCACGCGCTCGACAATCACGGCAACCGGCGTTTTCAGTTGCGACGTTTGCGCTTTGTCGGTCGGTTGAGTTGTTGGTTCCGGGGGCGGAGTTGAAGCCGACGACGCCATTTCCTGCGTTCGAACGAGGAGTGAGGCGTCTGAAATCTCAAAGTCATGGAGAGCCACGCGCCGAGACAGAAGCTTGGCGACACTCAAGTCCCATGAAAGATTTCCGTGAAATGCCAAGCCGGGGGCGTCGTATTGCAAATTGTCGGCTTTAAGTGAGAAGACAGAACCGCTCAGCGATTCGATTCTCAGGCCGGGTACGGCTTTTTCGAGCGCGCCTTTGATGATCTGAAGGCCCGTTTCAGTGCCGAGGAGAAATCCGGGGACGGCTGCAAGCACGACCAGCACAGAGGCTGCACCGATGAAAAGTCTTTTGGCCCACGTCATAGTTCAGGCCCCAAACCAATATAGAACTGAATGCCGTTTTCGTCAGAATCCCCGATCGGTTTGGCAATGTCAAACTTGATCGGACCGAGAGGCGATTCCCAGCGCACGCCGATGCCTGCGCCTTTTTTCAGGTTGGAAAACTCAAAGTTTGTGTCAGCTCGGCCGATGTCGAAGAACACGGCTCCCCACCATTTGCCCTTGACGCGCAGCTGGTACTCGATGCTGCCGGTGATCATTTTTGAAGCACCCGTCAGATCGCCGTTTTCATCCTTGGGCGAAATTGATTCGTAGTCGTAGCCGCGAATGCTTCTGTCACCGCCGGCAAAGTAGCGCAGATCCGGCGGAACGTCGTTGAAGTCGCCCGTTTCAATCCATCCGAGGTGAGAGCGCAGCACGAAGCGATGCTTGCGGGCGAACGTACGAATCAAGGTGTATTGCGCTTCAAGCATCAGCGCATCAATGTCCGAACCCCACATTTGGTTGGCATAGCCGATAGTGTAACGCTGAGAGTCGCCCCACTTGGGCATCAGGCCTCCGCGGCTTCGCGTACGCGAGAGTGAAAACTCGGGGTAGACCATCATGGTCTTGTTGTCAAGCGACCCCTGCGTGAAGTCGTCGAGTCGGAACTTCAGCGCAATGCCCTTTTGCCAGCCTTCGTAGAGATCCCAGCGTCGAGTGGCGGCAAAAGTCAGTGAGTCCGCCTTGGTGTCGTTCAAGTCTTCGTGCTTGTATCCTCCGCCGAACATCCAGAACTGCTCCAGCGCATTTTCCTCAAGCGGCAGTTTGTAGGTGAGGTCAAGCATCTGCTCAAGCTTGGAGATATCACCTGCAGCCTCAAGACTATGACCTGAATCGTTCAACCATGGCTTTTTCCAGATGAGACGCCCTCGAGGTCCGACGTCGGTGGAGTACCCGAGTCCCGTTTCCACAGAATTTTTGATTTTGGGCGAAACGCGGGTGTGAACCGGCAACTGCTTGGTCTCACTCTTGCGGCCGGCAACTATGTCGGGCGTGACGACGATCGAATTGAACCAGCCGCTTGCCGACAGCCTGCGGTTGAGTTCGGCGATGTCATCGGAGAAATAAGGTTCGCCCTCCTTAAAGGGGACGAGATTTTGCAGGATCGGCTCGCGGATTTGGCTTCCTGAAAAATCAACCGGGCCGAACGTATAGCGCTCTTTGGGATCGAACACCAACAGCCATTGGCCTTCATTCTTTTCGGCATCGACCAGAAGTTCGCTTTGAATAAATGTGCCGTCAAAGTACCCGTACCGCATGGCGGTGCGTTCCACCGCAGCCTTGAAATCCGTGTATTTCCCGTGGTTGAGTTGCGTGCCGGGTTTGGGAAGCTGACGTTGAAGACGGCGAAAGTGCGATCGGCGCGAGTTCTGTTCACCTTCAATGGTCAGCGTCGCTTTCGTGATGCGAACGGGTTCGCCGAGCTTGACGCGGGCAACGAGCAACGTCTTTTCTTTGCGCGCGGCATTTTTGCTCGCTTTGTCGGAGGTCGGATCGACGTTGGGTTGAGGCTGCGGAGTATTGTCATCAGTTGTCGACGGTTTGTCGGAAGATGCTTGTGCCTGAGTCTGCGCGGAATCGGGTCTGACCCAGCGGTAACGGATTTCGTACTGGTAATAGCCCAACGCTTCAAGCCCTCGGCGGATGGCCTTATCGACCTGAGACCGATAGGTGTGCTTGCGTGGAGGAGAGGCTTTTTCACGAATCGGTGTCAGAAGTGCTTCAACATTGTCCTTGGGCTCTCCTTGCAGACCGTCGACTCTGACATCAAACGACCAGGCCGACAGTGCACATGCGAAGGCCATCACCGAAAGCGTCGTCTTGATGAAGACAGCATGAGGGCGCGGGCTGTACGGGGAGCCGACAACCTGTTTGGCAACAACTCGCATTGACCGATACGACATGCTGCGACCTCAGAAGCTAAAGAAACGACGACACAAGAAGAATTGTGCCCGCAAAAATCCTGAAGTGCTAAATGGCGGTTCAGGAATGGATGGAACATGAATATGAATGAATTCATGTATCTGTCTTTCGGTAAACTAAGACGACACGGGGAAGCGGTGCTCGAGGAGATGATTTTATGGCAATCCTTCGATATCTAACTAAATTAACGGGCCTTCAGGCAGGTGATGAGCCTGAAGGGCACGAGATTCCACTTGAATCATCTGAACCAACCAACGTCGGGCAGTTGACCGCACGATTGTCTCGAGCTTTGAAAGCTCGACTGACTGAGACAATGAAACAGGAAGGGTTTGACGACATCGATTCGGCGCACGGCGATATTCTCAATGTACTCTACCGGCAGGGGCCGACCAGTATGACGGACTTGGCTCGTCGCTCTCATCGCACGAAAGCAACCGTCACCGTGCTGGTCAAGAAACTCGAAAGTCTTGGTTATGTCCTGCGTTGCGCCAATACGCTTGATGGCCGTTCCTGTCTGGTTGATCTGGCTGATAAAGGGAACGCTTGTCGGCAGAAATTTGAGGCCATTTCCAAGCGCATGGATCAAGCTGTCCGGGGTGCTTTGTCGGTTGATGAGATAGAGACTTTGGAAGATCTTATGCGGAAAATCAGTGCACAACTGGAGAGGGCGGCACACTAAAATTCAAATTTAGTTTGATATCAAATCAAACTATGAAAAAAATCCCAGACGTTTTTGAGCGTCCGGGACTTGAATTTGGTGGAGGTGGCGGGAATTGAACCCGCGTCCGAAGCGATTTTTCCGTCGGATCTACATGCTTAGTTCAACAATTTTGAGTTCTCACCGTCTGTCCTGCCGTTAAACGGGCCTCCAGACGGCCAGCCGCTTGGATCTCGAAGTGCACGTCACGGCTCCGTGCGCTTCCAGTCACAGTGAAATGACGATGCTGCCGGTTTTACCCGACCTGAGCCTGTGACCACTCAGTGCATCGCTCGCGGCATTAAGCGGCGAGAGCGAAACGCTCGTTGTTGGCGTTTATTTTTTTCTAGTTGTTTATCGAGGAGACTAGACCTCGGCATGCACCGTACGGCGTCCTACACCCCGTCGAAACCGGAACACCCCCGTAAAGGGAGTGCCATTGTATTCGTTTCCATAGAAAAAGGCCATGAAATGGCTGGAAAAATTGCGCGATGTGTGGTTGTTACAGTGCACCGTTTTGTAACACGGCCGAATGTCAATGCACCAAACGGGTGCGCAAGACCGTACAATTTGGTGCGTACATGCCGTGGTTCACGCTCTCAAGGGCTGTTTTACGGGACTGTGAAAATTGGCATGAAATTTGCTTTTGATTGATTGGGCGGTTCGATGCCGCCAAGATCAACAGACAAACCATTTCCGAATCTAGGAGAAATCAATCATGACCTCGCCCGCAGACGTTCTGCAGATGGTTAAAGACAACGATGTCAAGTTCGTTGATTATCGTTTGACCGATACCCGCGGCAAAGAACAGCACATGACCGTGCCTGCCCATCAGCTCACCGAAGACACTTTCGAAGACGGGCAGGCCTTTGACGGCTCGTCGATGGCCGGCTGGAAAGGCATTGAAGCGAGCGACATGATTCTGATGCCCGACCCTGAAACGGCCCGCATGGATCCGTTCCGTGAACAGAACACTCTCATTTTGACTTGCGATGTTCTCGAGCCCGATACCGGCAAGGGCTATGCGCGTGATCCCCGTTCTCTTGCACGCCGTGCCGAAAATTATCTCAAGAGCACCGGCATCGGTGACAAGGCTTTCTTTGGTCCCGAACCCGAGTTCTTCATTTTTGACGGCGTGACGTTTGCCAACGAACCCCAGAATACCTTTTTCAAGATTTTCTCCGAAGAAGGTCCGTGGGCAAGCCAGATTGAATACGAAGGCGGTAATCTTGGCCACCGCGCTCCGTTTAAGGGCGGTTACTTCCCGGTTCCGCCGGTTGATACGCTCTCCGACATTCGCGCCGAAATGGTGACGTTGCTTGAACAGCAGGGGGTTCCCTGTGAAGTGCACCACCACGAAGTGGGTGCTGCCGGCCAGTGTGAAATCGGTACGCGTTTTTCCACGCTTGTGCAGCGCGCCGACTGGTTGCAGATCATGAAGTACACGATCTGGAACGTGGCAGCCGCCTATGGCAAGACCGCTACCTTCATGCCCAAGCCCATGTTCGGTGACAACGGTTCCGGTATGCACGTGCACCAGTCCATCTGGAAGGAGGATCAGAACCTCTTTGCCGGCAACGGTTACGCCGGTCTTTCCGAAATAGCCCTCTACTACATCGGCGGCATCATCAAGCACGCTCGAGCCTTGAACGCCTTCACCAACCCGACCACCAACTCCTACAAGCGTTTGGTGCCGGGCTTTGAAGCTCCCGTGAAGCTTGCTTACTCGGCTCGCAACCGTTCGGCTTCGCTGCGCATTCCGCACGTGGCCAGTCCCAAGGCTCGCCGCGTCGAAGTCCGCTTCCCGGATCCGACGGCCAATCCTTATCTCGCTTTCTCGGCGATGTTGATGGCCGGTCTTGACGGCATCCAGAACAAGATTCATCCGGGCGAACCCGCCGACAAGAATCTGTACGACCTGCCGCCGGAAGAAAACGCCAAGATCCCGACGGTTTGCGCCGAACTGAGTCAGGCTCTCGAATACCTCGACAAGGATCGTGAGTTCCTTACCCGCGGCGGCGTTTTCAGCGACGATCTGATTGACGCCTATCTTTCGCTCAAGAGCCACGAGGTGGATCGTTATCGTTGCGCTGTGCATCCGCTCGAATACGAAATGTATTTCGCTTGCTGATGCATAGGCGTCAGACGCCGGCCAAGTGTCCTGATTTCGGTTGGCGTCGATTAGGTTTGTCTGTACGGCATCCCGAGGCGAATTTATCTCGGGATGCCCGTGCGACGGTTTCTTAGACGAGTGTCAGCAGGAGTCGCCAAATATGAGCCGAGGCAGCAGCAGTTTTTACGCCCGGCTTCAGGCTGCGGCGGATTTGTTATCCACGGGTGTCGTGGTGCTCGACCGTTATGGCCGTGTGCTGTGGTGCAATACCGCAGCAGAAATGCTGATCGGATGCTCAAGGCGTAATCTCAAAGGCACGGACATCGGACTATTGATCGCCCATGTGCGTGAGTGGGCAGAGCGTTTTTCCGACAAAGACAAGAAGCTTGTTCCCTATACGGCCGTTACCGAACTGCGCCGTCCCCTGGCTGACCCTGAACCCGTTCAAATCATGCTCTCGAGCATAGCCGAGAGCGAGAGCAGCGTGTTGCTTGAAATCGTTCCAGTGCAAAAGGCGATGGATAGCGTGCGTCAGGAGCAGGAAGCGGGGATGGGGGAGGCAACGCGTTCGCTTTTGCGTAATCTCGCTCATGAAGTGAAAAATCCGCTCGGGGGTATCCGAGGAGCTGCACAGCTTCTGGAAGCCGAGCTTGAAGATCGCGAGCAGCGTGAATACACCGAAGTCATCATTGCCGAAGCCGACCGCTTGCAGGGGCTCGTTGATCGATTGTTGCAGCCTTATCGACGCGAATCCCATTTAACCGAAGTCAATCTGCACGAAGTGTTGGAACGAGTGCGCAATCTCGTAAACGTTGAATTCGGTCCCGGACTTTCCGTGCTTCGCGATTATGACGTCTCGGTTCCGGCGATCATGGGGGATCGCGAACAGCTCATCCAAGTTTTTCTTAATCTCATGCGCAATGCGGCCGAGGCAGGAAAAGCCTTGATAGCCGAGGGACGGGCGGAACTCATGATCAAAACGCGTATTGCGCGCCAGTGCACGATTCAACGCAAGCGTTATCGTCTTGCCGTCAATGTGCACATAATCGACAACGGACCGGGCATCGACAAGCGCATACGTGAAAAAATTTTCTATCCGCTGGTCACGGGACACGACGGCGGTACGGGATTGGGGCTTTCCATCGTGCAGACCTATGTGGAGCGGCACGGAGGATCGATTGAGGTCGACAGCAGACCGGGCTGCACGGATTTCAGTCTGCTTTTCCCGTTGGGCGAACCGATCAACTAAACAGAAACAAGAAAAACAAAGATGCGACAGATTTGGGTTGTTGACGATGATCGTTCCATTCGTTGGGTGCTCGAAAAGGCGCTCACGCGTGCACAAATGCCATTTCGATTGTTCGAGTCGGCAGCCGACGTTGTCAAAGCGTTTGAACACGATACGCCGTCGGTGCTTTTAAGCGACATTCGCATGCACGATATGAGCGGACTCGATCTGCTTGCCTTTGTCAAAAACAAATATCCCGGATTGCCCGTCATCATCATGACGGCCTTTAGTGATCTCGACAGTGCCGTGAGCGCTTTTCAAGGGGGCGCGTACGAGTATTTGGCCAAACCTTTCGATATCAACAGTGCCATTGATTTGTTGCGCCGCGCGCGTGAGGAAAGTACAGTGGCCGAAAGTACGGACGCAAGCGGCTTGGATGACAAAGGAACAGAGCGTCGAACCGAAATCATCGGACAGTCGCGTGCCATGCAGGAAGTGTTTCGAGCGATCGGCCGTTTGTCGCATAGTCACGTCACGGTGCTTCTGACGGGCGAATCGGGTACCGGCAAGGAGGTGGTTGCCCGTGCGCTGCATCAGCACAGCCTTCGTAGCCGAGCCCCTTTCGTGGCGATCAACACGGCGGCTATTCCCCGAGAGCTTCTCGAAAGCGAACTGTTCGGACACGAACGCGGCGCGTTTACCGGGGCCAATCAGCTGCAGTACGGCCGCTTTGAACAAGCCAAAGGCGGTACGCTTTTCCTGGATGAAATCGGGGACATGCCCGCCGATTTGCAGACGCGTCTTCTGCGAGTTCTAAGCGACGGTTATTTCTATCGCGTGGGCGGCACGCAGTCGATCAAAGCTGATGTTCGTGTTATCGCGGCGACGAACCAAAACTTGGAGGAACGTGTGCGACAGGGGCTCTTCAGAGAAGACCTTTACCATCGCTTGAACGTGATTCACCTGCAACTGCCGCCGTTGCGCGAACGCACCGAAGATATCGAAGCACTGGCCGATCATTTTCTAAGTACCGCGGCGTCCAATTTGAAGACGGAGCGCAAACGCCTGACGCCGGAAGCCCTGCAGGTGATTCGCCGCTTCCCGTTTCCGGGCAATGTCCGTCAATTGGAAAACCTCTGCAATTGGCTCACGGTGATGGCTCCCTCGCAGTGGATTCGTCCGGACGATTTGCCGTTTGAATTTAAGACAGGAAGCGGACAGGCCTCGAGCGAGGCGGCCTCTGACGTCATCGCAACGAGAGCCGGCGGCTGGACAGATCAGTTGGCTGAGGTGGTGAGAGAACTTCTAAGCCGAGGTACGCCCAAAACCATGGATGAACTTAACCGTGTGTTTGAAACGACGGTCTACAAGACCGCTTTGGAATTTACGCACGGAAAAAAGATAGAAGCGGCTCAGAAGCTTGGCGTGGGCAGAAACACGCTCACACGCAAGCTTCAGGAACTCGGTCTGCGCTGAAAAATCAGTGAGACTTTTTCGTGATGATGTCGATGCAGCACATCACGAAGGCCGAAAGCACGAATGTCAGGTGCAGGACGACATACCAAAGGAGCTTATCGTTGGCGATCGACTGAATGTCCATGAAGATGCGCAGCAGGTGGATCGAAGAAATGGCAACGATGCTTGCCGCCACCTTGTTTTTGAGAGAGCCCGCGTCCATCTTTCCGAGCCAGCCCAGCTTTTCGTCTTTGCTGTCGTCAAGGTTCATGCGCGAGACGAAATTTTCGTAGGACGAGTACATCACCATGACGATTAGGCCGCCCACCAGTCCCATGTCAATCAAGGACAGCAGAGAGAGGATCAAATCGCCTTCGCTGAGAGACAGAACGTGCGGCAGGACATGAAAGATTTCCTGAAAAAATTTGATTGCCAGAGCAATAAGCGCCAGCGATAGTCCCAAAAAGACGGGGGCTAGAAACCATCGGGCAGCGTAGAAAGTACGTTCAAACATGCGTTCCATTTCTGAAGAATGTTTTGCGTTGCGGTTGATTGAGGGAAAGAGCGTCGCTCGAACGAGCGGCACAAAGTAAAGTTTCGGCATTTTGACAGGAAAAACTTGGCTCAGGCTGAGATATCAGTCGAAAATGCAACAAATCGTTCGGAAACACAAGAGGAAGAAATGGCGGTGGCGAGCCCTAAAATGGTCGCTATTCTTATTTTTGTCCAAGTCTTAGTCTAACTTTTGTCCAATTTCTACTCTTGCTTTTGTCCAAAAGCTAATCTAATCTTTGTCTAAATCCTAGTCTTATTTTTGTTCGGATTGCGATGTTACCAGTTGTGATTCCGCGTTGGGCCAGTCGAATTGTTCGGCAAGGATTGGCTTCGCATCGTGTTGTGTCTGTTGTGGGAGCGCGTCAAAGCGGTAAAACCACATTGCTTCGAGCGGAGAATTTTCCGCAGGGAGCCTTTGTCAGTCTCGATCAGCAGCAGGTTCTTTCCGATGTGAAGACGGATTGTGCTTTTTTTCTCCGACGCTACGCCAGGGCTTATCCGCTGATTGTGGACGAAATTCAAAAAGCGCCGGAATTGGTCGGAGAGATCAAATACGTTGTGGATCGCAATCCGAGCAAAGGCCAATTTGTCATCACCGGTTCGGCTGACTATCGAAAGCTTCCGCATGCCAATGAATCGCTGGCCGGTCGTGTGGCGTTTGCGCGTGTGCGTACATTTGCCGAAGCGGAGGCTAGACAGTGCGAGCCATTTTTTCTCCGAGGACTCTTTGACGGCTTGCTTCCGCTGGATGCTGAGTTCGGCGACTTTTGTAAGGCACAGTTTTGTGAACTGCTTCTGAAAGGGGGGTATCCCGAGCTGATGGATGTCGGAGATCCCCAGCAACGTACGCTCTGGTTTGATAGTTATGTCAAACAACAGATCATTTTGGATATGCGTAACCAGTGGGGGGTGCGAAAGAGCGATGTGCTTGAACGGTTGATTGCTTTGGCTGTTGCTTTTTCCAGCAAACTTTTGGTGAAAAGAACATTGCTCAATGTCTTGGGGACCTCGGCAGAAACCTTTGAGTCTTATCTTTCGGCGTTGCAGGCAATGTTTCTTGTCGATTTACTGCCCGGCTGGAAAGAGAGTGACTATGATCGCCCCTCCCAGACGCCTAAGCTTTTTCTGACGGACAGCGGACTGATGGCGAATCGAATGGGAATTTTCCATCCAAAAGACATTCTGGAAAACCGGGAAGTTGCGGCCAACGAAGGTGGAAAGCTGGCGGAGACTTGGGTCTATAACCAGCTTGTCGCAGAGCTTGAACTTAATCCGCTCTGGCGGATGCGGCATTTGCGCACAAAGACGCATGAAATTGACTTTTTGCTTTTTAACGAAAAGAAAGAAGGTCTCGGCATTGAGGTGAAGTCTTCTGAATCTGTATCGCCGGATGATTTCCGACACTTGCGTTGGTTTGGAAATTTGTATCGGCCGCAGAAGTTCACAGGTGTCGTGTTGTACGCGGGTAATCGGGTGGTGCCGGGCGGTGATAATTGCTACGCCATTCCGATGTCGGCGTTTTGGACGCCTGAAAAATACTGGCGCTGATTGTTTTTGTTTTGTTTCTCATCTGACGATTGTCATGCCCAGATCTTTGCATTTAAGTGAATTTGAACGCGATTTCGCAGCACTTGGCGCCAAGCCCACCCATATCCGACGTCTGTGGCGTGCATGGCTCGGCTTGGCCTCCTGGCAGTCGCAGGGACATGCAAGCTACCCGAAGTCGCTGCAGGAAAAGTTGCCCGAAATCCAAAGTGAGCTTGAGTCATTGGCAAGGTTTAATGTCAGGGAGAGCCAGCAGGCAGAAAGCAGCAAACTGTTGGTGATGCTCCCAGATGGTGCGTGTGTGGAAGCGGTTCTTTTGCCGCGTCAGGCGCTTTGCATCTCCACGCAGGTTGGCTGCGCTGTCGGATGCGCCTTTTGCATGACCGGCAAAGGAGGGCTGGAACGTCAGCTTTCCAGCGCCGAAATCGCGGCTCAGTACGTGGCAGCCACGCGCATCAAGCCCGATATCAAGAAAGTGGTTCTGATGGGAATGGGAGAACCTTCGCACAATCTGGCTGCCGTCAAGGAGGCTGTGGCGTTTATGGGAGATGTGGCCGGTTTGGCGCACAAGCAGGTTGTTGTGTCCACCGTAGGCGACGAGCGGCTCTTTGATGCACTGCCGACTTGGTCTGTGAAACCCGCCTTGGCTTTGTCGCTTCACACGACAGATTTCGAAAAACGAAAGAAGCTTTTGAAAAACGCTCCTGCGCTAACTCCCGAGTACCTGCTGCAGCGCACCCTGGACTACGCCGAGCAGACCAAGTATCCGGCACAGATCGAGTGGACGCTGTTGGCGGGCATCAATGACACGTTCGAAGAAGTCGAGCGTTTAGCTGAGCTTGTGGCGGGCCGTTACGCAATGGTCAATTTCATTGCCGTCAATCCGACGGAAGGCAGTGACTTCAAGCGCCCTGATCAGGAACACATCGAAGATCTCATCACGGTTTTGCGACGAAAGGGGATTGTGGCGACGCTTCGCGACAGCGCTGCGCAGGACATCGAAGGCGGTTGCGGCCAGTTGCGCGCCCGCCACTTGAGTGCCCGGCAGGAGGTGCCGATTTCGCTCGAAAAAATGCCGAGCTAGAGCTCATGTGTGGTTCCGGCGGCAGCCCAGTCAACGTCGTCAAAAGTGCGTGTGAGTTCTGCGGCGGCCTTAAAGCCCGTGCAGTGACATGGTCGCCAGTGTTCGACTTTGTATTGCGTGAGTTCTTGCATCCACAAAGGATAGTCAGCAGGAGCAACACCGCTCAGATGCGTGCCGCCGAGCACGGTATGGAAACGATCGATTCCGAAAGTACGAGAGGCGTAGCGCAGAATATTGGGAAGTCCGGCGTGCGCGCAGCCCAAAAGTACGGACGCGCCTTTTTCGGTCTGCACCAAAAGCGAGACGTCGTCGGCAAACGTGTCGGGCACGATTTCTCCGGAATCGGTGCGCTCAAACATATGCCTGGTGCAGACCCAGCGGGGATCCCGCTCGGTTGCCGGCACAGTAAAAGCGGTCACGCCCGGGGCGATTTCAACGAACGGATCGATCGGTGAAAAGGCAAGTCCTGCGAGCATCGAACCGCCGCCGGAAGCTCGTTTGGCGTCTGCGTCTCCAAGGCGCTCGCGTCCGATGCCGGGCGCTGCCCACACGCGAGCGTGCGGCGCCAGCCGCAACACGTCCATGACACCTGAAGTATGGTCGAAATGACCGTGCGAGAGCACCAAATCGGTGATGCGTCGGGCATTCAGTCCCAAGGCCGTCAGGTTGTGTTGTAGCGTATGCTGAATGCCGCCCGTATCAAGCAAGATGACGGCGTCATCGGTTTGCAGCCACGCGCTGTAGCCCCATTCGGCCAACAGACTTTGCGAACTCGTTTGGTTTTCGACGACGACGGTGAGCTGCATACGACTTCTCCTGCACAAGACGCGTTGACACTGACGAGTTTAGGCCGCCGCCAAGAAAAAAGCTTTCGAAGCGGTAAGACTTCGAAAGCTTTCGGCGTCAGTTGTTGGCGTTGTCTTCCACGGGATCGAATGTGATCTGCATGGAACGCGGTACGGTTGCCGATTGATCCTTCGGACGCGGGAAAGGATTGCAACGACGGATGGCCGTTTCCACCGCGTGGTCGTAGGCGGGCAGCCCAGAACTCTTAAGCTGCACGGGATTGCCCGTCTGCTCGCCGTTGGGCAGCAGATTGACGCGATAGACGGCCTGGTGCTGACCGCGTTCGATACCCGGCGGCACCGCGTAGAAAATGTTCGGGCGGATGCAGGCGATGACGCTGGCCGCATACTGAGCCGAGGCTGTGCCGGTGACGTTGCGCACGCGTGTGCCGGGAGTACCGGTGGTCTTACCCACCTGACCGGATTGCACCTGCGGCGCCCCCGTGATGCGGGCCAATTCCGCACGACGCATTTCGTCGGCAATGCGCTTTTGTTCGGCGCGCTCACGACGAATACGCTCTTTGCGTTCGGCTTCCTTGCGTTTTTTCTCTTCTTCGAGACGCTTTTCCTCTGCCAGGCGCGCTTCTTCCGCCTTTCGGGCTTCTTCGGCTTTGCGAGCTTCTTCCGCCTTTCGAGCCTCTTCGGCTTTGCGGGCTTCCTCTGCCTTGCGTTCCTCTTCCAAGCGCCGCTCTTCTTCGAGGCGTTTCTGCTCTTCGGCCAAGCGCTTTTCTTCCTCAAGACGCTTGCGTTCTTCCTCGAGCTTTTGGCGTTCCTCGGCAAGTCGTTTTTCTTCGGCTAAGCGACGTTCTTCGGCCAGACGAATCTCTTCGGCACGACGGGCTTCTTCCGCGGCGCGCTCTTCTTCCAGACGCTTTTGTTCGGCCAGGCGTTCCTGTTCCAAACGTTCCTGTTCCAGACGCTCCTGCTCGAGGCGTTGTTGTTCTAGACGCTCCTGCTCGAGACGCTGCTGTTCCAGTCGCTTTTGTTCGAGTCGTTCTTGCTCCAAGCGCTGTTGCTCCAGTTTCTCCTGCTCGAGTTTTTCCTGAGCCAGACGTTCCTCTTGCAGTCGCTTTTCCTCGGCAATGCGTTCTTCTTCCAAACGCTTGGCTTCTTCTTCCTGAGGATCGGGCTGAGGCGCGGCTTCGGTGTCTTTGGGTAGCGGCGTATCGGGTGTCTCGGGAGCTTTGCCTGCGACACTTTCTCCGGAAGCGTCCTCAGGCGCCCAAAGTTCGGCGTAAAACGACTCGGGTTCGGTTCTCCACTGAAAGACGGTAAAAAGCCCCACAAACAAAAGCGCATGCACTCCCACGGCAGCCATCAGGCCGACTGGAAGGTCAAAGGGCTTTTGGTTGCCGGGACGAACCGGGCCTCGGTTCTCGCTCTTGTTCATTGACGGCCACCTTCAATCTGAAGGGCCAGACCGACGCGCTCGACATTGGCGCCCTGAAGTGCCTTCATGACATCAATGACCTGCTCATAGCGAACGTCACGGTCGGCGGCGATCACCACCGGTGTGTTGAGACCGGCCTGAGCGGTTTTGACGTTGTTGACAAGCTGAGGCATATCAACTGGGTGCAGACCCGACTTGGTCTTAATCGACAGACGGCTGTCGGCATGCACGACCACCTGGATGTTTTCCGTCGGAGCCTTGCCCGCTTTTTTCACGGACGGAAGATTGACCACGGAAGGATTAACGAAGGGGGCGGCCACCATCAAAATCACCACGAGCACCAGCATGACGTCGATATAAGGAACGACGTTCATGTCGCTCATCAAACGACGCTTGCCTCGGTTGGATTGGGTTCGCAAAGCCATAGCGACTCTCCTCTCAAAGAGTGCTTCTTAGCGCTGGTGCGCGAGGATGTTCAGGAACTCTTCGCTGAAGCTGTCAAAACGGTTGCTCAAGCGTTCGATGCGATTGGCAAAGAGGTTGTAGGCAGCTGTTGCGGGAATGGCGGCAAACAGGCCCACAGCTGTGGCAACGAGCGCTTCGGCAATACCGGGGGCGACAACGGCCAGAGACACGTTTTCAAGGCTCGACAAACCGGTAAAGGCGTCCATGATGCCCCAGACGGTGCCGAACAGGCCGATGTAGGGCGAAACGGAACCGATCGAGGCGAGCATCGGAAGTCCTTTTTCCAAGGCGTCCATTTCGCGCTGGAACGTCGCGTTCATGCTGCGACGCACGCCCGATAAAACATCATCGGCGGGGCGATCGGGCATTTTCAGGAATTCGTTCATGCCGGCCACGAACATACGTTCCTGAGCGCCGGTGCGCTCCGGGCGCGTGTTTGCTGTCTCGTAGAGCTTGGCGAGATCAAGGCCTGACCAAAAGCGCTTTTCAAAATCGTCGGTCTGACGGCGGCTTCGAGAGAGCACAAGCATTTTGGAAAAGATCGTGGCCCAGCTCGAAAGCGAGGCGATCAGAAGAATACCCATGACGCACTTCACAACGACGGAAGCGTTCATGACGAGCGTGATGATGGAAAGATCGGCGGAAGTCATGTTCGGAAAGTCTTAATTCGCAAAAACGGTCAATCAGATCGAATCGTCGGGAGCGTAGGGCTTCAGAGCGGCCAAAATGCGCGGATCGGCCTGCGTGGGTACGCCAAGCTTCATGTCGACGGAGGCGCAACGCACCTGCGCTGTGCAGATGGTTTCTTCTCCGCGCACAATGGTCTGTTCGAAAATCACGGAGGCGCGGCGCAAGAGCTTGATGCGGGTCTTTACGGTGAGTGCGTCGTCGAGCACGGCCGGACGCACGAATTTCATTTCGATGGAACTCACCACGATGACGGGCGCACCTTCGAGGTGCATCTTGCGCTGTTCGAGTCCCAGCGAACGCAAAAATTCCGTGCGTGCGCGTTCCATGTAACGCAGATAATTGGCGTGGTACACGATGCCGCCCGCATCGGTGTCTTCCCAATAGATTCGGACAGGGAAAGAAAAGATTTTTTCAGTCATATAACAAAGCGTCCGCGCTCGGCTCGGTGCGGACGCCGAAAATCAGTCAGAATTAGGTGTCGCGCCTTCGGTCAAAAGCCTTGATTTATGTGGGCGCAATCGTCGACTCGAAAGTATATTGGATTGCAATCGTGCGCGAAAGACGGATTGCCATTTTTGAGAAGGACTTAAGTGTTTCTTTCTGTTGAAAAATTCACGCCGTTTCTACGGTTGCTTTTGTGTGCGTCAGCGCTTGCCGCAGCGGCGTTGTCGGCGGGCTGTACGGATCCGGTCAATGCTCCGCGAGCGCTCTCCGACTACGCATCCAACACGCTTTTTACTTCCTTTTCGGGGCGCAGTCCCAAAACGCTCGATCCTCAGGTGTCCTATTCGAGCGATGAAACGATCTACACCTACGGGGTTTATGAGCCGCTCTACGGGTACGAATACTTGAAGCGCCCCTATACGCTCATGCCGCTGGCAGCCGAAAAAGTTGTCAAGCCCGTGTATCTTGATGCGAACAAAAACGTGTTGCCCGTACAGGCCGACAGCAAGGACATTGCGTATTCCGTCTACACGATCCCGATCCGAAAGGGCATTGAATTTGCTCCGCATCCGGCGTTTGCCAAGGATGAAAAAGGTGAGCCGCTGTGCCTGACGCTTGATCCGAAACGCGCCCAAGCACTCTCCAGTCCGCTGGAGTTGCCCGAGCGCGGCACGAGGGAGCTGACTGCGCACGACTACGTTTACGGAATCAAGCGTATTGCTTCGCCCGCAGTCGTGAGTCCCGCTTTCGGCATTCTGCGGGCCTACATCGTCGGTTTTGACGAGCTTAACCAAGCAATCGGAGAGGCTTGGGAAAAGGCCAGAGCTTCGAATGAATCCGTTTCACGCATTGATCTTACGAAATTTGAATGCGAGGGCGTCAAAGCGCTCGATGAGCACACGCTGCAAATCACCATCCGCGGCAAGTACCCGCAGTTCGACAACTGGATGGCGATGGCCTTCTTTGCGCCGATGCCTTGGGAAGCTGAAGCGTTTTATGCCAATCCCGGCTTTGCGGAAAACAATATTTCCCTGAACACCTGGCCGGTGGGAACGGGTCCCTACATGCTCACCGTGTCGCGACAAAACCGAGAGCATGTGCTTGAGCGAAATCCCAACTATCGCGGCTTGACCTATCCGTGCGAAGGTTCCGAAGAAGACCGTCGAAACGGCTTTTTGGCCGACTGCGGCAAAAAGACGCCGTTTGTGGACCGAATTGTGTTGACGATGGAAAAAGAAGCGGTGCCGACGACTTCGAAATTTTTGCAGGGCTATTACGACAGTCCGCAGATCACGCGACTTGATGTGGGGCAGGGCTATATCGTGGCCATGGGAGACGATCCGGACAAAGAAAAGCTCTACAAGGAAAAGCGATTGCAGTTTCCGACTGCGGTAGAAGCCAATCTTTGGTACATCGGTTTTAATTGGCTCGATCCTGTGGTTGGGGCCGGTAAGACGCCGGAGGAAGCGCGCCGCAACAAGCTGCTGCGGCAAGCAATTTCCATTGCGCTGGATTGGGAAGAGCAAATTGCCATCTTTGAAAAAGGGCAGGGACAGACCGCTCACGGCCCCTTGCCGCCGGGGCTTTTTGGCTGGCGCAACGACGGCCCTTCGGCTTTCAATCCTATTGTCTACACAAAGGGGGAGGACGGCCGCGTCAAACGCCGTTCGATCGAAGACGCTAAAAAACTCATGATCGAAGCGGGCTATCCGGACGGGCGCGATGCCGAAACGGGGCGCCCTTTGGTGCTGAATTTTGATTGGCAGGGAACGAGTGCCGGCTCCAAATCGTTTTTGGATTGGACTGCACGGCAGTTTGCCAAGATCGGCATTCAGCTGGAAATCCGTGCCACTGACTACAACCGCTTCCAAGATAAGATGGCCAAAGGATCGGCGCAGATTTACTACTGGGGGTGGCTTGCGGACTATCCGGACGCTGAAAACTTTTTCACGCTTTTGTACGGGCCCAACAGCAAAGCGATCAACGGTGCCGGGGAAAACGCCAGCAATTATCAGAATGCACGGTTTGACGTGCTTTTCGAGTCGCTTCGAAATCTCGAAAACGGTCCGCAGAAAGCCGATGTGATTGATGAGATGATCCGCATCGTGCAGGAAGATGCGCCCTGGAGCTTCGGCTATTTCCCAACATCTGCCGCTGCGCTTCACCATTGGGTGAAAAACGCCAAGCCCACGCAGATGATCCGTAACAATGTGCAGTACATCCGCATTGACAGCGCCGAACGCATGGCACAGATCCGAGCCTGGAACAAACCCGTTGTATGGCCTCTGCTTTTGATCTTTGCAGCCGTCGCCGGACTTGTGTGGTTCGTGCGCCGCCATCTGATCCGACGCAGTTTGCAGCGTGGCATCGTTTCGGAGAATCAAGCATGATTGGCTACATCATTCGGCGCATTGCCTACGGTTTTTTGATTTTGCTCGGCGTCAATGCGCTTACTTTTGCACTCTTTTTTGCCGTCAACACGCCCGATGACATGGCGCGCCTGGCAATCGGCGGGCGTTACGTGACACCCGAGGCAATCGAAAATTGGAAGATTGCTCACGGTTACGACCTGCCGCTTGTCTATAACGAAGATGCGCAGGGTATTGAAAAGATCACCAAGACCGTTTTTTACACCCGCTCGGCACCGCTTTTGACGGGAGATTTGGGTTTGTCGGACGCCGGTCGCAGCATCAACCGGGAAATTGCCGAGCGTGTGGGGCCGTCGCTGGCGCTAGCCGTTCCCACCTTTGTGCTTGGCGTTTTCGTGATGCTCGTTTTCTCTCTGATGGTGGTGCTGGTGCGTCGCACCAAACTCGAGTGGGCGGCTGTGGCTTTTGCAGTTACGGTGATGAGTGTCTCGAGCCTTTTTTACATCATTCTCGGTCAGTGGCTGTTTGCAAAAACATTGCGACTTGTGCCCGTTTCGGGCTTTATGGACGGTTGGCACATGGCAGTTTTCTTGATCCTGCCGGTCGCAATCGGCATCTTCTCGAGATTGGGAAGCGACACGCTTTTGTACCGCGCCATGTTTCTTGAGGAAGTGGGCAAAGACTACGTGCGAACGGCTCGTGCCAAGGGAGCATCACACGCACGCGTCATGTTCGTGCATGTGCTTAGAAACGCCATGCTTCCGATTTTGACGAGTACCGTGGCAGTGTTTCCGATGCTTTTTATGGGAAGCCTCATCATGGAAAGTTTCTTCGGCATTCCGGGGTTGGGGTCGTACACGATTGACGCCATCAATGCCCAGGATTTCTCCATTGTCCGCGCCATGGTGTTTTTGGGGACGGCCGCCTACGTGTTGGGGCTGCTTTTGACCGATATTGCCTACACGATTGCCGATCCGCGCATTCGACTGAAGTAAGACATGTTTGACGTGAAGTTTGTTTTTCTCTGGACGGACGCCGTCTTGTGGCTCTTGGTGCTGGGCCTTGTCGGCTATGTCGTCTACGTGCATCGAACCGAGGAACTTGCGCGCAAATGGCGTAAGGTGCTCAATAACAAAACGGCGGTGGCGGCTGCAGCCGTTCTCTCGGTTTTCTTTGCGGCGGCTTTGGCCGACAGCGTGCATTACCGCCGTGCGCTTCCGGCGACTGACGGGGCGGCGGTTGCCGCTTGGGACACCAAGACCGTGTCGCTTCTCGATGCCCTGGTGGGCGAAAAGATTGCCGGGCGCGAAAGAAGTTATTCGGCGCCTTTTTCGCTCTACGATTTTGACAAGACAACCGTGGTGACGGACGACGGCCCCAAGCGCATCAACGCCAAACTCAAAGGCGCCGGAGCGGGTGTCAACGAAGACAAACCTCTGCAGTCGCTTTTTCGCAAGATCGAGATGGGGGTGATGACGGGAGCGGTCGGCGTCTTGATGACATGGCTGCTGATCGGAGCGGTCGCTGCCTGCGTGCGGCGCGAAGGCTTCGGGCGGGCAATGATTGCCGTGACAGCGCGCAGCAACCCTTGGCGACCGGCCATTTTGGTTTGGCTTCTGGCGATTTTCTTGGGCTGCGTTTTGATGTTCGTGTGGCCCGTCTGGCATCCTTTCGGGACGGACGCAACAGGCAACGACGTGCTCTACAGTGCTGTTAAAAGCATCCGAACAGCTTTTGCGATTGGGTTGCTGGCGACATTTTCAACGCTTCCCTTTGCCGTGACGCTTGGCATTGCGGCGGGCTACTTCAAGGGCAAGGTCGACGATGTGATTCAGTACGTCTACACGACCATCTCTTCCATTCCGTCGGTGCTTCTGATTGCGGCTTCCGTTTTGATGATTCAAGTCTTCATTGACAAGCATCCGGAGATGTATGCCACGGGGCTTGAGAGAGCCGATGTGCGGCTTTTCCTCTTGGCGGTGATCATCGGACTCACCAGCTGGGCGGGTTTGGCCCGATTGCTGCGAGCCGAGACGATGAAAGTGAGCGCCATGGATTTCGTGACGGCGGCCAAGGCTTTCGGGGTGTCTTCAACGCGCATCATGGCTCGGCACGTCTTTCCCAATGTTGCACACATTGTTCTGATTGTGGCTGTACTGGATTTCTCCGGCATTGTTCTCTACGAGGCTGTTTTGAGCTACGTGGGCGTGGGTGTGGATCCGGTGACCGATTCATTTGGCTCCATGATCAATGCGGCGGCTTCCGAGATGAGCCGCTCGCCGGTGATTTGGTGGAATTTGGCGGCAAGCTTTGTCTTTATGGTGACGCTGGTGCTCTCGGCCAATTTGTTTGCCTCCGGCGTGCGCGATGCGTTTGATCCGAGAAATGCCGGCGGCAGGGCGTAAGGAACGGCGATGGCTGAAATTCTCAACGTCAAAAATTTGAGTGTGCGAATCGACGGCCCAAAGCCTCTCACTGCCGTCGAAGATGTGTCGTTTTCGATCCGATCGGGCGAGTGTTTTGCGCTCGTTGGCGAGTCGGGTTGCGGCAAGTCGCTCACAGCGCTTTCTTTGATGCGCTTGCTTCCCGACGGTCTTTCCGTTGCTCAGGGTGAAGTGGTGCTTAACGGCACGGATCTGATGGAGCTCACCGAACGAGAGATGCAGGCCGTACGAGGCGACCGCATCGCGATGATCTTTCAGGAGCCCGCCACAAGTCTCAATCCCGTGATGACGGTGGGCGAGCAAATTGTCGAGGCGGTTCGGTTGCATGAGAACATCGGCAAAGAAGAAGCCAAGCAAAGAGCGTTGCAGTGGCTGACCCGCGTTGGGCTCGACGAGCCGCAAAAGCGTTTTGATGCCTTTGCGCACGAGCTTTCGGGCGGGCAGAAGCAGCGCGTCATGATTGCGATGGCTCTGGCCTGTCGTCCTGACGTGGTGGTGGCCGACGAACCCACGACGGCGCTTGACGTAACGCGTCAGGCGCAGATTCTCGATTTGCTCCGAGAACTGCAAAAAGAGCACGGCATTGCCCTTTTGCTGATCACGCACGATTTGGCTTTGGTGCGCCAATACGCTGATCGGGTAGCGCTGATGTACGCCGGTCAGATTGTGGAACAAAGCCGTGTTGCCGATTTTTTCGAGAATCCGACGCATCCGTATGCGCGTTTGCTTTTGAGCGCCGTGCCGAGCGCTGACAAAAGCGCGCAGGCGCTCACGGGCATTGCGGGCAGCGTTCCGGAACTTTCGGCGATGCCTGAGGGCTGTCGATTTGCACCGCGTTGCCCGGCCGCCAAAGAGATGTGCCGGCAGAAGTGCCCGGCAATGCGCTCGTCGGCACCCGGTCGTCTGGTGCGTTGCTTTTATCCCGAGGTTCCGGTGGCAAGCCGGGTGAGATCAGTTACGACGGCGACGCGTACGGACGAAACGGTTTTGAAGCTCACGGACGTGTCGGTGACGTACGGCAGCCGCGGAGGGCTTTTTTCCCGTCAAAAGGCTTTTGAAGCCGTCAGTCATGCCGACTTGAGCCTTTCGCGAGGCAGGACGCTTGCGTTGGTCGGAGAATCGGGTTCGGGTAAAACGACGCTCGGGAAAGCCGCCTTGGGACTTTTGGAAAACGCGACGGTAAGCGGCAGCGTGGAAATTGTTGGGGAAGAGGCGTTTGATGCACGCGGACGCTTTAAGCGACCCTTGAGAAGCTGCGCGCAGATAGTGTTTCAGGATCCGTTTGCGTCGCTTGATCCGCGCATGAGTGTGGGCGAATTGGTGAGCGAAGGGATCCTTGCGTTGCGTCCCGGACTTTCCAAGACGGATGCGCGTCGGAAAGTACGAGAACTTCTCGACAGCGTGGGGCTTCCGAGCGGAGCGGCCGATCGTTTGGCGCACGAATTTTCCGGCGGGCAGCGTCAGCGCATTGCTATTGCCAGGGCGTTGGCCGTTGAGCCGAAAATCGTGGTCTGCGATGAGCCCACTTCCGCACTGGACGTTTCGGTGCAGGCCCAGATTCTCAATCTGTTGCGGGAGATCCAAGCCGAGCAGGGCGTGTCGTACTTGTTCATCACGCACAACTTTGCCGTGGTCGAATTTATGGCGCATGAAGTGGCGGTGATGCAGCGCGGCCGCATTGTCGAAAGCGGTACGGCCGAGGATGTCCTCACGCATCCGCAGCACGCATATACGAAGACGCTTTTGGCTGCCGTGCCTCGACTCTGAGTTGCATGGATAAGAAAAATGCCTCACGGCGGAGGCATTTTTCGAAGAACGGTTGTCTAAATTCGGATCAGCGGGCGTCGCTTGCCTTGAACTTCTTTTCCAGGCGGGAAACCAAGCGCGTGATGGTAAGCGTCATCACCAGGTAGATAATGGCCACCGACGTCCAGATTTCAAGCGAACCGTAGGTTTCGGCAATGATGAGCTGACCGGTACGGGTGAGTTCCTCAAAGCCGATGACGGACACGAGGGAGGAGTCTTTCAACATCGCGATGAATTCGTTGCCAAGCGGCGGGATGATGCGCTTGAAGGCCTGCGGCAGAATGATGTATCGCATCGTCTGCCCCCAGGTCATACCCAGAGACAGGCCGGCACGCATCTGGCCGACTTCGATCGACTGAATGCCGGCGCGGAAGATTTCGGCCACGTAAGCGCCCGAATTGATCGAGCAGGCGGCCACAGCGGCCACGAACGGGTCGATACGCTGTCCGATGATCGCGGGAAGCGCAAAGTAGATGATGAAGATCTGCACCAGAAGCGGCGTGCCGCGAATGAAGTCAACGTAGATCTTGGCGAGCAGACGCAACGGCGTGAACTTGGACAGCTGAGCCAGAGCCGCTAAAAGGCCGAACACCAAACCCAGACCGACGGCCATCGCCGTGATCTCTAAAGTCACCAGAGCGCCCTGCAACAACAAAGGCAGAGAGTTGGTGATAAGGGAAAAATCGAATTCCATTGTGTTTTTATCCTTTTAACGGAGGGAGCACAGGGGCGCAAAAAACACGCGTCTCAACACACAGGTCGGCCGCGCATTTCTGCGCATTGTACCGAAGCACTCGCGCAACCGCACCTATTGAGCAAAAATGCTTCGAAAGGTGTGCACTATGGACTGGACCAATTAAGACAAGTCCGAGGTCTCAGACTGGAAAAAACGATGGAGCGTTTGCATCGTGATGACCTCGAACGACGCGTCGGGATATTTGCTCGCAAAACTTTTCGGCGCTTTTGCTTGCGCATTCGTCAATTTGCATTCAAAGGCGTGAAGCGAACCGTCTTCGTCGACTTCCAAAAGATCCACTTCGCTTTTGTTGCGGTCGCGCCAAAAGTAGAGTTGTGTTTCGTCTTGTCGATAACGATGCCATTTGAGCCGCTCGATGATGACAAAATTTTCCCAGAGAGCTCCGCGTTCCAAATCGCTGCGAGATGAGAATGGCGTGAAATTGTCGAGTGCGGCGTTTCGGATGCCCAGATCGTAAAAGTAAATTTTCTTGGATTTTTTTAGTTCCGTTGCGAAGTTTGAGGAGTAACACGGCAGTGTCTTCACAATGAAGCTTTGCTCGAGAAGGCTTACACATCGCTCGACGGTGGGGGTACTCAATCCGCACTGTTGTCCCAAACTGCTGAAAGAGCAGAGGTTGCCGATGTTAGCCGCCAAAAGCCTAACGAGATGCAGAAACTGCTCTGAACGGCGGATGCCGGCGATGGCAAACAAGTCTTTGAAAACGATGCTCTCGAAAAGGTACCTTAAAGTTGCCTTGGATCTTTGCGGGTGCGTCACGATTTCCGGGTAGCTGCCTACTGTCAATCGAATGGGCAAGGACTCCATGACGTCAAGCCAACTATTGTGATCGGCCAGTTCTGTCACGGACAATGGAAAAAGAGTCATCGGCCACAAACGTCCCGCGGCTGACTCCATGACACCGCCGGCCAATTCCAAAGAACTGGAACCTGTGGCAAAAATGCGGCACGAAGGTTTGCTGTCTTCCAACCGTTTGAGAAGCATGCCGATGCCCTGGATGCGCTGGGCTTCGTCGATCACCAGAATGTCAAGACCGGATAGCAAAATCGAGATGTCCGCTTTGGACGACAACGACGTGAGTAATTCGCGATCCTGAGGCTCGTCGCCCGAGAGCCATTTCACTTTCCGGTCTTGGAAAAGGTGCTCCAACAGTGTTGTTTTGCCTGTCTGCCGAGCACCGAAGACCACAATGGCTTTATCGGCAGGCGTGCGTTCAAGAAGAGCAGTGAGTGAACGTGCGATGTATGCCATTTCAGATTATTTTTAGTTGTACTTTACAAAAATCTAGACTTTTATAAAGTATAGTTTAAAAAAATCTGAAATGAAGCCAGTTGCGTCAAGTATTGCGATTGATCGGATCAATGGTGTGGATACAAGCGGACGACCGGATCAATACCCATGTTTTATTGTTGGGTATTTTTCATTAATATTCTTGACTCGCAAACTAGGTTATTAGAGAAGAACGCTAAAGATCGGCCTTTGGAGCCGGTTGGGCGATCCACTTCGTCGGAAGGCAAGACTGTGAAACTCACCACGCGAGGCCGCTTTGCGGTCACCAGCATGATTGACCTTTCGCTGCACAGCGAAAACGGCCCGGTGCGCCTGGCCGATATCGCCAAGCGGCAGAAGATTTCGCTTCCCTACCTGGAGCAGATCTTCGGGAAGCTGCGTCGTGCCGAGCTTGTCAAAAGCGTGCGCGGTCCCGGCGGCGGTTACCGTCTCGGGCGCGATGCCTCTGAAATCAGCGCCGGCGAAATTGTCGAAGCCGTCGAAGGCATCATGGACGTTTCCCAGTGCCAAGGCGGTGCGGCATGCCGCGGCGGTGCACAGTGTCTGGCTCACGGACTGTGGGCGGATCTGAACGCCAAGATGGCCGAATTTCTCAATGCCCAGTCGCTGCAGTCCATTAAGGAGAAAAGTTTGAAGGAGCATGCTCATCACGGTGAAGTGCGTGAACAGCCGATCATTGTGCACATCACGGAACCGAAGAGCTGATCAAAAGGACTGCCGCGCAAACGAATTAAAACGCGCTCGCTTCAATGCCCTTTTGAGAGCAAAAGGCGGGTGCCAACAACAGTAAAGAGACGCAAAAATGCAGCATCACGTTGTTTATCTTGACTACTCGGCCACCACGCCTGTCGATCCCCGCGTGGCCGAAAAGATGATCCCCTACCTGTGCGAAAAGTTCGGCAACCCCGCCAGCCGCTCGCATGCCTACGGCTGGGAAGCCGAAAAGGCGGTTGAAGAGGCCCGCGGTCACATCGCGGCCTACATCAACGCCGATCCGCGAGAAATCGTGTTCACGTCGGGTGCGACCGAATCCGACAACCTTGCCATCAAGGGCGCGGCGCATTTCTATCGCGACAAGGGTAAGCATCTCATTACGGTCAAGACGGAACACAAGGCTGTGCTGGACAGCATGCGTCATCTTGAAACCGAAGGGTATGAAGTCACTTACCTCGACGTGCAGGAAAACGGCCTTCTGGATCTGGAAGCACTCAAGGCCGCCATTCGTCCCGACACCACACTGGTTTCCGTGATGGCCGTCAACAATGAGATCGGTGTGATTCAGGATTTGGAGGCGATCGGCAACATCTGTCGCGAGCGCGGCGTGCTCTTTCACTGCGACGCAACGCAGGCGCCGGGCAAACTCATCATCGACACACAAAAGCTCAAAATTGATCTGATGAGCCTGTCGTCGCACAAGGTGTATGGTCCTAAGGGCATCGGCGCTCTCTACGTTCGCCGTAAACCGCGCGTGCGCATTGAGCCTCAGATTCATGGCGGTGGTCACGAACGCGGCATGCGCTCCGGTACGCTTGCCACGCACCAGATCGTTGGCATGGGTGAAGCCTATCGACTGGCCCTTCTTGAAGCCGACAAGGATCGCGAACACGCTGAAAAGCTCTCCAAGCGTCTGCTCGACGGCATTCTGAAGAACATCCCCGAGGTCTATGTCAACGGTGATCTGAAGCATCGCGTGCCCACGAACCTCAATATTTCTTTTGCCTACATCGAAGGCGAAAGCCTCATGATGGCACTTAAGGACATTGCCGTGAGCTCCGGGTCGGCTTGCACGTCGGCTTCGCTTGAGCCGAGTTATGTGCTTCGCGCCATTGGCCGCAACGACGAACTCGCACACAGCTCGATTCGTTTCACGCTCGGACGCTTTACGACCGAAGAGGACATTGATTTCACCGTGAAGCTTCTCACCGAAAAGGTGGCCAAGCTGCGTGAACTGTCGCCCTTGTGGGAAATGCACAAGGAAGGCATTGACCTCGCCGAAGTGAAGTGGTCGGCTCACTAATCTGTCTCGAATTTTGAAAAGTTTGCATTGAGGACAAGAAAATGCCCTACAGCGAAAAATTGATGGATCACTATGAAAATCCGCGCAACGTCGGTACGCTCGATAAGAACGACGAATCGGTCGGCACCGGCATGGTGGGTGCTCCAGCCTGCGGCGACGTGATGCGTCTTCAGATTAAGGTCAACGATGAAGGCGTCATTGAGGACGCGAAGTTCAAGACCTACGGTTGCGGCTCAGCGATTGCTTCGAGTTCGCTCGTGTCCGAATGGGTTAAGGGTAAGACTCTTGATGAAGCGGCCAAGATTTCCAATGCGGAAATTGCCGAAGAGCTTGCACTGCCGCCTGTGAAGATTCACTGCTCAATTCTTGCCGAAGACGCCGTGAAGGCTGCCATTGACGACTACAAGGCCAAGCACGCCAAGTAAACCGAAATCAACGCTTTTTACGAGGACATACACAAATGTCAGTCACTCTTACCGAGGCGGCTGCCCGCCACGTTTCCGCTTTTTTGACCAAGCGCGGCAAGGGCATCGGTTTGCGCCTGGGCGTCAAGACGAGCGGTTGCTCGGGCATGGCCTACAAGCTTGAGTTTGCCGATGTCGTCAACGAAGACGATCAGGTTTGGGAAAGCCATGGTGTAAAGGTCGTGGTGGATGCCAAGAGCCTGCCCTACATCGACGGCACCGAACTTGATTACGTCAAGGAAGGCTTGCAGGAAGGCTTCAAGTACAACAACCCGCAGGAAAAGGAACGCTGCGGCTGCGGCAAGTCCTTCCACGTCTAAGGGCATCACGATGGCTCAAAACGCGTTTACGCTTTTGTCGCTGCCTGCTGTCTTTGCGCTTTCTGAAGAGAAGGTGGAAGAGGCCTGGCGCCGTGCAATCGCACTCGTGCATCCGGATAAGTTTGCTTCTCGCCCAGCCGCCGAACGGCGTGTGGCCGAGCAGTGGGCCGGTCGCATCAACGAAGCGCGCGACGCGCTCATCGATCCGGTGTCGCGAGCAACGCTTCTGCTGCAAAACGCAGGTGTGGATGTCGGTCGAGAAACCGACACGCGCATGCCGGGCGACTTTTTGATGCAGCAGATGCTGTGGCGCGAGGCGTTTGAGGACGCTGGCGGTGACGCTGACAAGATCAGACGTTTGACGACGGAGGTTCAAGCCTGCCGAGACGAACTCATCGCTCAGCTGACACGATCGATTGACGTTGAGCACGACTTCGACGGCGCCCGCAGTCAAGTGCGCCGTCTGATGTTTGTCGAAAAGCTTCTCAAGGAAATTCACCGCGCGGGAAGCACCGCTGCCGCGCTCTAAAAAGAACAACGAAATGCTGGGACTTCTGCAGATTGCCGAACCGGGCATGTCGGCTGCGCCTCACGAAGAGCGCTTTGCCGCCGGCATTGATCTGGGCACCACTAATTCTCTGGTCGCGCTCGTTTTAAACGGAACACCTGAAGTGTTGCCCGATGAAGAAGGGCGTTTTCTCTTGCCCTCCGTCGTGCGTTACTTGCCCGAGGAGGGCACTGCCGTCGGTTGGGACGCCGTGCCTCACCTGGCGTCCGATCCCCTGAACACCATCAGTTCCGTCAAGCGTCTGATGGGGCGCGGCATGAAGGATGTCACGGGTAACGTCATTGTTCCGTATCACTTTGAAGACGCCCCCGGCATGGTACGCATTCGGACTCGCCAGGGCGTCAAGAGCCCGGTGGAAGTCTCCGCGGAAATTCTGAAGGTGCTGCGCGAACGCGCCGAGCATCGCGTGGGTGCGGAACTCGTGGGCGCCGTCATTACGGTTCCTGCCTATTTTGACGACGCGCAGCGTCAGGCAACAAAGGACGCCGCCAAACTTGCCGGTCTTAATGTCTTGCGTCTTCTCAACGAACCCACAGCCGCAGCCTTGGCCTACGGTCTGGACAACGGCGCCGAGGGCAAGTACCTGGTTTATGACCTCGGCGGCGGTACGTTTGACGTTTCGCTTTTAAACCTCACCAAGGGTGTCTTTGAGGTGCTTGCCACAGGCGGCAATTCGGCGCTCGGAGGCGACGATTTTGACCATCGCCTGGTTTGCTGGGCCATTGAAAAGTTGGGTGCGGGCTTGCATGCCGACATTCTCACGCCCTCGGACAAAAAGCGTCTGACGATTTCCGTCAAGGCCGCGCGCGAAGCGCTTACCGACGTGCAGGAAACCCGCGTCACGGTGGAACTGTCCGACGGACGCAAGCTCGATGAGGTTCTCACGCGCGCCGAATTCAATGCGATGACGGCGCACTTGGTGCAAAAGACGATTGATGCCGTCAAAAACGTGCTTTCTGACGCTCAGCTTGGTACAGAAGAAGTCAAAGGCGTGGTGCTGGTGGGCGGCTCAACGCGAATGCCGTGCGTGCGTGAGGCTGTTCGCGAATTCTTCGGCCGCGAACCGTTCTGTGACATCGATCCCGACAAGGTCGTGGCGATCGGCGCTTCGATGCAGGCCAATAAGCTTGCGGGCAACACGTCCGAGGGCGACGACTGGTTGCTGCTGGATGTCACGCCGCTGTCGCTTGGGCTTGAAACCATGGGCGGCCTGGTTGAAAAGGTGATCCCGCGCAATACTGCTATTCCGACGGCGATGGCGCAGGACTTTACGACTTTCAAGGACGGTCAGACCGCAATGGCTATTCACGTGGTCCAGGGCGAACGCGAAGTGGTGGACAAGTGCCGGTCTTTGGCGAAGTTTGAACTGCGAGGCATCCCGCCGATGGCCGCCGGTGCCGCACGCATTCGCGTGACGTTCCAGATCGATGCCGACGGACTTCTTTCCGTTTCCGCCCGCGAGATGACGACCGGCGTGGAAAGCTCGATTATGGTCAAGCCGAGCTACGGTCTGTCCGACGAGGACGTGATCCGCATGCTGCAGGAAGGCAACCGTGCGGCCGAAGAGGACATGCACGAGCGCGAATTGCGCGAACAGAAGGTTGAAGCGCTGCGCATCATTGAGTCGACGAATTCCGCTTTGGCGGCTGACGATGATCTGCTCTCCGAAGAAGAGCGCAAAGCGGTTGACGATGCCTTGCATCACCTTGGTGCCGTGCGAGAAGGCTCCGACACCGAAGCGATCAAACAGGCTATCGACGCCGTTGCCAAGTCCACGGAAGAATTTGCCGCCCGACGCATGGACCGCTCAATTCGTCTTGCTCTTGAAGGCAAGTCGGTTGACGACGTGCTCGGCCAATAACGCAAACTCGGAAAGAAGAAAATGCCGATTGTCACCATTTTGCCCAACGAAACGTTTTGCCCCGAAGGCGCTCAGATTGAAGTCAAGACCGGCGCTAAGCTGGCTCAGGCCTTGAACGCTGCCGGCATCAAGATTCCGCATGCGTGCGAATACAACTGCGCCTGCGCCACCTGCCACGTGATTGTCAAGGAAGGTTTCAATTCCTTGAATGAACCTGACGATGACGAATACGATCAGCTCGACAATGCGTTCGGCAGCACGCCGCTTTCTCGCTTGTCCTGCCAGACGGTGATGGGAACGGAAGACATCACGATTGAAATTCCGAAGAACAACCGCAATCTCGTTCACGAGGACTAAAGGAGCCTGGCCATGTCGCTCAAGTGGAAAGATGCGCAGCGCATCGCCGAAGAACTCTATGACAATGAACCCGACTTGGATCCTGTCACGCTGCGCTTGAGCGAACTGCGAGAGCGCGTGTTGGCTCTTCCCGACTTCGATGATGATCCGGAAAAGAGCAACGAGCCGATTCTGGAGGCGATTCTCCAGGCTTGGCTTGACGAGCGCTGAGATCAGTGGCGAGCGGCAGAAATGCCGCTCGTTTCTTTTAGAGGCGACTCTTTAGGTGAGCGTAGACGACCTCAATGGCTTGCTGCAAAATGGCGTCGCGCTTTTCCAGCGGGGTTCCGGCCGGCGCTTTCAAATGCACGGCGGCGTAATAGCGAGCGCCCTTGTCCGTGACCAAGATCGCATGATTGGCGCGGGTCGCGCAGAATTCATCTGCCCCTGCTCCGGAACGGTCGAAAAGCGTCCAGCCTTCGGGTAGACGCGAGCGAAACAGATTGCCGGCCATCTGATTGGCAGCAAGATCCGCCAGCCATTGGCTGCGGGCCGATTTGGGCAGCTGAGTATCGAATCGTTGCCAATTGAGCGACGCATTGCTCGGTGTCGTCGTATCGCGATATTCATTTTTCCCGGATAGATTCAAATCCGGTTCCAGACGATCACTCTGAGTGGTGTTGTCGCCCTTTTGTCGCAACCATTCGGTCAATGCCTTCGGTCCGCCGGTATGCACAAAGATGAAGTTGGCGGCGCGGTTATCGCTTTGCGACAAAGCGGCGCGGCAGGCCTCCTTCAACGTGACCTTTATGTCGGGACTTACCGTCCCGTAGACGGGGGAATGCGGCACGACGGGTGTGGTTTTGATCGGAGCACTACGCTTTTCGAGTCCCAGTTCATAGACGCGAGCACATTCAAGAGCTTTGACGGTACTGGTGAGCGGGAAGCGTTCACGACTGCGCCACTCTAAAAGCACCTTACCCTCTGCGTCACGAAGGGACACGCCGATGGCGGCGTTGTACTTCTTTTCCAAAGCCACGATGGCTTCTTGAGAGGCCTTGTTCGTTTGCTGGGCTACGGTTGCTGCCGTGTTACAGCCACCGATGAAGACAGTACCAAGACAGAAGGCAATAAGGGGAGTTCGTGAGTTATGGAGTTTCTTGCCATGCGGCAAATTGTCTTGAGGATTTGTCGAAGACCTGAACAGCTCGTTTGAGTGCGGGAGTATGTGTTGATTTTCCATAACGGAAGTCTCGGATTTGGGTGATGCCTTCGTCGAGAAGAGTTGGAATTTCGGACTGTGTTTTTGCAATTTGATTTAAAAGAGTTCGCGCATTAAGAGCTTAATCAATGACGACGACCACCGGCGCATGATCGCTCGGTTTTTCCCATGCGCGCGGCACGGTATCGATCGTGACATCCCCGATACGCTCGGCGATGTCGAAGGAGGCGAGAACGTGGTCAATGCGCAGACCGTGGTTCTTTTCAAAACCGGCCTGGCGATAATCCCACCAACTGTAGGTTTCGGGCGCGTGCAGACCGAGCGACCAGGTGTCCACAAGACCGGCTTTGATGAGCCGTTGAAATGCCTCTCGTTCGGGCGGAGAAACCAGAAGCTTACCCTTCCAAGCCACGGGATCCCAGACGTCGGCGTCGGTCGGCGCTACGTTGAAGTCGCCCGCAAGTACCAGAGGCGTCTTGGATTGCAGTTGCTCGCGCACCCATGTCGTCAGTGCGCTCATCCAGTCGAGCTTGTAGAGGTAGCGGTTGCTGCCGAGTTCGGTGCCGTTGGGTACATAGACGCCCGCAAAACGCAATTTGGTACCGGAAACGTGTTCGATGTCGGCGGCGATCATGCGCTTTTGTTCGTCAGGATAGCCGGGGATGTTGTAGACCACGTCGGAAACTGACCTGATCGTGCTCTTGCGCGTGACGAGCGCTACGCCGTTGTAGGTTTTCTGTCCCAGAAAAACGGCGTCGAACCCTGCCGCCTGAAGTTCCGCAAGCGGAAAGAGCTCATCGACGGTTTTGGTTTCTTGTAGAACAACGGCGTCTATCCGGGCGAGATCCATCCACTTAATGAGATGCTCGAGGCGCACCTTAATGCTGTTGACGTTCCAAGTTGCGATTTTCACGGGACAAAATCCTCAAAGAGCGAATTCAAAAAAACAAGACCGGTATCGACGGGAGTTTGGCCGTGCCTGATCATGGCAAAGAGTTCATCTTTGCAGACGCATCGAATCTCTTCGACTTCGCCGTCAACGTTTTGAGGCATCGAATCATCATCGACAACGACGCGGCATACATAGGCGTCTTCAGCCATCCAGCCTTCAGGCACGGTACGACGTACTTTAAGACAAGTCCAACCGCTGTCAATCGTGTAGCCGCAGGTCAATCCTGCTTCTTCGGCAATCTCCCGCTCCACAGCCGTTTCTCGCGATTCGTTTGCGGAGATCATGCCGGCGGCAAGAGCGTCCCACAGTCCCGGATCCACTTGCTTCGTTCGGCTTCTAAGGCTCACGAACACACGGCCGTCGCGTCGGGTGCCCACGGCATAGACCGATGTCGTGAGCATACCCAGAAAGCGGAAAAGACCGCGTTCAGCCAAAGCTATGCACTTACCAGAATCGAGATCAAGTACGCTTAAGAGCTCATCGCGCCATTGCACGAAATAACCGGCGTCGTGCAATGGACGCGCCACGCGGGCAAAGGCTTGGGATAATGCTTGGGGATCCGACGTTTTGTTATTTGGAAAGATGACAAGGGCGTTATCCTGAAGAGCAAAACTTTCGGAAAAACGCGCGTCAGCCGTCAGTTTGATCGCAACGCAGCGCTGTATGAGGCCGATGCGATTTCCCTGAGCCGTCAAAACGGCGACGGTGTCGTTTGGTTCCTTTTCAAAAATGACATTTTGGAGTTTTGCCTTGAGCTCGGCAATTTGCTGCGAGGTGGGCACGGGAAAATCCTTCTCGAAAGAAAAACGGCAGACCGCGGCAACAAAACCGGGCCTGCCGTCGGCAGTCACTGAAGGCGACTCTTTAAAAGAGCCGCCGGTGTTTTGCTTTAACAGCCTTCCGGACGCATAGCGGGGAAGAGCAGCACTTCACGAATCGTAGAAGCGTTCGTGAGCAGCATCACGAAGCGGTCAATGCCGATGCCGCAGCCGGCCGTCGGGGGCAGACCGTATTCCAGGGCGCGGATGTAGTCGGCGTCGTAGAACATGGCTTCGTCGTCGCCGTGAGCTTTGGCTTCGGCCTGGGCCATGAAGCGGCGGGCTTGATCTTCCGGATCGTTCAATTCGGAGAAGCCGTTGGCGGTTTCGCGGCCGAAGATGAAAAGCTCGAAACGTTCCGTCATCGTCGGATCGGTGTCGGAAGCGCGGGCAAGTGGACTGATTTCCACCGGGTAGTCGATGATGAAGGTCGGCTGGATGAGCTTGCTTTCGGCGGTTTCTTCAAAGAGAGCCATCACGAGAGCGCCGATTCCGACGTCGTCGCGCTGCGGAGCACCCAGGCGAGCGAGTTCCTTGCGCAGGAATGCTTCGTCTTTGAGGTTTTCTTCCGTGTACTGCGGAGCGTACTTGAGAATTGCCTGCACCGGGGTGAGCTGATCGAAGGGCTTGGAGAGGTCAATCTCAGTGCCCTGATAGGTGATCACTTCGCTGCCGGTGGCTTCGCGCGCGACGTAGCGCAACAGGTTTTCGGTGAATTCGATCTGATCGCGGTACGTCCAGTAGGTGGCGTAGAACTCGATCGTCGTGAATTCGGGGTTGTGACGCGTGTCGATACCCTCGTTGCGGAAGCAGCGGTTCAACTCGAAGACGCGCTCAAAGCCGCCCACCACGAGACGCTTGAGATAGAGTTCCGGCGCAATGCGCAGGTACTGATCAATGTCGAGCGCATTGTGATGCGTGATGAAGGGCTTGGCGTTGGCGCCGCCCGGAATCGGGTTGAGCATCGGTGTTTCGACTTCAACGAAGCGATGATTTTCCATGAAACGGCGCACGGCGCTCACGGCCTTAAAGCGCGTGGCAAAACGCTGGCGGCTTTCTTCGTTGATGATGAGGTCGGTATAGCGCTGACGGCAGCAGGCTTCAACGTCGGTCAGACCCTTGTGCTTGTCGGGAAGCGGACGGATGGACTTCGTCATCAGGCGCAGCTTCTTGACGCGCACTGAGAGTTCGCCCTTGTTGGTGCGGAAAAGCGTGCCCTCGGCAGCGACGATGTCGCCCAAGTCGAGGCTCTTAAAAAGTGCATAGGCTTCGTCGCCGACGTCGGCCGGCGTGACGAAGTACTGCATTTCACCCGTGAAGTCGCGTACGGTGGCAAAGGCGGCCTTGCCCATCACACGCTTGAGCATCATGCGGCCGGAAACGGCCACTTCGATAGCGGCTTCATCGAGCTCTTCACGCGTTTTTTCGCCGTGTTCGGCGCGCAGATCGCCGAAAAGGTCCTTGCGCACGAAGTCGTTGGGGTAGGCGACGCCTTCTTCGCGCAGCTTGGCAAGCTTGGCGCGGCGCTCGGCGATAATGTGGTTTTCGTCGTCGGCTGCAGCGGCTGCCGGCGTCTGCTTCTTTTCGTTTTCGCTCATTTTCTAATCCCTGTTGTGACGGGTCAGATGCCCATCTTGAGGCTTGCCTCAATGAATTGATCAAGATCGCCGTCGAGTATGGCACCCGTGTTGCCCGTTTCGACGTTGGTGCGCAAATCTTTAACGCGGCTCTGATCGAGCACATAGCTTCGGATCTGGTGCCCCCAGCCGATATCGCTCTTGCTTTCCTCGAGCTTTTCTTGCTCGGCCATGCGTTTGCGAAGTTCCAGCTCGTAGAGCTTGGCCTTTAACTGGCGCATGGCTTGTTCGCGGTTGTTGTGCTGGCTGCGGTCATCCTGGCAGACCGTCACGACGCCCGTGGGAATGTGCGTGATGCGCACGGCCGATTCGGTTTTCTGCACGTGTTGGCCGCCGGCACCCGAAGCGCGGAAAACGTCCACGCGAAGGTCGGCCGGATTGATCGTGATTTCGATCGAATCGTCAATTTCCGGATAAATGTACACAGAGGCAAAGGACGTGTGACGGCGCGCATTGGCGTCAAAGGGGCTCTTGCGCACCAGACGGTGAATGCCCGTTTCGGTGCGAAGCGTGCCATAGGCCCATTCGCCCTGAACATAGATCGTGCAACCCTTGATGCCGGCAACGTCGCCCTCGGTTTCTTCCGTGAGTTTCGCGGAGAACCCGGCGCGTTCGGCATAGCGCAAGTACATACGCTCGAGCATGCTTGCCCAATCTTGTGCTTCGGTGCCGCCGGCACCGGCTTGGATTTCGATGTAGCAGTTGGCGCTGTCCTGGGGCTTATTGAACATGCGCTTGAATTCGAGCTTTTCGACGTCGTGACGGAAGGTTTCGACTTCTTCGGCCACCAGTTCGGCACCGTCGAAATCTTCGTCGGCAATGGCCATGTTGAAAAGTTCCTTGGCATCCGTGATGCCCGCGCTCAAGCGCTTGAAGCTCCCGACGAGGTCTTCAAGAAGTTTCTGTTCTTTGCTGATTTCCTGTGCGCGCTTGGGATCATCCCAGAGCGCCGGGTTTTCAACCTCGCGGTTGACTTCCTCTAGGCGTCGTTCCTTGCGGTCGACGTCAAAGATACCCCCTAAGCTCAGCAAGACGGTGAGCAAGGTCGTCGCACAGATTGTTGATTTGATTGATGCGTTCGGCTTCCATTTTGAAGTCTGCTTTGTAAGGGCGCACAAAACCCGCGGCCGGAAACCGTGCGGAAGACATCCGGTCGTCGGAAGGCGCCATAGTGAGAGTTGAGAACCCAAAATTTTACCTTGTGCAGAGCCGTCTTTCCAAGCTTTCTTCAGAAAAATCAAAGATTCCGAAGCTAAAAGCCGGCGGTTGGCGTAGGAGCCGTCAACGAACGGAAAGAAGAAGCCTTAAATAAAAATGAGAATAGTTCTCATTTATTAGTGTGATAGGTAAAATAAGTACTCCAACGCAAACGGAGTTGGTTCAATAACCTGTTTTCGGAGGGTGAAGCGGCGTCTGAAAGGGCGTTGGCACCGCCGTACACGAGGCTGGACGTGGAATTTCTCAAAGAAAGTGTCGATTACTTCGTATTCGGAATCCTTGGTTTGATGGGATTCATCACAGTGTGGCTCACGGCTGAGCGCCTGATTTTCCTGCGCACTCTCGATCCCAAAGAGTACGACACGCAGGACTCGTACGACAAGGCGCTCACCGACCATCTCACAACGCTCTACATCATTTATTCCAACGCACCCTATGTGGGGCTGCTCGGGACCGTGCTCGGCATCATGATCACGTTTTACGACATGGGCACGACAGGGAACATCAACGCGGGCGAAATCATGACCGGTCTGTCGCTTGCGCTCAAAGCGACAGCTCTGGGTTTGGCCGTGGCTATTCCTACGCTCATTGTCTACAACGGACTACAGCGCAAGATCAACGTTCTTTCAACCCAATGGAAGGAAGCGCACGGCAAATGATCGAGATACCCAAAAAGGAGCCGCTCAACATCGTTCCTTTCATTGACATCATGTTGGTGCTGTTGGCGATGGTGCTTTCGATTTCGACCTTCATCGCCAAGGGCGAGATCAAGATTAATCTGCCGGCCTCCGAGGCGGGACAGAAAGTGACGGCAAATGACAATCCGCGGCTGGTTCAGGTGGACAACGCAGGGGTTCTCTATTGGGACGGAAAGATTGTGACGGAGCAAGAACTTGACGAAGCCGTCAGAACATTGTCGCGGCAGGAAAACGTCGTTTTGCGCATCGACAAGGATTCCAAGTTCGAACATTTCATCACGGTGATCGATGTCTTTAAGAAATACCGCCATGAAAATTTCCGAATCGCGACAGAACACAAGGCAGCATAAGGATAAAAAGCGCCTGACAAGCTCTTTTTTCCTGACGTGCTTCATCTACTTGCCTGCGTTTGTGTTTGCCTGGAGCTCGGTGCCGGAGACAACGTTTAAGGCGGCGGGACAGGAGCAGACGGTTGCGCTCTCGTTTGCGCAGATAAGCGGCGGAGGCGTATCGACACCGGAAGTTGCGGCTACCGAATCGGTTCCGGAACCTGAACCGGAAGTACGAACAGAACCGGAGCCTAAGGAAATCGTCAAGCCTCAACCCAAACCCGAGCCTGCGGTGAAAAAAGCGCAGCAAAAAAAGGTGGAGAAAAAGCCTCATACGCTGACGAAGTCGCAGCCCAAAAAGCAAGTGCGGAAGACTGTTCCGAAGACGGACAAACAGACCGAATCGAGTCAAGTGCAGCAAAGTTCTCAAGCATTGGCCCCGGCGCCGATTCAAACCGATCGAGGCGCTGCTACGGCTTCTGCGCAGGGCGGCATTGCCACGCTTGTCTTTGGTGAAAAAGACGATCCGTTTTTAGCCAAGGTCAAGCGCTGCATCGAATCGGAGTTGCGCTACACGCGTCGAGCTCGTCAACTGCGCTTGGAGGGGACGGTAACGGTACAGTTTGTCGTGCGAAAAGATGGTTCGATGGGCGCGTTTGAAATTCACACGAGCTCAGGTCAGGTGATGCTTGACAACATGGCCAAACGGGCCGTCGAGTCGGCTCAGGCACATTGGGGACAACCGCAAAATGCCGTTCGCCTGCGTATCCCGCTTCGCTATGAATTGAAATGATGTCCTGATTGATCAGGATGACAATGGTTAGAGAAAGCCGCAAATCGGTCGAATGATCAACCGGTGCGGCTTTTTTTAAGTCTGTCGTCCGACAAAAAGCCAAGTAGTGCAGTAAACAACCCGCGACTAGAGTCGCAGGCTTTGCAACTATCACATTCGTAATGTCGCATTAGGCCTGTTTACGTCCGGCCCCTGGTTCATCAGCAGATAGCCCAGACCGTGCAGATTTCGACCTGCATTCAGGTCGCTGTGCGCTCGGTAACCACAGTGACAT